>Ga0209077_1000012_pt1 | contig 46968 bp, 62 predicted proteins | sample PPLLak1March2015_FD_187247 | JGI IMG/M metagenome (GOLD analysis project Ga0209077, IMG submission 187247) | Freshwater sediment microbial communities from Prairie Pothole Lake near Jamestown, North Dakota, USA - PPLs Lake P7 Core (1) Depth... | ecosystem: Environmental > Aquatic > Freshwater >... | reverse complement strand
CTCCTATCGTCGAACAGTTTACGAGAGAAGATCCAGCGTTTATTAATAAGGTGACTCAGCATTTCGCTGATAAGTATCGCAGTTGGGGTGATACGGAGGCAATCGCGAGGACTACTAAGTTACTCAACGACTCGCAAGCTGAATTAGCAGCAGCACAAGCGAGCAAGCGACCGAATGCGGCGAAGATACAAAAGTTGCAGGATGAGGTTAATGCATTTCAGGCTGAGCAGACTATGCGTCGTCATGATGCCGATCCGAATTTACGGCATTCGATGATGACAGAGAGTCGTGCTGATGTACAAGCGCGACTAAGGCAGTCCTCACAAGACCCGAAGATTAAGCAGATCGAGGCTCAGCTTCATAGTAGGTATGATGACATATTCGATGAAGCTGTAGCTGGATTTACGATGTCTCCTTCCGAAGCACATCGGATGAAGATGGATGTACGTAAGGGGAATTATCATCTTACGGATAATCCTCTTGCTCAGAAGACATGGCTACAGAGACAGACACATCTAGCTAAAGAGGCATACTCACCGCATCTCGTTAACTCCGATCCCAATACGGTACTTAGTCTCTACCGATCAGCAACTAGAGATAAGGTACGTAAGGGGTATATGAACGCGAGTGGGGAGTCGCGTTACTCTCCAGCACCTGGGTTCGAACCACATCCTCGTGTGAATAATCCCACTGATCCATTCGCTGAACTAAGTCATATGTCTCAGCGTGTACGTCAGGCTATAGCTCAGAATAGAGCGATGAGCGACTACACTGAGATGATGAAGAGCGCACCGAAGAACGCTAATGAGAAGTATCTCGAAGTCGTAGCTACCATTCCAGAACACCAGATACGAGATAAGCTTAAATGGGTACAAGATAAGATAGACGGAAAGGGTAATGCTGCTGGATTTCATTATGCATATAGAGCAGAGAATGGTTCGCTTATATTAGTAAGGCATAATGAGAAGCATATCGATGAGATGCTTAAGTTCGCTCCTGCTGCGGTAGTACCTGTAATGAATGAGGTACGTAAGATATCGCAGGCACTTATCACTGGTCCCGGAGCACCATCGTTTGGTCTATTCACCAGTAATATATACGACATGTTGTCTGGTTCACTGCTCCGTCATCGTAAGATGGCCTATGGACCTATCAGCTATTCCGCTGCTCGCATGTTCGGCATGGGTAGTGTGAACGCACGTATTATTAGCGCGATTGCAGCGGGACCGGAGGCGATTATTAACGTATTCGCCTCTTATCCCTACTACGCAATCAAGGCAGCGATCTCAGAGTTTGGGGGGAATATCCTCGCTAAAAGGTGGGAAGCTGATCTAGCTGCGAGGACGGGTATTGGTAAGATACCGGGAGCACAACAGATACTAGGCCCGTTGGCTAAGGCTATGTCTCAAGCCTACGATACCTCTTGGACCAATCTAACTAAGGCGTATAAGACGGGACAAGTAGCTAATTCGAGTGATGAGATATTATCGACGATACAGAAGATCAACGCTATCACTGCAAAGCGTCCTGAGTATAAAGCGGCGGCTAATAGTTATCTATCGATGCTACAGGTGATGATAGATGCACCTAAGACGATGGCGTTATCGCAGAACACTAATCTCTTTAAACGCGAGGTAGCTAAGGGACGTAAACAAGCTAAACAAATGTCCGAAGAGTTCATTGCCGATCAAGCTCGTATTATCGGTGGTGATATGGCGCGCATTAGTGGTAATCCAGCGATACAGAAACTCGTCTCTATATTCCCGTGGTCTAATCCAGCGCAACAGTCTATCCGCTATATGAAGCAGCGTATAAAGGAGGCACCTGCGGAGAACATCACGCGACTTGCATCCTTCGGTCTTGTTGCTGCATGGGCCTATAATCAAGTCGGTTCGGATAAAGAGAGTAGTCAGTGGTTCTATAACGAACTACCGAATGAAATAAGGTCGAAGAATATACCGATCCCTAATCCTATTCGCTTCCTTCCGCGTATGATGGGCATCGATGTACCACGAGGAACACCAGAACAAGAGAATATACTTATCCCTATGCAACCTGAAATGATGGTATGGGTATTACCCGTCATCCATTTCATGCGGGGAGTTGGTGCTATCGAGAATAAGGATGTGGTAGTGCCTCAGACACTCTCTGAGGATATGAAGCAAGCGAGAGATGCAGTCTTTGGCTTAGCTACTCCCCCTCTCGTGCAAGGTGTAGCAGGACAGTTTGGTAAGAAGATTGAACTCGGTAAACTAACAAACATGGAGTCGCCATTTAGAGATATTAAAGACTTCAACTTTGGTGGAGCGAATAAAGATAAGATGTCTCCACAATCACGTATTCCTCATGCGTGGTATGATACGTTTAATGGAGCATTCGGTACTGTATTAACATCGATGCTCGAAAGTGTTAACGTTGGCGATATACATACTAGGACTAAGGGAGGTTCTATAGAGAAGGGTATTACAGAAGGCGCGAGTAAGCTCGGTACATCACTCTCTATCGGTAGTCCGATTACTCATCACATTTGGCCTGAGACTTCTCGTCGTTACATCTACACACCGATTGCTGAGAAGTTGCAGAAGGATATGGCTATCCTTAAGAATGGTGTGGAAGCACAGATGTCAGCGGAGCCGGGGGTGCGGAGAGCGTTGACGCCTAATGCTAGGATCAACACACTAGAGAAGACGAACGTGGCTCCGGGAGCCGTTGTAGGGTCGCCTGTAGATGATCCCAATGTCCGTGCGCTCATGGCTCAGGTACACGTCGCATTCTTCTCAGGCCCCTATCTAAAGCTCAAGGAGGCCCGTGACGTAGCTCGATCTCAGCATCAGGCTATGACGGTAGGCAGTGATCCATCCATCCCACAATCCCCACTCCAGCGTCACATTGCAGCGCAAGGACAAGCGAAGAAGATCAACGATCTAGATCATCGGATGTATACGATATACTCAGATCAATGGAAGGTAATGAAGACAAGTCCGAATGGGAAGGCTTTTGAGTCGAAGTATGGTCCTCTAACGCCAGAGAATTTGACGAAGGCAATACAGGCTTCGTCTCGTCAGGCTGGGGATGAACGTCCTCGTTAAGCTGTCCACTTCGACTTAAGACTTCGTGCCAGATCTTCTTATCTAGTATCTTCGTTGTAGCCATGAAGTACTTAGTGAAGCGCGAGCTTTTCTCACTTCGTCTATTACTTACTTGATACATTCTCACTGCACCAGTATCTATTAATATATCCATCACTCCGTTATAATCCATCGTTCCTAAGAGGTAGCGTACACGTAGATGTAGCTCCTTATTATTGATACCGTTAAGTCCACGCTTCAAGAGGACTTCCCGTATCTTATCGAGCCCGTTTGCAAGTCTAAGATTAGATACCGCTGATTTGAAGATCGAACGACCAGACTTCTTTGCCCTTGAAATAGCATAAAGCGCCAGTTCGACCTCACTAAGCCCAATAGAGGATTTGAGTTGACTAAGAGCGAGGGTACCGGCGAGCCGAAGAACGTGGCTATCTTCTCGGCTCTCAAAGCTGCGACTGTAAGTGTCTGCATTAAAAGTCCGAGTCCCGTACCACTTAGTAAGAAACGCTTTCGCCTTTTCATCAGGTTGGATAGTGTGTAGTCGGGCAGCATGATCTCGAATGGCATTTAAATACTCCTTCGCAGCTTGTATATTAGGTCTAGCTAATTCATCAGGCCAGAAGATTAGTTTTTTCCTGTAGTCACTATTGATGAAGATAACACGGGATGTGAAGCCACCCTCGATGACATCAGGATTAATAGCTCTCGCAAGCCAGCTCGGTGTACTACCTGCGATGAGTGTAATAAAGGGATTAATGAGGGGAAGTGTCCCGTAGTTAACGGAACCTCCTCCTTCCCGCTTTGTAGGACAATCATAAAGGTCCGTGAGCAATACGGGCATCCCCATCGAATATCCCTCGCGTCCGAAGAATGTAACCATCTCGGATATATTAAGTACGATGTGACTTCGGCCATATTGTCCACTCCTATTAGCCATCAAACTCCAGAGTTTTTCAGGGGTGGTTTTATTTTGTATAATATCCGCACATTCTGGTAGGCAACCTTCTAGTATATCGTTCGCGAAATTAATCACGGTGGACTTACGTGTCATACCGCTCTCAGCACATATGACTATGTACCAGTTAAAGAAAATAGGAGCGCGCGGCCTGTCGATGTAACATGATCGACCTACAGCGGCTCCTATAGTCCAGACAGCAGCCCAGAAGTCATACTCACTCGGAGTCTCTTGATCCTTTAGTAGAGACATGAAGAGTTCGATATAGCTATCCTTCGGGGCTGTAATGCTCAGCATTACTTACTCTCTGTAGTCACCAACTTAACAGCCCACATAGCACCCTCTTCGAAGCTGGTGATAGCGAGGGCACTTAGACGGGGATCTTTATCTTTATGCGCCTCAATGCAGTCAATCAAGTCTGCTGCTCGTTGCTTGATCTCTTCTACATCGGGGTTGGAGCTAGGATTGAAGGATTTACGTACTAGTGTTTCGCCTTTAGTCATGCTGGCCTCGACACACCTTGAGGGGTAGCGGCATCGATTTGACTTGCAGCATTCTTCAACGCCTCAGAAGTAAGGTTAAGGAGTTGAGGGTTCTTATCCTTATGCTGAGATGCGAAGTTTACAACTTCACCAATGCGTCGGTTCATCTCATCGAGGTAGGTTTGACGTTCCTTTGCAGCGGCATCAGACTGAGCCTGCTGTTCCTTCGCAATCTTATCATCAGCAGGATTACTCATGTTTACACCAGTACCTTGAGCACCCGACTGCTTGCGTGCATCATCATCGTCATCTTTGGTAGTACGAGTCGGCTGTTGATATTCTTTAGCCACGGTTGTCTCCTTTGATTGTGTTATTGCCTTGACGTTCCTTAAGTTTATCCAGGTTAAGTGTGAAGATAGATGTAAAAGGGCGATCAAGTACAAGTGATAAGAGACAAATAGACTGAGTGATTGACATGACGCAGGCGGTAACGTCTCCGATGTACTCATCGTTGAAGCCCTGTCCGCCAATGATATCAGAGAGATAGCCTACACTACGACCAAGCTGAAGTACAATTTCAGCGGGACCACTCGTATAAGTTGAGGCTAGTTTCTTTTGAGAGGTACTGTATTCTTCAAACGTTTCATACTTACTTAAGTTCCCGAAGTCTGTATTCGTCTTTAAGAGTAGCTGAGCACAGTACCACATCACATCTCCGCACTCGTCTATAATCCCATCGACGAATTTGTTATGTGCATCTACTCCTTTGCCTTCGTAATCGCCTCTTAAGAGCTTCTTAACCTTATTAGCGATCTCACCACACTCTCCGAAGATACCTAACGCGAGATAGTGTAGTGCAGTGTCATTAGGATATACTGCTGTATCTGATGTTCGATATTGGTATACTGAAAACTCATTATCAAATCTCGCCTTATGCACCATATCTTCTGTGAAGAGTGTCATAGCTTCAGCTTCTTCAGGTTCGACCATCGATGTTTTCCTTTTTCATCTGCGTAAGACATTGCTAGATCAGCAGGCACTATCATAGGCTCACCACGAATAAAGATTGGCTCTTCTGCGTACTTCTTCATAATAGCGAGGCACGACTTAGCTCTATCTATAGTAGCAAGTCCGACTAAAGCATCGTGGACGTTGAGACATATCCTTTCTTTCTTCATGTCCCATTTATCATCTTCATGACACTGGTAGATGACACGCGACACCTTATCTCCAATCGTACTCTGCGGTTTGAAGGCTACTATACTTTCTAATGCTTCTGGTGTAAGACGCTCCATGATGTACAGGCGACGACCGAAAGCGTTGTACAGCATCCGAGTGGAACGGGCCTCGTTTTCAAGCGTTGCCCACCACTTACGCAACTCAGGTGTAAGGCGATGGTACAGAACGTAGCTCTCATGGGCTCTATGCAACGGGAGGCCCGTAGTCTCGGCAAGCTTGTCAGGAGCCATCCTGTAGTTAAGCCCGTGCCTGCATCGCTTCGCAATAAATCTGATCGTTTTATTCCCACTTGCATCTTCATCAGTGGTGGGGACATCTGTGTACGCCACGTTGAACATCTCACTGGCGAGAGCACGGTGACAGTCGTAGCTTCCATCTAATCTTGCTTGTTCGAATTGAGCTTTCCACTTTTCAATTCCAGCTTCCCACGCTACGTATCTAGCTTCGGCTTGAGATAAGTCAAAGTAAATGAACACGTAACCTTCATCTGCTATGAACATTCTCCTTGCCTTTGTAGGTTGATTTTGTAAGTTGGCTCCCGTGCCGATTAGTGTTTGTCCACTGCTTAGTCGGCCGGGAGCAGCTTGCGTACCAGTTTGACGCCACTCGCATCGCATCCTTCCATCATCATCAATCTCACTCTCCGCATACGTAGATAAGAATTTAAATTCCTTAGCCCATTGATCGTGGAGGTTAAGGACTTCTTTTGCAGCATCAGGCGTACGAGCGTGACTTCGCATTCGTTCTCTATTAGAAACATCTGTTGAAGTGCCTCTTCCGACAAGCTTAAGTCGCTGGAAGTAAAGTTCGCTTCGATCCTTGACACTGTTTGGGTTAGGGCGGAACGTGTCATCTCCAGTTGCAGTAATAACAGCTTGATGGAATTGAGATAGGAGTCCGGCGACCTTTTCTTGTACGTCCTGCCTGAAGAACTCTTTTTCGTCTTCATCAATGAGTACTCCTCCTGCTGTCATCAGTACTAAGTGAGGTTGGAGTTTCATTATATGTGTAAAGAAGAAGTCAGACATATTCTGCTTACGTAGTTCCTCTACGAGTCGTTCTTGTACTGCAAGTGTAATGCAAACATCCTTAATATTGTACTGCCAGAAAAGGTCAATATCACCCTTATCTTTCCACTCTGCTCTTTCATCTTTATAATACGGATGCGTTGTATACTGTGTACAAAGAAATCCAAGATCGTGGGGGATACTGGGATATAAGCAGTGGTGCGCCAACATGGTGTCAAACCACGCCGCATGAACTCTGATTTTATCTTTAAGCCAGAGCCAATACATGTCGAAGTTCGCATTTTGTGCGACGAACTTTCGATCTGGCTTTGCAAACATTCGTTGCAACCGCATTCTAATGTCAGCTTCTTCCTCGATAGAAAAGTAATCCTCACCTCGAATGTTTCTAAATGGAATACAAAACCCAATATGCTTATGATCGGCCAACCCAATACAGGCTGTTTCCCCACCTCCCGTTTCGATATCAAAGCTGATTGGCTTAGGAGTATGTGTGAAGTATTCGATCCTTTCGATTGCTGATTTGTAGTCATCTAACACTGTCCCTTCTATTACGTATGGGTTCCATTTACCCGACATAACTTTGGGAAGTTTAGCAACATCCATTATAAATGCAATCTCAGTCTTTGGTTCTCGTATAACCGCGGCGGGATTGTTTGCTACGACTGCTTTGTAGGTGCGCGGCTGAGACTCAGCGAGTGAGAACATTTCAAAATCGAGAACAGACCCGCGCCATTTGGTAATTCCTTTACGATTACAGAGAGCGTCGAGGGCAAAGTTTCCGAGAAGCAGCACATAGCGCAAGTTTGGTAGACATGCCAATTCCCATTTAAGTAATCCGACCCAGTGGTCATATTCAACTTTCGGCAGTTGGACCTTATTAGCATCTAGACCTCCGAAGGCTAGCTGTCTCTTAACCACATTCGTTATATAGAACTGTGATCGGTGGAGGCCGTGCTTCTTAAGTGCAGACCATAAGAATGAACCACTACCACCGACGAGGGGTGTTCTAAGTTGAATTTCACGAGGGCCGGGAGCTTCAGCTACTATCGCAACTTCACTATTAAATGTACCATCACTACCGCAGTCAACTTTGAGGTTGATCGATCTCGCTCGTTTCAGGAACTCCTGTTGTAATTCTGTTATCCCCTTGATCACTTAGTCCCTCCATCCAGCCGTTAATAAATAGTAGGATCTTATCGACGGTCGCATTTAGCTGACCGATAGCGTTTTCCACAACTGCTTCGGCCGGTTCAATGTAATGTCTGCTATCGTTGAAGTCTAAGCCATCTCTATATACGTGTAAGACTTTTACGTGTTTAGTGAAGTTGTGTCGAAGTACATCTACTTCAGCCTTCACACCAGCATCAACGATAAAGATGTTCCACGGATTGTCATGTAAGAACGAGGTAGACTTATGTAGTGATTGTCGTATCTCCACGCTTAGTATCTCACCTAGATATCCCGCGCCTAATGCGCGCCGAATGCATATATCGGCCGCTATAACCGCATGTCTAGGTGTCATGTCATTTATAAGTATCGGTACGTCTTTCTTATCTTCAAATGTATAAGGATCGAGAGAGAACATAGCCATAACTGCGTCGCGGACGGGCTCAATCATTTTCATGTGCCAGCATATGAAGTGTCTACCGTTAAGTATACCATACGGATGGCTCATTGTTCCGCATAATTTATCAGCAATCGTTGTCTTACCTACCTTACTTGGTCCGTTTAGTATGACTATCAGATACTTTGAGTTCATCATCTTTCTCCACGCAGGTTGGGCAGTAATGTGACCAGCCGCCGTCTTTTTCCTTTTGGAATTGCCACTTCGTCTTCTTAAGTGCATTGAGTGTGTCGTAGAAGTCGTCGCTATCTATTGTGAAGTGTTCGCTACAATTATCGCAGTTAAATACTACGGTGCCCTTATCTCTGCTAATCATACATTCTTCCCCATACTATATGTGAGACTAGTGCTATCGGTGATGACCGTGACCATACGTCTAGCGCGAGTTACGGCCGTGTATAAGTTCTTACGTGATTGTGTCCATTTACTCGACTTATTTAATATGTATACAATTTCCTCAAACTCACTTCCTTGACACTTATGCGTAGTAAGGACGTATCCTAAGTCTATACTACGTAGATGGGACATTTGAAATATACTACCGTTGTGGGGATTTTTCTCATGGATCATATACGGTATGGTGACATGACGATCGCCGAAGTCAATGGTAGCACTTTCCACTTCATTCGCGTTGCTACGTATATCTGTGACAATTCCGATTTCTCCGTTGAGCATGACGCAAGTATCAGGAGGATCGATATATGACCAATCTTCGGGCTTACCTTCTTCGTCAAATGAAGAGTAGCGTTCAAAGTAATCTCGTGTATCATATGTGTTCTCGGTACAGACTACCTTATCTCCTATACCTAATGTGATTGGTTTATCAGTGTGCCACTTATGTCTAGGTGGGTCGAATGCTTTATCAGGATCAGGATTAAGGACGCATTGTAGACGGACATTGAGTTCGTAGGTACCGATCCATCCCTTATTACCAGTCACTATTATCTGATTGTATATCGTCTTATACTTATCAGCGCGTCTATAAGCAAATTCCTCAATCATAGTAGTAGGCATACTAGTAAACTGTAATCTAAAGTCATCACGATTACTAGGTAATCTACCTTTTACAATACCGAAGGCGTTTTGGAAGATGCCACTACCTTCGCCTTGTCTATAGACGCGATCTAAGATTACAGATGGGAACTGTTTAAGGTGGTTCTCGAACGGGGTATGTTCGAAGCCATTTGCCTTAATCTTATACTGTTCGATTGGGGGGAGTTGGTTGATATCGCCAAAACAGCGAAGTAAACCACCATTTGGAAGGGCATCTATAAGCTGACGGTTTAACTCGTGGTTAACCATCGCATATTCATCACAAAGAACAACTTGATAATCAATAGGGAGGAATTGTCTACGTTTAGGTGTGCCTTGTTTTAAGGCTTGTCCCGTCTTCTCATCTCTCTCGTGAGGTTTAGGAAATTCAAGTAACTTGTGAATGGTAATGGCGTTAAGGCCGGTAGCTTCACGTATGCGTCTAGCAGCTTTTCCTGTTGGCGCACAGCATATAACTGATTGACCGCTTTCCTTAAAGATTTCCGCGACACGCTTAATAATCGTAGTCTTGCCGGTACCAGCACTTCCTGTAACGGACGCAATTCGGTTCTTTGGGTTGATGCAAATCTCAATTGCTTGTTTCTGCTTATCATCAAATTCCAATTCCAAGCCATCCACTGCGGGAATGGCTGTCATTGCTTCACCTCTTTTGCTTATATGATATAAGAGAGCGGGGAGAGAACAACCGGGTTGAACGGTTATCGTCCTCTCCCCTAACCCACTACACCTTAGTGTATGGGCTTATAGAGTGCCTACTCTGTTCACGTTTGGAACGGTACTAAGAGAAGTCACACTCTATGCGGCTACGCTAAGCTTGGGCTTCTTACGCATCCACGGGGAAACGTCAACGTACTTAACGCTGTCATCACCCTGCGCGAGCTTAAGGATTTCAAATGCATCTTTAGACACAGCGAGGATTTCGATGTTCTCACCCTTAAACACAAGGTAGGTGGGCTTCATCTGACGCGGGCCGGATGACTTACGCGTCTTTTTAACATCAGCCATTTTAGTACTCCTAGATTGTTTTGACATGTAACTCTCTCGTGAGAGAACGGTTAATCTTAAGCAGAGGCAATCACCTTGTCAATAGACGGGCGGGTTGTGCCTTCCCATGTATCGTGTTTGACGACGATCTTAGCTCTCAGACCGACCCACTGAGTGAGATCGAGACTACGGCCCACGGGAGGGGCACCAATATTCTGAATGAAGCGTTTCAAATTGAACTTCGACATCTTGTTATTCTCAAGGCTTAGCTTACGGAAGATAAGAACGAGTCCGTCAGGAGCTTCTTCGAGGGGATAATCGGCGGGGAAGGTATCAGCGGGAATGTAGAAGGAGACAGCAGCATACCGCTTATTGTTAGAAGACATCTTAGCTTCAACAGCCTTAATCTCAGCTTCGTAAGTGCCTTCGGGCAACGGCAACGGTGCCTCAGCATCATCAATCGAGTCAGTGAACTCAATGATAGAGCCGAGTTCGTCGTTATCGAGATTAACGTGTGCCTTATCCATTTGTGTCTGTCCTTTTGTTAGTGACTTGTTAATAGTCTGCTCACTATTTTCAGTTGTCAATCCACTACTAATATGCACAATTCCACTTTTATGCTCAATATCTTGTGGTGGTATTTTGTCCTTCTTTTTAGCCATTTTTACCCTCCATCCCACTCTTTAGTCGCCTATAATCATCACTACCCGGTAAGGGGATTTTGTGTTTGTCATTGAAATTCCACATACGCCACCAAGTTTCGATGCCGTCACCTTCATTTGTATCAGCGTTATATGTATAAGCAAACTCGGGTTCTTTAGATGTGACAAACATACGAGTCTTCATAGGTTTTCGACTTCGGCAAGGTCGAATAGCAATGTGTCGTCCTTTTCCTCCAACTTCATAGACTCCCCATACTTCACTAAAATCGATCGGTACGCTATCGGGGAGAGAACCGCCAAGAGCAATAGAAACGAAAAGAACTGTACCTTCGTCAGACGTAGTTGGACTATCTTCATGTCCGATGAAAATACAGTGTTTAGAATATTGCCCAGTGAGTCTGAGGACATTTTTCACCAATTTAAGTGTGAGACGGTTTCGGAATTGGTAACTACCCGGAGCGGGTCGTTCCATGTGACTACCCTTAACTAGTGAACTAGCAACGCCAGCATCAAGGGACTTATCACTAGCATTACTAATGCTATCAACAATAAAGCTATCATACCGCTCAAGAACTTCCTTAGTAAGACCAAGCGGTGCAGTTTCGCTCTTAAACGTTTCCGTAATTCCGTACGTGGAAGCGGAGTAATCGAGAACATCAACATCATCCCTATGAGCTACACTACTAGGTCCGTCAGGATCGAAGTTAATGATAAGCTTACGACCGGGGGCAGTACACGCGAGTGTGGTTTTACCGCCACCAGATGGACCCCATATTAGTGAGGTCATTCTATTACTAGCATTACTAGCGCGACCTATCTGCACTCCTTTAATGGTGATCGGTTCTTCCATTAGAATGCGATCTCCTCTCCGTCATCGACCTTCACTTTAGGAAGACAGAGTGGGGCATTACGTTTCTGCCAACCATATCGACGCATATATTCATCGAAGGTAGAGGCGAGATTGCCACCTTTTGTGGACTTCTCGTAGCTACCGCTGTCAAACTTAAACGCCACTTCCAACTCTCCGTCTAGTGTACGACCATTCGCACTGATCTCTAGATCGAAGTAGCTCGGAGGATCGTCGAGTTCAGCAACACGATCACGTATCTGCGTTAATGCGTCAATAAGAGCGTCTTCGAGCTTGCTCATTGCATCGTACATACGCTGTTCTTTGTACATACGCTGTTCTTTGCTAATCATTGCATCTTCTCCTGTCCATTTAATCTGTCTACGTAGTTAGCACACTCTATTATAGAGTTAGCGATATCTCTAGCGTCTTCTGCACTTATGTATATCTCCGACTCACGCACTTTTAACGCAACATGTATTGGCTTCGACTTATCACTAGGCACAGCGGTACCAATCTGTACACCGGCCATTATTACATCATCATTCGTGTCTTCAGTCATGCTACCTCCTGACTTAAAGGATTCCACATTTCAAGTCGGAACTCTTTCTCAAGCATGATCTCTTGATCGTCTTTACTACTAACACAGAACGGGATCAACATACATGGCATGAAGTAGCGATTACAGCTATGTGTGTACATAGGACTATTATATATATCATCCTTATATCGTATAATAGTATTGTGTACATCTATGAGCCATTTAAACCATCGTTCGATGTTTTCATCGGTTCTAGTAACTCGCTCCGCAACAACTCCCCCAATCTCCACGTTACGAGGAAGTGGGATTTGCAATCCATGCATGACACAGGAAGTGATATCTCTCCGTTCACGGGATGGTAGTATAAGTTTACTCGCGACGATATAACCCGTAACTTGGTGAGACATGTGGAAGGACATTGCCCAGGAGTCATTAATACGACTGCCGGTCTTATTTTCGTGGACTTCGATGTCTCCTGTTGACTTATTATCAATGATCGCGTCGATTTTTCCCACGAACTTAAAAGATCCACCATCATATCGAATGACGAGATCGATTGGTACTTCGATGCCGATAAATCCAGCCGCTTGGTCCACGTAAGGCGTCCATGCTTCAAAGTTATAATGCTGAAGATAATATCTACAAGCATCCTCGATATTTTGGATAGTTCTACGTTTATCTCTTGGATCATCGTAGTATCCGCTGGTATGTATAGCTTCAAGAGAAAAGTTCGTGATCCCTTCGGTAAGGGTGTCAGCAGTTCTATAAGCCTCGTACATTGTATGAAATCGATCTGGGCTAAAGTGTGCTTTTGCCTTGTTAATTGCAAACTCTCCGACGCCTTCATTAAATAAACTAGCGTATCTTGCGGCGGCAAATACTTCATGGCAGAGCGACCCCGCTTCTAATGCTAAGTTACGACCCTCAGCGGTAGGTGTTTTACCCTCAACGTATCGAACCATTCCCCACATAGGACAGGTATTAATTGCAGAGCCTTTAGTATGATCTATCCAGATTAGGTCATCGTCTTCTTTAGTAGCTAGTCGTATTTCAATATTCATAATCCTTCTCCCAGATCGCCTTGTTTGTTACGTACGCGTTCTACTTGTCTTCTTAGATCAGCATATCCACCCGCAGTAGCACCCATCATATCAATTATCTTATTACATGTATGCGTAAGCTCATTCATTTGTTCATTCATAGCAGTTAAATATTCGATTAGCTCTACATGAACCATCAAACTAGCTTTTTCGGGGCCGTGTTCTCGGTATAGCTGCTGTAGGTCGCGTGCTTTGTACTTCATCGAATAGCTCCTTTGCACCACATGCTAAACACATAAGACCTAAATACTCAGGCTCTTTACGTGGTCGTTCGTGAAGCCTAAATCTAACTAACGTGGCGAATGAATGTTGATTAGTGTTCTCACATTCCTCGCATATTGCTCCGTGTGTAGTGAGTCTGATCTTCTTCTTCATGCTACATCCTTTCGGTCTTTCATATCGACATGATTATCAGCATTGAGTTTGGGTTCGGGAGGTCGATCTGCATCATCAAGCTGCAACTGTAATCCTACGACGTTATTTAGACGGTTCTCCGCCTCTGTCATAATTTCGTCAGCCTTATCGAGCAACTTCTTAAACTTAAGTAATTCCTTTTCGACCTTATCACGTACAGCACCAGCCGTTAATCGGTTTGTGAGCTTTTTAAGTCGTTCGATCTTATCACCAATTCTCGCACGTCTTGTTCTTATATGTGTAAGCCACTCTCGATACACTTCGGGACTTAGTGTAGATAAGTCATCAGGCCATATGAAGTTACTCATGTGTCCTCCATTTTATCAATCATATTTCTCGCTTGTTCGAATGCCTCATCTAATGTATTAGTTACACCTGATAATTCGAGGTCTACATTCTTACGTATCTTGAAGATATATCTATGACGATCTTTAGTCACATTTATCACGTAGTTTTTATAGATGACAGGACGGCTCTTGTCGATCCGACTTATCGTCATCTCGAACTCCGTTCGTTTGTAGCGGTAGCTTGGGGGTTTTGCCTCTGCTATAATGGAGAGGACTTTATATGTATAATGAATTTGAAATATAAATACAGAGGAGTGGCGACCAGTGTGTAGGGGTTACGGGGCTATCAACACACTGGCCGCTTACGCACTCAACTCAACTCAACTTAACAACTATAGTCTACCACAGGTTGATCCTTATGTCAAATCAGCCTTTCGCTCCGTACTACAAGTGAGGTATGCAGTCAACACTTCACACTTTTTAAGTATATCAGGCATCACATGTATGCGGAGTAACTCCGACTTATAACTAGTACGCTTGATATCCTTAATCATAGCATCGAAGACTTTCCCATTATAACTACCGGGACCGTAGGTGTAGAGGGACTGTTTTAGGTCACGTTCACGCGTCTCTAGCTCCTTACGTTGTTCACTCACTTCGCCAAGTTCATCTACGATCTTCGCTACAGATCGCACAAGTTCAAGTTTAGGCCGTGGTGTAACTTTAAGTCCAGCTTTCACACTCATCGTCTACATCTCCATCTATGTTTACCATAGTACACAGTACGCATGTCATGTCTTAGGCATGTTCGTTGATCGCGCTTATATACATAGGCGACCTTCATTCTCCTTTTGTTCACGGGAGGAACGAAATGACCTGACCCACGGGCATTTTGTACCGTCTCGTTTTGTTCTGGTGGCATTATTACGCGATCATTTGGTCGTTTGTCGTGACCATTTGGAGCGACCGAGGGTCGCGCGGATACTTCCTTAAGATCATCCTCACTTATAGGTACATCTTCGATCTCCTTCTTAGCCGCTCTTATAGGTATAGTACGCACACGCTTCATTCCGTCGTCGTATTTAGGCAACCAACGCATATCGAACGTGTCTGCTTGTGTTATCGCTACAGACTTCACCTTACTAGGTACTATAGGCTGCGACATTACCAGTCCCGTACTCATTACTATAAGCGCGAGTAATAGAGGTGCGCCTATCTTGTGAATACGTACCAGAGGATGGTAAATATGGCTACCAACAAGCCCAAACAGATGAGTAGTAACGTGTGGTTGTCTCTTTCGTCGTTCATCGAGGTTATGTGGTTTATGCGTTTTATGCGTTGAGCGTAGTTCATGCAGCCCGACGAAGATGTCGGGATTTCGATGTAAGATCGATCGGATTTGCCTCCGTTTCTCCAATAGATACGGGCTTACGACTATACGAGCGCATTGATATGTATAGTCGAGCCACTGTACAGTATCTTGGATACCGTGTTTCACCGATGAACCAAGCGTATAGCGTAGAGTACTTAACTTCACCGTCAGTCTCCCTCTCTATTTGCATCAGCATCTTTCCGAATGTCATGCCCTCTAATCCTGCGCGGGTGTCGATCAGTTCGCGTAGGAGGTCGATGATTGGATCTTTATTCTTGAAGACATAGAGACCTTTAGTACTCATGATCTATTCCTTTTGTATTGTCAGCTTATAGCCAACGAAACTCAGCAGTACTTCAGCTATGATGTAGAGTACTGTGAGTAGCATGTAGATACCTAGCGTCCACATTACGAATTGTAATAGGAAACCGAGTACCCAGAAGATGTAACTAATCACCTCGCTCATTTAGTACCTCCGTAGCTACCTTGATATCGCCAAATACCATCATATAGTTACATCCTCTCTTTGCTATATCCGTGATGTGTTTACACTCTTCACATGAGCCGCTTGTGTAGAATGTGTTAGGCTCGTCGATAGTCTGTCTACTACCGCACTTCTCACATGTGAACTTCTGGTAAGCGTTAGCTTTAGGGTCTTTACTCCGTATCTCATCCACCATCTTTAGACAGTCTGCTAGTGGATGGTCATTGTACCTTACCTTTGCCATCTATAGCTCCTTTGGCTAGGGCTTCTTCACTATATACGGGATCATTGTATCTTTCATCCTGTAAGCTTACATGTGTATACACTCGATGATTAGCTATTTCACTAACCAACGATTTACTAACACCGTATCGCTCACCTATTACACTATAAGGCACACCTTGAAGGATCAGCTTCTTAATATGCCTCACTGTATGGTGTGGTAGTCCGTGTCGTTGTCTCTCTTTCATATCCTCCATGTTCTCTTGATGACTACCCGCTTCTAGGTGCTTAGGATTACAACATACACGATTGTCGCATGTATGTCGGATCATCGTTCCTGACTTCAACTCTACACCTCTCGTTAGCTCGTATACTATTCGGTATGCGAGCAACTTCTTACCATCAACAGAAAAGTAGGGGCGACTATCCTTACCGACTAAACCGCCAGTCCATAGCCAGCAATCATCTTCGCCCCTTATAGTTATGTATTTAAATACGTCTACCTTTTGGTTTGGTGGACGGAACTTCTTTCCCATTGTCTTTCTCTATTACTAACTCACTCGCGAGCATTTTCTTTAGGGACTTGATAGCAGCCTTCTCAGTCTCAGCACGAACGGCCATTCTAAATAGAAACGTATGCCGTTCGATCTCCCACATCTGTTGAGTAGGATCACTTATCTTAGCGACATGATCCTCCTCAGCTTTAGTGAGTTTGCGGCTAACGCGTAGGGTCACGTATTTGTTCTTCATCTGTTGCCTCGATTTGAGGTAGCACGGTGATGAAATCTACAGTTTCTCCTCCACTAACCGTGATCCTATCTATGCTACCATCGATGTTTAGTTGAAGGAACGTCCCATTCCGTTCCGTGTGGTGTTTACGCAACTCACTCATGTTACTGTATATCCATATTGCCCACTCATTACGCGGTAGGCGCTCGATACTTAGTAGTTGTGTGTTTACTGGTATTGTCAATCGTTCGTATACAGCCATCAATCCTCCGGCTCTATACGTTCGATTGTCTCATACTGTGTAAAGATATCCGGTCTGAATTTGGATATCTTCCGTTCGTAGCATTCATCACATACGAATGTGAGGAATATGTTGTAGCCATCATATACTGCGCGGCGCATGTTACCGGAGCCGCAACTGCACGCTCGGGGGTCGTCTGTGTTCATCATTTTACCTTGACTACTATTCCATCCTTGACGATGCATTCTGCATACCATTTGTGTGGCTCCGGGAAGTGTGGACCTTCGAGGTAGACTGTACCATTGTCTGGTGTGTGTGCTCCTGTTAACTCCGCATTAGGTTGATAGACAGTAACACGGACGCCATCCTTAACGTCCATGATTAGGGATTTCTTAGTTCGATAGTTCTTATGCGTATAAGCCATTAGTGATTATGCTCCGTTCCGAATGGTGCAAGACACATCTGTAGAAACCCACTATTAGGATTTCTACTAATACTCGCACACACATGTCCCATTGTTTCTCGTATGGTATCTCGTAGTGTGTTTGCTGCACAATCATCACATGCAGCAACCTCTAGTAATTTAATCGTGGCCTGTTCATTACCACAGAGTTCGCATACGGGTTCGTCCATCACTTTTCCTCCAACGCTGGATGCTTATTACATCCTGCTGCTTCGTAGAACTTAGTCGAGTTGAACGCCTGATTGTGTTTCGCACATATAGATGCGATGATGTTGGCGAGTTTCTGCCTCTCACGTGGGCTTATTCTCGCTTCGTATAGTCCAATAGCTAGAGCTTGGAAGTCACGTCTTGTCATCTCTTTATCCTCCCACAATCCACGCATTGCCAGAATGTAGAGCGGTTATCGTAGTCAATCTGACCACCACACATCTCCATCCAACACTTAAGTCCCCACCAATTACGCCAATAGCGTAGTCTCATCTTTTATCTCCGTATCAATAAGAGCGAGGATTGCGGTAACAACAGCTTGTTCTTCTGGAGTATCTGCACCTAGATCACGCGATAGGTATTTCTTCGCGAGTTCAAGTGTCTCCTTATCGTACATTGTAGCCTTAACTAATACACAGAGTACGTGATCTGCGAGTACAGCAGCATCACGTTGGCTCCTTTCGGCTATTGGATTAGTCATAGTGCCCTCATCATTTCATTGTCTCCGCGGATGATTACGACATCACCAACCAGTACATCATCAATAGGATGGGGATGACGTTGTTTATTCCATAGCTCAGTCGCGCTTATATTAAGAGGTAGGCCGTGTATCTTACCCTCCTCATTACAGAAGCAAACACAATGTTCGTCCTTATATAGAACGAACATCGGTACTGTTTCGATACTACCACCCACTGCTGATTGTAGCATTTCGAGAGTTGGTGGTTCAGTCAGCTCAGCTTCGCTGATTACATCGTTAGTGTGGATGATTGTGTATTTACCTTTCACTGTTTCCTCCTACTTCGATGGTCTTTGACTATCGTATTAGGTCCAGTCATATCCTTAGTTATCTTCTCTAACGCCTCCATATCCTTTCCATAGAAGATGACGATATCATGAGGTATTCCAATCTTATCTTCGAGATACTGATGGAATGGTTCGCCTCTCTTTAGCTTCTCAATGTTCTTCTCTTCTAGTCCGATAACAATCACTCGACCCATGTTCGCTATGATTGCCATCAATACCCTCCTCGTTCAGCAAGATCAGCGCACGTATCGCATTGATATCCCAATGCTCTATCGGCGGGAGTGAGCTTGTTTCGCCGTTTGCAATTGGGGCACGAGAGGTTGCGAGGATTGCTCTTCGTAGCTGCTCGTAACGCTGAATTGCCGCCTGGATCTGCAAACGTCTCACATATGTCCGCCCATTCTTCTGCATCATAGTCCTCTCTACCTGTCATTGACCGTATTCCTCTATAAGTTTAGTGAGTTTGTTCTTCAGCTTTTCCATTGTTTCATTAAGTTCCTTTATTTCACCTTCGATCATAGTTATCGAACGCTCAAGATCACTAATATCCTCAGTAGGATCGTCTCCACCTACTGAGTCGTCTATCATACGCTGAGTTACGCCGGGAGGTAAGTCCCAGCCGAATACGTCTCGCCTGTTCGTCATGTCCGTAATCCTCCACCACTTCCTCCGGCCAAGTTATCATCTCGCATATGTTTAGCATCTTGATACTCCTTACGCTCCTTGAAGATACGCTTATATATATTACGAGTTTCCTCGTAAGTTTCAGTTAGGTCTGGTCGCGATTTGATTAAGTCCATCCTATGTATCAACGACACAAGGATAAGTGTGATCTCTCGACTGTTGAGATTGATATCCATTACACTGTCTCCCCAACGACTTCACGCACCTTAGTACGATAGCCATGTTGACAAGAGATCACATCGACAAAGTAGTCGGCGAAACTCTTATTATGTGCAACAAAGCTACCAACTACCTTCCATGCTTCCTCACCACGAGAAAACATAGGGCGGTGTTCGATGATGACTTCATACTTCATCATAGTCTCCTTATATGTATAAGCTGTTTTGTGAGTGATAATGTGTGGCATTTCTCAAACCACCATTATCTAGTACTATGCTACTACAAAACTCCACATAAGTCAAGTTAGGAGTTCGTGCACTCTGGATAATACTGCATCATTATTGATGATGTTAGCTACGTTTCATATACGTGTAAGTCGCTTGTCTGTGGGTTGTATAGATACTTGCGACGTGTGGCAGAGGCGCGGGGCCGATCTGTACGGTGCGCACGAAGGTTGGGACGTGTGACAAAGCTGCGGGCGGCGATCTGTACGCGCGCTAAACTATCCAAATTGCAGACACAAAAAAACCCTCGCAACCAATTGGTTGCGAGGGTTGTTAGTCGGATCGTGAAGCGTTATGCGTTAGCCGCTTGCTTCGCAATCTTCTGTACCGCGTCGAATGACTTCGCACCGATCAAGGGCCACAACGCCACGACAATTTGCGACACTGTGCCTTTGATTTCAGCGTTATCGGTCTTGCTCAGTTTCAGAACGCAACGGAGAGCAAGTTCGGCAATGTCGTTTTGATCGATAACGTTTTCGCTATCGGTTTCAATTGGGGGATTGAACGTTTCAGCGTCCAACATATTCCCAAGCGAAGCGATAACAGGCTTTGCGTTCTGTGCATCGATTGCAGAGACCGCAGTAACCGGCGCGGATTTACGCTTGCCGCGCGGCTGTACAAGCTTCGCGGTAACGAGAGCATCATTGCCAGCCTTGCGAACACTAGCGGCAGAAAACAGCGCCTCTTCGCCTTTCGCATTCGTGACTAGCAATTCATTCGACTTGCCGAGCCGAACAGCGATGTAGCCGTTAGACTTCGCCTGATAGAGCGAGGTCAACGCGCGATGGAACATCTGATAAGCCGCGTCCAATGGCTTCTTGAGACTATCAACTTTGAAATCAAGTTGAGTAACAAGAAGCATATTCTTTGGCTTCGCCTTGTCAGCTTCGTTCAACTCCGCTTTCGCATTCTCTAGAGCGACGAGAGCGGCTTTGTATTCCTCCGAGCGAGTAGAGAGGTAAGCTTGAGCGATTTTCGCTCGCGTTGGGATGTTCTTATCAATCTTGCGAACACCGTTGACGATAACGGATTGTGACTTAGCCGCACCGAAGTAACGCTTCAACGCGTCCACGTTCCATTGTTCGTCAGCAAAGAGAGCGACGACCATCCCGGCCTCCGCTTTTCCCTCAGTAGACTTCGAAGTAAGAGCGTCATGAACAGCCTGATCAAACGTATACGTAGGAACGTTCGAGCGAGCGGTATTGATTGCCTTAGCAATCGTGCGATTTGCGCTCTCGCCTTCAACAAGCGAAGAAACGCGAGCGGTCTTTGTCTTCTTAGCCATAGTCATATCCTCATGTTTCAAGTTTCAATTAGCGGTCACGGTTTTCCGGCCGCAGGTAGATAGTACCATATCAGCATCTTAAGACAAGTTGAGCCTTCGTTAGTCGCGCTAATACAATACATGCTCTTTATACGTATATACATTCCATACGGTGGCGTATGTTTACAAAGTTGTATTGTTTTGTACTAAGTTGGATGTAATTAGCGTTAAGTTGGTGCGTTGTTTGATGCATTCAGGATGCATTCAGCCCGAACGTATCCAACAGTCAAGTTAGCCTACGCAAATGGGCACATCCTAGCACAACATATATAATCCTATCAAGGCTGTATGTTATATGTATTACAACCGATATGTATATATAGTTGTATAGGAATACATACTCCCCCCAATGCCAAAAGTCTTAAATGGGGGGTCGCATCTGTTTGCGCGGGGGGGCTAGGCTGTCCCCCTATATCAAAAGAGACGGTAACTCGCGCTAAGTAGTTACATATATATAAAATAGAATGCTGAAATGATAACACTTCAACACTACTATAAGCGTTCTGATGATGACTGAGGGCTATCGCGTGCTTATATTGTATATTGTTATGTGTTATATAAGCGCGATTTGAAGTGTGACGGAGAGGGCGTCCTTCGGCCGCGGAATGCGATTGCTACTTATAATGCCTCCACGTCCCCGACCACCACCCCTAGTATAAAGAAGAATTATTGTGTTGTCAATACCCATTATATATGCATACTACAATAGACACCTACCATAAGGAGTATTCCAATGCCTACAGTCACCGGCGGGTGGTCTGGATTGTGGAATAGAGTTGGTAATGAGCAACACTCTCTTCTTATTCCTCACGATTACGTTACTGTTGGTGGAACGGTCTCTGTACGCGGTCATGCAATAGCTCGTAAGATTAGCAGACTAGCGCGCACTATGGGTGGACGTATTGCATCTGAGGGTGTGTTTGATGGTTTTGCTGATTCGTATAAGCAAGTAACTCCGTCCCAACAGCCAGGTAATCCTGTAGTTAATGGTGGTAAGATTACAATTGGTACTCAGACTCCCACCACTGTTACTATTGGTAATATCCAGAACCAAGTTGAAAAGAGTAACGCCCCACGAACTAACGCCGTCCCCGGAAATCCTGTTGATATGGGATATCCAGTTGATAAGTCCGGTAATGGTGGTGGTGGAAAGATGGGACTTCGCTTCTAATTGTAATTACGTTTGATCTGTCCACAATTCCCCTGACTCAACGCGACGGTGTTTGATAGCCCCCCAGCCTAGCATCGTCGCGTCTTTTATATAGCGCGAGGTTGTAATGCCTACTAGGCAAGAGGTGATAGCATATATCACTGAGTCAGCCCGCCGTCACGGCATTGATCCACAAACATCTCTTAGAGTATTTCAACAGGAGAGCGGGCTTAACCCGAACGCTAATAATATTAAAGGGCCGAAAGAGAAGAGTTGGGGCATCGCTCAATTAAATACCCAAGGCGGTTTGGGTAATGTTGCACGTCAGCGGGGTATCGATCCTACTGATCCTTCTCGATGGAAAGAACACGTTGACTTCGCTCATGGTGTTGTTGCTAAAGATGGATGGCGTCAGTGGTACGGCGCGAGAGATGTTGGTATTGGTAGATGGCAAGGTGTAGGTGGCTCTGATAATAAGAGTGCATCCTACTCGCCTCCTAATAATAAAGCGCCGAAGAATATCGATCTCACTGCGACTCCCCAACTTGCGCAGTTAAAACCGACTAATTCTAAATACTTTGAGAATAAGGCCGACGCACCTAATTGGTCATTAGGGCAAACATCTCCTACAGAACAGAGTGGAAAAATGGCACGGCATCCGGGATTTGAGGACGCTATTAAACAAGCGATGGCCGAGAAAGGTGTACAAGTTGCGGGCTTCGTACCTCCGGGATTAACGAGAGGTAGTGCGGAGACTAGAGCCGCAGCAAATAAAAATGTCCCCACTAAAGGTGCGCCTAAAAGTACTGTCCCTGATGCAGAGAGACAGATTGGACGTAAAGACGCCCCGGTTACTGATGATGAGAGGGCAGCTATTAGTGCGTGGAATGAGGCACATGAGAAATGGCTTAATGGTGATGGACCTAATCCCGGACCCGCACCAACTGGTAGGCCAGAGCCGCGTGTAAGAAGTGCGACTGATCCTGCTGGTGCTGCTGATCCGCGAACTGGTACCAGTATTGCACCATATGATCCTAATCTTGCTGCACAGAATGATCCTGCGAGACAGGCACTTATGAGTGCGAAGATTAGAGGAACAGCGCGTGAAGGTGGTGCACAACCTCCGCGACTTCCTCCTCCTAATCAGGGTGATCTCGCTGGACCAACTGCCGCTGCGGGTGCGGGTGCAGTAGTTGCAGGAGCGATGGCCGGTACTCAACGCCCTGAAGCTAAAAATGAGGGAGCAGGCGCTACGGGTATTCCTAAATCCCTTGAGTATTTACTCGTTGAGGGTATACCGACTATTAAGGAGGCGATGAAAGATCCGAAGACTGCTGGTGCGACTAAACAGGTAATAGAGAAAGTTATAAGCACTAAAGCTCGACAGGATGCGATGAAGGGGGATATGGCTAATGATCCGACGTATTATCAGCGTCGTGCATCTCAGGTTAGCCCATCAGGACAGCCCGCTGATCCATCTGATCCCATGTATGAACGCAGGATGATGGATGCAGTTGTTAGAGATAATCAGGGAGTAATGCGCGGACGGAGTACGCCCCAGACGCAACAGCAACCAGCACCGCAACAGCAACCACAGCAATCTCGTGGTACTGTTTCCGTAAGACCTACTCCACAGTCAGTGAGGGATGCGGATCGTCCTATTCCTCCTGAAGAAGTTATGCCTCAACAAGCACAACCTGTTTATCCTCAACCTGGACCGGGACAAGAGAAAGGCGACATTCCCCCACAACCGCCTTATCGTACTGCTCCACAAGCTGGTCCGAGTCCACATCGCTTCCAACAGTATGCGGATGCTCCATCTTCACAGGGATTACCGACTGGATATCAAGCACCAGCGGAGAGCGTTGTTAATCATCCTTATAATGGTGTCCCTCCGCAGATGACTCCGCAGATGATGGACCCAACAATGATGCAGTTGATGCAGTTCTTTACTCAAGGGGGCGGTGGTGGACAAGACGGAATGTAATGCGACAGTAGATGAGGTATTGGTATTAGCAGATGGAACAAAGATTAACAAACGCACGGGAGAAGTTATCCGGGATAAGGTTGAAGACGTACAACTTCTTGACGTGGATGGAGCAGGTGATAGTGTTGTGGAAGATGAGACTGGAGAAACGGAAATAGGAGAGATTAAGAGGTTACTACCAGTAAATAGACACCTTAATGATTTACCCGGAGATAATAATAGTACAAAGGCAATCGGACTTATAACCGCTCTTACTCTATTTGGTATTAATGATCGTGAGATTTCCTTTATATGTAATACGGATATGGAAAAGGTTGTAGCGATTAAACAATCAGAACGTTATAATGATATGGTGAATGGGGTTATTGAGAATGTGATGCGGGCTCAGAGTGATAATATCCGCGCGATCTTTGTTAATAACGCGAAGGAAGCAGCACAGCATATCGTCAGTGGCCTACGATCTAAGGTGCCGGATATTAGGCACATGTCCGCGAAGGAGGTACTCGATAGAGGTGGCTTCCGTCCTGTTGACGTAGTAGAACATAGAGTGAGACATGAGAACGAGCTAAAGATCGTACATATACGTGGAGATGCTGAGAAGTCAGTCACTATAGATGCGGATTATGAAAATGCCACGTAGTTATGAAGAGATTATACAAGAGATACTCGCGAAGGCTGGTCGAGATCAAATGATGATGGAAGATCCATCACGTATGCAAGATACAATGGAAAGCGGCATACCTAATAATGATATGTTGTTTAATCCTCAGCCTTATACTACGATGAAGTCGCCTAGTGATTACGATGCGATGACGAACCCAGGATTTATGCTGGATAAGATGGGACCGACTACGCAATATGATGATACACAGACATCGCAGAATAGAGATAGAAGACATTCTAAGATGGTTGATGATGCGTATGGGAAAACTAAGACACCTGTAGTTGATCCTGATTATGTGAGTCCGCCCCCGCGTCCAAATACAGGTCCAATGGGTCAAGCTTATAATCAGATGCCAATGACTGAGCCTCCTATCTCTAATATGCCTCAACAGATGCCTCAGCAACCAACCGATCAACAGATGCAGCAACTAATGGACTTTTATACAGGTGGTGGGGGAGTTGAACTATAATGCCAACAGCAGCAGTGCGAGCATCAACCACACAACGAGCACGTAAGAATGAAGTGTTCGATAAGATGACCACTGTTCGTGGATTAGGTGGCAGTGGGGATAACGTGAATTTACTAGATGCCATCGCCGCTGCTATTAGCGCGGGTGAGGGTGGGCGGCAGGGATTAGAGCGAATTAGTGAGAAGATGCAAGCGATAGAGCGAACGAGACACGCGAAAGACATGAAACGGAGGAAGTGATGGCTACTAATCCTAATGCTGCTGGCGTTGCGAAGGATCTGACTAATCGAATTATTCGTAAGCCTGCGAACATTCCAAATGGACTGACGATTAGTAGTGTTGTGCTTATGCATGGTACTCCGCTAGTCGGGATTGACTGTAGTGCGTTGACGAGTACTGCGATCACGCTACTTAATAGTATAGATGGTGGACTTAGTTATCGTCCGGTGGAAGATGCGGTAACGGGTAATCCATTTAGTGCGGTTGTTGGTGCGAACGTCTATCATCACGTCTCTCCGCCTATCCGCGGTCTGGATATGGTTAAAGTCGTATGTGGAACGGCGGAAGCGGCTGCACGTACTGTCATATTAGTCGGAGAGAAAGGCGCACCTAAGTAATATGTTCCGACAGCACGTCAACACACCGAGATATGCGAAGGATGCTGCAACTAAGCAGTATGTCGATGACATATTTGCTGAGGTAAAGCCCGGTGCGTCGTCTTCGGTATTTGATTATCGGTGTGATGCACAGTCTACAGGAGCAAGTGATCCGGGTGCTGGTAAGTATAGATATAGTTCAACTCCGCAGAATAGTGCGGAAACACTATACATGGATTGGCAGACTACAGACGGCTTCGACGTTGTAGCGTTATTCACAACGATGAAGTTTGGTGATACGTTTATAATACAAGATAAGGATTTATCGCTTAACTATCAGAAGTGGAAGCTGCTTGGTCCTGCGATGATTATGCCTGATTGGTTTCAGGTACCAGTGCAGTTTATTGAGGGTGATGCGGAATTTAGTAATAACCAAGTGGTGTCCTTCGTTGTTACGTATGAAGGACAACAGGGTGAAGTAGGCCCACAAGGAGAACAAGGACCAGCAGGACCACAAGGACCAGCAGGCCCCGGTGTTCCTCCCGGTGGTACGACTAATCAGGTATTAGCGAAGATAAGTAATGCTGACTTCAATACACAGTGGGTAGTGCAGAGTGGTGGTGCGTCTCAAGGATATGTGGATACACAAGATGCACTGAGAGTACTAAAAGCCGGTGATACGATGACTGGCGGTTTAACCGTCGCAGGAGGTGTCACTGGCGCTCTAACAACCGATGGCATTCGGCTTGGTTATGCAGCGGGATACGCGCAAATTAAATTAGTTGGGTCAACTGGATCGATCATCGATTTCTCTACTGGCACAATCGACTCCAAAGCGCGTATAATGTACGAGGTCAGCACTGACACTCTGCAACTAACGGGCACTAAGGTTACTGTTGGCGCAGATCCAACTGTTGCATTAGGTATAGCAACTAAACAATATGTAGATAGTAAGGTATCAGTAGGTGGAGCGTACCTACCACTAACTGGTGGTGCGCTGTCTGGTGGTCTTTCATTTGGATCAGACATTGCTCCCGGCGACGTTCCGACTAATCTCAGTAGACACATTGCAGTTTGGGGTACCGCGTATGGTATCACGGTTACGAGTAGTTCACTTAATCTTGTTGGTGATGGAGCAGCAATACTTCAGTTAAAAAGCGGCAATCTAGCACAGGTGAATGGTAAGATTACGGCGACTGGTAATGGTAATGCACTAGCTACTTGTGCAATGACTGTTTCGGGTAGCTGGGGCGGTGGTTATGCACTTAAGGATGGTGCTAATAATGCAATGATGTTTGCCGAAGCTGGGAATTTAGTATTTGCTACAGGTGCAGGAGAACCAGCACGTAGATTGGCTCTATTGGCTAATAATCAGCATACCCTTACTGGTAGGTTAACACTAAGTCAGGTACAGACAACTTTTGTAGGGGAGTTCCTTCGCTGTCGTGCGAGTAGTTATAGTGTTATACAGTATTTCGATGATGGTAATTTCCATTGGCTAGTGACAAATGCAGGTGATCCAGATGGTGGTTGGAAGGGCTTGTTTCCGATGTACTTTAACGCTGGAAGCTGTGCAGTTAATTTGTCAACTACTACTGTTGGTGGTACATTGACGGCAAGTACTGTCGTTTCTAATGGAAATGTATCTGCACATGGTAATATTCTTTATCTATCATCTGGTGGTCATTATATCTCGTGGCAGGATGGTTATTATTACTACTTCCCACACGGTAATCTGTATTCACAAGGTAAATGGATAGCGCGTACTGGCGATGATATGACGTTCAATGAGCTTCATGCATCCGCCAGCGTACATGCTGATAACGGCTACATCTTTATGTATTACGACACCACTTGGTTTCGGTGGAGGGGTGACTTAGGACGAGTTGAGTATCTACATGGTCTTCAGACGCCGTATCTAGAGTCTAGTGGGGACATTCGTGCGGGCTTTTATTCAACGACATTCGGCGGTGGTGGTTATAGATGCAGAGACGGTAATCCCGGTACCAATTATGGAGGTAATACATTCAACATGGATTGGACTGGTTTGATGCGGTTGTGGGTGGATAATACATTCGCAGGTTATATCACAACATCATCAGACTATCGAATTAAGAAGAATATCCAACCATTAGAACGTATGTGGGATAAGATTAAGGCATTACGTCCGATTAGCTACACGCGGCGTGAGTACTCTCCAATGGGCCATAATCTGCTTGAGCCTTTGATTGCAGATGATGACGAGGAGAGATGGGGTTTCCTTGCTCACGAGCTACAGAGTACATTAGTAGAGAGTGCTGCAACGGGATATAAGGATGCACCACGAGTTATTCAGTCTCCTGATGCGTGGCCTGTCCTTGCTGCTGTCGTTGAGGTATTACAGGAAGTCATGAAACGTCTGGAGAAGATAGATGGCAACACTACCGTATCGGTTTGAATGTGATATTGTTATTGAAGAGAATATAAGCGAAATACCGAAGCTGGAGTCACCTGATCCGCTTGTTCGTGTATTCTTTGGTGAGACTTATACTAATGATAATACAAAGGAAAGGGCACTTAGTAAACAGGAACTCAGAGCGGCTTATGTAAAGCTATCTAATCTTGAAGAGTTTCTAAGGCTATCGATCAGCGGCGTTCCTGATGGAATGCTGCCATCGAAGACTACATTACCAAACTCAGCAATGATTAAAATGCCAAAGGACAAGAAATGAACCGTAATCAGGCTATTGCACTCGTTCAGTATATCTCACGCGCACATCAGATGATCCCAACTACAGGTGCGGAGTGGGAGCTTATCCGAGAAGCACTCACAGTAATCGAGAACGTAGCGAATGGGCGAGTAGAACTCGTTGAGAAGAAACCTGAGCCAACTGAGGTACGTACTGCTTCATAGGAGGCGACTGTGTACATTGGAACTATCTTCTGGGTACTGATGCTCTTAGTCCTCGTGTTTGGATTTCTGAGGATGCAGCCATCGTTCGCTCCTTATAGTTGGGGATGGGATTGGATGCTGTTCGCATTGCTATTCCTTCTCGGTTGGGGCGTGTTTGGATTTGCGATAAAAGCATGACCGAGACGAGGTTATGGATTAAAGAGAATAGTACGCTTGTATACTTCCTCATTGCACAGTTTGTAGCAATTGGTGCAGCAGGGGCGAGTGTACTAGCGTACATGGTTAAGTTGGAGACTCGTGTGTATACTATGGAGACACGAGGAGCGGCGTATACGGTATCGAGAATGGATGAGATGAAGTTGAACATCGCCAAACTGCAACAGGATATCGATAAGAACGAAGATAGCATTAAACGTATCGTAGATGTGATGACGAGAGAATTACATATAGCTCCGATGAGGAAGCCATGAAGTTCGATCGCAAGATATACTTCGATACAGTTAGGCCGATGTTCGGATCGCTTGCACAAGAGCAGGTAGATGGGCAGAACTATCTCCTCGACTTCTTCGAGACTACTGATCTTAGCGACTTACGTTATCAGGCGTATATGCTTGCAACTACGAAGCATGAGACTGCATCTACGATGTTGCCTATTGAGGAATATGAGAAGGGTAAAGGTAAAGAGTACGGTCAGCCACATCCAGATACAGGACAATGCTACTATGGCCGTGGTGATGTACAGTTGACGTGGTATGATAATTATCTATACGCAGAACAGAAGCTTAAGTTAAGCGGTGCGAAGTCTCTAGTCGAGTTTCCAGAGAACGCACTCGATCCAAAGATAGCGGCGATGATTATGGATCGTGGTATGCGGGAGGGATGGTTTAGGAAGGGGTATAATTTAGCGGCATTCTTTAATGATAAGGTCGATGATCCTTATACTGCGCGAGAGATCATCAATGGTGATAAGCATGTAATACCAAAGTGGTCAGGTGGGGTGAATATTGGTACCATCATAGCAGATTATCACGAGGTATTCCTTGATGCATTAACGAAGTCACTCACTAAGACAGAAGCCGTTATACGTATAAGCGTTCCGCGTGGAATGAAGGTAGAGATTACAGAGTATGACTAATTACATAGTCAAAGAGGACGGATTGAATGATCGGTTCTTTAAATCGAGAGCGAAGATACGTGTTCTTGGTGGAGGATTTGCTAATGGAAAAACAGCAACAGCGTGCATCGAGGCGCTTAAGTTCGCAAGAGATTATCCAGGCTCTAACGGTCTTATGGCTCGCGCTACTTACCCTAAACTTAACGATACTCTACGTAAGGAATTTATAAAGTGGTGTCCTAAGCAGTGGATCAAGAACTTCCCATTAGGACAGAACTCCAGCAATATGTGTACGCTGAAGAATGGGACGACCATTAACTTCAGATACGTACAACAGCAGTCTCGTAGTGGTGATGAAGCTGCGACTAGTAACCTACTTAGCGCGACTTACGACTGGATTGTGGTCGATCAGATTGAAGATCCAGAAATAGTCCACAAGGACTTTCTTGATCTGATGGGTCGATTGCGTGGGAGCACTCCGTATACAGGTGACGATCCTAGTATGCCTAAAAGTGGTCCACGTATGATGATTCTTACTTGTAACCCCACTCGTAATTGGGTCTATAAGAAGCTTGTCCATCCGTTCCATGTGTATAAAGCCTCCAAGATTATAATGCCTGACCTTATAGTCTTAAAAGATAGGAAGGGCAAGGTTGTACGTGATGATAATGACGAAGCAATCCTTTTAATGGATATCGTTGAGGGTAGTACATATGAGAACGCCCACGTACTAGAGCCGGATGTTATTCAAGGTCTGGAGAGTACGTATACAGGCCAGATGAAAGACCGCTTTCTACTCGGCGAATGGGCAGCATACGAGGGATTGGTATATCCACAGTACAATGATATTACCCATAGTGTTGAGCATAAGGAGATCGTTCGTCACTGGGATGATCTCATTGAGCGCGGGTATCTTATTCCTCTTATCGATGGTTATGATTTTGGTATTGCAGTTCCTTCTTGCTATATTCTTGGTTTTGTCGATAATGATGGCAATGTTATTCTTGTTGATGGGTTCTATAAAAAGGAAATGGGCATCCTTGAACAAGCGGAGAAGATTAAATTAATCAGACATAGATGGGGAATGCCGCATGATCAATCTTGTTGGGCAGACCCTAATATCTTCAGGCGATTTGGAAGTAGTAGTGGAGGGATTAACGAAACAGTGGGTAGCCAGTTTGCTAGTCTCGGTATCCCTATGCGTCGCGGTAATAACGATATACTCGGTGGGATTGTCAAGGTGGGCAGTTATCTTACTATGGGTAAGTTTCATCGTAATCCCTTTACTGGTAACTATGGTGCTCCTCATTTATATGTGAGTCGCGAGCTTGATTGGTGGATTGATGAGATCGGTGGCTACTATTGGGATAAGGATAATAAAGGAGAGCGTGACGATAAGCCAAATGACAAGAACGATCACGCTATGGATACTACGAAGTACATGCTTACTAATCTGGATGAATTAGCGCGACTCGATCCTAACTTCAATGCTCAGCCGAAATTCCTAACGTGGATGGAAGGCGAGTTTGAAAATCATAAGGCGAAGAAGTGGCGGCATCGTAATAATAAAACAGCACAGATGAGCGAGATATAAAATGGCTGAAGAAGCAGATTATGCCGCCGTCAGCGAAAGCATGGTTGAAGGTGGTATTAAGCCGAAAGAGAAAGCCGAAGCATACACTCCGTCTTATAGAGTGATGGAAGATACGAAGATACCTGTATCTAAGCAACTCGGGAAGCTATGGAAATCGCGTAGGGATCAGGCGAAATCTAAATTGAAGAACGAGGGCATTATAGATGCGTGGGAAGAATGTATCAGGTATTACAATAACGATCAGGTTACAGAGAGTGGCGTTTCGGGCTCACCAAACACGTCGAGAATGGCGCGTAAGGGAACGGGCATATCTGACGACCATATCGAGACGGAGAACGTTGTATTCGCGAATACTACAGCCCTCGTACCCGCGACCTATGCTAAAAATCCTGACATCGAAGTCACGCCGAGTAACCAACAAGACGAAAAGATGGGGATCATCTCCACCTGTGTCGAGCGATTAATCAATGCACTATTTGCGAAGAAGGTAGCTCCGGGTATTAATCTAAAACCAAAGGCACGTAAGGCTGTGATTATGTGTACGCTCACTAATGTGGCGTATATCGAATTAGGTTATACGGATAAGGAAGATAGTAGCGAGGCAACACTTGAAGAGATTAATCGTGAAGCGGAACGTCTGGCTAAAGCAAAGACGATGCAGGAGATCGAGGAGATCGAGGGTTGTCTCGCGGCATTGGAAGAGAAGATTGACGTTCTTAGTCCTGCTGGACCGTGGGCAAAGTTTAGACATCCTAAAGATGTGCTACGCGATCCTTCAACGACGATGAATGATCTTACCGATTGTAATTGGTTAATGATTGCAGACTACGTACCTACTAATCAACTACGGGCTGTGTATTTTAAGAAGAATGAGGATAAACAGGATCAATGGGAGAGTATATATAAGCCGACACACGTACTTAATGCAGGTGCCGGTGGAGGACATGATTTAGATCAGGAGATTAACAACTTCTCGCTATTAGATGAGCACAAGGATTATCACAGTTATGGCTACGACGACGAAGAAAGTTATAACAGAGCAACGTATACAAAGGTGTGGCGGGTATATGACAAAATTACCCGACGGCTCTTATTGTTTCACGATAAAAACTGGTCGTGGCCGATTTGGGTTTGGGACGATCCGTATAACCTCACAAACTTCTTCCCCGTTGGATGTCTGGAGTTTTATACCGATCCCGAGGGTGATTACGCTCGTTCGGAAGTGATGTATTACCTAGATCAACAGGATGCAATTAACGAGATCGCCTCTGAGCGTCGTAGAGCTATCGCATGGGCACGGAAGAACCTCTTCTATGATATAGAGGCGATTAAAGATCCAGCGATTATAAATGCATTCGTTAATGGTACTGAGAAGGGTGGTGCTATTGGCGTAAAGGTACCAGAGGGGAAGAAGATCGGTGAGCTACTATTCTCTGTACCTCCCCCTAGCACACAGTTTATGCAGCTATTCGATCCTCAACCTTACCTACAGGCCATTGATCGCGTCTGCTCCGTAACGAACGTGATGCGTGGTGTGGAATATAAGACGAACACGACTAATAAGGCCATCGAGTCTTATGAGAGTCAGACACAGACGCGACTTGATGAGAAGATCGATCAGATCGAGGAGTTCATTGGTAACATCGGTGGGATGCTGCTTGAGCTATGTGTAAGTAAGATGCCCGCTGAGATGGTTGGTGCGTTGACCGATCCTAAGTGTGCAGAGATGTGGTCACAAGCCATGCCTATGTCTCCTTACGAGTTTCATCAGTTGTTTACTCTTCGTTGTGTGGGAGGTAGTGCATTAAAACCAACCGCCCGAGCGAAGAAAGAAGAGGCTATGCAAGTCGGCCAAGTTCTCGGACAATTCGGTAAGGCCGTCCCTGCTGCGATGCTTGTAATGATGCGTGTATTTGAACGTGCCTTTGATGAAATTGTAGTTACGCAAGAAGATTGGGCAATGATACGTGCCTCGATTGAGAAACAACTCGCTCCCGAACCAGAACCACCTCCACCTGAGCAACAGCAGCCTCAAGTGAGTGATGAAGTTGCTGAGATGGAGCAGATGTTTAATCAACTACCTCCACAAGCGAAGAAGGCTGTCGGAGATGCTACTGCTAAGGGCGTACCCATCAGACAGGCGATGGAAGAGATAATGATGAGGGTACAACAATCTAAGCAGAATAGAGCTACGGAGATTAGCAACCAACATGCTACTCCGAAGATAAAGACATCCCCCGTAGACCCGAGAGGATTACAGAATGGCACCCCGCAGGGAGTCCCTCAACAATGAAGTTGAGGATGATGTACTTGATACCGTACCGGGACTTGCAGAAGATACAGGTGCAGGACCGAGTGATGAGTTCGATGGTGTAGAAGCTGATGAAGAGCCCACCAGACGTGATTTGGGTCAACGCGGAGATGTACAAGATATTTCTGACCCAGCTAAACAAAGAGAGAAAGACGAAGCTCAAGTCAGATACGATCAACAAGGAAATGTCATCGACGCCCGTGGTAATATCATCGCACCAGCAGGGCGAGGACGAAGACTAGATGAACAGAATAGACGATATAAGGGACTACTTGACGCTAAAGAGAAGGAATTAAATGCTGCGCGCGTTGCAATAGCAGAGGCGAAATACCTTAACGGGGCACCACAAAGTCTAGGACTCAATGCGGATGAAACCGCTGCGGCCCTTGACATGATGGCGCTTTTCAAGAATAATCCCGGTCAACTAGTACAAATCGTACTAGCTGAAGCTCAAGCTAAAGGTGTAGACCTTAATAAGTTACTCGGTTCGAACATGGGTAGTGTTCAAACCGATGCCATTAAGAAGATGCTGGATGAGCGTCTTGGTCCTCTCGATAGAGAATTTAAGGCGAGAGAACAAGAACAGAAACTCAACAGCACCGTCATGGAGCGTTATAATACGTTCCTGACAAAATACCCTGACGCTGATCCGCATCAGGATGCTATTGCGAACTTAATGCGTACCCAAGGCATCAACGAGACTGAAGCCTACTATAGAGTACGAGAGTTCGCGCTTCGGAATGGACTTAATTTTGATAGTCCACTAGGCCCACAGCTTGCAGCAATTATGCAGCGTGGAGGTCAGCCGAGGCAACAGGCATCTCGTCGTCGTCCAATCGTTAACGGTCGAGCACCGAGTAACGGTCAGATGACAGAGCGGAAAACCGAAGTTGCTTCACCTGATAGATCGTATGCTTCGATCATTGATGAAGCACTTCAAGAAGCGGGATATCAGGGTTAAATGAGCACACTCTCAACGGTACTTCATTCAACTCTCACGAAGTCTCGTGGGAAGTTGATTATGGCTGCTGTTAAATCCAATGCCTTTGTGGCTTGGGCGATGGCTACTAACCGCGTCGAATATGAAGATGGCGGTTGGGAAATCACTAATCCACTCACTGTTGGTCGTAACCCGAACGTGGGTACTTATGAGTACTACCAGCAACTCCCCGTCAACCAGACGAATGAGTTTACGACTGTTCGTTATGGTTGGTCACGTTTCGCTGGTACGGTTATTATCAGCGAGCAGGAAGAGGATGAGAATAAAGGACGAGCGCAAATCTTTAAATTGATGAAAGCCAAGATGGAAGTCTTGGAAGAGTCAATTAAGGAGCAGTTTAGTGCATATCTGTACGCGGCAGGTGGCGGGACTGATCCTCTTGGATTGGCTTCGCTTATTCCTGATGATCCTACTACCGGCTCTCTCGGTGGTCTTAGTCGTGCTGCCGAACCACAATGGCGCACTTCTAGCTATGACTTCAACGTTGGTGGGATTGATAGCACTAACATTGAGGAAGCACTAGATGACGTGCTGATGGACCTCACTGTTAAAGGTGAGAAGCCAGACATCATGCTCACCGGGCGGAATTTGTATCGTATTTATCGTGCAGCCGTCCGAGATAAGGTTACTATTCAGCTCGGTGAGTCGAATAGCGGTAAGAAGATGATGGACCTTGGTTTCAAAGGCGTCTCTCATCAGGGCGTTCCGATGCTCTATGATGAAGATTGTCCTGTGAACAAGATCTATTTCATCAACTCGAAGTATCTACGCCTTCACGTTCTTAAACATGTGAATATGAAGGTGAAAGAACTTACCGCACCGTGGAACGTGGATGCACACGGGAGCAGGACTATTTGGCAGGGTCAATTCTGCCTCTGGAAAGCGTATCGTACACACGCTGTCCTAATTAACGAGTAATCAAAATGGCAATGGCACCTCAGTCAGTAAATCTTAAGATCGATAAACCCGTCCCGAAGTTTATAGTCGAAGACGGTGGAAGTTATAAGCGGCGTATCGCTACTTATAACAAGGAGAAGAAGACGTTTGAGTATTCGGTGATTGATGAACCGTCATCGTATCTACTCAAATTCCCTAAAGGCCATTCTATTCGTGTTAGGACTCGTGCAGAACTTGAGCGTCTCGTTGGTGATCCCGAACATGTAGAGCTAGTCGATCTTGAGACTAGTGACGTGGTTGGTGTTCAGCATCGTCCGCTCAAGAAGAAGGGAGAATAAGGATGACTGTTCAGCCTCAAGCAACTCACTTTGACACTTGGAACCAGCAAGTCAGTATGTACGTTCCGGGTGCTACCTTCAGTGCGGATGTTGACTACAGCACTGGAGAGTTTCGCGCAGACTACGGTGCTGTAGCTGCTCTCAGTGCGACTGGTATTCTTGCTGGTGGCAATTGGGCTGTCGCTGGTAGTAGCAATGTCTTCGTTGCTGATTATCGTTCGAAGCTTGGTCCTTATGGACGGCAACTGTCGTTCGTATCGCTCGCTACGGCTGCAAATGTGGTCACGATCCAAGGCCGTGATTATATGGGTCAGCCTATTCGCGAGACACTTACACTTAATGGTGCGACTCCGGTGAATACGCTTAAGATTTACCGTAGTCTCGATCAGCTTACGTGGACTGCTCCTAACGGTGCGGCGACTACTGTTAACATCGGCTTTACGGATGTTCTCGGTATTCCGTATCGTACCATCGGAGTGCAGACGTGGCTTGAGGATGGTGTAGCGGCAACTGCGGGTACGTTCGTTGCTGGTGCGTCTAAGTCTGTTGCACAAACTGCGGGGTCGAGTGATCCTCGTGGCTCTGTGGACTTTGCCTCAGCATCCAATGGTATTAAGACGTTCTCCATCATTGGTCTTGCTGACATGAGCGGCGAGTTGTACGGTATTGCTCACTACGCTGGGTAATCTTAGCGGGGGCTCTTTATACGTATAAGGAGTCCCCACTATCTCGGAGGTAGTGGATGACTACGTTTAGCGATCTCATTAATAAATGCCTTGTCGAATTACGACAGGAAGTCGGTGTCTCCGTTCAGCAATATAGTGAGGATGTGCTTGCTGCTATTCTACAGCGGCAGTTTAATATATTCTTCGATCATTATTGGTGGCCAGCTTATTATGCAATAGAAACATTCCCGCTTAATGGTACGACTGGAGCGGTTACAGAGGATCTGACTAAGAAGATTAAACGGTTTGATGATATTAGATATGTCTGGCATGAGAAGGATACTCATCCTCTGACGGTAATGCCTCCCGCGATCAATCCATCGACAGTTGGTCCGGGGACATCGTTTAGAAAACACTACATGTCGTTTCCTGATGCGACGATATTTAGAGTCGTTCCTTATACACTGACAGGGACGGTGACTGTTGGGTATCGTATGAAGCCTGAGCCATTTCATCCTAATGATGAAGTGAAGCTAGATGATGATTTACTTACTAATGCGACGTGTTTTAATTACCTCGCTGATGATGAGGATGCACCGAATAGTATTAAGAAGTTTCAAGAGGCTACTGCTAAACGTGAGGCTCAGTTACGGGAGGTTATGAATAGAGGTCCAGTGCCTATTGGTATTGGATCACCTAGTCCGTTTACTGATTGGATGATGTCACCGTGAGTGCAACGAAGTCAACTATCGTACGTGACTTTGGAGGCGGCTTAAACGTCGTTGATGACGATCTTAATCTATCTGCTGAGTTTCAACCCGTATTAGATAATGTTCATAGAGGCGTGGATAATACGCTGAGTGTTAGATGGGGGACGGAGTTATTCGCTGATCTACGGAGAGGATCAGTAACGACAGGTCCGGTGACGTTCTCTATTCTATGGACGATAGACCTACGCGAGTTCACATGTATGTGGACCGCTCACGGCTTCGTTAATGGAGATCATATTACGTTCAATGCTGGTTGGACTAATATGCTCGGATTAAAGAGCAGTGAGATCGTTGGCTACACATTCGGCGTTCGTGTTATTAGTGCCGATGAATTTAGAGTGGTGATGAAGTCTAAGGCCACTGCTACTAGTCAGGATACAGGGGCAAAGAATGTAACGAAGGATACTCACTACTTAGCGGGAGATATTCTTGAGGTCGTCTATTATAATGATCACCTAGTAGTAGTTGATACTGTTGGGGAGATTGTAAAGATTAATGCTGCGATGAGTGTGACGAGGATATGGGATAATTCGAAGGCATTTGTCGCAGTAGAAGGAGCAACAGGTGGAGCGGGGTGGACGAGTCCTATTGATTATGTATCTTCGGCTATCTTCAAAGGTCAATTGATCATCGTTAATGGTATCGATAAGCCGCTACTTGTTGATTTCTCTAGAGCTGCTAATGTTAGCTATCTAGGTGATCCCGGTGCTGCTTTCGTCAACACTAATGTACCTGTCTGTCGCTATGTGTGTGCCATTGATCGATGGCTAATCATGGCAGGTGATCCATTATACCCGTATAAGGTACATATTAGCGCGACTGATGCGGGAGGGGTATGGCAGAACCCAGCGGACGAAGCGGATAACGACGGAACGGCATTGGAGCTAAATAATACGAATAGCTCGTCGCTCTATATTAGAGGAGTGAATAAGTTCCGTAACTTCCTCGCTGTTGCATTCGATGATACGGTTGCGATGGTTGAGCTTGGTATCTTCGACGGACTTAAGCATCGTCCTGAGACTACTGATAGCGTTGCAAGGCATGGATCGGTTGCACATAAGAGTATGGTCTTTCTAGGTTTCGACTTAGTGATGGCTGATCCAATAGGGATACCCTCGTTCGCTAAATCACAATTCGATAACTCAATTCTGCCTAGTAGGATGAGTGAGTTCATCGCTCCTATGATGCAGAGGAATATTAGTGCGTTGACAGCGGCGACATTAGAGCGAGATATCTTCAGCGTCTATAGTACACATGATAGTCGTTATATTCTGTTCGTTCCTAATCATGATGGCGTACCTGTGAAGTTGACGAATAATCCCATCTATTATCTACGCGAGTTAGTAGGTACTAATAGGGCGCTATTACGTGTGGATAATCATCGATTTGAGGAAGGGGATAAGTTTTCATTTAGTGGTCTAATACCACGACCGGGGAAGCCGAGTATCACTGAGTTATATACCGAGTGCATTGTCGATACGGTAGTGAATAACAATGTGATCTCCTTCATGACCGCGGAGGTTATAGATTATGATCTCAGTTGGGGTGGAGCTAATGCATCACTCACGTATCTGCGATCAGAGACTACAGCGTATGCACTTACGTATAATAAGAGCCTGAAGATTAAAGCGTGGTCACGTTATAAAGGGTGGGATTTTAGAGCAGGATGTACCTCACTATACGGTCGAGTATTTCTAGCTGGTCAGAAGGGTAAGATATGGAGAATGGGGAATAGGTTCGATCCTATCTATGCTGACTACGTAGGACAATACGAAGCATCGTGGGCTAATAGTCGCGCTTATACTGTAGGACAGAAGATCAAAGACGGCGATACTGGTGAGTCGTATACATGTGAAGCTGCACACACATCACACGTTACTGGCACGTTCGAACAAGATAGAATTAGATGGCCGTTCAACTGGAAATACTACAAAGGAACACCGATCAATTTCGCATTCGAGTTTCCGTGGGCCGACTTCGATAAGCGCGACCTCACTAAGATACTAAAGACGATCAATGTGGATGCTAAAGGAATAGATCATTTTAAGGCGCAAATGTTTGTTGATTATTATTACAAACATAAGACTACAGGAGTAAGAACACCACAACTGAGCATGGATATGGTTGGTGGTGATGAAGGTGCGTATGGTGTCCTCGATCAACACTTCGGTACTGGTCGAATGGCTATCAGACAGCGACCATGGCCTTATGAGGCGCGTGGTAAGCTCTTTAAGCTTCGTATCGAAGGTGCGTCCGTTGAGCCTCTCCGCTTTGTAGCGTTCATCTTCGGTTACAAAATAACAGGAAGAGACAGATGACCGGGGCAGTCAGAGAATATACGGAATACTTTGATCTAGAATTGCCAGCATTCGACTTCCCTAGTTGGCATGTCTACTATGATCGTAATATCAAGACCATCGACTCTATCCTATACCTGATGACAGGATCAGATAACCTTAAAGGTATATGGAAGAACAGCCGAGACTACTTAATTGGTGATCTCGTTGTTGATATCGATGTAGCGTTCGCATTCGAGTGTCACGTTGCTCATAAGAGCGCACCGGCTCCTACACTATTCGCAACGGATAGAGCTAATCATCCTACATATTGGCATCCAGTAGACTTTATCCACTCCCTATCTGGTACGTCTATTACACCTGTCACTATTGGTCTAGGTAATCATACATTTCAGACACAGACGGGGCGTATCTTTAGTGCAGGATCGAAGATCATCGTTAATTACGGTGGCGATCCTGTAAATACGTACATGTGGGGATCGGTTGTTAGTTATAGTGGAGCGGAGTTGGTAGTAGATGTCGATGTTATTAGCGGATCGGGTACGTATGCGGATTGGTTGATTACGGTTAGCGGCGAACGTGGGCCACAAGGCATTCAGGGTGAGCAAGGTATACAAGGAGAGATCGGATTTATCGGTCCAGTAGGTCCAGAAGGTCCGAAAGGCGACCAAGGTATCATCGAAGAGCCTCCTACTACTGGCGCGACTTATGGACGTACTAATGACGCTGTAGATGGAGGTAGCTGGATTGTTGTTGCTGCGACTAGTGCGGACGTATTGCCTACTACTCCCGCAGGTGATCTATCCTCGACTACTGTTCAAGATGCATTGAACGAACTCGATAATGAGAAGGTAGCAAAGTCCGGTAGTACGATGACCGGACGCTTAATCCTCTCAGAAGATCCAGTACATGTACTAGGAGCAGTGACTAAGCAATACGCCGATAGAGGGAGTGATAATAAGGTCAACGATACCGGCGACACAATGACCGGCAACTTGATTATTGCTAAAGCTAGTCCGGCTCTCATTCTCGATAAAACTAGTAGCGGACAGAATGCCGTACTCGGAGGCTATCGTAGTGGTCTTCCCCGTTGGACTGTAGAGATAGGTGACACCGCAAGTGAGACGGGCGGTAGTGCGGGGTCGAACTTTAATATCAGTCGTTACGATGATGCGGGCAATAGTCTTGGTGCCTCTTTCAGCATTAATCGTCAAAATGGAATATCGTATCTAGCTGGTCTTCATGTTTATGGGGCATCATTCCTTAATGGTCTAGCGTCTGCTGGTGATGTCTATGCTTATCGTGCCAACGCGCTAACTACAGGTGTCTATTATTTCGGTCAGGGCGGTAATGGTGGTGGGACGTATCTCTACTATGATGGAATAAACTTCAATCTGCGTGGAGGACAACTGAAGTGTGGCGCTATCACTACTGAGGGTAATTCGATTATTTGTGGTGCGCTCACTGCTTCTGTGTCTGCTCTAGGTTCGGCTACTGGATCGGAGTTTAAGTCTGATGCCATCACATGTACATGGAGTGATGGAATTAGGCACACTGTACCAAATGGGCATAATGCTCGACTGATGCATACGGTGTCAGGTGTACGTGCGTGGTCTAATGGCTGCTGGTATGATGGGCACTTTAGAATAACAGATGAGAGTGCTGGTGCTGTTCGCTTTACTATGTACTATCACGATAACTCTGCACACTTTAGCGGACCTGTTCATGCACAGAGCTTTAATGGTGCGCTAAATGGTAAGGCTACTAGCGCGGGCTATGCGGATAGTGCGGGATATGCTAATAGTGCAGGAACTATTAATACTAGCGGCGCAATAACTGTAGGCTCCATCGAAGGTCCGTACTTCATCGATCTACGGCATCCGGGACATGGTGAGGATTACTGTGCGAGGCTACTAGTTGATGCCTCTCATAAATTGGAAATCCATAGTACCGAAGTGCGTATGAATAGCACGATGCACGCACTTGGATATAAGACTCGTGATGGCGTTAATCGTAATGAAGGAGGTAATCACTTTAACTTCGACTACGCTGGAGCGGTACGATGCCACATCGATGATACGACGATGGGCTTCATCCAGATGTACTCGGATTATCGTATCAAGACTGATGTTGTAGACCTGCCGTCGAAGTGGGATATTGTTAAGCAACTTCGTCCGATCAGCTTTAAGCAATCAGATTGGACACCTCCTTGGGAAGAAGCGAACCGTAAGGCACTCGCTAAGGGTGGAGAGGTTACTCCATTCATCGCAGCTAGTGATAAAGAACATTGGGGATTTATCGCACACGAACTACAGGCTACGTTAATTGAGACTGCCGCTAATGGCTATAAGGATATTCAGGGTGAGATACAGTGTCCTAATGAATGGACAGTTATTGCTGCACTAACTAGCGCATTACAAGAGGCAATGGGACGTATTGAAACACTGGAGGCTACAGGTGCAACTCGAAAGTAGTACAGTCACACATAAACAGCGCCGCCTCGAAAGACTTAAGGCAGCAGGTAGTTGGTACGACATTCGTGAGATGCTAACACACGATGATCTCTACACACTTGAGCCGCTATTTAGAAAAGCACATCAAGAGATACACACCGATTTGCACTTTGATATGAAGGCGGTACTGAGTCATGCAGATTATAAGCTCGCTGATCCCGAACGGCTTAACTACAATGGGTGGGCCGCATATCGTGACGGGATACCCGTTGGTTTCTTTATTGGGTCGATTAGTACGTTCTTCATATCTACTGACAAGTTCGCCATATCCAACGCATGGTATGTCGATAAACAGTATCGTGGAAGTCCAGTGGCCTTTCTACTACTCAAACAGTTCCTACAATGGGGAGCGTTGAGAGGATGTGTACGGTTTATCGTGGCTCTAGTACGCGATAAGCAGAGTGACAAGCAAGTGCGTCTATTCGGGAAGATGTCACAAAAGCTCGGCTTCAGAGAGGCGGGCACATACTTTGTAAAGGATGTTACAAATGCTCCCAGCATGGATGATCGATCAGGTAAAGCGTCGTAGCACTGATGAAGAAGCCAAACATATCGGAGACGAATACGAGAATACTCGTAACCGTCCTACTCATCGTGATAATAGTGATAGCGGTGACGATAACCGTGTTCTAGAAGCAGGAAGTGGTGGTGGAAGTCCTGCACCGCCTCCGCAAGTTGACTATGCTGCACAGAATAAAGCGGCGATGGAATTAGAAGATCATCGAGCACGTATCGCACAAGAAGCACAAGAGCGAGCGGATGCTAAAAAGGCTGAGCAGCTAGCGAGTGATAAGACTGCATTCCAGGGTAAACTCGGTGGTGCATATGCTACTGCTGAGAACTACGGAAGAGGTCAGCTAGCTAATATGGGCATTGATGATACATACGGTATCATGGGTGCTTATAAGACTGCACTAGATCGCGCTAGAGGAATGGTGCCTGAATTGGATGCTAATCCGGGGCAATACTTCGGCTCAGACTTGTGGGAGAATACACTCGCAGGAGAACGTACCGCAGAACGTAGTCAGCTAACACGCGGTTATGAGAGCGAAGTACCTCAAGGTTTTGAGTCCACATACATTCCCGATACTGCTGACGATGCACTTATCGAAAGCATTGTTGGTGGACAGTACTCAGAAGCTGAGGACTACCTTAATCGTGCTAAGGCTCGTGGTACCTTGAATGATGTCGGCTTCAATACCGCATCAACTGCACTCAGGAACCAACGTGCGGGAGCGGTAGCCAGAGGTAATGAACTCGGTCTTGGTGTCCTTGAGACAGGGCGGCAGTCACTTAAGGATATCGATAAACAGGCTCGCAGTGGCATTACGAATTGGGACTTCGGTGACACTTACGATCCTACTGCATGGTCTGGTAAGATTAAGTCGGGTGCTAGTGCCTTCACTGGTGGACTAGAGGGCAAGTTGCGTAACGCATTCGGTAGCACTGAGTTCTTCGATCCTGAAGCATTCATCGCTAAAGGTGGTAAGGCTCAAGGGGCGATTAATCCGGGGGGATCGGCACTACAGGATGCCATTAGTGAAGAAGAGAAGCGACGTACCGCAGGAAGCGTCGGAGCGTTCTAATTCCTTATACGTATAAAGGAACGCAAGGATGGAAATGATGGGCGGCGCATTTGGTGCTGTTGGTAGCATCGTCGGTGCATCTATCGCCGCTGATGCACAGAAGTATACGGCCAATACTAATTGGTCTATTGCGCTCATGAACTACTACGCTCGTGAGCGCGAGAAGTTTCAAGCACAAATAGAAGCGAGCCGGATCGAGGCGAAACAAGATCTCGGACAGACTGATGCAAAGGGGAATACTACTAAGTTTGTACCGGGTGTAGGTTGGGTACAAGAACTCGCTCCTGCACAGAAGGCTCTAGCAGCGAGAGAAGATAGCGAACGTATGGCGCAGTTTGGCGATCTTGCCAAGAAGCGTCGCCATATGGACTTAAACCTAGCGCGACAGGCTAAAGAAGCTGACTACGGTAATGCTCTCTTCGATGAGATGAAGACAAGGAGTGCTCCAACTGCGGGGGAAATTGAGCGGCTAATTACTGGGGCACAGGCTACAGGTACTAATAGAGCGTTCGATGACACTGCGAAGATTGCGTCGAGACAAGCACTTCGTACTGGTACTAATCCATCGGGAATATTGTCGGAGATTGCGAGACAACGCGGTAAGGAGTTGGGTAATATCGGTGGTGCGGCTAGAACACAGGCTATGTCTCTAGCTCCACAACTACAAGACCAAGAAGATAAGATGCAAGCGAACCTGTATAATCTATTCGCCACTAGAGCTAGTGCTAATCCCGAAGCTAGTTTCTCTCCTGTTGGTATTGATACTGGTGGACTATCGCAGGCTGCTAATCGTGATCTGAGTGGTGGACTTAAGGCTGCGATGATGGAGGGAGGACGGTTGCCGTATCAACCTGTTAATTATGGTGCTGCTAATCTCGCTGGTGCTATCGGTGCAGCAGGTCAGGGATTTATGAAGAATGCAGCACCCTATATGCAGCAACAAGGACAGTTTGGTGATACTGGCGGCAATCTATGGGACACAATGAAGGACCGTACTCGTGAGTCCTTTGGATCGTTTTAAGGGAGCCAACAATGGCTGGCGATAGTTCATTCGATCCTCTTGCACTCGTTAAGGCTATGGGTCCGCAGCGTGATCCGTACTCGTGGGCAGAGATGTATGCTCAAGATGCTGCTAAAGGTGAGCAGCTAATGAAGGAATTAAAGAATAGAATGCTCATTCATGAGAGCGATCAAAAGTCTCGTGAGAAAGAGGGTAGTGCAAATCGTGGTAGTCGTGAGAGGCTTGTCCAGTTTCAACAGAACCAAATGAATGAGCGTGCGAAGATAGCTGCTAAGGCTCGTGCTGCTGCGGCGGGACAGAGAGCGAAGGATGTTGATTGGCCCGAAGGTTCTATGGGTGAGCAGGAAGGTATAACGAAGGGCATCTTGGATACATCTGGTAACTTCGATCGTAATAAGTACGTGTTGAGAACCCGCTATGGTATTACTAAGCTAGTACCTAAAGAACACGCTAACATGCCTGCGTCTTCGTATCCCGAACTTGCTCCAGCACCCGTTGTCGTTCCTAATCCTACTGTCCCCGGTGATGGATACGACTAATGGCTAAAACTATCATCTATAAAGATGGTAAGGATACAGGAGAGGCTACGGGGCCTGATGATAGTACGCTGCCATGGGTTGGACGGCAACTTGGTATCGGCTTAGCTGAAACTCCTGGATCGTTCGCCACTCTTGCAGGATTAATACAAGCGGGGAGTGGTTATCTATGGGATCGGAAGGGTGGTCCCACTGATACTGAGGGTAATCCTGTCGGCAAGCCTAACTTCCAAGACTATATGGTCGATCCTAATGGCGGGAGAGAGAAGTTAGATCAGTATAATAAAGAGGTACTCGATAAAGTTAAAGCAGCTAGACCTAATGCATCACCAGAAGAGATTAATAAACGTTTCGAGGAGATACAGAAACACTCGAAGAAATACTACGAGGAGACAACGCCATTCTATCGTCCAGCTATTGCATTCGGACGTAAGTGGGGACAGAGAACTAATGAGATATTAGGTGATGATCGTCTTCCCGGTGAGAAGACACAAGCGGATAACTTATTAAACATCGCAGGTGGTGCGGCTCCGATGCCTGCTCGTGGTGTGTTGGGTGCTATTAGTACTGGCGTCGGTAAAGTTGCGGGTAAGACAGCAGGGAAGGTCGCAACAAATGTCGTGGAAGCAGCCACACCAGTTACCTTTATTCCCGGAGGAGCCTCAAAGGCAGAGATTGCAACACGAGTGGGAGCAAACATTGCACTCCCAGCAGCAGTTGATCAAGGAGTTAGGGCATATAAGGATGACCCTTCCGTTGTCGCAGATGCAGTTGGAAGTGTTAAAGACTTCTATACAAAAGATGACGGATCGACGGACGTAACTAGAGTAGGTGCGACGGGATTAGTTGGTACTATTCTCGGTGGATTAGCTGCTAGAAGGCGTGGATATTTAGGAGGGACAAAGATACAACCTCCTACTGCGGGGCCGACCTCTCAAACGATGACGGAGGCCATTAATCCCGTAGTCAGTCCTACGAAGATGGAACTCGCTCGTGCGGGTAGTGATGTCGAACCAGCTAAGGTAATGGCTCAGGAGATGGGCCACGTACCTGATGCTGTTGATGCTTATATGACGCAGTTAAACCGCACTGGTCGCGGTATGCCTCAAGCGGATCACGCTAATTGGTGGGCATCTAAAGTTACTCCTATCGTCGAACAGTTTACGAGAGAAGATCCAGCGTTTATTAATAAGGTGACTCAGCATTTCGCTGATAAGTATCGCAGTTGGGGTGATACGGAGGCAATCGCGAGGACTACTAAGTTACTCACGACTCGCAAGCTGAATTAGC
>Ga0209077_1000011_pt1 | contig 47160 bp, 38 predicted proteins | sample PPLLak1March2015_FD_187247 | JGI IMG/M metagenome (GOLD analysis project Ga0209077, IMG submission 187247) | Freshwater sediment microbial communities from Prairie Pothole Lake near Jamestown, North Dakota, USA - PPLs Lake P7 Core (1) Depth... | ecosystem: Environmental > Aquatic > Freshwater >... | reverse complement strand
ATCCGCCTCGCTTGATTATCCGGGACTTGCGAGGATTCTATCACATAGGAGACAGGTGTCCGGGTAGTTTTTTTAAGGTTTGTGTGACCAGCGGGCAGCGGGCAGTGGGCAGCGGGCAGTGGGCAGTGGGCAGTGGGCAGTGCGCAGTGCGCAGTCGGCAGTGGGCAGCGGGCAGCGGGCAGTGGGCAGTGCGCAGTCGGCATCGCGCAGCGCGCAGTCGGTCAGTCGCTCTGGTCTTTCGGCGTTTGCCCGCGGAGAAGCCTTATCCTCTGGCCCGAGGCCCAGTCGGACAGCGTCTTGATTTCGCTGTCGGACAGGCGGGCGTCGGAGTGAAACAGACGGTAATACCAGGGAGGCATTTCTCTTTCCGACACAACTTCCGAGGCCTCCTCCAGGAGATGCGTCATCTGCTCCGGCTTGTTCTGCCTCCACGCGGAGAAGTTCAGTTCCCTTCTTCCCCGCTTGACGTCGTCGGCGATGACCCAGGACATAGGTGCGATTTGGCTGTACCACGGCCAACGTGTCTGGTTGGAATGGCAATCCAGGCAGGCCTGGGTGAGGAGGGCCCTGACCGGTTGGGGAGCGTCGAGGTGAGCCGAGAATTCAACTTGAGGATCGACGGGGTAGTTGATGCGATCGGGCCGCCAGAACTGAATTCCGACCAGCGCCACTACCGGGAGGATTAACCATTTTCTTTTTGGCATCACTCTTCTATTATAGTGCTACGACTGGGTGGTAGTCTGGATCCATCGGTTCCCACCCGGGAGATGACCTAGGAGAAATGCTATGGCACACGAGCCGAAAATGGTGACCTGCCCCGATTGCGAGGGCAGCGGACGATGCCGTCAATGCTACGGGCGCGGACATCGTGGCTACGCGATTGCCCAGGTCGAGTTCGGCAGCACCGGTCGGGGGGCCGAGTGCACCTACTGCAATCCCGCCGGCAGCGGTCGTTGCGCTCGCTGCAAGGGCGTTGGCCGCATCCCGGCAGCGGAGCAGGTCGAGGGCTGACACCCGAAAAAGCTACCTCTGCACTGGCGTAAGCTCGAACGTTCCCGAAACTGTTGTGCCGGTGAACGTACCGGCAAATTTACCGTCGGCTGCTTCACCCTTCACTTCGATCGTTCCCATCTCCGGAGAAGGGGTCACCGAAGCGGCAAACAGAGCTTTGCCTGATTCTTTCCTTCCGGGCAATTCAAAGTTCAAACCTGGGTCGACCACTGTAATCAGGGCCTTTAACGCGTCTCCTTCGCCCGTCGTAATCTTTGCAGTGAGTTGCCCCGAATCTCCGGATGCTGTTTGGAATGAACCCGTCCAGTCCCCGACAATCTCCGGAACCGGAGTCAGCTGAAACGTGCCGTTGTACGCCTGACTCTTGAAGCTGCCTGTGAACTTCCCGGCAACTATTTCCCCCTGGAATTCAAAAGGCCCGACGTCAGTGCTGGTGGTCCCGCCGAAAAGGAACTTGTCCGCCTCTTTTTTCCCCGTCAGCTCGAACTGGATCCCGTGCTGGACCGCGACCAGTACTGCGCTATAGCTATCCGGCCCAGCCGCCGTGATCTTACAGGTAAGGGGCCCAGTGTCGCCGGCGACAGTCAGGTAGGTTCCCGACCACTCGGCAGGTAAGCTCCCCTGGGCGTAAACCGAAACGCAAGAAATCAAGACCAGACAGAAGAAGCCAAATCGACGCATCATGAATCCTCCTGAGGCGAGATTCTGCCACAAACGCCCGAGGTCCCGCACCAAACTTGATTGTTCGGGGAACAATTCCGACGCCGCCTCCGTAAAAGAAGACAGAAGGTAGAAACCTCCCCCCTGAACAGGAGCGAGGCCGTCGGGACAACGGCGTCGCTCCTGTGCTTTTTTAGCCACGGACTCCACGGATGAGACGGATTCCACGGAAAACCGGTCAAAGTAGAAATAGCACGAGCGCCTGGGCGGCGAAGACGCGAAGCAGCATGACCAGCGGGTAAACGGCCGCGTACGACATAGAAGCGCCCTCCGAGTCGGCGAGCGAACGGGCAAATGCCAGCGCAGGCGGATCCGTCATACTGCCAGCCAAAAGACCAGCCAATGAAAGAAAATTCAACTTGAGGACCGCCCGTGCAAAGAGAGCAACAGCCAGAACGGGCACTATTGTGATCACCGCGGCCATCCCCATCCAGTAGAGGCCGCTTCCCTGCGTCAACGTTTCCACGAAACGGTCGCCGGCGCGAAGGCCCACGCAGGCGAGAAAGAGCGTGATCCCGATCTCCCTCAACATCAGGTTGGCATTGACCGGCATGTACCAAATCAATGGCCCCAACCGCCCCAGCCGGCTCAGAATGATCGCGGTCAGCAGGGGTCCCCCTGCCAAGCCCATGTGCACCGGCACGGGCATCCCGGGCACTGCAAGCGGCAGACTGCCAAGTAGGATACCCAAAGCGATTCCGACGAAGATCGGAACGACGTGCGGATGATCAAGGTGTTCAGGCGAGTCCCCGAGATCCTCGGCCAGCCGGCGGATCGCGTCTGGCTCTCCTACCACCATGAGGATGTCGCCAAACTGGACGCGGAAATCGGCGGCGGCGGTAAACTCGATTCCGGCACGTGTCGCCCGGGTGATCATCACGCCGTAGTTATGCGCGACGTCCAACTCATCTATGGAGCGCCTCAATGCGGCGTTCTTGGTGACCATGATTCGCTTCGTGATGATTTTGCTGGGCAGGGCCTTCAGATCGACCTTGCTCTCGCTGCCGACGACCAGGCGCAGCTGCTCCAACTGCTCCTGCGCGCCGACTGCGTGAAGAATGTCTCCGATACGAACCCGGGTTTCAGGCGTCGCCACTTCCACGCCAGTCCCACGAGATATCCGCGATACGACGACGCCCGACGATGACAACGTCGGGATCTGACGGATCTCGAGCCCTTCAAGATTGGGGTTTTTGACCTCCAGGTTGATGGTCGCGAGGCGCCCCGCCGTGGCAACCCGTTCCCGCTCCAACGCCGTCACTTCCTTCTTCAGATCGATTCGGAACAAGAGACGCGTCAGGGCTATGGCGAGAATCAGGCCGATGACGCCGAAAGGGTAAGCGATCGCATACCCCAGCCCGGGCATTTGCCTCATCGCGTCGCCCGTTCCCTCGACCGACTTCAGCGCCTGCTGAGCCGCAGCCAGGCTCGGTGTATTGGTCGTCGCGCCGGAAAACAGGCCGACTGCCACGGGTACGGCAATCCCGGCATAGGAAACGAGGATCGTGATCACGACTCCAAGAACAACCACGGCCAGAGCCATCAGATTCAGAGGAAGGCCTTGACGTCGCAACGAGGCCAGAAACCCGGGGCCGACCTGCATCCCGATCGTATAGACAAAGAGAACCAGGCCGAACTCGCGTGCGAACTCGACGACATCCGGGTTGACCCGTACACCGAGATGGGCGAAAAAGAGTCCCGAGAACAGGACGCCGGCGATGCCCAGTCCAACCCCGGACACCTTGATGTTCCCCAGAGCCACGCCTGCGGCTGCCACGATGCTGAGGATGAGCAGGGCATGCGCGACCGAGTCCGTGACGAACAGCTCCACCAGCCAGTCCATAAGGTTAGTCTAGGCATCCTACCTTAAAAGCGGAGAACTGTCAGCGGGCAGAGGGCAGAGGGCAGCGGGCACCAGGCAGCGGGCAGCAGGCAGCGGGGGTCATGAAGCGCGGACGGGACGTCCGCGCTTCGGAGTTTTTACATTTTCAGGCCGCTGCGACCGCCTTCGGCCTGAAAGGCCGAGACATAATAGCCCGGGGCGGAGCGCTTTTTGCGTAGCCCGGGCCAGGCCAGCAACGAGCTTCAAGCCCTGAAAGGGCGGGAGAGAAAGCACTCCGCTCCAGGGGTCGCAATCCCACAAGCGACGGGCATGTCTAGCTTCATTTGGATCACGCTTCCGCCCCTGACCTTGCCCCGGGACGGTCGACGGCGATGCTCTTGGACTTTTTCGACACCCTCAGGATGTCGTGCTCCAGAAGGCCGTCCGCGCTCCATGCCCGCTGCCCTCTGCCCGCTGCCCTCTGCCGGCTGCCGTCTGCCGGCTGATGTCTGCCCGCTGCCTTCTGCCTGCTGATACCTGATCGCTGGTCCGCCCAACTCTGGTAGGATTGTCGCCGCCATGAAGAAACTGCTTTTATTGTTCGTCATCCTGTTCCTTGCAACACTCGGCTGCTTCTTACTCCTGTGGGATTCCACCCCGCCGGACATCGCCCTCAAAGCGCCTCGCTCGCTCGGGAAGAATGCTCAGTTGAAGATCGAGATCAGCGACAAGGGTCGTGGGCTGCGCGAATTCGAGGTGGTCGGCAAACAGGGAAGCCGCCGGGAAGTGCTCGCGTCCCTCTCGTCGCCGACCCTTCGCTGGCCGTGGGAAAAATCCGAGGCCCGGCGGGTCGTGACCGTCTCACCTGCCCAAAAAGGCTTCAAGCAAGGAGACCTGCAAATCGAGGTCCGGGCAGTGGACCACCCCAACCTGTTCTTCTTTGACAACGAAACGATCGCGACGTGGAACTTCGTCCACGATGTGCGCCCGCCGACCGTCTCGGTGCTTTCGCAGCAACACTACATTCGACAGGGCGGGTCGGAGACCATCCTTTATCGCGTGTCCGAGGACGCCCAGGTTTCAGGCGTGATCGTCGGGAACACGGAGTTCCGAGGCTACCCGGTACCTGGTCAAAAAGATCTTCGTATCTGCTTTTTCGCCCTCGCATGGGACCAGCCGGTCGACACACCCATGCTGCTTTACGCACGCGACGAGGCTGGAAATGTGGCCAAAACCGGGTTCTGGAAAAAAGTTTTCCCGACCGCCTTTCGCAAACGTGATCTTCCGCTCAGCGACGAGTTCCTGCAGACGGTCGTGCCACAAATCCTGGCCAACACCGACCAGATTTCCGAGAAAGCGACCCTGCTGGATTCCTATCTGGAAATCAATCGGGTGCTTCGCAACATAAACAACCGGCAGATTTCCGACTTATCGCTGAAATCGGCCGACAATATTCTCTGGTCCAAGCCGTTTCTCCAGCTGACGAATTCGCAGGTGGAAGCAGTTTTTGCAGACCGCCGGAGTTACTTCTACAAGGACAAGAAGATCGACGAGCAGACGCACCTGGGCTTCGACCTGGCCACTTCCGCCCAGAACCCGGTGGAGGCCGCCAATGACGGAGTGGTTGCCTTCGCCGACTTCCTGGGTATCTACGGCAACTGTGTGATCATCGACCACGGGCTCGGTCTGCAGTCCCTGTACGGGCACATGAGCTCGATAGACGTCAAAGTGGGAGACCGGGTTAAGCTCGGGCAGACATTGGGCAGAACCGGGATGACGGGGCTGGCCGGTGGAGACCATTTGCACTTCAGCATGGTCCTGCAGGGGCTTCAGATCAACCCGGTCGAATGGTGGGATCCAAATTGGGTGGAGTTACATGTGATGAGCCGGCTGCGCGGGGAAACCCTGGCGGGCGTCAAGCCGGCCAGCTGACGAGTGAAGTAAGAAAGGCCTTATCCAACGAAGGCCACGAAGGGCCACGAATTAAGGCAAGAGGATTAAGTCGTCCTTCGTATGTGCCTTGATTCGTGGCCCTTCCTGGCCTTCGTGGATAAGGTCTTTCTTACTTTACGCGGCGCAAGCGTCGCTCATGGCGGGTCTTGAAAAGCAGTTTTTCGTAGTAGCGAATCTCTTCGGACACCTCTTGCTTGCGCTGTTCCAACCACTCCAGATCGGAGTCCAGCCTGTCGATTTCCGCCTGTAACAGTCGTAGTTTCAGCTCTATAGGAAGAAGATCTTCAAATTCCGGGTGTTTTCGCTTCATGATTTACTTCGGTCCGCATAATAACCCTTACGATGCGTGACGTTCAACCCGGAGCGCTTCGCGCGAATCTCCACTTTGCGGAAGGCGCCATCGCGCGCTTTGTTTGTGGAGATGTAGCCGAGGCTGTACTGATTCTTGATTGCCTGGTTGATATGGCCAAATGCTTCCCGGATCCGGTCCAGCCGTGACTCCGAGTTGACGAACAAGCCGCCGGTATCCTTGGCAAAATCCTTCAAAGCGCCGAAATCTGCGTCAAAACGGGCACTCCGGACTCCGATTCCGTAGATGACGACATCCTGTTCCTGGGCAACCCTGATCGCTTCTTTCTTCGGGTATTCGCTCAAGGTATCGTCGCCGTCCGAGACGACGACCGCCACACGGCGTCCGACTTCATTCCTGAGCAGTTCGTCGGCAGCCAAAAACAGGGCATCGTAAAGCTTGGTACCGCCACCCGCACGAGTGTCGTCGATCGCCGCCGCCAGGCGATCCAGGTCATAGGTGAAGTCCTGCATAAGCCTGATCTCTTCGTGAAACTCGACGACGGAAGCCAGGTCCTTGTTCTTGCGGAGCGTTCCCTCGAGGAATTCCATCGAGGCTTTCCGCTCGAATGCCAGCTTGTCTTTCACGCTGCCCGAGACGTCGATAAGCAGGACGACGCTGAGCGGATCAGCCTCCTCACCCTTGGCATAGCTGAAAAACTGGATGTTCTGTCGGACTCCGTCTTCGTATATGTCGAATTCCTCCTTCTTGAGGCCTTCGATGTAGTTCCCCTTGCCATTTCGATCCCGGACTGTACACAGGACGTTGACCACATCCACTTGCGCTCTAACCAACGGCTTTTTGTCGTCCGACTGCTGCGGAAGAACCGCGAATCCCGCCCCCGTCAACAAAATGAGAAGTGCGATTGCACCATGAATCTTCATCGTTCCTCCGGTTATTCGACATCCACTGAACGCGCTGTCGCCATAAAGGTGTAGATGGCGGCAATGGCCAGGTAGATTGCGAAAAAGTAAGAAATATAGATCCCGGTTGCGGTAACGGCCAAAGCGATGACGACTGCAGGCGTCAAACCATAGAGGCCAAGGGTGAAAGTGCTGCGGAACGGCAGGCGCAAACCGTAGCGTGCCGCCGAAAACAACGCAAATGTGCTGATGAAGATGGCGGTAAAGCTTTTAGCGAGCATATGGTAGACGAGCAAAACCGAGTACGCGACCGGGAAATAGGCGATCTTTGCGAAGCGTTCGAACTGTTCCAGGCGCGACCGGTCAAGTTTGAAGGCGCCGAACTCGGTCCAACTGTGCGATTGTGTCTGGCCTTCGTAGCTGAACAGAATGTTGCGTCGGGTTAGGAGAAAAACAGGCTGAGTGAACCCATCCGGGGTTGAATACTTGCCGGTTGTATCAAACACAAATGTCACATCCTGCTTGCCCTGGTACCGGTGCACTGCAGGCTGCTCGCCGTTGATGCTCAGTTCACCGTTCTTGACCTCCAACGGGGGAAAAGTGTTCTGCGCCCACTTGGAGAACCGGCTGAAATCGGAAGCATACTGCACGGCGTAGGTCACGGCGAGCAGAAGGGCCAGGTGAGCGGACAGGTAAAGCAGGTAAACAAGAGTCCTCCTCCAGGGCTGGTTAAGGATTGACCGGTAAAACGTGAAGTCGGTGATAGCCCAGTAAGCTTCCCTGTAGAAGTCCAGGAGATTCCGAAAGGGGAAGAACATGGATCTCGCTACTGCACTGCCGTTTGCAGCCGCTCCGGATAGTAGAGGATCCGGTTGCAGCTCTCACAAAAAATGATCTGCTGGTTGGTCTTCACCTCGGTAAACAGCTGCGGCCTGAGCCTGACGTGACACGCTTGGCAGGATTGATCCTGCGCAGGGGCGACCGCAATCCCGTGACGGGCCGTGGCGATCCGCTCGTACTGCCCCAGCAGCGCCGGCGCCACGGTGGCACGCATGAGATCCCTCCGGCCCTCCAGTTCGGCCACCTGCTTCTCAAAATCGGCGTTGAACGCCTCCAGTTCCTTTCGCCTGGCCTGGATGATATGTTCCTTCTCGCTGAGTTCCTGCCGGGCAGCCGCCTCTTGCGTGCTCAGTTCGTCGGCCATGATCATGGTTTCGAGGATCTGGTCCTCTTTCGAGGCGATTTCCTTTTCGCAATTGGCGATCTCCGAAAGGACCGCCTGGTACTCCTTGTTGGTTTTGACGGCCATCAGCTGGTCTTTGAACTTGTGCAGCTTCTGCCGCAGGGTGTCCACCTCACCCTCGTGCCGGCGCCGTTCCCGCCCGCCTTCCTCGGTCTGCTCCCTGACTTCCTGAAAACGTGAATGGTAGCCGGCGAGCTCGCGGTCAAGGGCTGAGATCTCTTCCGGAATCTTGCGAAGTCGATCATTAAACTGCCTGATCGCCAGATCAAGCTCCTGCAGCCGAACCAACGTTTGTAAGTCCAGGTTTGCTATCTTATCCCCCATTGGACGGTCCTTCATGCCTCTCAAATGGTGGGCCCAGTAGGACTTGAACCTACGACCCGCGGTTTATGAGACCGCTGCTCTAACCAACTGAGCTATGGGCCCACTTGATTCGAAGTAAGAATCTTACTCCGTCGCCCGACGACGCGCCACTCGCAGGCCAATCAGGGGCTCGACCACCTGAACCGATTTCCCGCCCCGACCGCTGATGAGCCGTTGGCTTCCAGCCAGGTATCGTGTCCCCGAATCCACGCCGGCTAAACCACTCGCCGGGCAAAAAAAAGGGGCGCATTTAGCGCCCCTATGGTTCTAAAGTCCTTCCTTTCCCGTGTTCTCGAGGAAGGCTTTCAACTTCCGACTTCGAGACGGGTGACGCAGCTTCCGCAGCGCCTTGGCCTCGATCTGCCGGATTCGTTCCCGGGTGACCGAGAAGCGCTGTCCGACCTCTTCCAAGGTGTGCTCGCTGCCATCGCCGATCCCAAACCGCATCCGGATGACCTGCTCCTCCCTGGGTGTCAGGGTCTGCAGGACTGCAGCCGTTTGCTCCTTCAGGTTGATGTTGATCACCGCCTCAGCAGGCGAGATCACTCCACGGTCTTCAATGAAATCGCCAAGGTGACTGTCCTCTTCTTCGCCGATCGGCGTCTCGAGGGAAATCGGTTCCTGGGCGATCTTCATGATCTTGCGAACCTTGCTGACCGGGATATCCATCTTTTTGGCGATCTCTTCGGAAGTCGGCTCGCGGCCGTATTCCTGAACGAGTGCCCTCGATGTCCTGATCAGCTTGTTGATCGTCTCGATCATGTGGACCGGGATTCGAATCGTGCGCGCCTGGTCCGCAATGGCCCGTGTGATCGCCTGGCGGATCCACCACGTGGCATACGTGGAGAACTTGTAGCCGCGGCGGTACTCGAACTTGTCAACAGCCTTCATCAGGCCGATATTGCCTTCCTGGATCAGATCCAGGAATTGGAGCCCACGGTTTGTGTACTTCTTGGCAATGGAAACGACCAGACGGAGGTTGGCCTCGACCAGTTCCTTCTTCGCGATATCGGCTTCGAGCTCGCCCTGCTTGATGGTCGCCAGGGTGCGCTTGAGCTCGAGCGGACTCGTCAGAGTTTCCTCCTCGATGTCCTTCAGCTCTTTTTCGGCCTCTCTCAGACGTAGCTTGACCTTCTTCGATTCTTCCAGTTTGAGCGGTGATTCCTGAAGCTTCTTGAGCCGCTTGTTCTCTCGCTCGAGTGACACGATCCGATCGACCGTCCGCTTAATAGCGTTGACCAGCTCATCATGAGTTGCATTGGTCAGATCAAGGTCTCGGATATGTCGCGCGATCGGGATTCGATAGCGGGCCAGCTGCGAGAGCATCCGCTTATACTCGGACGATTCTTTACGCGCCTTTCTGAGACGCTTGCGCACTTTGGTCGCCTCGGTCTCGAGGTCCGAGATTTCGGCAATCCGCGAATGCACGTCGACGGCCCGTGCGTCCAGGATTTCGTCCGTGATCTCTTCTTCGCTGAAGTTGACCAGGTTTTTGATGCCGATCCGGCCTTCGCGCAGATCGTCACCCAGTCGCAGGATTTCGGCAACCACGATCGGCGAGCGTGAAAGGGCCTTCAGAACAGTCTTCTGACCCTTCTCGATTCGCTTGGCGATCTCGACCTCGCCTTCCCGAGTCAGGAGGGGAACCGTCCCCATCTCCCTCAGGTACATTCGAACGGGGTCGTTCGTCTTCTCGAGGCTCTCGCTGACAGCGTCGACATCGCCTTCTTCGTCGTCGATGTCCGCTTTGGATCCGATCTTCTTCTGAACCGCTTCAAACTGCTGCTCGGAATCGATGACCTCGATTCCCGCGTCCCCGAACAGGTAGAATATGCTGTCTAAATCCTCCGAGGAATGGATGTCGTCCGGAAGCACGTCACTAACCTCGTCATAGAGCAGGTATCCCTTCTCCTTTCCGAGGTTAATTAGTTCCTTAACACCATCATATTTGTCCTCTATTGACAAAACCTTCCTCTCCTTCCCTCTCGGGTTGAAACCCACAGTGTAAATTTGTTAGTTCCCCCAAATCAAGCCAGATTTTGCCTGCGTCGGAGCTCCTCCTTCTCCTTCACCCACTGCTTCAGTCTGACGGAGTCGGGGTCCACTTCCTGTTCTTTTCTGATGGCTTCCTGCTTGAGGTAGTTTTGTCGTTCTATTCGCCGGGCCTCCAGAGCACGAATGCTACCGAGAATCAAGTCCTCGGAAATCGGCGGTTGGGGGGCTCGCATGGCGATTGTATCGAGCAGGTCCAGAGATTGACCCTCTTCTAACAGCTTCCGCAGACTAATGATGCTAATTTTCTGATTTTGTTTTAGTAATTCGAAAACTTTCTCAAAAATCGGAGCCGTGGACAAACCTTCCAACAGCTCTGGTTTAATTCTCGCAACGACAAACTCGGTCCATTCCGGGTCCGCCAATGCCGCCACGAGGTGTTTCTCGGCTAAACTGGTCTCTTCGGGCCAGTTAGCCGTCAAGGCCCGCTCGGGGCCAGGTTTAGCGGCTGTCTTGCGCATCTGCTCACGGATCAGCTGCTCGTCGATCTCCAGTTTTGCGGCTACACGAGACACGTACTCCGAGCGCTCAATTCGATCCGGTATCTTCAACAAATACGGTAAAATCTGGGAAACGGTTTCCTTTTTTCCTCGTGGACTGAGCGGGTCCTTCTGCGCTTTCTGGAAGCGCGTCAAAGCAAATTCGAGAAACGGAGTAGAGTTTTTCAGGCGATCCCGAAAAGCATCCCTCCCGAATTCCCGAATGAAACTGTCCGGATCATAGCCTTCATCCAGGCCGACGACGTTCACTCGAAAGCCTTCTTCGAGAAAGAGATCAATCGAGCGCAAAGCCGCAGAAAGTCCGGCCGAGTCCGGATCGAAGCTGACGACGACGTTTCGGGTGTAGCGACCGAGCAGTTTCACCTGGTTGGGCGTCAGGCTGGTGCCCAACGAGGCAACGGTGTTCGTAAAGCCGTATTGGTGGGGCACCACGCAGTCGAAGTAACCTTCCACGATGATTGCCACGTCGGTCTTTCGGATCGTATCCCTCGCCTTGTCCAGCGCAAACAGGTTCAGGCTCTTCTTGTACAGGGCGGTCTCCGGGGAATTCAGGTACTTGGGCTGACCTTCCCCGAGAATTCGACCGCCAAATGCTATGGTGTGACCCGACAGATCCTGGATGGGGAACATCACCCGCTGTCGGAATCGGTCCCTGTATTGACCGGGCTCCGGCTCGCTCAACAGTCCGCAAGCGACGGCGTCGACCAGGGGCACTTTCTTCTTCTTCAGCCAGGAGAGCAGCTGATTGCCGGCGGGCGCATACCCGATCGCGAAGCGGTCGCGCGTCCCCCCGTCCAGCCCCCGTTTATCCAGGTATTCCCGGGCCTCAGCCCCCAGGCGGTCATCGGTCAGACAATCGAGGAAATACTGCCTGCCGATCGCCATCAACTCGAGCAGATGCGCCCTCGCCTCGTTCGCCTGGTCGCGAACCTCCGTCGTTTTCGGCAGCGGGATTCCCTGGCGGTTGGCCACATGAACGACCGCATCCGGAAAGTTCAGATTCTCCATGAGCATGACGAACTTGAAGACGTCCCCTCCGGCACCGCAACCGAAGCACTTGAAGATCTGCTTGTTCTCGCTGACCCAGAAGGAAGGCGTCTTTTCGTTGTGGAAGGGGCAAAGTGCGGAGTGGTCCTTGCCACTCTTTTTCAGGCGCACGTAGCTCCCGATCATCTCGATGATGCTCGTGCTGTTCCTCACGAGTTCCAAAAACTGGTCGTCGAATTTCATAGCATTGACACGGGTCTCGCCGCCCGGACATTTCGGGGGTGTCGAAAAAGTTCGTTCTTTAGGCCTGAAAGGCCGGTAGATATTAGCCCAGGGCGCAGCGTTTTTTCGCGTAGCCCTGGGTCCAGAGGCGTGTTAGATGGGTAAGCCCTGAAAGGGCGAAAGACGCTGAAAGTCGTGCTGTTCTTGCGCCCTTTCAGGGCTTGTCTCCTGATCTGTCTGCTACCCAGGGCTGCGCAGAAAACGCTCCGCCCTGGGCTAATATCTACCGGCCTTTCAGGCCTTAGGACCATTGTTGTTGCCCTCGGCTGGCACGTTGAGGTCCGCAGTGCCTTCCTCACGGACGAATCGACACGACCGTTGCCCCGCCTTCGACCTGGTGTTTGAGAACATGCGGGTGCTCCCCGAGAAAGGCGGCCAACGCCTGCTTGAGTCTTCCCTTTCCAAAACCATGTATGATGCGAACCTGCCCCAGGCTACCGACGAAAGCCCGGTCCAGGAACTTATCCGTCCGGCTCAGTGCTTCCTCGACGGTGCAGCCGACCAGATTGAGCTCCTGCTCGGCCTCTTCAACGATCTCCAGGGTCACATTCTGCGGAAGCACCCTGGCGGGAGTCTTGGATTCTTCGGCACCTTCGGCTTTCTCAAGCTGGTCGGGCCGGGCGGAGACGCGTTTTCCCTCTATCTCTACAGTTGCGTCATCCCGAGTCAGCGCAATGAGTCGCCCGCGCTTTTTGAAGAAGGTGTGGAATACCAGATCGCCGACCTGAAACGCGCTCTCCGGCCGCTCTTGCTGCTGCTTCCCGTCCGAAGCGCCTCCAGCGCCGGCTGTCATTTTACGCCTGAATTCTTCTTTCAGGATCGATTCTTTTTGTTTGCGCTGGTTTCGAAGTCTGGCTGCCTCGAAGCGGTCCTTCACGGTCTTCAGCCAACGTTCCGCCTCGGCATTGAACTCCGCGGACCAGGCTTCGATCGCCCGCCCGAATTCCTTTTCCCGCTCCTGCTCCCGTCGCTCCATCTCCGCGCGCTGGCGCAGGTGCTCCTGCTTGAGCCGTTCCATCTCATCACGCAGGATCTGGCGTTGTTCATGCGATGCCCTGATCTCCGCCCTCAGGCTCGTCAGGTAACGCTCGGCCTGTAGATCCTGCTCGCTCAGGAGATTACGGGCGTGGTCGACGATTTCGCGAGCCAGGCCCAATTGCGCGGCCATCTCGAGCCCGCTGCTTCCGCCCGCCACACCGATCCTCAGTTCATAGCTGGGGCGCAGGGTCTTGGGATCGAGCTCCACGCTTGCGTTCTGGACGCCCGGCGTTGAGAAGGCAAACTGCTTGATCTCCTGCAGGTGGGTCGTCGCGACAACCAATGCTCCCCGGCGGCGGAAATGGTCGATCAGCGAAATGCCCAGGGCGGCGCCGTGGACCGGGTCCGTTCCCGCCCCAACCTCGTCCAGGAGGATCAGCGCCGGGATGGCCGTCCGATCCATGATGCGCTTGACCCGCAGAATGTGGGCGGAAAAGGTGCTTAACTGCTCGGCAAGCGACTGGTGGTCGCCGATGTCGGCCAGAAGCGAGCGAAACACAGGCAACCGGGCATGCGTCGCTGGGACGGGCAAGCCTGCTCCGGCCATCGCGGCGAGCAAGCCTACCGTCTTCAGCGCGACGGTCTTCCCGCCGGTATTCGGACCGCTGACGACGAGCACGCAATGTTCATGGTTCAACCGGACCGAGATCGGGACCACCCGGTCGAGCCCGAGGGATGCGATCAAAAGCGGATGCCGGGCGTTCTCGAGAGCCAGGTCGGGATCTTCCACCAATTCCGGGATTGTGCACTGATTCCGGGCTCCGAACTCGGCGCAGGCGAAAAGCATATCGATGCGACCGGTTATAGAAGCGACTTGACGAAGCACTTCGATTTGGCCGCGGAGCCGGTCGCTGAGGCGTCGAAGGATCCGGCTGATGATCTCTCGCTCCCGCTCCTCGTGATAGAGAACCTGGTTGTTGAGGTCGACGGCAGTGAAAGGCTCGACGAACAGCGTCGCCCCGGACGAGCTTGTCCCATGAACGAGACCCGGAACATCGCGCTGGTGTTCCAACTTGACCGGGATAACGTATCGTCCGTTGCGCGAGGTCACGTACGGTTCCTGGATAAGGAACTTCGCGCGCGGTCCGGAGAAGAAGGTGTGCAGGTGATCCTGTATCTGGCTCTTGTAACGGACCTGCCGCTGCCTGGCTTGGGAGAGCTCGGGATCCGCGTTGTCCTTGATCTCTCCGGAAGGCTCGATAACCCGCTCGATTTCACTGATGAGCGGGTCAAGCGCGGGGATGGGCGCAAGAATCGTGGCCAGAACCGGCCACTCCGATTCTTTGAACGCCAGCTTCATCGAACGCGTGAGCTTCAGTACCTCCAACATCTGGAGGAGTTGCTTTGGCTCGAGCGCCTCTCCGTCTCCGACAGCCTGGACGAGCGCCCCGGGATTCTCCAGGTGCCTGAGATCGAAACGTCCTCCGGCCGCTCGGTAACGGAGCGCTTCCTCGATCTGAGCCAGCTGTACCGTGATCTGTTCGACCGGTTTGCCGGGAGCGATTTTGCGGATTTGCTCGACACCCAGCGGGCAATGGGCAAACCCCTGGATGAGATCGAGCAATCGCGGAAAATCAAGCAGTGAGAGAGTTTCGGTGTCCATGAAAATTAGACAGGATTAACAGGATTTACAGGATTCCAGCCAACCCTGTAATCCGGTAAATCCTGTCTAAGTTTTTCGGTTAATCAAACTGGCGCTGTAGCCGGCCCCGAAGCCGTTGTCGATGTTTACAACCGATACATTGGCCGAGCAGCTGTTGAGCATGCCAAGCAGAGCTGCCACGCCGTTGAACGAAGCGCCGTAGCCGACGCTTGTGGGAACGGCGATCACGGGCAAATCAACCAGGCCGCCGACCACGCTTGGCAGCGCCCCTTCCATCCCGGCCACGACAATCACGACGGTACATGACCGCAGCTCGTCGAGTTGGCTGAGGATTCTATGCAGGCCCGCGACGCCAACGTCGTAGCAGCAGAACGTCCGGTTCCCCATCGCCCGGGCGGTTATTTCGGCTTCCTCGGCGACCGGGATGTCCGCGGTGCCGGCCGAGAAGATGCCGATCCTGCCGCGTCCCCGATCGTCACCGTCTCGAATGACCGAGACTGCTCCGCAGTTTTGCGAGAACTGCGCTTCGGGGTACTTTGCGTGCAAATTCCTGAAAACCTGCTCGGTTGTTCTCGTAATAAGCAGGTTGGGGTGCTTTGCCAGCAAAGCCTCCGCGATTCCCACTGTCTGCTCGAGTGTTTTATTTTTCCCGAATATTACCTCTGGGAAACCATGCCGGAGACTTCGATGATGGTCGACTTTCGCGTAATCGAGGTTTTGGTAGGGAAGATCCCTGAGCAGGCCGAGAACCTGGCCTTCGTCGATCTTCCCTTCCTTGAATTCGGCGAGAATTACCCGCAACCGCTCCGGTGTCATTGAGTAGCCGTCTTCTCCTTTTGGTCGCGAAGTACGGCCTTTCTGCTTAACCGGATCTTGCCCTGATCATCGACGTTAAGAACCTTGACCAGGATCTTGTCACCGTTGTGGACTTCCTCGCGAATGTCGCGGATCCGCCTCTCGGCGATCTCTGAGATGTGGAGCAGTCCCTCGGTGCCCGAGAAGATTTCGACAAACGCACCGAAATCCATGACCCGGGTGACCTTGCCAAGATAGGTCTTGCCCACCTCAGCCACGGCCACGAGGTCTCCAATAATCTGAGTCGCTCTCCGAGCCGGCTCTTCCTCGACTGAGAAAATCTTGACCGTGCCGTCATCCTCGATATCGATCTTCACGCCCGTCTGCTCGATGATGCTTCGTATCATCTTGCCGCCGGGGCCGATGACTCCACCGATCTTGTCGGTCGGAATCTTCATCGTAATGATCCGGGGAGCGAAGGCGGACAGGGTCGCTCTCGGCTCGGAGATCGTCTCGTTCATCTTTCCAAGGATGAAAAGGCGTCCCTCGCGCGCCTGATCCAGGGCACGAGCGAAGATCTCCCGACTCAGCCCGGTGATTTTGATGTCCATCTGAAGCGCGGTGATTCCCTTGTCGCTGCCGGCGACCTTAAAGTCCATGTCGCCGTAATGGTCCTCGAAGCCCGCAATATCGGACAGCACGACGTAGTCATCGCCGTCCTTGACCAGCCCCATCGCGATTCCGGCAATCGCAGTCTTGATCGGCACGCCGGCGTCCTGCAAAGCGAGGATGCCGCCACAGACCGTGGCCATGGATGAAGACCCGTTCGATTCGAGGATGTCCGATACAATCCGGACGGTGTACGGGAAACTCGCCTCATCCGGGAGCACAGTCGTAATCGCGCGCTCGGCCAAAGCGCCGTGCCCGATTTCGCGGCGACCAGGCCCCCTGAGGAATCCGACTTCTCCGACGCTGAACGGCGGGAAGTTGTAGTGAAGCATAAACCTCTTTGAAGATTCGCCGGCCAGGTCGTCAAGCCGCTGGACATCTTCCGAGGTCCCCAGCGTTACGGTGACCAGCGCCTGCGTCTCGCCACGAGTAAACAGCGCAGAACCATGAGTTCGAGGCAGCAGGGCGATTTCCGAACTGATCGACCGGATCTCATTGAAGGCGCGACCATCGGGCCGGCGTTTGTCCTTGAGAACCTGGCGTCGAAAAACAGTCTCCTTAACGCGGTCGAACGCATGGCTCGCCAGCCTGCGTTTCTCTTCTTCGTCTTCGGGGAAGAGGGCGAGGATCTGCTCCTTGGCCTCGGACATCTTGTGTTCGCTGGCCAGCTTTCCGGTGGTATTCAGAGCAGCAAGAATCGGCTCAACCGCTTTTTCCTCAACGGTTTTATCGATTGCCGGGTCGGTTACGGCCGGCTCAACCGTTCGTTTTTGGACGTTCAAACGGGAGGCCAGTTCCTTGATGGCGCCGATGATCTGCTTGATTGCCTCGTGCGCAAACATCAGCGCTTCAACAACGTTCTCCTCCGAGATCTCGCGCGCACCAGCTTCCACCATGGTGATGGCCTCTTCTGTTCCGGCCACGACCAGGTTTAGTGAGCTGATTTCCAGCTCGCTCCGCTTGGGATTGATGATGAATTGATCGTCGACCATCCCGACTCTCACGGCAGCCAGTGGATGGTTATAGGGGATCGGCGAGATGAACAGCGCGGCTCCCGCACCGCTGATACCGAGCACGTCCTGGGCCATGTCGGGCTCAGCCGACAGCACCATTGCCATGACCTGTGTCTCGTGGTGGTAGTTCTCGGGGAAAAGCGGCCGGAGCGGCCGATCGATCAATCGGCTGCTGAGGATTTCTTTCTCTGTCGGCCTTCCTTCTCTTTTGAAGAACCCCCCCGGGATTTTCCCGGCGGCGTAGGTGTATTCTCGATAGTCGCAGGTCAAGGGGAGGAAATCAGCCCCTTCTCGCGGCTTGGCGGCCGCACAGGCCGTGACCAAAACCACTGAGTCGCCGTAACGAACAACAACCGCACCTTCGGCCTGCTTGGCCATCTTCCCGGTCTCAAGGCTGAACTCGCGCCCTCCTAGAGAGATGCTTACCTTCTCGATCATTTTTTCTTATTTCCTCCGATAGCAGCGTGGTCAAAAAGCAGCGAGTAACTCCTTTTTCGATAAGGAGATACTGAATAGTAGCATAATTGCGTGAGTCGGGACGAACGACCACGTGGCCCCTGAAAGGGGCAATGGCGGCGAGAATCTGGAAGTTATTTGGGTGATTTGCCTCAGCGTCCGCCTCTTACTTGCGGATACCCAAACGATCGATTAGGTCTTTGTAGCGATTGAAATCTGACTTCTTCAGGTGGTCCAAAAGCCGACGACGCTGGCCGACCAGTTTGAGCAGTCCGCGGCGAGAATGATGGTCTTTTGCGTTGCTCTTGAAATGCTGGGTCAAGTACGTGATCCGGTCAGTGAGCAGAGCTACCTGTACATCGGGAGAACCCGTGTCTGCCTCGTTCGCCTGGTACTTGCTGACAATCTCGCTCTTTGCTTCTTTCGTTAACGCCATATTGGTCCCGTTATCCTAGTCTCAAAAGACGTTACTGTAGCAGAAAACAGCGATACCACGCAAGCAGCTGTTTAAGCTTACGGCAGCGGAAGAACTCGCCAACCGGGCCGAAAAGCGGCGGATTCTGAAACGCGAATCCGCCCTACAACTATTCGCCATGCGAAAGCCGAGCGGTCGTAGGGCGGATTCGCGTTTCAGAATCCGCCGCTTTTCGGCCCGGTTGGCGAGTTGCCCTCTCACTCTTTATCCGCCTTAACCCCCTTGGCCCGGGGATGGGCTTTCTTGTAGACCTTCATCAGCTCCTCGATCGACACGTGCGTGTACTTCTGGGTCGTCGACAGGTTCGCATGCCCAAGCAATTCCTGGATCGACCGCAAGTCCGCGCCCGCAGACAACAGGTGCGTTGCAAAGGAATGACGCAAGAGGTGTGGGTGCGCTTCGAGTGACAGGTTGCTGCTGCGCACGTACTGTTGAAGGTTCCGTTCGACCGATCGGGCCGTCAGCCGGCCTCCCCTCAGATTGAGGAACACCGCTCCGGGATCGACGCTCGTTTTTTGGCGGCGGAGCAGTTTGCCCCTCATCGCCATATAAGCCGCGAGAGCCGCACGAGCCTGTTCGCCAAATGGAACCAGGCGTTCCTTTTTGCCTTTTCCCCTGACTTTCACCAGCCTCTCGGACAGCGACATGTCTTCGATATTCAGCTGGACCAATTCGCTGACCCTCAGGCCGCTGGCGTACAAAAGTTCGTAAATAGCGCGATCACGCACCCCACGCTCGGAACTTTCGTCGGGTACAGCGAGCAGCTTGTCTATCTGATCAATGGACAGCGATGGAGGCAGGTACGTGCCCTGCTTCGGCGTACTGACCAGACGGGCCGGATTCACTGATACGCGTCCCTCACGGTACAGGAAACGGAAGAACGACCTGATCGACGCCAACTTTCGCCCGACAGAGCTCTTCGCATTTGCCTTGCGCGTCAGGTAGCCGAGGAAATCGCGGATGGTTATATGGTCGATGTCTTCGATCTTCACATCCTTGTGCCCTGTGTTCTCCGTCAGATACGAGAGGAACTCCTCCAAATCCCGACCGTAACTCTTCAGGGTATGAGCCGAGTAGTTTTTCTGAAACTGCAGGTACTCGAGAAAGCGGCTGATGTCTTTCCGCATATTTGTTCCGGAGTCTACTTCCCCTCCGTCTTGTACGCCTTCAGCTTACGATGCAGGTGCGTGCGTTCCATCCCTATGGCCGCTGCCGTCCTGGAAATATTGCCGTCGAATTCGCGGAGTTTATCGAGAATGAACCTTCTTTCGAATTCCTGCCTGGCCTCCTGCAGACTCTTCGGAACCGATCGCACCTCTCGCAACTGGAAGCGCTGGATTCCGGTCGGCAGGTCACTCAATTTCACGACATTCCCCGGCACCATGATGACCAGTCTCTCTACCGTATTCTTCAGCTCGCGGACGTTGCCCGGCCAGCGATACTCCAGCATCCGCTCCATGGCCTCTTCCGCGATTGTCTTGCGCCGCTTGCCGTAGCGCTGGCAATAGTGTTCGGCGAAGTGTTCGATCAGCGCCGGGATGTCTTCCTTCCGGTCGCGCAGAGGCGGAACTTCGAACGGAATGACATTGAGCCGGAAGAACAGATCCTGCCGAAAAGTGCCCTTTTCGATCTCTTCATCGAGATTCTTGTTGGTTGCGGCGATGACCCGCACGTCCACATCAACGGCATGCCCGCTGCCTACCTTTTCAAATCGCTGCTCTTCGAGGACGCGCAACACCTTGGCCTGGGTCTTCAGGCTCATGTCGGCGACCTCATCCAGGAACAGAGTGCCCCCGTCTGCCAGCTCGAACTTGCCTTTTCGGGTTTCGGTGGCGCCGGTGTACGCTCCCTTGACGCTGCCGAACAGCTCGCTCTCGATCAGGTCTTCCGGGATAGCCGCACAGTTCACTTCAACGAACTGCTGATCGCGCCGGCGGCTGTTGATATGAATCAAACGGGCAACCAATTCCTTGCCGGTGCCGTTTTCGCCGAAGATCAGTATGCGTCCTTCGGTCGGGGCGGCGTACTCGATCTGCTGCCGTAGCGCAGTCATAGGAACCGAGTCGCCAATCATCACGGTTTCCTGGCGGACCATGTCTTTCAGGTCACGGTTTTCGTCTTCCAGCTTCTTCTGGCGAAGCGCGTGATTGAGGACCAGCAGCACTTTTTCGAGCGAAAGTGGCTTTTCGATGAAATCGAAGGCACCGAGCTTGGTTGCCTGCACGGCTGTTTCGATGGTTCCGTGTCCCGAGATCATGATGACGTACTGCGTCGGTCGCCTTGTCCGCAACTCCTTGAGCACGTCGAGTCCGTCGCGGCCCGGCAACCACACATCGAGAAAGATAAGGTCATAGCCCCGCCGGTCGAGCACCTTGAGGCATTCTTGCCCCGAGGGTACGGTATCCACGCAATAGCCCTCGTCCTGCAGGACACCCTGGAGCGACCGTCTCACATTCTCTTCATCATCAACGATCAGCAGTCTCTGGCCGGGCATATCCCTCTGTCTCTTTTTCTGCCACGTGATTAGCCACGGGTAGTTCGATGACGATCCTCGTCCCCCGGGGACTGTTTGGTTCGGCGCGAATAGCGCCATTGTGTTCGGTAATAATCTGCCGGACGATCGCCAACCCAAGCCCTGTCCCTTTCCTCTTGGTCGAGAAGTAAGGCAGGAATAACTGTTCGTAGTCCCCCGGCGCAATCCCGATCCCGTTGTCCTGCACCTCGATTCGGACCATGTTGCGGGATTCATTCAACCGGGTGGAAATGACCAGCAGCCGAGGACCTTCGCTTTCCCCGAGCGCATCCAGCGCGTTGTCGGCGAGGTTCACGAAGACTCTCTGCATCTGTTCCGGGTCGATCCTTACCGTGGAGATCTTCGGGTCGTACTCCCGGCAGACCTTCACCGCGCCAAGCGCTCCATCATACAGGGAAAGCGTTCGATCGATCAGTTCATGCAGGTTGACATCTGCCGGCTTGCAGATGGGCAGGCGGGCGAATTTCGAGAACTCCTGCACCAGCGATTTCAGCATCTCCGATTCCGCAACGATCATGCTGACGGCGTCGTCGAGCACCGTCGAGAAATCCCGAAGGTCACTTGTCCTCGCCAACTCGGCTGGAATCCTCTCAAACCTCTTCTTTAAACGCTCGGCCGACAGTTGAATGGGCGTGAGAGGGTTCTTGATTTCATGCGCCAGCCGTCGCGCAACTTCCTGCCAGGCAGCGAACTTTTCCGCATCTATGAACTCGGTCAAGTCATCAAGCACGACCAGGTATTCTTCACCTGCCGGACCGGGAAGCGAGTTACGAGTGACCGTGGCGGCGACGTGGAGCTGCCGCTCATCCTGCGCAAAGGTGAACGTCAGCTCGCTCCGGTAACTGCCGTACAATCGGGCCCTCGCTTTCATTTTCTGAAGGCGGCTGTAAAGCTCCGAATCAACTACGTTCGTCAGCGGCTTGTTGAGAAGTCCTTCCCTTCGGGTCCGGAATATCTTTGCGGCCGCCTCGTTGACCGTTCGGATGACGTCGGATTCATCGATGGTGACAACGCCGGTCGCAATATTCTGCAGGACGGTCTCTATGTAAGCGCGCCGCTCTTCCAGGCGGACATTTGCGGTTCTCAGCTCGTCATTGGCCTTTTCCAAAGCCTGCCGGCTGTGCCTCATGTGCTCCGCCATCCGGTTGAACGAGTCGATCAGGATCCCCAGCTCGTCAACCGCCTTGACTTCCACTCGATGGTCGAAGTCCCCTTCCGCCAATCTCCGGGACGCCTCCGCGACCGCCTCCAGCGGGACGGTCATACGCTTCGCGATGTAATTACCCAACCAGACGAAGCCAAAAACGATTGCCAGCGTGGTGAAGGCGAGCGTCGCAAAGTAGTTGGTTTCGAAGTCCTGGACTCTCGATTTGGTGTCGCGGTACTTGGCGACCGCGTCCTCGACACGCATCGTGTGGAACAGCACGCTTTCCGGTACTTCGAAGCGAGCGAAAACGGCGCCGGAAATGCGGTCACCGTCCTGGATCGGTACCCCAACCAGGCCCCGATCCAGGCGGGTGGCGCCCGGAACGATCCTATCGGGCTGTTGATTGGTCCAGACGCGATAGAATTCCGACCCGCCCAACACTTCCCGAACCACCTGGGCGGATGGCGCCCGATCGCCCCACTCGCCCGCTGTCTGAAGGCGCTTCCCACTGGAATCGTACAGAGCCAGGCCCGCAAAATCGCGATATCCCGGCCTGGAAAAGAGCGTATCCGGCGCTACGCCGGCTGCAACGCCGGCCGCAAGCGATCGGGCAGTCGAAAGGCTCCAGCCGCGTCGCTGGGCATAGAACTGCTCGGAGATTTCCCGGGAAGATTCGAGCAACTGTTCGGCCGGAGAGCTGAACCACTGCTTCAGGTTCCGGTTCATGAGGCCGAGGTTCAGAAACAGCATGATCAACGCCGGGAAGAACGAGAAGATGATCAACGTCAAGACCAGCTTGCTCTTGATCCGGCTGCCCGGCCGGTTCCCCTGGTATTCGAAAAACAGCTTGATCACATCCCGCGCGAGAATGAACAGGAGGACCGAGATAACGAGGAAGTTGACGGCCCAGACGATCGCCCAGAGGTTCAGCTGCCAGGACGAACATCCTGTTACCGACGGAGGAAGGGTTGAGCAGGAGAACTGTTCCGAGGTAAATCACCACCAGAAGCGCAATGACGCCCGCGATCCAGTAAATCCTCGTCAGCGATTTTCGTCTTTGCATCGACTTCTCGTTTCAACAATTCTTCGAAACTGGCCTTTTCAGAGCCGCGCACGCAGCGTCTTTGACCGGAGTAAGCGGGTCCTCGGTGGCACGACCGCCATTTCGCCCCGAAGAACCCGCTTACTCCGCTCAAAAACGCTGCGTGCGCGGCTCTGAAAAGGCAGTGCGTCTATTTTCTCTCACCGCTTCTCTGCCCGGTCAGCTGGTAGAGCAATATCCCCGCAGCTACGGACAAGTTGAGCGACGGCACTTTGCCGCGCATCGGGAGAGCCAGCAGGAAGTCGCAGTGTTCCCGGACCAGCCGCCTTACCCCACGGTGCTCCCCGCCGATCACGACGACAAGCCGGGTATCGGCACGGATCTCTTCCAGTCGATTCGGGCCTTCCATATCCAGTCCGACAACCCACAAGCCGGCTTCTTTCAGTTTCTCCAGAGCCTGGACGACGTTTCCGATCCGGGCAACCTTCAGGTGTAAGGCAGCGCCGGCGCTCGCCTGCACGACCGTCGGCGTAATCCCGCAACTGTGCCGCTGCGGAAGAAGCACCGCCTGCACGCCGGCCGCCTCGGCGGTACGGAGAACCGCACCCAGGTTTCGCGGGTCCTCGACGCCATCGACGACGACCACAAGGTTCGGGTTCGACTCGATGATATCGTCCAGCGAATAGAGACGAATCTCGGCCGTTTCGGCAACCACATCCTGATGGCGGCCCTTTTGTGCTTTGCTGTCAAGAGCAGCCAGCGGCTCGAACAACACCGGAATACCCTGTTCTCTTGCCAGGTCTATGATCCGCTGCAGGCGCGGGTTGCTCTTCCCACGGGTGATCGTTATCCGCTGCAGGTTCGGCTTGTTCGACTGGACCGCCTCGGTGACGGCGTTGACGCCAAAAATAATCATCCCAACAGCTCCTGAACCCTTTGAACCCGCTCCCTAACGCCCAGCACCCGGACAGGCAACGCGAGTTTGCAGCCTCTCTCCAGAACGGGTATGAGCTTGTCCAATTCGGGTCCGGATGACCGTCCCGTGATAGCAACTCGGATCGGGTGGAACAGGTTCTTCCCTTTTTGGCCGGTTTCCTGCTTCACGGTCATCACGATTTGCTTGTAGGCCTCGTAATCCAGTGGACTCGCGCCGGCAACCAGGCGAGCAAACGCCGCAATCACCTGGCGCGCACCGGGTTCGCCAAGCGCTTCCTGGACTTCGGGTCGCTGCAGGTCTTCCTCGGGGGAGAAAGAAAACACGATAGCGGCCTCTTGTGGCAGTTGATCCAGCTTCTCGAGGTGATTGAGAACGCAACCGGCGACATCTCCTGTCCAGGCGATAACCTCGGGGCTCGGATCATCCGGGAGTAATCCGCATTCGCGAAGAAACGGAACAGCCAGGTTCGCCAGTCGATCCGGCGGGACCTGTTTCAGGTGACTCCGGTTGACCCAGTTCAACTTCTCGATGTCAAAAGTCGCCGGGCTTCGATTCACCCGCTCGAGGTCGAAGGACCGCACCAAATCCGGAACCGGGAGAATCTCGGCTCCCTCCTGCGGAGCCCAGCCAAGCAGCGCCAGGTAGTTTACCAACGCAGTCGGAAGGTAGCCCTGGCGTCGGAACTCGTCGATGGATGTGGCGCCGTGCCGTTTGCTCAGTTTTGACCCGTCGCTGCCAAGAATCGTGGAAAGATGCGCAAAGACCGGCAGGGGGAGACCGAGAGCTTCATAGAGCAGCACCTGGCGGTGCGTGTTCGAAATGTGCCCTTCTCCGCGGATGACGTGCGTTATCTGCATCCCCGCGTCGTCGATTACGCAGGCAAAGTTGTATTGCGCTGATCGGTCCGATCGAAGCAGGATGAAGTCACCGATCACCGAGCAATCGACCTCAACCCGTCCGAAGACCAGGTCGTCGAAACCAACCGTCCCATCGCGTACCAGCAGGCGAAGCGTGGCTTCCTCCCCGGCTTCGACGCGGCGTCGGGCCTCCGCAGGCGGGACAGCACGGCATTTGCCTGAGTAGTGGGGCTGTTGCTGCAGGCTCAGTTGACGTTCCCGCTCGCGCTCCAATTCTTCGACACTGCAAAAGCAGAAGTAGGCCTTGCCCTCCTCGAGCAACCGGTCAGCATGCTGCTGATATAGACCAAATCGCTCGGTCTGCCGGTAGGGGCCGTACTCCCCGCCTGCTTCCACCCCCTCGTCCCAGTCCAGCCCGAGCCAGCGCAGGTCATCCATCAACTGCTCCTCGAACCGTCTTTCGGACCGCTCTGCGTCGGTGTCCTCAATCCTGAGGATAAACGTGCCCCCACGCTGGCGTGCAAAGAGCCAGTTGTACAGGGCAGTGCGAACGTTCCCCACGTGCAGATGCCCGGTGGGACTGGGCGCAAATCTTACTCGTACCGGCATTGCCTCAGTATACAATGGCCCACCGGAAAAAACGTGACCAAGCGGGAGCCGTCAAAGATCGGGGTCGACAGGGAGCGGGTCGAGGATTGGCGCCAGCTCGAGCACATGGTCCCCCTGTTCGTCGCTTTCCTTCTACCATATATTAATCGTCCGATCCTGCTGGGTATCGGAGCGGTCGGGATCGCATATGCCTGCTGGCTTTCTCGACTCCTCGCCCCGACTACAATCAGACCCGAAGAGCAGGACCGAATACCCCGCGCAAAGCTGTACTACGCCCTTTCCGCTCTCTGCTTGCTGCTCATCTTCATGGATCGGCCGTATATCGGCGCCGCCGGGTTCGCCGTGCTGGCGGTCGGGGACGCGATGTCCAACCTGGTGGGCCGCAAAATGGGCGGGAGGCGCATGCCGTACAATTCGGGCAAGACGGTGTTCGGCAGCCTGTCCTTCTGGATGGGTGGCTCGCTCGCCGCTTGGGCCCTCATGATTTGGAACGAAGCCCCCAATCCGCCTCACTCGACGACCGTGCTCCTGCTTTTTGCGGTCATCGGGTCCCTGGTTTGCGCCCTTGTCGAATCGCTGCCGCCGATCGTTGACGACAACCTCCTGATCACATGGGTGGCCGGGGTGATTTTCTTTCTTCTGTTCAGACTCGATACCTCTGCGCCTCGGCCAGCGTCCAATTGGGTGTGGGCAATAGCCCTGACCGCAGGAGGCGTGCTGATCGTCTGGGTGCTCGGCTGGCTGAAGCCGGGCGCCGCGCTGTTGGCGGCGGCACTCGGAGTAGCCTTCTCGCTGGGGACGGGGGTCGCCGGGATAATGTGCATGGGCGCCTTCGTGGCCCTTGCCAGCCTGGTCAGCCGGAAAGGATGCGGCACGCCGAGAGATTCTCTCAGCGTGATTTCGAAAGGGGTCGTTGCTGCCTTGATCGCCGTTTATTGTGTTTTTGGTTCCAGCCAATTCATGCTGGTCGCCTTCGCTGCCGCCGCCGCGGCGGCAACCTGCGATACGGCCGGCACGGAGCTCGGGATGCGCTACGGACGCAGGACTCTTGCCCTCAGGACTCTAGCAAGAGTCACACCCGGAACGCCCGGGGGCATATCCCTTGTTGGAACGCTCGGCGGATGGGCCTTCGCGACACTCATCGCGGCGATTCCCCTGGCTGTCGGCTGGTACCCCTTGCGCGGCGTCCTGGTCGTCTCACTGGCGGCCCTGGCCGCCAGTTGTTTCGAGTCCCTGCTCAAAAGCGACAAAGGGGAAGACTCTTACCTCGAGGCGAGCTTCAACATCTGGAACACTTTCTTTGCCGCGTTCATGGCAGGGTGGATTTGGTACTTCTACACGGGCTAAGGCATCCCTGAATTTTCGCCAAGCGGGCCGCAAAACGGCGGATTCTGAACCGCGACTCCGCCGCTTTGCGGCCCGCTTGCGTCCGTTCTCAGCCCGTCAGCTGGTCAGCCTGTCAGTTGGTCAGTTGGTTTGTTGGTTAGTTGAAATGAACCTTTCGTCTGCCGTTCCAGTCTTGTATACTCAAGCATCTTGGGATCGGCCTCTGTCGATTGACTGATGTCATCCGGAGGGGTTAGAATGAACCAAGTCGTGACAGGGCGGGAAGTATTTGTGCGCCAGCTTTGTGAAAATGGCAGATTCCCAAACTCGGGGAACGCTATGCTGAAAGTCACCAAGCGTTGGGCCTTGCGCCTGGCACTACTAAGTGCGCTTATTTCCAGTCCGGCATTCGCCGCATCATCTGGGAATCTCCAAGGGATAGTTCAGGACGAATCAGGAACGCCCCTTGCCAATATCCTTGTCAGCCTGCTTGACAAAACATCCGAGCAATCGATTCCGATTCTGACCCGTACGACATCTGCGGGGCGGGTTTTTCTCGAGAACCTGGAAGCCGGTGACTACGAGGTTCGGGTCAAGACTTCCGGGTACAGGGTGGCGGACGTCAATCCGATTGAGATCCTTCCGGGCAAGACCTCCGTCATCAAGCTGGTGTTACAACAACTCCTCGACGGAAACGATGTAGACGGGAACCTGAGTGTCAAGTCCGTTCTCCGGACTCCGACCCAGAAACGACTGATCTTTCGTGATCAACCGATGGATCTGCCGGGCAGCGAACCCCTCGGACAGTTCTTCGACAACGCGGTGTTCCAGGTCTACACGAACGCGGGACTCGGCGACGATTACCTGATCCTCCCGGGGGATTCGTCGACGGGCACAACCACCAATTTTGCCTTTGTCGACTCCTTCATCGGTAACGGGCGGTATATCTTTGCCGGACAGCTGAATTCCGGGGAAGACTCTTTGTGGCGATTGAAGAACCTGTATCGCTACGACCTGGGAGAGAACAACACCATGGAGGTGTTCCTGGGGTACGGGCGCATGAGCTTTAATCAGCCCAGCCTGGCTGCCATGGGAAACCCGATCCGCATCGGAGACGAAATCGATTTCGTTCGAGCGACCGGCACTTCGCACATGCTGAATGTCGGTTTTGAGGACCGGCTGCGGCTGGGAGACAATCTCACGGTGCTGTGGGGGTTCGAAATGAACCGCGTGAGAAACGACGTCACTCAGTCCTTCGTCAGCCCCACAGCGAAGGTCTCCTACTCGCCGCTGCCGCGCACCGTCGTGGATTTGTGGGTTACATCACGCCGAGACACTCACGCGAACGCCGTTACTCTGCCTGGCGGTGAAGCTGTCAATCTGGGTGACCCGCTGCATTTCGCGCGAATCGGGGACCAGATGACCATGGGCGGTTCGAGGTATTACGGGGCAAGTATTTCGAGGCAGATCGGAGCGAACTCCACCCTGGAAGCAGCCAGATTCGACAACGAGCGCTTCGCCGGCACGCTTCCGATCGTGGCCTTGTTCCGATTCCAACCGGGCATGGAAGTCTTGCAGTTGGACGATGCGCACGCGCGGACCTCAGGTTATCGGACGACGTGGCGCCAGCAATTCGGGGACCTGCGCTCTTCTTTCTCGTACATCCGGGGGACTGGGGTCGGTCTGAGCTCGCAGACAGTGGACGCCGGCGTGTTCGATCGCCCGACGGTCATGGCGCTGGTCAAGAACCGCCACCATCATCAGTTCGCGGCCGAGCTGGAAGCATTTATTCGCGAGTCGAATACGACCATCACCGCCCTGATGAAAATGATGCCCGGCAGCAGTGCGGTCAACACACTCGACAGCTATTCGGACGTTTATGAAACGGGCAACCAGGGCCTGCATTTCTTCGTCCGCCAGATCATCCCCGTCCCCGACGCCTTGAATTTCCTCGGCCTCAATGCACCACGGTTTGAGGCGCTGCTCGACGTCCGCAATCTGACGAATGACAACGTCGGGGTCATCAGGACCACGCAGGGCGACGTTGTTCTGGTGCGGGCGCCCCGAAGCGTTCGCGGCGGCATCGCATTCAAATTCTGATCGGCGGCGGATAATCGACCGGACGGCGCTTGGAACTTTCCTCATCAACCGGTTCGTCCAGCCGGCCCCTTCTCCAAAGTACGATTCACACCCACGCAATTCGCTGCAGTTCGGCAATTTAGCCTCCATGATTCAATCTGATGAAGTTGAATCCAAGGAATTGAATCCTGTAGGATTGGCTCGTAACTTAGAGGCCTGGATTCCATCCTTGTATATGGTAAAGCTTCAGATCCTTAGCAGCCTTGGGAGTCGGGTGGGCGAGCATCGGCACCGAAGTTGCTTCTGCCGTTATGGGGAAGTGGGTCGGCGATTGCCGCCCGGGCTCTAATATGCTTTTCTCGATCCGGATGAAGACACTGGTGGTTCTGATCTCATCCGCTTTGGCGGTTTACGGCGGTCTGGTAAACCTGTCCGAGCGAATGAGCTGGGGACTGCCCGTCGATGGGATCGAATGGCAGCAGGAGCAAGGAGTGCGGGTAGAAATGCCCGAAACTCCTGAGGCCAAGGCGGCTCTGAAGCCCGGGGACCAGCTGATCAGCATCAATCGCGTCCCGATTCGAACCCTGGACGACCACACCGAGATCCTCGACCTCCTCGCTCCTCAGGACAAGGCGCAGGTGGTCCGGACCGAGTACCTGATCAAGCGTGGTGCTACCGAGTTCGTCTATACGGCAGGGATCACTGTCCAGTCGCAGGTGTCGGCGGCGGACTATTTCCTGCTCGTCACCGCTTTCGTGTTCCTGCTGACGGGATTGTTCATCTATCTCAGGAACGGCAGTGCGGCCGGGGCCTTTCATTTCTACCTGATGTGCCTGGTCGGCTTCATACTGTTCGTCTTCAGACACACAGGGCAAGCCGACACTCTGGACATCCTGGTCTACTGGGCATCGGCGGTAGCGCTGCTGTTGCTGCCTCCGCTGTTCCTTCATTTCGCATGCTACTTCCCGGAGCCGCTGCCGCTGATGCGGCGTAAACCGCACCTGAAGCCGGCATTGTACTTTCCTTTTGCGCTGCTCCTTTCGCTGCATGCCGCTTGGTTTGCCAAACAACTGAGCGGGTTCGGACTGCCTCGGAACCTGAAGGTTCAATTGTTCCTTGACCGGGTGCACCTGCTTCATTTTGTGGTCTACTTCCTGGCCAGCGCCCTTATCCTGGTTTGGATGAGGCGCAAAGCCGAGTCGGTGGCCCATCGTCAGCAGATGAAATGGCTCACTTATGGAGCCGTTGCTGGCATCGTCCCCTTCGCGCTGTTTTACGGCATTCCATATCTGGTCGGCACCTCGATTTCGCTGCTCATGAGTGCCTCGATCCTCGGGCTGGCGCTTATTCCGGTGAGCTTCGGTTATGCAATCACCCGATTCCGGCTCATGGACGTGGACGTCATCGTAAAGCGGGGAGCGGCGTACGTCATCGCGAGCTCGGCCATCTTGGGTATTTATCTCCTTCTGGCCCTGCTGATCGGTCACGCGGCGTCCCGATTCTCTCCGGATTCAGGCTTCATTCTTTTCGCCATAGCAGCGTTGACCGGCGCCTTGTTCTTCGCCCCTGTCAAGAACAAGATCCAAGACCAACTGGACAAGCTGTTTTACCGTGATCAGTACGACTACCGACGATCGCTCTCCGATTTCGGACGAACGCTCGCCTCGGAAACCGACATCGACCGGCTGATCGAAAAGATCTGCGTGCGGGTCGAGAAGACGCTGAATCTTTCGTCAGTGGCGCTGTTCGTACGGGATGGCGCCGAGCCGTCCACCTATCGGCGGTACGATGCGGGTTCCGAACAGATTGTTCGGATCAATGTGCCGGACAACGTTTTCTCGGATTTTGACCGCGAGCTCAACCCGGTCTTTTTCTGTCCGCAGAGCCAAGCCGTCGAGGACGTGAAGGCCAGCCTGCAGGCCATGGAACTTCATTACATCCAACCGTTGCGGGTGCACGGACGTCTGCTCGGTTTCATCGCTGTCGGCAGGCGGGCCAGCGGAGAGCCGCTGCCGTCTGAGGATCTCGAACTGCTCGCCAGTCTGTCCGTCTACGCGGCCATCGCGATCGACAATGCGATGCTGTATCAATCGCTGGAGTTGAAAGCTAACCAGCTGTCGAACCTGAAGCAGTACAACGAGCAGGTCATCGAAACCTTGATCGCCGGGGTCGCAGTCGTGACCGTCGATGGGACAGTCACGGTGTGGAACGCTTCGATGGAGCGCATCTCCGGGATCGATCGCGAAGCCGCTATAGGGGGCGAGCTTGGTTCTCTGCTTCCCCCGGCGTTTCTCGCAGCATTGCACGGCGTGATGCCGGGTCGTGACTGGACCGTTAACGACACGGTGCGGCTCCAGAAAACGGCGCTCGTAAACCGCGACGGAAAGACCACACTAGTCAACACCACGGTCACGCCCTTCCTGCTGAATGACGACGTGATGACTGGGACGCTCCTGGTCCTCGAAGATGTGACCGAGAAAGTCCGGTTGGAGGACCAGCTGATGCAGGCCGAGAAGCTCAGCTCAATCGGCCTCTTTGCCGCGGGGGTCGCACACGAGGTGAATACCCCGCTGGCCGGCATTTCCAGCTACGCCCAGATGCTGATGAAGGATCTCCCGGAGGGCCATCCGCAACGGGAGCTCCTCATCAAGATTGAGAAGCAGAGTTTCCGGGCCTCCAACATCGTGAACAGCCTGTTGAAGTTCGCCCGGGTCGGGAACAGCGAAGTTCAGGAAGTCAATATTAACTCGCTCATGCTGGAGTCGCTGTCGCTGCTGGATCATCAGCTGAAAAAAGCGCACGTCGAGATCGACCTCGATCTGGATGCGTCCCTGCCGGCAACCTTGGCAAACGGCAGCAAACTTCAACAAGTGTTCATGAATCTCTTCCTGAATGCCAAGGACGCGATGCCCGAGGGCGGACACCTGACCGTCAAGAGCTACCGCGAGGATTCGGCAGTTGTTGTACAGGTCAAGGATACGGGCAACGGTATTTCCGACCAGGTCATCAAGAAGATCTACGATCCTTTCTTTACCACCAAGGACGTGGGCAAGGGGACCGGTTTAGGCCTCTCGATCAGTTATGGCATAATTCAAGAGCACTCGGGCCAGATCGCCGTCGAGAGCCAGCCTGGCCGGGGGACGACCTTTACCGTGCAGCTACCCCTGAGACGAGTGAATTGAACTGACTCCCTCGTATGCCCTCACAGCCAACCATCCTGGTCATAGATGACGAAGAAGTCATGCGCGACGTCATGTCGCGGTTGCTCTCTGAAGAGGGGTACCGCGTGCTCGCCGCAGAGACCCCTGACCAGGGGATGGAGCTGCTGAGCCAGGAAGTAATCGACCTGGTCCTGCTCGATCTCATGCTGCCGGGGCGCAGCGGACTGGTCGTCCTGGAAGAGATCCGGCAGGCGGATCCCGATGCAGTGGTCATCATGATCACGGCGTACGCGTCGATTGAGAGCGCCGTGCGGGCGACCAAGTCGGGCGCCTTCGATTTTCTGACCAAACCGTTCAAGAATGAGGAACTGCTGCTCTCGGTCAAGAATGGCCTGAATAAGCGGCAACTGGAGCAGGAGAACCGTCAGCTCAAGCGCCTGGTTCAGGACCGTTTCGCGTTCCAGAATATCGTCGGCAAGAGCGAGCAGATCCGCAAAGTGTTCGATCTGATCACCCAGGTGGGGCCGAGCCGCAGTACCGTCCTTATCACCGGAGAAAGCGGCACCGGAAAGGAACTGGTCGCAAAGGCGCTCCACAACTGCAGCCCGCGCGCCGGTCGCCCGTTCGTGGCAGTGAACAGCGGGTCAATACCTTCGGATCTTCTCGAGAGCGAGCTGTTCGGCCACGTAAAGGGGGCATTCACCGGCGCGACGGCCACGAAAAAGGGCCTTTTTGAAATCGCGGACCAGGGGACGATTTTCCTGGACGAAATCGGCACGATTCCGCTCGAAACCCAGGCAAAGCTGCTGAGGGTCATCCAGGAGAGGGAGTTTCGCCGGGTCGGAGGCCTCGACCGGATCCGGGTTGATGTCCGGATCATTGCTGCAACCAACATCGACCTGAAGAAGGCGGTCGATGAGCGTAATTTCAGAGACGACCTGTACTATCGCCTGAACGTCATTACGCTCAACCTGCCTGCTTTACGCGAGCGACGGGAGGATATCCCGCTTCTGGTGGACCATTTTGTCGGACGCTTCAGCTCCGAAAACGGAAGAGTCGCGTGCCGATTCGATTCGGACGCCATGCGGGTCCTGGTCGAATACGACTGGCCGGGGAACGTGCGGGAATTGGAGAACGTCGTCGAGCGGGCGGTCGTTCTTGCTCCGGCGGACGGGCTGGTCAAGGCAGACCTTCTCCCCAAGGACCTGATCAACTCGAGCTCGGTCGGCCTCGGAAGGCTCTCTTCTGTGCAATCGGGTGCCTCGCTCAAGGACCTGGTCCAAGACTACGAGAAGGGCCTGATTATTTCGGCTCTCGAAAAAACCAATTACAATCAGAAGAAAGCGGCCGACCTTCTCCGCGTGAACGCCACGACGCTAAACGAGAAGCTGAAGCGGCTGAACATTCGGATCCCTGGCTAGACGACTGACCAGCTAACCGGCTGACCAGCTGACCTGAAAGACAGATAACGTAAGCCACGCAAATTCAGTCCTTTGCGGACCAAGGGCACGCCGTTCCTCCCCTCCCCTCGTTTGACATCATTTCGACCCGGGAACTATCATAAAAGTTTGGCTGATCCTTTTTGGAGCAATACTTGTCTCTTCTTGAGATAGCTACTTCTGGAGGAAATTACTCGTGCTGCTAGCCTTTGGAACTTTGTGGAGATATTTCCAGCAGGGCGGGCCCGTCATGTGGCCGCTGCTCATCTGTTCGGTACTCGGTCTGGTTTTCATCATTGAGCGGACCATCACCTACGTCCGGGTAAAAGGCGACACCGCTGAGATTTTTTCGCGCGTGCGCGAGGCACTCCTGGGCGGAGACCTTCGACAAGCCGTCGAGGTGACCGATTCCTACACCAACCCCGTCGCCGCGACGCTGAAAGCAGGTCTGCTTCGTTACGGGCGTTCTTCGGAAGAGATCGAGCGTGCGATGCAGGTAGTCGCACTTCACGAGCTCAGCCGGCTGGAGCGGAATCTCTGGATCCTCGCGACTGTGGCAACCATCGCTCCTCTGTTCGGGTTTCTCGGCACGGTCACCGGAATGATCAACTCCTTCGAAGCCCTGGCCGAAGTTGGCCTGGGCAACCCGAAGGCCGTTGCGTCAGGTATCTCCGAGGCCCTGATCACGACCGCTGCGGGATTGATGATCGCTCTTCCGGTGCAGTATGCGTTTAACCACTTCACCAGCCGGGTGAATCATTACACCCTGGACATGGAAACCAGCGCCGCGGTGCTCCTCGAGACTTTCAAGGAGGCACAGGGAGACGAGGCCGCCGGACAGAGAGCTCGGGCCATATGAGACTTCACCGAGAGAAGAGAGTGCAGGCGACGGTACCGACCGCCTCAATGGCGGACATCGCGTTCCTGCTGATCATCTTCTTTATGTTGACCACCTCGTTCTCGCCGGTCAAAACTTCGGTTGACCTTCCGGCTTCGGTCGAGCGGGCGGAGGTCGAACAGAACGCCGCCATCGTAGCCATAACGGCTCAAAGCGAGATCGTGTTTTCGGACGGCGAGAGTCCCGGCGAGAATATGGCGAGCCCGGAGGATCTGGCGCCGTACATCCAGGCGCTGGTTAAGAGTATCCCGAACAAGCAGTTCGTGATCAAAGCCGACCGCGTGGTCAAGTACCACGTGGTTGACCGGGTTCTAGACCAACTACGCCGAAACGGGGCGAAGAACATCGGGTTACTTACCGAGCAAAAAGCGCCGCCGCGCTCGTGATGAGCAAGAGGACAAGATGAAACTGATTATCCGCAGGCAGCCGGCGGAAGTTCCGACTGCCTCGATGGCCGATATCGCGTTTCTGCTGATCATTTTCTTCATGCTGACGGCCGTCTACAGCTCGACCCGAGGGTTGGAGTTTGCCTTTCCGAAAGATGATCCCACGCAGTTGAATGTGCAACCACAGGAAGCGGTACACATCAAAGTAACTGGAGAAGCGAGTTACGTTGTGGACCGGGTTCCGATGACGCTGGGGCAACTTCAAGCTTACATTCAGCAGAAGATGCAACAGGCGCCGGACAAACCAGTGATCATTCACTCGCTGCCGGACGTCCCGTATTTCGCGATGATCGACGTGTTTGACGTTTTACGGCAGCAGAAGGTGAAGAATGTCTCCATTCCGACTCAAACCGAGATCGAGCGATGGAGGACCTGGGGTTACCTGGAATAGCGCACCTTCTTCATCTCGGGGACACAAAACTTAATTTCTGTGCCATCGATTGGCGCCGGTAACGGTTTGGCAATTAAGTCTTATGCCCCGAAACAGCAAGATTTACAGCGAGGCGGATAGAGCGATGAGAGTTGCGACGGTTCTTTTTGTGTTGGTGATCCTGAGCGCGCCGGTGTGGGCACAGGGCGACTACCAGAAAGGCGTTTCTTTCTACAAGCAGGGGCAGTACGCCAAGGCAGCGGCCGAGTTTGAGAAGATCGTCGAGGAGAACCCGAAGTACGAAGACGGGTTCCGAATTCTGGGCGACTGCTATCTGAAAATGAAAAGGTACAGCGAAGCGGCCACCGCTTTTCAAAAAGCGATCCAACTGGACTCGAACAAGGCCTCCTCGTTCCTGGGCTTGGGACTCGCGTATTTCAATTCGAACCGGGATCGTGACGCCATCGCCGCGTTGGTCAAGGCCGAAAAGCTGGTCAGATCGCCACGCGATCAACACCTCCTTTATCGAACTCGGGGATCCGCCTATTTCAACCTGAAGCAGTTTGACGAGGCGATTGCCGATCTCTCAAAAGCAAATTCCATCCAACGAGCCAGTTATCAAGACGTGCTCCAACTCGGCATTGCCTACTACCAGACGGGCAACATGCCGGAAGCGGAGAAACACTTGCGCCAGGCTCTGGCGTTGAACGGCAACTCAGCCGAAGCGAAGAAATACCTCAATCAACTCGACTACGGGGCAGCGCTGGCTGCGATTGAGGCCAAGAACTTCCCGAAAGCCGTCTCGCTGCTTACCGGGCATTTGAAGGACAACCCGCAAGATGGGGATGCCTGGTTCAACCTGGGCTTGGCTCGATTGTTCTCCAATGACACGAAAGGGGCGGAGCAGGCTTTTCTGCAAGCCACTCGAACCGCCCCAAACAGCTGGCAGGCATACGATCGCCTCGGTTATATCTACGAAAAAGCAAAGAATTACCCCAAAGCCCTCGAATTCTATCGAAAAGCCGACTCACTATCGCAAAGCAGCCAGGTAAAGGCTAACGTGGAACGGGTGCAAGAGCGGATCAAGCGCCAGAAGCAAGCCGCCGCCTCCTAGCCAAAATTGCACTCCAGCGACCGCCAGTTGGCCTATACTAAGTGTTTTTGGCAAAGCTCGTGATATGAGCGGACTACAAAAACCCTCGGCAGTCCCGCGCGTCGTTATAGCTACGACTGCCCTGCTGTCGTTCATCAGCTTCTGGCGCGCCGCGGCGGTGGTGCTCGCAGACCTGGGGTCTTCCGCCTTCTATGCCGGCGGCATTGCCGAGGAGGCGATCGGGAAATCGGCCCCGTGGTTGATTCTCGCGGTCATGCTTTTCTCGCTCTGCGTGCGGATGGTCTACATCGAGAGCTCCTCGATGTTCGTTCGCGGCGGCGTCTACCGGGTGGTCAAGGAGGCGATGGGGTCCACGCTGGCCAAAGTCTCTGTCAGCGCGCTCATCTTCGATTTCATCCTCACCGCTCCGATCAGCGGAGTTTCGGCCGGACAGTATCTTGTCGCGCTTCTCAATGAAATCTTCAGGCTTTTCGGGTATCCGATTAACATTCCGCGGGACTACGGCTCATCTTCTTTCGCGATCCTGATCATCCTTTACTTCTGGCGCAAAAACCTGATCGGGATCGAGGAGTCGAGCGGCAAGGCGATGCAGATCATGAAGATCGCCACCGTGATGGTAGTCCTGATGATCGGGTGGGGAATCGTCACACTGTTGATCCGCGGCGGGTTCGGACTGCCCCCGCCCCCTGCCGCCGAAAACTTCAAGTTCTCCGAGAAAGCCCTCGGTTGGCTTCAAGGAACCAGTCTCCCAACGATCCCGTTGATCATGATCATGATCGGATTCGGGCATTCGATCCTCGCGCTGAGTGGCGAGGAGACGCTTGCCCAGGTCTACCGGGAAATCGCGCACCCGAAATTGCAGAATCTCAAGAAGGCCGCCATTGCCATCTTCGTATTCAGCGCGACTTTCACCCCGGCCGTCTCCTTCCTGGCGGTGGCCCTGATTCCGGATGCAGACCGCCCGCACTACTACGACAACCTGATCAGCGGTATCGCGATGTACCTGCTGGGACCGTATGAGCTGCGGCTGCTGTTCCAGATGTTTGTCGTTATTGTCGGCATTTTGATGCTCTCCGGAGCCTGCAACACCGCCATCATCGGCTCGAACGGCGTGCTCAACCGACTCTCTGAGGACGGCGTCCTGCCCGACTGGTTCCGCCATCCGCACAAGAAGTTTGGGACGACCTATCGTCTCCTGAACCTGATCGTCTTCCTCCAGATCATCGTCGTGATTATCAGCCGGGGCAACGTATTCCTCCTCGGCGAGGCCTATGCCTTCGGCGTCATCTGGAGTTTCTCGATGAACGCGCTTTCCACCCTTATTCTTCGGTTCAAACGGCCGGAGGACCGGGAGTGGAAAGTTCCGCTCAACTTCAAGATCCGCGGGCGTGAAATGCCCGTCGGCCTCGGGCTTGTCACGCTTGTTCTTTTCTCGATCGCACTGACCAACCTCTTCACCAAGGAAGTCGCCACGATCTCAGGCGTGATTTTCACCTCCGTGGTTTACCTCGTATTCGTGCTCTCCGAGCGGATCTCGCTCAGCAGGCGACTGAGCAAAGACAAGGAACTGGAGACCTTCTTACTGGAAAACAAGAGCTCGATTTCCGCCGCGGGAATCTCCGTCCGGCCCGGGAACGTGCTGGTCGCCGTCCGCGACTATCGGTCCCTGCACCCTTTAAAGAAGATCCTCGAAAAGACCAACGTCAAGCACCAGGATATTGTCGCCTTGACCGTCCGTCGCGTGTCCGGTCACTCGACACAGCACCCGCTTTCGGCTGATCAGCTCTTTACCGATTACGAGCGTCTGCTGTTTACCAAGGTCGTCGAGATGGCGGAGAAGTCAGGCAAGACGGTTGAGCTTCTGGTAGTCCCGGGCACCGACCCGTTCACTGTACTGATGCAGACCGCACTGCGGCTGCAATCATCGAAGATCGTCACGGGAACATCCTTCCGGATGAACATCGATGAGCAGGCGCGGCGCATGGGAGAGGCTTGGGAAGGAGCGGATCCGCCATCAAGCGGCATGACTCTCCAACTGGTCAGCCGGGACGACGTCTCCTACTACTTCGATATCGGTCCCCATCCACCACGCCTCTGGCCCGAGGACATCGACCGTGTGCATCGGCTCTGGCTGCAGCTCAGCAGGGAACGGTACGGAGGGAAGCTCCATCACCGGGATATCGTGGGCGTGGCGCTCAAACGCCTCCAGCGGGACTTGGAGGGAGAAAAACCGGAGGTAATGCGCGACTTCGAGTCCGAAGTGGGCACGCAAAACCGTAAGAAGGAACGCGAACGCAGCCCGGTCGAATGATTGCGGATTGCGGATTTCGGATTTCAGAATAACGGAGCCGACGCCTCGGCAAGAGTCGCGGGCCGGGAAGGTTAGTAGTCCCGGCTTCAGCCGGTGAAACCGTTGGCGACTAACATCGGGGCGGGGTCACGAAGACTTGCCTGACCGGCTAGAAGCCGGGACTACGACCCCACCCCAGAGCATCAGCGCACTTCGGACGATCCGCACAATCCGAAATCCGCAATTCGAAATCCGCAATCTGCAATTGGCTCAGTTGTTTCTAGTAACATGCTTCTATGGCCACTGAGGGACGGCATTTCGTCCGAGGCTTGGGGCTGCTCGATTCCACGATGATCGTGGCCGGCTCCATGATCGGCTCCGGCATTTTCATTGTTTCCGCTGACATCGCTCGCCAGCTCGGGTCGCCCGGCTGGCTGCTCCTCGTTTGGGTCTTTACCGGCCTGCTCACTTTGGCCGCCGCGTTGAGTTACGGCGAACTCGCGTCCATGATGCCCAAGGCAGGAGGGCAGTACGTCTATCTCCGGGAGGCGTATTCGCCGATGTGGGGATTCCTGTACGGCTGGGCGCTGTTCCTGGTGATCCAGACCGGGACAATCGCGGCGGTGGCGGTGGCATTCGCCCGATTCGCCGGCGTGCTGTTTCCAAGCCTCGTCGGCGAAGAGCATTTCCTGTTCAATCTGGGCACCCTCGGCCGCTGGTCCCTGTCGCTGTCAACCGCCCAGGTGGTCGCCATTTCGGTGGTTCTTTTTCTGACGACCGCAAACATGCAGGGACTCCGTCAGGGTAAGCTCATTCAAAACGTTTTCACCTTCGCAAAGACCGCCGCGCTGCTTGGCCTGATTGCATTGCCTCTTCTCTTCGCACGCGGCGGAACAGGCGCCCTGTACCAGTCGGATTTTTGGACTCCGCGAAGCGCAGAGGGGGAACTGCTTGGTGGACTGGCGCTCCTGATGGTCATCGGTACCGCAATGGTGGGGTCGCTCTTTTCTTCGGACGCCTGGAACAACATCACGTTTACCGCGGGGGAAGTCAGAAATCCCAAACGGAATGTACCCTTGTCACTGGCGATCGGCACTGGCCTGGTGATCAGCCTTTACCTGCTCGCAAACATCGCTTATCTGGCCTCTCTGTCGCTCGATCAGATTCAAACTGCGCCGGCTGACCGGGTGGGGACTGCCGCGATCGAGACAGTGTTCGGGGGGATGGCTCCGATCGTCATGGCGGCAGCGATCATGATCTCGACTTTCGGCTGCGCCAATGGGCTGATTCTGGCCGGGGCACGGGTTTACTATGCAATGGCGCGCGATGGTGTGTTCTTTCAAGGCGCCGGACGCCTCAACCGGCGAGGTGTGCCGTCAAACGGGTTGATTCTCCAAGCGATCTGGACCAGTCTCCTGATCCTTCCCCGAACCTACGATCCGGCGACGAAAACGTTTGGCAATCTCTACAGTGATCTGCTCGATTACGTGATCTTTGCGGTCATGCTGTTTTATGCGCTGACAGTGATCGGTCTTTTCGTGCTCAGGATCCGCCGGCCAAACGTGGAACGGCCCTACCGCGCGTTTGGATACCCGCTGGTTCCCGCCGCCTATGTGGTCTTTGCTCTCCTGATTGCGCTTGATTTACTGCTCGCCGGAAAGACGAGGGGCAACACGATCCCCGGCCTGGTGATTGTCCTGACCGGGATCCCGGCCTACCTTCTGTGGCGACGGTTCAAGCCCGCCACTCCTGTCAGCTCCGGGGAAGAGGAAGTCGATTGATGCTCTCGATGCGAAGGCCTCGAAAATCGGCCACAATGAGCGAGGGTCCGTACTTCTTCAGCTCCTCACGACTGTGAGTGGTCGCGAGAGCTACGCACGGACAACCGGCTTTCAGAGCGGCCTGGATGCCCGGGGCCGAGTCCTCGAAAACGACGCACTCGGCGGGAGGGAAGCCAAGACGTTCAGCGGCCCGAACAAAGATGTCCGGGTGAGGCTTGCTGCGCGGAACCTCCGGCCCAGTGACCAGGACATCGAAGAGGTCACTCACTTTCAGGCCTTCCAATACGAACTCGAGGTTCTCCTGCGGGCCGCTCGTTGCCACGGCCGTTCGAACCGAGTTCGCCCGAAGATTGGCCAGGAAATCAGCTAAACCCGGCACCGAAACAAGTTCCGGGCGCATGATCTCCCGGTACAATGCTTCCTTTCGCGGGGCATACTGGAGCAACTCCTTCTCGGAGGGCACACGACCCAGCAGCGCCTGGAGAATCTCCCGGTTTCGTTGTCCGAACAGACGGAGGATGTCCGCATCGCTAAAGTCGCGGTCCATCTCCCGGCCGAGTGCCTTCCACGCGGCCAGGTGATGGCGATTGTTATCCACCAGAACTCCGTCCATATCGAAGATTGCTCCACGAATCATCTGTTGTCTCCTCCTGCCAGCAGGCACCCACTTCAGAGCCGCACGCAGCGCCTCCAGGACGCCGGAGCCGGACCAAAGCCAATCGGCCTGCCGATGATACTCCACATTCCTCGGCGGTCAGGATCTAACCCAGCATCAAACACCCACCCATAGGGCGATCGCTTCGGCTGCTTGTTGCGCGTGTTCCGGGTTCGAAAAAAGATGATCGGCGCCGATAACCGGTAAGAACCCCTTCGGTTGTCGCGCCGACGCGAACAATTCCTCCCCTTCGGCGACGGGCACTGTTCGATCCTCAGTCCCATGGACCACGAGAAACGGCCGACCGAGGCCAGCCAGTGTCTCCTTGACCGAATGACTTTTCAAATCCTCGACGAAATCCCGCGTAATCGCAATCTGACGTCCCCCGATTTCGACGTGGACCGAATCCCGGACGGCGAGCTGAGGATCGATTTCCGGAATCGTCTCCAGGAGATGAGTCGCACTGGAAGGAGCTGCAACCACGGCGACCGTCCGGACCTCCGGCATCAGGCGGGCGGAGAGAATGCAAGCGATACCTCCCAGGGAATGTCCGACCAGATGCGAAGCCGAGTATCCCTTTTCCGCGAGCCATTGGCCGGCTGACGCAAGGTCCGAAAGATTGCTTGCCAGGCTTGTGCTCGCGAAGTCTCCGGTGCTCGCGCCGGTGCCTGCAAAATCAAACCTGAGCACCCGGGCACCCCGCGACGCGAGCAATTTCGCGATGGCCACAATCACCTTGTAATCCTTTGAGCAGGTGAAGCAATGGGTGATAACGACCGTTTCCGCGCCATCGGCGCCGGCCGGCTCGTGCAACACCCCGCTCAACCGCGCGGACTGGCTCCCCGGAAATTCGACTCGTGTGACGCGCGGCTCCTCGGTGCCCATATTTTGACGATTGTAGCGCCCCGAGGATCGCCTGACCACCCGTCGAGTCGAGTGTTACAATAAAGCACCAAGGAGTTAACCAATGCGGATTCGGCACTTCTGGTTCTGTCTGGCTCTTTTCCTTTTCCCCTCCACAGTGGTCGCTCAAACAGTGGATGAGATCGCCAAGAAGTACCTTGACGCCAACGGCGGAATCGCCAACCTGACCGCCAAGACAACCATGAGAATGACCTGCAGCATAAAGACGATGGGGCAGTCGATGTCCAGCACGATCACGAAGAAAAGGCCGAACAAGCTTAGAACCGACGTGGAGGTACAGGGTGTCAAGATCACACAGGCATTCGACGGAACGAAGGCCTGGACGCTATTGCCGATGACCCCGCAACCGAGCGAGATGCCCCCGGAACAAGCGGGCCCTTTCAAGGCGCAGGCTGTATTCGATCCGCCGCTGGTGGACTACGCAGCACGCGGCTACAAGATACAGCTGGTCGGCAAGGAGGCGGTCAACGGAAAAGACGCGTTCAAACTCGCGGTGACCTCACCCGATGGCACCGGGGAGACGCTCTTTATCGACGCGGAGAAGTACGTGGCTGTCAAAACGGTGACCATGATCCCAACGCCGCAGGGCGATCGTCCCGCCGACATTTCGTTCTCGGACCATCGCCAAATCGGAGGTATCAATACCCCGCACACCATCGTCACGGTAGTCGGCAATGATTCGCCGATCGAAATGAAGGTTGAAAAACTGGAGTGGGACGTGGACATCCCCGATTCCTTCTTTGCCATGCCGCAGGCGGGAGCCGGACAAAATTGACCGGAAACGAACGAGACCGCCTGGCTGATGCGGCGGCGACCGAACCTCAGCCGATAGTCGTGATCTCCTGCTTTGTTTTCGAGCAGATGTTGCGCCGACTCCTTCCGGCCGAGTTGGCTGAACGCGCGGTCTTCCTTGACTACGCGCTTCATGTCCGGCCCAATCTGCTCCTGGACAGGCTGCAGCAGCTAATCGACGCGCTTCCCCGCCCTTCGATCGTCATCCTCGGCTACGGGCTTTGTGGGAACGGCACGGCCGGACTGAGGAGCGGCAGGCACACTCTGATCCTCCCACGAACGGACGATTGCATCGCCGTTCTCCTCGGTTCCAGAGAGAAGTATGCAAGCGAGTTTTCGGCCTCCCCAGGAACCTACTATCTGACCAAGGGATGGCTCGAGTCCGCAAGCAATCCGCTGGTGCAGTTCGAGGAGTATCAGAAGCAATACGACGAAGAGACGGCTTGGTGGTTGATGGACCAGCAATACGCAAACTACCGCAGGCTGGTATTCGTTGGTCACAGCCAAGCGGAAGTCGAAGAATGCCGCCCCCGGGTTCGGGCAATCGCGGACTTCTGCCGTAGATGGGACATGGAGTACGCCGAGATCATCGGGACAGACGCTTTTGTCAGGCGTCTGGTTGCGGCAGGCCTGGGCCCGGATCCAGCCCGGGAGGATCTTCTGGTCATCCGTCCGGGCGAGGTCGTCACGCAGGATCTGTTCAGAGCATGAGAGAGCCAACCGGTTCGAAAAGCGGCGGATTCTGAACAGCGAATCCGCCCGTGTCCGACTTGGAAGGTCGGACCAACGAGACACTCGGCAGGCTCTCCCCAAGCCGGAAACTATGCCGGCCCGGGGAGTCGGGTCTACGGTCTTTCTCTGCAGAGCCCGGCGGCGCCAAGGATGGCGATATCCGGGTTGTCGGACACTTCGATCTTGATCCGCTCGAGTGTCTTCTTGTAGACAAAGGCGCTCATCGCCCTCCGCATCGCCGCCTGGAAGTAGGGAAAAGACCTGCTGACTGCTCCCCCTAAGACGATTATTTCCGGATCGACTGCATAGAGAATGAAGGTGAGAGCCGTCCCGAGATTGGCACCGAACTCCTGAAAAATCCGAAAGGCGTCCTCATCCCCGGCCTGCGCGCGCTTTGCGACGGCTTCGCCGGTCGTAGCGTACAGGTTCTTGAAGAACTGCCCACTCGCGTAGTACTCCACAACCTGGTCGCGAAAGGGCATCATCCCGAACTCGCCGGCCCCGCAATTGGCTCCTGAATAAAGCCTGTCCTCGATGATCAGGCCAGTGCCCATGCCGGTGCCTAAGGTGACGCAGGCGGCATTCCGGTACGGGTGAGCCTTCCCAAAACGCTTCTCCCCCAACGCGAAGCAATTGGAATCGTTGTCAATCTGAGCGGGGATATGGAACCGCTCCTCGAGGTTCCGCTTGAGCGGGACTTCCTTCCAGGCGGGGATATTAACGGTGTCGTAGATGATACCCGCCTGTATGTCGACTACACTAGGGACACCGACACCGATCCCCGCCACGTCCTCGGTTCCTAGCCGCTCGATCAAATGACAGATCGACTCAAGGACTTCGCCCTCGCTGCCCTGCGCATTGATGGGGGTCGAGACACGCCTCGCCACTTTATTCTCGAGGACGACAGCCGCCTTGGCACTGCTCCCACCCAAGTCAACGCCGATTAATCTCCTGCTGTTTCCCTGCATTCGGAACTCGCTTGATTTGAGCTTTGGGTCTTTTGAATCCTGCGTGCTACTCGAAGAACGGGAAATAGGTCTTCAGCTTGTCCTTCGGGATCCGACTTCCGTACTCGGAAATTTCAAAAGCCTCGGCGAAAGTGACTTTCGAGCCTTTGTCCTGGCCGTACAGCTCAACCAGCTTGCTCCGGTATTTCTGTGCGATGTCCTGATAGGACGGCTTGATCACGGTCCCGAGCCACTCCCGCCGCTTGGCAGCCTCTTTAGGGACCTGGTCGAGCTGGTTCCGGTTGTAGGGGAGCCACTCGTAGACCTGAGACTCGTGCCGATCGTACATGTCCACCTTCTTCTCGATCGTTTCATCGATTCCGACTACCACATCCGGCACGAACGGGGTCGGCTTGGTGAAGTGGTCGTAAGTGTAGACAAAGATTGGGTTCTTCGAGAGATGCGGGACACTTGCGACTACGTTGGGTACAGTGACCATATAAGCGGCGTCCCGGATCACCAACCCAGTGTTGCGATGGTCGGGGTGATAGTCGTCCGGACGGGGAGTGAAAACGAGGTCCGGCTTGAATTCCCGGATCAGCTGGATCACCTGTTTTCGCACCTCCAAGGTGGGCATCAGCTCGCCATCGTGGTTGTCCAGGACCACATACTCAGCCCCAATCACCGCTCCGGCGGCGGCTGCCTCCTTGGTCCGCCGCTGCGCGAGGGCACCACCACCCTGGTTGTAGTGCCCCGCGTCACCGTTGGTGAGAGAAACGAGCTTCACCTTGTGACCGAGCGCGATGTACTTCGCCATTGTACCGCACGCCTCTTCGGGGTCGTCCGGGTGTGCCCCTATGACGAGAATACGAAGCGGCCCGGACTGAGCCTGACTGCCTTGTGCCTGGATGGAATCGAAACCGGTGACCACGAGAAACGCCAGGACCACTAACAGAGATGAAACAATGCGCATATCCCCTCCGGAAAGCAAACAAGTGAACAGCTTTTCAAACGTTAATTTACGATTCGGCCGAACCCAATGAACGTCCCTTACGTTTACTATAGTGCAATCGGACCCGGCTGATTATGGATCTTGCCATATTGCTCGAGCACTGTAAACGCGGTGACCAATTGGCTTGGGAGGCACTTGTACGCCAGTACCAGGGGCGCGTTTACGCTATTGCTTATCACTACGTCGGCAACTCCGAAGACGCCCGCGACCTGGCGCAGGAGATATTCGTCAGGCTCTACGGGACCGTTAAAACGATAGATCACCAGCGTTTTGTTCCCTGGCTGATTCGCATCTCCCGCAACGCGTCCATCGATTTCCTGCGCCGACGCAAGGTTCGCCCTCAGTCAGGCGAGACGGATATCAGCGAGATGACTGACCTGGCCAATGACGGGGCAAATCCAGAGGAGCTGTGCGACGCGGGCCTTCGGCGCAGCGTGCTCTACCGTGCTCTGAGCAAACTGACGGGACTCAACCGCGAAGTGATTATTCTGAAGGAGATCCAGGAACTGTCGATCGAAGAGATTGCCACGTTGCTCGGCGTCCCGGTGGGTACCGTTAAGTCGCGATCAAATCGAGCCAGGCTCGAGCTCGCCCGCAAGATCATCGAACTGGGAGGTCTTCCGAATGGCGAATGAGACCTCGCGAGAGCGACTCGAAAAACGGATTGACTGCCGATCCTTCGCGGAAAGGATCATGGAGCTGGACCCGGGCGACTCGAAAGCCTTCCAGCATCGCGAACTACGCGATCACCTCCTAACTTGCCCTGACTGCCAGAACCTGATGCATGCGTTCTGGTCCACTCGTTCGGACGCCGTGCATCCGCGATTGACCAGCTCGATCCTCGAGCAGACATCCGGAGGATCGTGCCGACAGGCAACCGAGCTCCTCTGCGATCTGATCGACGGAACACTGGCGGAGAATCAGGCTCAATTGGTTGAGCTCCACCTTGCCCACTGCCCGGACTGCACGCGGCTGGCCGAGGTTTTGGACGAGATGAAGCGAAGTCTGCCTACCCTGGCGGAACTGCGTGCCCCGATCGGTTTCGCAAACCAAGTGCTCGGATCGCTTCCGTTTTCGAGGCAATCAAGGCCAGGCTGGATCGGTAGACTACAGGCTTGGTTTGCCGCTTTGCCTGAACGGCCGCTGATCAGCGTGGAGGCAGCTTATTTGGGCGCCTTGCTGATGTTTCTGCTGTTCGGTAATCCCTTTGCGGCGCTTCCCGAGAGCCGGCGCCTCCTGGCCGGTTTCGCCGAGCAGGTCGGAGCCGTGCAGCTTGCCCAGACGGGCTACGAGGGAGTCGAACGTTACGTTCAGAACAGTTTCGAAGCGGTAAACGTGGCAACCACCCGGCTGCAAGCATCAGGGCAGGATCTCGAAGAACTCCGCGCAGACCTTTCCGGAAAGATCGACACCTACTATGGCCGAGGGCAGTCAACCGTTAAGTCGGTGGCCCATTTCTTCGAGCAGAAGGGGTCGAACATCAAGAAGAAGCTTCAGTCACCTGAGCGGTGACAGCCTGCCGACCCGAAGGACCACAAGGACCTCAAGGACCACACAAGATCGCCGGAAAGCAGAGCCCGCCAGCTTGCAGGCTCGAAAGAGCAGGCGTCTATCTGTGCCAACAGGCTTGGCGACGCTGACCCGTTCGGCCGGCTGAAGCCGGGACTACGAACCTACCCGCCCTGTTGTGCCGCTCAAGCTGTTACCGACCGGCAAATATCCGAACGATTGTTCGCCGATTTGGACCTTGTTCAACACCCTCGCTGCGAGGGTTGGATAAGGTCGGAGAAGTGCGTTCGGCCCACAGGTATTGACGGACTTGTTATGGGCTGATGTCGTGCGGAGGGCGAGATCGAATGGAGCCGCGCACGAGAG
>Ga0209077_1000010_pt1 | contig 47755 bp, 54 predicted proteins | sample PPLLak1March2015_FD_187247 | JGI IMG/M metagenome (GOLD analysis project Ga0209077, IMG submission 187247) | Freshwater sediment microbial communities from Prairie Pothole Lake near Jamestown, North Dakota, USA - PPLs Lake P7 Core (1) Depth... | ecosystem: Environmental > Aquatic > Freshwater >... | reverse complement strand
TGACATTGGACTAGGTAATAAGAAGATGGGTCCCGGTGCTATGACACGGGATGAAGGTAGTTCTATGGACCTGTGGAACCAGCTAGAGGAGAAGCTGGGACGTAAACCCACAGGTGAAGAGTATCTAGCTGAGTTGTACAAAGAAGATATGTCTAAGGCTCCACGCACTCTTGCTGGAAAGAAAGAGCGTGCAAAAGAAATAGAACGGATTATGCGGGATGGATTTACTGTAGCTGATACAGCTAAACAGACTGCATTTATCACACCAAATGGAACTAGACTAGCTAAGCCTGATCGACTGATTCATGCGCAAGCCCTTAGAGACATTGGGTTGAAGCATGATGAGGTCCTTAAGACTGGTGTAATTCGTGTGAGTGGTAGTACTACTGAAACTAGAGGACCTATCACAATTAGACAGGCGCGTGAAGTTCTCAATTTGCGCGTCCAGAGGGGAGATGCAGCTGCATTTATAGATGTTGTTCTGCCTGATGGAGAAACTGTTGGTAAGCCACATGATGAGAGGATGACACCAGAAGCCCTCGCTACGTGGGTGAACTCACACTTCCCCAATGAAGGGATGATGCGAGGTGAACAGCAGATACTACCAGGGTTTAAACCTGAGGATATTCGACGGAAGGATGTTGCAGATCCTGAAGTTGAAATATTCAAGGCTCCATCTTGGTATGATAAGCTTCCATTTGATCACCCTGTTGTAGCTAAATTTATAGAAGGACTACCACTTACTAAGATACCTAGAGAAGCTCGCTTCATTACACCTGAAGGAGATATGTTAGGAAAACTTCCTAAAGAAATGGATAATCATGAGAATATTGCACAAGCACTAGGTACTACTGTTGATGAGGCACTTCAGGCTGGAATGATACGCACTCGAAATGGTACGGCGGAAATCCAGGCACCTATTACTATTGCGCAGGCTCGTCAACTGGTAGATATGCGCACCTATTTGAAGAACTATGAGATAAGTATAGATGTAACTAAGCCCGGTCAGAATGGTATGCCTTACGCCTCTAGAGAGTTTACTGAGAGGTCTAAAGCATCTAGTATCTATAACTGGGTTAACACTATGGTTAAGGATATGAGGGAAACACTGAAGAGATTTGAGGAAGGTTGGAATGAGAAGGGAGAAGGTGGTACTAGTACTGGTGCTATCTTCGGAGGTATGCCCTTTGGTAGAGCATGGCGGGGAGTTAGAAATGCCGCTCGTGGTGCTGGATGGGGACAGGGTGGAGTTAATCCTGCCAGTCGTACGAATCCACCAGCGACACCACCAGCACCGCCTGCACCATATAGTACATTAGACGAGGCTATGCAGGTTCCTCGTCATGCTATGACTGCTGGTGATGTATCCTTCCTAAAGAGACAGGGAGCGGGTATGATTACCCGACCTGAATATTGGAAGGCTGTAATGGAAATTCCTATGTCTGCGCGTCAGGCAGGATTTGACGCAATTGATGCACGAAATAGAGCTAGTCTAATCTATCAGCATCCAGTAGGTGCGCCTACACGCGCGCATCCTCAAGGGGCTCCTCTACCATCACTAGCTGATGATATGGGGATTGAACTCTTTACACTAGCTAGTGGTAATCAGATTGGACCTCGCGCACAGGCTGTAGCTAGCCGATGGTTGGAAGAATTGCCAGGTGTTGCCGGAAAGATATACCGCGTATCCAGTAGAATGCACACTACCTTCTTGAATACTGTTAAGACTAACGTAGCTGAGAACATGGCTCGTAACCTAGTAGCTATGTCAGGTGATGCTATTCAGCGGATTACACAGCAAGGAGGTGGTACTACTGGTGTTAGAGCTGGACTCAGAACACAGCAGATGACTGCTCAGGAAGCATTTGAATTGAATCCATTTGCTAATCCCGTGTTCGCACGTGAGATTGGAGACTGGATCAATACTGCTACTGGTTCAGGTCCATTGAAGACTCACTTGGTTTGGCATAAGGATTATGAGTCTAATCTAGAGAACTACGCGAACGCATTGAATAGAACTATGTTCGCATCAGGACTATCAGCTAGTCACGTGCGTATGCTTAATCCAGGTACGTATGTTATGGCTAGTCCCTTTGTGCGTAAACAGTATATGCGATCTGCTCTAGGTCAGGCAGCTGCATGGTTTACGTCAATGCTCGTAAATAAACTGGGTGCCGATGCTCTCGGTATTGACAATGAGATTAGCCTCAATGTAACTAGTTCAGACTTTGGTAAGAATAGAATGGGTAACGTGCGCCTTGATCCCGGTCAGGGTCTACTTCAGTTCCTTGTACTGTATGGTAGACACTGGTACGGTGGACATACTACCGCCAGCTCCGATGAATTCAAGAGATTTGGTGAGGAGTATCGAGGTGACACTCATGGATTTAACTTCTTTAGATTCATGACTAACAAGACGGAACCAATGTTGAAGTTTGCGATAGACCTTGCCACCGCGGATAAGAACAATCCATTCCATGTAGGAGATCGTATTATCCAGTTAGCTGTACCTCTGTTCTTCCAGGATGTGGTAGAAATTGCCAAGGAAGAACCTTGGCTACTTGTACCATTCGGAATTCAGGCAGCTATCGGTGATGGTACACAGATCTACGAGAGGAATGAGTCTAGAGCTAAGTTCATTCCTAAAGAGTATGATTATGTGTACGAAGGCAACGAGGGACTACAGAAGATGATGCCTTGGAACTGGGGAGAGAAAGATCCTAACCAGTTGCCGGAGCCTTACAAGGGGAAGTGGCGGTAGGTCTGGGCGTGTGTCTGTGATACTTGAACTTGCAACACACGCAGTAATCGCATGAGTAGACTATCTTGGCTCCACACACAGGACACACCCAAGGAGTCTGCTCAAAGAACCATTTGACCCACGCGCAATGTCTACTATTGTCCTCTCCTGTTGAGTAGGTCGGCTCGATAGGAGTAATTTCCCAGTAGTCATTGTGCGTGGGTCTTGGTATCAACATTACTTTTCTTTCACCTCTCCAGTACCACCACATCTCTCACATCGTAGTGTGTGTCCGTGTTGAGGATCTTCTACAATCCCGGTTCCGTCACATGATGGACAAGTCATTAGCGGCCCTTCCCCGCGTATAGTTTCTTGTATTCCTGCACAATCAGATCAGGCATCCTGTAAATAATCTGATTGCCTATCACCTCTGTCTTGATCATACCCGCCTGATCAAATGACAGCATAATCTCATCCAACTCATTGGCTTCTTTGTAGTGTGCCCACATACGCTTCAACAACATAGCCCTGCTTATTTGATGCGTGTCTCGCCCAAACAATTCGGCTATTATCAGACTCTTGATGTTCTTAGCTTCTGATAAGCCTTTCTTACCGTGAGTCATCTCACGTACATTGCCGACCAGCTTCTCACAGTATGTTATGGCTGATTGCATGGATTCAGGGTCTATGTAAAGCTCTGGACTCCGTGATAAAGCCAGAAGCATGGCCACTTTTAACACAGAGTCACCAAATCTGTTTAACGTACCAGTCTCATCCTTCAAGTCATCTGTCAGCACCTCATTAATGAAGTTCTCATACCACTGCTGATAGACTACACCCGCCTCAGTGAAGTAGTTAGTCTCACCTGTCACTGGCTCTTTACGTGGAAACCTGTATCCATTGTTATCCTGTTCTCTCTTGGCTAGTGGTGCAAATGATCCCTTCAACTTACCTAATTCCTTCAAGTAGTCTATGTGCTCGACATACTTAGGAGGATTAGTTAGGGGAACAAGAAGCGAGTTAGCTCTATTTCTCCTATTCTCTGATATAACGAACGTACGCGCGAAGTAACCGCCGTGTATATCCTTTTTACCAAAGAAGTCACTAGAGTGCGCCTCATTTGTTGCGGTTAACATAGTGATGGTAGGATCCTTCAGGTTAAAGGATTCCATCTTCAGTAGACTTCGCCACTCTCCTACGTTATACTGTCTGTCGTATAGGTCAGTCAGAATATCCGTAGCTACCTTATCCTCTACAATGGAACTAGTTAACTCAGACGAACAGATGAACGCGCACGATGTCTTGATTACATGTCCACCTTTCTCCGTTTGCGCAGTTCCTAGTTCCTTCAATATCCCTTGTATACTAGACCTACCCGAGATTATGCGCGTCCCCCCTGCTCCACGCACTAGCTGTTTAGCCATACTGATAGGCGGACCTTTCTTCAATCCACTCTCAGCATGGAACATCACATAGATGTTGGGATAGAGATTGTATATCTGGCGATCTAGCCAGACATTGTCCTTAACAACAGCGGAAATGGCTGCTATGCCACCCCATAACCAGAAGTTCGTGGGGCTTTCTAACTCGCTGTGTTGATGCAACAGTGTGTCCAGCCATGTCATTTCTACTCCTAGAACGGAATATCCTTTTGAGAAGCTTTGTACCTAGCTTCTTCTAGTTTATCATAGTGATCCTGCCTCACCATCTCATCATTCACAGTGAATTGCTCAGTTATAGTTAATGGTCGAGTCCTAACAGGCTCAGGAGGAACCACCTTAACCGCTTCCTTAAACTTGTGTAATTCCAGATAGTTCTCACCGATTTCAACCTCACATGGTATCTTCAATAGTCTACGCACTAGTGAACAGTTAGTGAAATTAAGCGGACGCTCCATCTCCTTTTGAGCTACTGGGATAAAATCATCGAGGTACTCTCGTCGTATGGCGAACAAGAGAGCGTCATGCGCCTCAAGTATAATACGCGCGTAGGGTCGCTGCTTCTTGATCCGTATTCCAGCTGCTTTGGTATTGTCAGTGACTGCTCGCTGGGGAATGTAAGAGAATGCCTCTCTGAATAGGTCGTCACCCCATCGTTCGTAGAATATTCGAACACCACCTCTATCTGCATCAATCCCCCAAGGTAATGGAGCTACTAGTTGACGTGTCTCTTTAAGAGCTTCAATGACTCCTGCGTGGAAGACCTGTTGGATTTTAGGCTGCCGCGCATGGAAGATCCTGAGTGCTCTATCGGCTTGTCCTTCATCAATTGTAATCGGTATCTTAAATTTTCTTGCTTGCGTGTTAAGTTCAACAGATGCTCGTCGCTTTCCAGCTCCAAGATGGCCCGCATGACGTAGAGTCTTCCCTGCAAACCGTATGGGAGACTCGTACCCCAGCACCTTCTTAGAATAGTCTTCTTCAGTGCCACCAAAGAACCAACTAGCTGTGAGAGCATGGTAGTCATGTTCATCTATGTCCCTCAATGCTTGATCATCTAGTGCTAGGTTGAATACTACTCTCGCTTCCGCTTGAGAACTATCCAGTTGCACAAATATTTCCTCTGGGCCAGGTCCATACATACTTCGGACTTCCGGTCCAATATCACCATGTTTGGTGAGTGTTTGGAACGCGGCCCCACGAGGCTTCATATCAGCTTTTTTGCCCTTACCTACTGTATCTACTAGCGGGCGTGTGGGTGGGTCTTGCTGGCCTGTTGAGGTACGACCAGTCTCCAGACACATGTAAGTAGTAGTCTTCATGCGCCCGTCATAATCTGGAATAGCTAGGAGATACGTGGAGATAGTCTTACGTACACGTCTCCGTTCCAGACACTTCTCAATCCAATTCCTATAGGGCACATGTTTAACCCCATTCTTTAGATTCAGTAGTGCAGTTAGTTCCTCTTCACCCACTCCATTACGGCGAGGCAGATGCCACAGATCGAACAGAAGAGAATGAACAGCCGGAGGAGAGTTGGGATTAACATCAATTCCCGCGATTTCGTGCATTTCAAATCCGAGTCTCTCATCCCATTGGACATACTTTGTAATCAGCTCCCTTCGTTTGTCTTCGTTAACGTAGAATCCATTCTGCTCAATCTCGGCATAGAAGTCAGGGAGAGTCATGATAAAGTTCTCGTAGAACTTCCTCACTCCCAACTCATCTAGGTCCGCATCCATCGCCTCATCTACTTCGTAAGTAACACAAGCATCTCGTGCGCAGCCAAGCAATAAATCTCGGTAACTCCCTTCATACATACCGTCGTCTTTGTAGAATGGTTCCCGTGTATAGATACTCGTGAGGAATGCGAGTCCTTTTGGAAGCTCAGGGTTAATGGCGAATGCTTTGAGCATAGTATCCGAGTGTATCCGTCGTATGGTGAAGCCAAGACGCCGAATCTTATCCCGGTCATAATTAAAGTTTTGTCCGACAATGTCTTTCTCCATTAGTACCTTGCTCAGCATAACCCACATGCTAGCTAGGTCGGCAGTTGGTATGTGACTAATATTATCCGCGTTCCACAGAGGAACAGTAATACCGTGGTTCTTGTTGAAAGCCAGTCCAATACATATAGGAAGACAGTGCCCTCCTGCTTCGATATCGACAGAGAGTTTCCTGGAGTCTCTGTATCTATCAAGAAACTGGTATAACTCCCCACTGTTCTGGGCGATATGTAGTACACGACTTGGCAGCTGCAACTCTGGACTGGCTGATTCATCGTATGCTCTCTTGAAATCGAAGATCATTACCTGACGATTCCAGTACCCCTTAATTTCCCCACCACTAGCACTATGTAACAGATGCGCGGGATGATAGGTGGGTACAAACTTAGTTCCCATCCCCCACATGATAGATCCTCGATGCTTACTAATTTTATCTTTTCCTGACAACGCCCATAGAGCAGTCCCACCGAGAGCCAATATTGTGTTAGGCTTGACGTCATTAATTTCATTCCTTAGCTCAGCTAGTTGCTGTTCCATGTCAATACCCGCATTCCGAGCGCGTATGTGAAATGGTAGCTTCTTTCTTACTGCATTAGATGGGACTTCGTACTTACACACGTTCGTAATCCAGCAGTTACCCCGATGCATCCCCGCATCCTTGAGTAATCTGTCTAGTTCTCTACCAGAAGGACCGATGAACGGCTGACCCTTAGCCGTTTCCTCATATGATGGGGCCTCTCCCAGTATGACCAACTTAGCGCCTATTGGACCCATACCGGGAACATATTTCTTTTCACTCACTTGTTATCTCCCGTCTCTGGGTCCATTCTCCGGAGTAGTCTTCTTCTTAACTAGCTTTCTGCGTATCTCCTGAACAGTCCTAATCCACTCACCCTCTTCCGCGTGTCTTGCCTTCAGTTGAGTGAGATAAGCATCTAGTTCTTTAACACTCCACTCCTTGACTAACTCAGTTGCTATTACCTTGTGGTAGCTCATATTTTACCTCGTAAGTTTTGCCACAAACGGCACAATAGTATCTGTAACACGTTGGACCTGTGTATATCAGGTCTAACAAATCTTCACTCTGATTCTGACAATTCGGACACTTCATCTTCGATTTCGGGATATTCAATGACTTCTGTTCCATCATTCACCTCAGGCTTCGGAACTACGCGCACATGCACAGCTCTGAATCCCTTACCAGGAATCTCTACTGGCGTGAATTCGACATAGTTACCAGTCTTCAATTCAGGGAACTTAACAGTGTCCTGTCTCAATGCAGTCCAATGAAAGAAGATTCTAGTGAACTCGATATCTCGTGAACTAATGAACCCCCATCCAGTCTTATGAACCTTGATTACCCGACCTACTACTTTACGCTCCGTAGTCTCTTCCATTTCTGCCCCGTGTTTTACTGTTGAGTTAACTGCGCATAAAAAGCGAGGGACTATCCGTTGGCATCCGCCCTGTAACGGAAGTATTGGATAGCCCCTCTATCATCAGACTCGCTCTAACAGCAACTTAGTCAGGCTTATTAGATAAGGCTGACACCTCTGCATCGTTAGAGTCTATCCAATGAATCCTGTTCGTTCTAACTGTCAACATCTTCGTCGTCGGCTTCTTCTTCGTCGATTTCATCTTCTGCGTCGTCTTCATCGGCTTCCGCTTCAGACTCATCGTCGTTCTCCTCGTCCTCTAGATCATCCTTGTGAAGTTCTTCCACAACTTCTTCGATGCTAACCTCATCGTCTGGATCCAACTTGTCCTCATCGTCCACGTCAGGATCAGGAATGATAGAGGGATCCGTGTCATCGGCCATCAGATAGGGTGGTACATCTTCAAACTCGTCGTAATGATTCATATACTCTCCAATTGATGGGCTGAGTCAGCCAAAATAGTGAGGGTTCCGTCATTTTACGTGTTAACCGCAACCCACAAGCATTCACACAACCTGCCATACAAGACAGGAAACTACAAACTAGCCACGCAGAGCACGATACTTGTGGTTGACGCGGTTAAGCATGCGTCCCTGCCACGTGTCGTTCTCCACAAACACTTCGATCTGCTTACCCACAGCGTTGTTGAGATCGAAGCGCGCACCAGACTTGACATCAACTCCGAAAGCCATCAGGAATCCAGCTGCGAAACTGATAGCCTTGTTGTTGAACATCCAGTCCAGAGGAACACCAGCGAACTCCTCAGAACCATTGTCAGCATTCTTGACAATGACTCCTTCCACAGGGTAGTTCGTGGAGTCACCAGCCTTGGACGGTGCTTCGCCCACTGCATTGATGGTGACAACGTACCAAGCCGGCTCCACAATCTTACCGCGGAGAAGATCCTTCTCTGAAAAACTGATGATAGGCACTTCTGTTCTCCAATTCTAGTAAACTGAATTACTAGAACTTAGCTACTACGTTGTTGGTTGCGTTGAGTTTGGTGATGGCTGGTCGGATATAGGTGTCGTAGATGGGCTTGTCTCCAAACACGATTTCCTTATCCAGTTCGAGTGCAGTTCTTGCGAAGTCATCACCCGTGTGCGTAGTCAGTAGGCTATAGTCACCTCCAGCTCCCTCAATAAATCCCTGCTTGATGTTGAAGTGATAGACTTCACCACAATAAGCAGGAATCTTAGCGGCTACGTTCTTCCCAGCTGTAACTATTTGCCTGGAAATGTGCGTAGTCTTCTTCGTAGTGTCGCGGTATTCTGCCTTCACTACATGGGCAATGAGGATTATATTCACCTTATGGAAGTTGTGAATATCCTTCGTCAGCGCAATCAATTCCTGAAGCGCGCTTGACTCGGCGTTATAATCCTCAATCTCGTTGACTGCAATTCCTGCAACCAACTTACCAGCGGCTGCACCTGACCCCTTCGTCGTACCATATTTAATCCTCATGGTCTGACGCAGAGTCATATCCGCCATGCTAGTAATAGAATCAATGACGATGGTCTTGTACGGACAATTTACTTGAAGCTGTTCTAGCTTCTTCTTACCCGCAGTCCAATCATCATAGTCATCGTAACTGATAGTCTTAGGATCAATTCCCCACTTCTTCATGGGCAGAATGATACTATCCATCTTCCTATCCCACGAGAACCAATACTGTGGACCAGGGAATGAGAGAGCCTGCGTAGATTTACGCAACCCAGGCTCACCCTTCATCATCACGTATAGGTGGTCGATGAGACAACCAGCCATATTAGGCATTAGTGTATCTCTTCCTTATCGAAGGGAAGACTCAACTGCTTTGGCTCACCATCATCTGCAACGTCCTTCAATTCACAGACAACGAAGCCAATTACCTCTCCATCTTCATCCTCAGCGATAGGTACGAGTTCCATCTCCTTGTACTCGTCACCCTCAACGTCGATGTATACTTCCAACTCCAATGAACCGACAGTTAAATCATTCAACTGTGCGAGTAGTTCTCTGACTTTCATCTCTACTCCAACTGTCCAACTACGGACTGAATCTGTTCTTTGATCTTGTCGATTTCCTCGATGACCTCTATGCGATTCTGCTTACCAAATACTTCAGTTCGAGGAATCTCACGCGCAGTTATGTACTTTTCAATGTAACGTAATGAACGCCACATTTTGAGCCATTCAGCTCTGGTTAGACTCATCCATCTTCTCCCTTATTACGTGGATCCCACACAGGCGCCATCACGTAGTTGTTACGCAACACTTCCTCTCTCATCCCCCTATCGGCTTCACATACCTGCTTATACGCGCATGGACCGTACATCGTGTCGCAGTGCGTGTAATCAGGCGGCCAATATTCAGACTCACTGTACTGAATGTACTTGTAGGCATAGTAAGGAAGAATCTCCTGCTGCCATTCAATGAGTCTATCTGCACTGAAACTAATCACCTCGCGTGTTAGTCTCTCGTCAATCTTCAATGTGGTCTGTAGACCAATCTTATTGACGATGACATTACGCGCCTTGAGCAAGAGACACTGACCCAAGAACTGATTAGACAGCGTGGACTTATCTCGACGCTGCTTGAACGTCTTGTGGTCCATCGACACAATACCAATCTGGCTATTGTCGATTACCAGATCCAACTTCGCCTTCCACAACACGCGGATCTCATCATCCTCATACATAATTTCGCCCTTCACTGTCTCACAGGCGAGTGGGATAAATGAGTCGTTCTTGTAGAAGTCGAAATACTGCTGGCATGTGTCGAGTGCGAATCGCCAGCCTACTTCAAACTTGACACTCTGTTCAGGTGTATTAGTCACACCAGGATATTCGTCGATATCGTGTCCGCATTCTGGTTTACTGTCATTTTCTGACACGAAACCAGCACACTTTGGACAACCAATTACGAACATCTGACCAGCAGTGAGGCCAGCTCCAATACACTCCGCGCGTGGGAATCCCTTAATCTGATGCTGATAGAATACCTCAAGCACCTTATGGATAAGGGAACCTACTTCGAGAGAGTTACTTCTTCCACGTTGGGAGACTAGCCTATGGTTGAATCGAAGGTCATGATATCGGCCACAACTCATCAGACTCGACAAGAGAGTAGCGTCCATAATGACATTCTTCTTCGGTACTAATAGTTCGACGGCCACAGCATCTCCCACGCAAGCCAACAGAAGAACGTGAACAACACTACAAAATACAGAGCCGACAGGAGTGTGAGTGCGAATAGAATCACTTCACCCTCTTTTCTTCTATGGTCCTCTTGAGACACTTCTCACATTGGACCATTCGTATATTCTTACCCTCAAAGAGAATGTCGTGATGAGTATTCTCCTTGCAGTAGTGACAAGTTTTACTCACTTCACTCTCCTAATCTTTGGCTTCTTGCTCTCATATGCGTACAGGTCGATACCGAAGGTGAAGGCGAGTGCATTACGAATCACCAGTGACCTACTGATGTCATAACGCTCACACTCCTTCTCAATAGCTCGCTCAATCTGTCCATCCGCTCCAGTGTAATAGGGGCGGCGTCCACCAGTCAGTCTAGGCATTCGTTGTGGCATTAGTTCTTCTCCACCTTATCCATCACCTCGTCCATAGTCTGCTGAGTGGGGAAAATAATCTTACCCTTCTCCCACTCAAACGCAATGCAGTCCATCATGTCAGTGATGATGACACGCACAGTAGTACCCAACTGCGCGCCGATTGACGTAGTGTAGTGCTGTGTCGCACTCACTGCTTCATTGGCAGTTACATTCTTACGGACGTACTCATAACTACCGTCCTCGAAGAACTGCACTACATTAAACAGTTCCATTACTTCTTCTCCATTGGCTTCAGTAGACCACGCCCAATCAATGCCTCTTTGAGAAGCATCTTCACAACTTCCTCTTGAGTCTTCTTCTCCTCGCCCATGATGTAACGGACGAGAATCCAAATGACTTCCTCAGTAGTTACACTCATTTAGTCTCCTTACAGGGGTGATAGCACAACACTTCAAGTCTTCCCTCAATGATGACGGGAGGATAGTTACCCACGTTCAACCTACGTCCACATACACCACACGGAGCATAGAAATAGCCCGGATTCTCTCCGTTCTCCTTCACTCCGCGTGTGACGTTATACTCGTCGTATTTCATTTCAGTTCCTTGCAGGTTATAGGTCCAATGCAGCTCACTAATAACCGGGGGGATTACTAGTGAGCTGGGATTCGACCTACAAACTACTTGTTCTCGATCTTGGCCAGAGCCTCACGAGCCAACTTGCCCAACTCTTCCCGATCGTCAGCGGAGAGAGCCTTCATTTCAGCCATCTCCACCTTGCGTCCACCCAATTCAAAGAACTTCTTGATGAGTGTGACGTTGCTGGTGATCGGTCCCGCAAGCTGTTCAGTCATTACGCTAGTCTCCTCTTCCACTCGTCCTGCAGATTGACATACTCAGGGAACATCTCGAACACGGTTGCAAAGTAGAACGCAGCTTCCAATCCGTAACACTCACGGAAATTCCTGAGTGCGTCCGCATACTTCTTCTCGCAATACAGAATCGAATTGATGATGTGGCTCGACTCCATACTCTTGACGGGAATTCCATTCCACGTCTTCTGTACTCTCTGTTCAGGAGTTCCTATCACTGAGCCACGCTTACGGGAAATCTTCTCCCGCTCATCACGAAAGTCCGGCTCGTCTTCCCACGCGTTATCAGGATCCCATACCATCTAGTTATCCTCCCCTAGTACTTCATGCAGTTCAGCAGTCAGTTTCTGAAGGATGTTGATGATACGCGCGCGCATCTCAACAGGTACTTCTACATCCAGAGCCTTCAGAGTATCTCGGAATGTGGCGATGAGAGTCGTGAGGACAAGAACATCCTCAGGTTCCAGTTCAAGTACCACGTTGTACTTGTTGTTAGTGATCACTTCAACTCCTTCAATTTACGAAAAGCGCACAGTTCGTTCGAGTGGATCTGACTAGTGATGGAGAGAGCTGTGCTAGCCTCTCTCCCCACTACTTTTACTACACCTTCGCCAGTACTTGACGATTCTTCTTGGCGTTGTACGCATTCACAATAGTCTGGCCCAACTCCTTCATCAGACTATCTTCATTCCACTTAATAGCCTCGCCCTTATTCATGGCGTTGTGGAACTGAATACGCTTCCGTTCGACGATGTTATCGAACTGCGCGTCAATAGCAGTGATACCTTCGAGGTTCGTGTAAATAGCATTCACATGGTCCGCAACAGAACCAATACGAATGAATCTACCTTCACACTGCTCCTCTTTGGCTGGATTCCACTGTCTCTCGTGCATGATACAATCACAGCACGTCTGGAGATTCAGCCCTTCACCACTAGCCAACTCACTAGCCACCATGATTACCTGTGGCAGCTTGTTGAACTCCTCACACATGTTGAACTTCTGCTCGCCAGTCAGACCAGCATTCATGGAGAATACCGGGAACTGACTACCAAACTTCTCCTTCAACTCTTCGTACAGGATAGCCTGCACATCCTTGTGATGCGCGAATACTACCAGCTTCCTACCTGTACTCTCCATGAATTCATCCACGTACTCTTTCGTGGTTTCAATCTTGGCAAGACCAGCGAGATGACGCATCTTACTCATCTGAGCAAGAATATGCATCCCACTAATCTCTTCCTTCTGATTCTCAAACCACTCTACGAATTGTGCTACAGCCTCGTCGTAGATAGCTTCCTGCGTGTCATCCATGACCACATTCAGCTTGGTCCGATTGATCTGCGGCAGTTCAGGAAGAACTTCAGTACGCTCACGTCGGATACAGATATCCTTCGTGTATTCCTTGAACTGGTCGATACGCTTGATTCCACCCTCTTTCAGGAATGCTCCCTGATAGTAATAGTGGACCCACTGACGCTTGAAATTCTCCGCACTTGAGAACTTCATCGGAGCCAGCATGTTGAGAACTGGAAACAACTCACTACCACGGTTGTTCCAAGGCGTACCAGACAGGGCAATCACTTTCCTGTCCTTTACTACCTTGCGAACCATCTGCGTCCTACTGGAATCCACGTTCTTAATCTGCTGGCATTCATCCAGCACTACGCACTTGATTCCAACACGGTCGAACTGAGTGATATCAAATCCACTCGTTACAACCTTGCCAGTAGACTTCATCGTACGCGACTTCTGTACTAGCATGTCGTATCCGATGATATAGTGCCTGATCCCGCGTCCAGTAGCAGGGTCATAGGGTGGATACAGATAATCCTTGGACGTTTCGATAATCTGAGGAACGTGCTCACCACCGCACCAATTCATCAGAAAGGATGCAGTCTGATACTTGAGAGCAGACTTGACCATCCAGAGACATGGCTGAGTCAGTTCAGGATGGAAGAAAACCAATCCACCAGCCTGAATAGTCTTACCCAACCCCATCTCATCGAATACAGCAGCACCCTTGTTGATGGACAGACCAGCCTCAAGGAACTCCATTCCCTCTAGCTGGAACTGATACGGACGCTTCCTGTTGCACTTGAGACAGTTATTCTTGTCCCACTCATGCGCGCAGTTAGGATCACCACCCATTTGGAAGTTATGGAATGGTGTACCCTTCGGCAAGAGGCGGACAACCATATGTCCGCACTCCAATTGAATCAGCTTTGTGTCAGGCTTGTCAGGATTGGGATTGACAAGTAGTGTCTCCTTCTTAGAGACAGCCACTTTCCCACACATCGGGCACTTATCCTGCAAGCGTGTGACAGTGTACTTCGGAGTTCGGATAACCTGCTCATCGAACGTCACTTCAACTTCTGCACCAGATCGGATAGCGTCGATGATATCCGGTGACAGTGACAGATTAGAGCATGGCATCGTGTTGTCACAGCCAACTTCACGCGCTTTGGCTGCCCACACACTATTATGTGCATGGCCCGGTCCCACTAGCGCGTGTGCAATCTCGTGACGGATGGTATTGATAACATCCGGATCAGGATGAATATCAATGTGGTGTGCGGACAAGATAATGCACTTGTCCTTGTAGGAGCAGAGTCCCAGAAACTTTGAGTCTGCATTCTGATTCAACCGTACATTCCAATCGGTTAAACCAAACTTATTCAGCTCATCTCTGAGGATGCGTGTAGCCTGTGATCTATCCATTGTTCGCCTCTACATCCCTGACACTGAAGATAACAGTGCCATTATCAGAGAGGTCAAACAACTGATAGACCTGCTCGTCCTTGAGGATTTGCAGACCAGTGGACGTGTGTACAATCACCTCTGCGGTGTCGTTACACGCGTCCAATATGTCTTTCAGTTCTTTAACAGTCATTGTCGCGTCCTTGCGGATTGTCGTGACAGTTTAAACTACTGATCAGTACCAGTCTTACCGAATGCAGCCGACAACATCTTGCCAGCGGTGTCCACGTCGATGTTACGGAGTTCGCAGATACCCTGTAGGGTGGACATTGCCACGCCATACTTAATAGCTGCAATCTTCAGGTCATGCATCTTCACCACGACCTTTGGCTGCTTGTTGGCCGTAGTCTTGGGCGCGCCCTTAGAGCTACCCTTGATAGCCTTCTTGGTCACAACCGGCGGCGCGTATGTGACATTGAACTTCGCGTACTTCTCACGCTCTTCTGTACGCAGCTTGGCGATGAAGTCCACAGTAGCCTGACGCCAACCTTCACGCTCATTCTCCTTAGCTACCTTCTGCTCATTAAGAGAGAAGATAGCCTCGGTGAATCCCGTGATGTACTTCCCAACAGTCTGCACAAGGACTTCATTCTTCTTATCAGCAGGAATCGTCTCATCATGCTGAATAGCCGCGTGCAACTCAACAAACGAAGTAGTGGCCGCGTTGTAAATATCGGCCTTCAACTGCGTATTGTCGATTTTCTTCAGAGAGTCAGCAACTACATTAATCTTCTTGCTAGACTCTACGGCGTTGAATTCATCCTGATAGTGCTTGGCACAGAGCCGGAACACGGACCCCGGAACCACAAACAAGTCAACTATCGTGTCAGTAGGGCACATCTCACATTCGCCCTTAGCTACTGGCGTCATTAGTTATGCTCCCCTCTTAGCACGACGAAGCATATTCAACTCAACTGGCTCAACATCATGAGCCTTCATGTAGCTAGACTTCACCACATCATGCTTATCACAACTACCACGACGCGCGAATACGTCATCCGCGTGTACAGACACTACGTTAGTAGGATACTTGCGTACCCTCTTGACTTTCTTACAGACTGTGCAGAAGAACCTCTTCATATCACGTCCTTTCGGAATGCCTACCCGTTGCAGGTAGGGCGTGTAAACTACTACGATTATCATTGTGAGACAGATAATCGGTGGTGGGGTTGGCCCGGCCTCCATTATACCACAGGATGCAACCACAAAATGTGCCGGCGGAAAGTGCTTTGCGTCTTAAAGGCCACAAGATGTGGGGGTGGGGCAAAACGCCCCAACCCGATTATCGTAATCTCAACTCTTACATTCGGTTAATCACAACTCGACTCATTTACAGGTACAATCTCCACCATACGGGGCCATACAATCGGCCGCGTGTGATTCCTCTGCTTCGATTACTTCTACCTCGTCTTCCTCATCTGGTACTGAAACTATTTCCTTCAACTTACTCTGCACAGTTAATCTGCGTATGTGCTCCTCAAAGTCTACTACCTCACTACTAGAAAGTTTACCCTTAGTACATCCGCACTGAGGCATATCATCACCTCTACGTGCTTCATTGAGATGTGATTGATCTGCTGTAAACTCTTCACCACATTCCCAACAAATGATTCTCTTTCCAATAATAGTGAACTCTAAGCCCGTATGTACGAACCAGCTACATCCTGGTAACATACATTTCCACGTCTTCTTGGAGTGTAACATAATCCTGTGCGCGTGTTTGGCCATGATTTTCTCTCCATTATTGACTATCTTATTCTCATCCTCCGGGTCTACACTCTGTGTGTGGAGTGTCCCCGCGTGTGTGTCAGTGTATCATACGTCAATCGGGCACGCAAGTGTAAAGTTTACACAGTTGACGCGCCAAAAACAATAATAAATTAAAAAAAAATAAAAAAAAAAAAAAAGAAGTTTCCTTTATCGTTTTCGAGGTTGTCCCCTTTAGAGGACGATGGGTGCCCTATCCGGTAAAGACATGGACACATACACACAGACACTTTATTATTAGAGATTGCGCACAGGCATAATTTCGAAGCGAAGCGGACTATACGCGCGTTTATGCCCAAGTGCGTGTCTGGGAAAGACGCACAGGCAATAATTTTAGCGTAGCGTGACTATTGGATTGAAAGTCGCACAGGCGGGGTTACAAAAGTCGCACAGGCGGACTGGCGGGACGGACGCGAGATAACCGGGGCTGACTGCTCCCCGGCTAGTACCTGGGCCTCTAGGCGAACCTGCGTCGGGCGTTCTCACTACGCGCGTCAGCAGCATCCTGATTCTTGCGAGCGATGCCGAGGACAACCTGCTCGACAATTGAGTCGAAGTCGTACACGCCGAGGGAACCAAGGGTCCGCATGACTTTCTTCACCTTGCGAAAGTCTGCGACGGACAACGTGAGGAACAACGCGGATAGCTGGTGTGGGGACATGTGAACTCCAGTTGATTATCAGTGTGAGAAAGGAAGGGACGGATATTGAGTCCGTCCCCTTGGTTGTTCAGGCTAGACCGCCCACTCGATACCAGTCACCTGCGTGGCCATCTTGCGAGCACCCTCGACGTCATACAGCTTGGTAATCATCAGCTTGTCGAAGATGTCCTTGAGAAGTACCTGCGGATCGTTCTTGGCATCAGGCTTGACCACACCGCGACTGGTCAGTTCAAGGGCCAACTGCTTGGCACGCGCGTTGCTGACACGCTCTGCGTTGCGGACCTTCAACTGCTCCAGCAAGGTGAGCTGGTTGTTGTCCTTGACCAGCTCGGCCTCACCATCCTTGTCCTCGGTATAGGCGTCGTACGTGAATTCGTACGTGAACACTTCCAGCGGGTTGCCGTCCTTGTCCTTGTACGAGGTAATCGGCCGACCGTGTGCAGTCTTGCATTCGCTTGTACCAGTCTTGTTTTCCATCTTATCCTCATGTTCCACGTGGAACACTTGCCGGGGTCCGCCGGTTCGGTCCTTCGTTCGCCTCGTCTAGTCGTTCACGGCCTTTCGGCGGTTGCGACATCGACAAGTCAATAGTCTCATGGACAGATAATCCGCGCAACCACAAGATATGGGGTAGACCGCTCGGTCTGGCCACAAGATATTGGGGTGGCCGGCATGTAACTTTTCTACCATATATGGTGTAGACCGACCGGTCTACCCACTACCCATGGTGTATGTAAAAGTTACACCGTTGCTCAAGGCGGCCTCATAGAAATAATGTGTGTCAGACCAAATTATATAATAGGGGACCCTAAAAAATTGTAGAAAAAAAATAATTTTAATCGGAGAGTGTAAAATCTACACGATGACTCTAACTCGTTGATACGAAACGACTTAGAGTCCTTGACTTTCAACCTATCTTGTGAGATGATTCTCACGGCCTTATTCGGCCCATCCCTACACAATTAATTGTTTTCATATTCTAGGATAAGTGTAATTATGCCTATTGGAATTGTCTCTGACGAAGATCTCCGTAGAGAGATAGAATCATATTCTCCTGTCAAATTGATTGTACCTCCCTCTTCTGTTATTGATTCTCTGAAGAAAGAAGAGGTACATGAGGGGCCTATCATTCAGGATATACCTAAACGTGGACGTAAAGAGAATGATGTCAACGTACCCGATAGTCTCCGAGCCATTATTGGAGAAGATGCATTACTCAATGGGCGTGAGTCCGCGTTGCAGCTTGCCGCAGACTTTGGCATTTCTCCTTCATCTGTCTCTGCATACACAAAGGGTGCTACATCAACAGCATCCTACTCAGAGCCAAAGCCCAGTATTATCTCCCACATCAATAAAGCTAGACAGCGAGCCATCGGTAAGGCGAGTAAGACCCTCAACGCTGCTCTATCTAGTATTACCCAAGAGAAGCTAGACTTTACCGATCCTGATAAGTTAAGTGGGATCGCTAAGGATATGTCTGTCATTATCAAGAATCTTGAGAAGCAGATAGATCCCGGTACAGAGAATCAGAATAAACAGCCTCAGTTCGTAATCTACGCTCCTCAATTCAAGGACGAGCGTTCCTTTGAGTTCATTCAGGTTCAAGAATAGTTGATTCAGTTAGAATGGAGAGACAATATGTCCCCTTCTATTAGCGCGCGTCCAAAAGCTGAAGTTGAAGTACCCCTGTATCAAGATCCGTGGAATCCTGTTCTAGTAAACTCGCCTAACCTAGTCGTTAGTCCTGAACAGGATAAATGGCTACGTGAGATCCTAGAACTCTCATGTTCAGATTCAGCCTTTGCAAAGAAGGCATACACTGCTATTACTCTTATCCTGACTGGTACTCCTGGTGTACCTGTTCTCACCTCACTCAATCCCGCCACCGCTGTACAGGAAGAGGTTGTAACTGTATCAGTCATTGGAACTGGATTCAGTGAGAGTTCAGTAGTGCGCGCGAGTGGGGCAGTTCAGACTAGTACATTCGTTAGTCCTACTGAACTCACATTCATTCCTGATACAACCTTAGCTCTCACACATGATGTTTATGTGGAGAACTATCCGAATAATTCAAATGTTTTGACTTTTGAAGTAACTGCTCCTGCTCTCTTGTCTGTTAAAGAACCGAAGGAACCAGTTAAGAAGATTGAACTTGGCCCAGAGCTAACGAAGCGTAGAGAGGAAATTGAACTCAACTCTCCTCCTATTCAGGATAAGAAGTAATGGAAGATCCTAGGATACCTAGTATTCCAGATCCGTTTGATCTGAAGGATTGTGCTCAACTACCATTTCCTCTTACCGCGGCAGAGGATCATATACTTAAACACATTCTGCGTATCTGTGGATCAGATCAGCAGATGGCTAAACGTGCGTATGATTCAATCGTATGCATGTGGGCTAAGAAGGATCAGACTTCAGGATTACAAGCTACGTTACTCGGATTGAATCCTAGTGTAGTTAATACTGTTGATCCAGTTATAGTTACATTAACTGGTGCAGACTTCCATCCTAGTTGTAAGGTATACAAGAATGGATTCAATAATGGCAACATGAATTTCATTAGTCCTACTGAAATCCGAACAACTATTAGTTTTGAAGAAGCATTTGGCGTAACTATTAATGTAGTTAATCCGGGTAATATCATTTCCAATGGAATGACACTGACGTTTAATCCTCATCCAGACACTCCGCGCATTGGTGCACTTCAGCCTGTTACAATGTCTAAGGAAATAGTTGGTATTCAGACACTCCATGTTCATGGGGCTAACTTCCTTACTGGTTGTGTTATAACTAAATCAGCTAATAATCCTGGTCTATGGGATGGTGTGGAGGTTCCTACTACGCGCGTATCATCTACTGAATTAACTACATCATATGATCTCACGAGTGCGCCTGTTGGAGTAGCAGTAATTAGGGTTAAGAATAAGACTGCTAATGGTCATTATCTTTCTTATCCGGTTTTCTTTAACGTAACAGCCATTTAGGAGAGACGGATGCCCACACAACTTCTTCCTTTGGGTCAGATGGTTACACTACTAGCCAATGTAGTGTATGCACTTCCTGCTGTGCGTTGTACTGTGTTCTCTACACATGGTGCTCCACTACTCGAAGTGAGTAATGATTTCACCTACGCGTTTCCGGGTATCACGCTCACTATGACCAATGGATCTGCACTGGCTGATGGTACGTTTATTCGTACTGCTACATCCGGTGTTCAGATTAATTTGAAGCGTGCATAGTCTCTTTGAGACTAACAGGAAAGAAGAAGATATATGACTACACTTAAATCAGACCACGGTAAGTTCGCATGCGCGGAGGATGGTGGACACGCACCGGGAGTTATTGACGGACGACCTGCTGGTTGGATGACTGCAACTAGAGATTCTGCGGGCGCGTGGGAAACTTTTGAAATAGTTCCTTCTGACGAATCAGGTATCTATGGAATCAAGTCAGCTAATGGATTCTATGCATGCTGTGAGAATGAAGGTAAGGATGGAATCATTGCATTTAATCGTACTTCAATAGGTGGATGGGAAAAGTTCCTTCTAATTCTTCAGGACAATGGTAAGAAAGTCTCATTCGAGTCAGTCTGTAGGCCAGGCTATTTCATTAAAGTATGGCCCAATGGTCAGGTAGTTCTTGAACAGCCAATGTTTGAGGATGAGCCATCACTTGAACCAGGTGGATATGAGACATTCACTGCTGATCCTCCTATCTCTTTCTTCTCTCCTGTAGAATCACTAATCAAAGGTCAACTGCGCATAGATGAAGCAGGTTTCGTGGATGATGAGGACAATCGTATTCTTCCCATTGGGCTTCATGTTGGTGACCTGTTTAGTGTCTTCGTACGTGATCCTACTAAGGCTGAGCGTATTATAAAGGCAGGACAAGAAGCAGGATATCCATTCATTCACTTCTGGATGAATCTTGGTACACTAGGAGATTATTGGTCAGGTAGAGAGTGTGGTCCTGGTTATACTCAGGATTTCTGGGGCCAACTTTCCCGACTTGGTGATCTGCTAGATAAGTATGGAATGAAAGGAGGTTATAACCTTGGCGACTATAAACTCTGGTCGGGTAATCACGAAGAGTTCTTTAGAGAACTTGGACGACACCTCCGAGGCAGAGAACATAAAACAGCCGCGTATGTATTCGGTGGAAATGAAGCGTGGCAAACGGGTGCAAATAGTAAGGAAGAGATTTCCGACGCACTCGAATGTTTCACGGCGGAATGCTCGACAGTCATAGTTACAACTACAGCTCCACCCACCGAACATGCTAATGATATTGCAGCTTGGTGTGGTGGAGATTTTTATGCGATCCATGGATACAGAGGCGCAGAAGATCACGATAGAATCCGACATATCTTCTCATGTCCATGGGAAGGACATCCACCATCCAAGTATGGAATACAGGATGAGCCTACTGGACCTGGTGATGAGGTTAGCGTTAAGCCAAGTCATTGTTATGATGGTCGCGATGTCGATAGCAACCATATGTGTGCTCTGGCTGTACAGTCATTGATGTGTGATCAGGGATTCAACTACTTCTGTGGAGCAGGCGTAAAGAGTGACTCAGATATTACTACTTACCCTGGATTCTATGAAGTCCCAGTCGCAAAAAATATCGTTCCAATCGACATTATGGGCTGGCCCGGAGTCTTTCATTTTGGTGCTAGTCAATCCGGTAACAGGGTATTTAGTCCGTGCGCAGAAGATACCCTACGATTCGATCACCGGATCTCTCATGAAGGCAGGATTTTTGGTATCTTCTATGGGGATCAAGGACATACTCGTACAAGGTGCGAGCGCGCCTGTTTCCTCTCCTTCGTAGACTTCGACGGTACAGTACATCCAGAACAACAGTTTGATTTGGGTCAAGAGTTGTCCTTTGATTTTGTGCGAAGCACAAATGGACAGCCCAATGGTTATACTGCCCAAGTCGTTACAGGAAGGTTACGCTAATGGGCATGTTTGATACAATGCAGCAGGGTAAATCTGCAATGGGTGGTAATTCCATCCAATCAGCTGTACCTAATGCCGCAGGACAGGGATTCGCCCAACAGGTGCCTGCTGGAGTGAATACAGGAAATAATTTTGCCCAAAAACAGCAGTTGAAGGCTAATCCCATCATGAAGGGTAGACCTGGTATGATGGGTAAGCCTAATCCTAATGCTGGCATGATGAATAATATGGCTCAGGCTGCTGGTGGAGTAATGTCTGGCATGATGAATAGGACTCCACAGACACAGAGTCAACAGGCCAATCCAATGATGGGTGGCGCAAACTCATTGATGCGGGCAATTAATACGAATGTAGGTATGGGGGGTCCGCGTAGGCCCATTGGTGGAACTATGGCTGGTCAACTTCCACAGCCACTAATCAATACACCTCCTGAAGGTCCATCAACTCAGGGATATGGTCGACAGGCTATGTCTCCGGGACCAAATATGAATAAACTTGAACCTACTGGTGGAGTTCAGATGGGCGCTGCAAATAATGTAGGTCTAACTGGTCCTATGAATACTCAGGAAACTCCATCTAATCTAGCAGAAGGTCCATTCAATCAATTGAATGGCCGGATACATGACATGGGACCTAACAATATTCCCGGTTATGGAATTGGCGGTAGTGGATTTGATCAGATTATGCAGAGGATGGGTGGTGGTAGTCAGGGAATGCCAGGTATGTCTAGCCTGTATGGAACTACTCCACAGAATACTCTACAGAATACTAACGGTATGACTGATATTATGAATCAGCCACCAATGCAACAGCAGCCTGTTGTAATGGATGAGAATGGCTTGGAGCCGCGGAGGGGTGCTAGGTAATTATGTCTACTGATCCAACACTAAATAAAACTTTTCAGAGTAATGAGTGGAGACCTTCGCCTAAGCAGGAACAATTTCTCTCACTACCTACTACAGTAAAGGAAGGATTTTATGGGGGCGGAGCTGGTTCGGGAAAGTCTGACGTACTTTTGCTTTACGGAATTGTACACAGATGGCACGAACACCCCAAATTTAAACAAGTCTTCATGCGTCGGACCTACCCTGAGCTTAGAAACGAAATCATTCCTCGAAGTCGAGAACTTTATCGTAAATTCGGTGCAACACTTAACAAGACAGAAATGTGCTGGACATTCCCACGTACAGATCAATATGGTGGTACAGGTGGAACTAACGAAGGAGCAATGATCTTTCTAGGTCATTGTGAGAATGAAGATGACGTACATCAGTACGATACAATGCAAATATGTCTGTATACCCCAGACGAACTTACATCAATTACTGAGTGGATATACACATACATCACCTTTCAACGTAATCGCGCACCAAAGGATAGTGGTTTACCTTCAATTACACGAGCTGCTGGAATGCCCGGAGGTATTGGGCACACTTGGACTTATAAGAGATTCATTAAGCCCTATCCTAAGGGAGGAAAAATAATTGTTGGTAAGGGTGGAAATAAGAGGGTGTACATCCACTCTACTCTTGAAGATAATCCGCACATTGATCCCACTTATAAACAATCACTGCAAGGTATTACAATTGAGGCTGAAAGGAAGGCGAAGCTATTAGGTGATTGGGATGCATATCAGGGACAAGTCTTCGATGAGTTTAGGGATCGTAAGTTTGAGGATGAACCAGAGAATGCACTTCATGTAGTCACGCCGTTTGAAATTCCTCACTGGTGGCCTAAGATTGTCATAGGTGACTGGGGTTTTGCGGCGATGACATGGATTGGATATGGTGCAATCTCTCCATCCAAGCGCGTGTATATCTATCGTGAACAAACATGGGTGAAAACTAAGATTGCGGAGTGGGCACCTCATGTTAAGTTATACATCGACAAGGAATCACCCCGTCTGGTTCGATTCTGCAAGTCTGCGGGACAGGATAGAGGACAGGAACACACTATTCAGGAGCAGATTGAAGCAGAACTTGGAATTTCTATTGAGTTATCCAACAATACCCCTGGAAGTAGGATCGCTGGTAAGCAACTTATACATGAATACCTACGGTGGCAGCCAAAACTGATTAATGCACAGGAAATTGGACGTTACGACGAAGAATACGCAATGTGGATTCACCGAAACCGTGGAATGAAGGAGTATCAGAGCTATTTGGACTCTTTTAATCCGGTTGAGGAAGAGACTAATATCCCGAAATTGCAGATTTTCGCCGGCGCATGTCCAATTCTAGTGGAAGCAATCAAAGCATGTAGCTATGACAAGCCTAAAGGTAACAAAGCAGCAGAAGATATCGCAGAATTCGATGGAGATGACCCCATTGATGGTTTGCGATACTTGGTTGATGCTGCAGAAAGCTTCTTTGGAGACGCTGACCAAGAGTTTAAGAAGGTACAGGCCCAGGACGCACTCATTCAGAAGCTCCACCAAACTCAAGACTGGACTGCATTCTACCGAAATATGGGAAAAGTAGAATCAGATGAGACGATTAAGCCTGTTGGTCGCTATCGTCATTAGTTCTGGTTGTGGTCATTTTCGTATGCTTCCCAAGTGCGGAGATGGGATGCCTGCTAAGATTTTAACTCATCCAAAATGTCCGCCTAATGGAATTTGCGGATATACATGTCATCCAGATCGTTGGTTAAAGGAACCCCCTGATGTGGAAACAGCTAATGTACAAGTGGTTCGGCCTGACTGATACTCCATGTGAGTCATGTGAAATCCTGCGTTCTATGCTTGATGAAAGCAATAGGGAGCGTAAGGATCTATTACATAGACTTCTAGAGCCTAAGCAGGTCGAGCCACCCTCAATTTCTACTGAAGAACACATTCCAGTTACTCCGCAGTATGTTCCATGGCGTGTGAAACAGCAGATGTTAGAGGCTGAGGACCGTGCAAAGGCTAAGATTTTGAAGGACAGAAGTAAAGAAATCGCAGATCTAGAAAAGGAAGTGGGGATTCAGTAATGCCTGGTCTTGGGCCTACACCTAAGCTACTAGCTAGTCATAAGGTGAATCCTAAGAGGGTTCCTAATGTTCCACTGTTTGATGAGGTAGAAGAACCTGATGATGAAGGTGGTCCAATTGAGTATCCTGATAAAGTTCTAGATAATCCTCATCCAATGGATTTAAAAGAGGGAATAATTGAAAAACTGGTTAAAAAGGTTGCAAATTGGGGTGATTACGTTGATGCAGATAGAATCTATCTAGAACAGTATCTACATCCCGAACGTGATATTATCCCTAAACAGCCATTAAGACCTACTAGAGGAGCACAGGGACCACAAGATAACATGGAGTATCGGCGTCTTCCTCATGCTGAACCTATGAAAATTGGACCAAATGAATATAAGCCTTATCCTCTAGCAGATGGACTGGGCAAATTCATTAAGTCCAAGGGTGATAAATACAACAGTATCTATGATGAGTGGGATTTCAATACTAATGCTAAATTATTTGGTGAAGATGAAAGTAGTCCACTATCTAGTGCTGCAAATTGGGCTGCTAAGAAGTTCATGCAGAATGTAGGAACTCCATTCAAGGTGTATGAACGGTTTAATAAGGATGAACTTCCTGAATATTTTGATCCAAAGTACAACATGATGCAGCAAGAACCTGGAACTGCTACTCCACTAGATAATTTCGGTGATTTGAGTCAGTATAAATCTACTGATGTTTACAAGGATGAAGAGGGAAATTTGATCATAGGTAAGAAAAAGGGGAAGAAATGATTACAATGATCATAGTGCTCGTGATTCTCGGCCTATGTCTCTATCTACTGGAGACATATGTCCCGATGAGTCCGCCTATTCAGATCGTTATCCGTGTAGTAGTAATCTTGTTTTGTACCCTCTGGCTGTTGAAGACATTCGGCATCGTTGATGTTCCCATCGGTACCTTGAGGTAACGACAATGGGCTTCTGGAATAAGCTGGGTAAGATAGCTCTACAGGCTGCTCCATATGTGGCTGCGCCCTTTACTGGTGGCGCGTCACTAATGGCTACTGGTCTAACTAACCAGCTAGGTCAGAAATGGGCTGAACATGATGCCAGAGAAAACGCTAAAAAGGGTCTTGGACCTTCTAGCTTTGATAAATGGCTTGGTATTACTTCTGGTGCTGCTGGTCTGGCTAGTTCGCTAACTGGTGGATTCGGTGGTGCTCTGAGTGGTGCTAGTAAGGCTGGTCAAGCTGCTAATACAGCAAGTAGAGTCAGTGGATTTGCGAATACTCTAGGCAGGATAAACACTGGTATAAATGCTGTTCAGGGAATTGGTGGTCTAATTAGTCAGGCTAGAAGTGGTGGTAGTGATCCATCATCTAGTCAGAATGGTGTACCAGCCGGAAGTAACATGGCTGTTCCGCGTAGTGATAATGCTGGGTCTAGTATGGCTGCTGCACTCGCGGCTGGTAAGAATGAGGCATTGCGTAATCAACCATGGCGTGCTGGATATGATGTAGTTAGTCCTGGAGCTAAAGAAGGTGATCCAGAAGTTCGTACTACAATGCCGCCGATCTATCCACAGTACGAGGCTCCACAGACTCAGCCTAGCTCATTTCAGCAGAACTTAGTTTCACCTCCTATAGATGAGAGTACTCCACGTAGAAGGTATGACAATCTTACCCCACGTAGAGCACGTCAGCGTAATCCAGAACCGGTGGTAGAGTAATGGCAGCTAATAAAACCGAAGAACTGGATGATGCAACTAAAGCTCTATTGAAACAACTTGTCGATCATTTCGACGATGAGGATAGAGGTGTACGTGATAGGCAGATACGGACTTGGCGCCGATTGAAGCTATTGTGGGAGAATATCCAGCATACATATTACTCCGAGGTAGCTCATGACTGGCGCATTCCGGAATCTGGTAAGTCGAGTGATGACTCAGATCAGAGTTTCTATGACAAGCCGGTCAACGTCTACCGGGCTTACCTTGAGTCAATCATTGCTGCTCTATCTGTCACTGTACCTCCTATTACTTGCTATCCTGATGATGCTGATAATCCTATCGACGTTATCACCGCTAAAACGGGAGATAAGATCGCTGCTCTTATCTTCAAGCATAACGATATTCCCCTGTTCTGGCTCCATTCACTGTTTGTATTCGTTACCGAGGGTATGACCGCGTGTTATACATATCCGCACGAGGATGAATCCTACGGTACAATAGATCGTAAGCAGTATGAAGATCAGAAGATGTTGCAGGATGTGAAGATTTGTCCTCTGTGTCAACAGAACATGACAGATCCTGCCGCCACTAGTGCACAGGAAGATGAGTATGCACCTGATGACATGGATGCAGAACTCAATTATCTCCTAGATAGTGGACTTGAAGTCTGTCCTAGTTGTGCTCAGAAGGTCATTCCAGATATTCAGCAGCAAACAGTTACAATGACTCGCCTTGTGGGAGTCACTAAAGAGCCTAAAACTCGCGTAAAGATGGAAGTTTATGGTGGTTTATTTGTCAAAGTGCCGGTCTGGGCGCGGAATCAGTCCGAATGCAACTACCTTATCTACTCGTATGAAACACATTATGCAAATGTACTCGAAAAGTATCCAGAACTCCGAGATAAGATCACTAAAGGTGGTGCTTCATATGACCTGTACGAACAGTGGGGTCGCACTAGTCCGCAGTATCACGGTGAACATCCGGTAAACAACATTACGTGCAGATATGCGTGGATACGCCCGTGCGCGTTCAATATTCTGACTAAAGACGAATGTGATGACCTGAAGGCTAAGTTCCCTGATGGCGTAAAAGTAGAGATGGCGAATGATTTCGTAGCTGAAGCTAGTAATGCGAATCTCGATGACTCTTGGACAATCACGCACAATCCACTATCAGATTATGTTCACTTTGATCCTATTGGTCTACTTCTTACCTCAGTTCAGGACATTACGAATGATCTCATTTCACTAGTTCTTCAGACTATTGAGCATGGTATTCCTCAGACATTCGCTGATCCGAAGGTACTTAATTTCAACGCATATCGTAATTCAGAAGTAATTCCGGGTGGAATCTATCCTGCTACTCCTAAATCTGGTAAACCTCTGCATGAAGGGTTCTATGAAGTAAAGACTGCTACTCTGAGTCAAGAGGTTCTCCCATTTGCTCAGAAGGTACAGGAAATTGGTCAAATGGTGTCCGGAGCACTGCCATCGTTATTCGGTGGACAGATGTCGGGCTCTCGTACTGCTTCGGAATATAGCATGTCGAGAGCCCAAGCACTTCAGAGACTACAGGGAACATGGAAAATGCTCCTTTTGTGGTGGAAGAATGTGTTTGGTAAGGCAATTCCTCTCTATATCAAGGTAATGAAGGATGATGAAAAATCGGTTCAGAAGGATGAATTCGGTAATTTCGTCAATGTCTTCATCCGCATGTCTGAATTGCATGGTAAAATTGGTTCAGTTGAACTTGAAGCGAATGAGAATCTCCCAATTACGTGGAATCAGCAGAAAGACGCCATCATGGAGCTATTTCAGCTGAATAACGAGGGAATTACCAATACTCTCGCTTCACCTGAAAATATTCCATACATTAAGAAGGCTATTGGGCTGGATGACTACATTATTCCTGGTGAAGATGATAGAATCAAGGAATTTGAGGAAATTCAGCTGCTAATTAACTCTGAACCTATCGAATTGCCTCCTGATCCAATGATGGAACAGCAAGCTATGATGATGGGTATGCCTCCACCTCCGCCTCAGAGATTTCCAAGTATTGAACCAGAGTTGGAAGTAGATAATCACTTACTTGCGGCTGATATTGACAGGAGATGGCTAGTTAGTGATGCCGGTAGACTGTGCAAACTCGATAATCCGGCTGGATATGAGAATGTTCTGCTTCATATGAAGATGCATAAGGATATGGATCTTCAGAAGCAAATGATGGATCAGCAGAAAATGATGATGGCACAGGGCGGTATGATGCCCCCAGTACAAACGGCTCCAGATGGAGCCCAACAGGGTCCACCAGTAGCTGCAAATGGTGGTGCCCCACAGAGTACAGGTCAACCACTAGGAGTTGGACAGAATGAACCTACGATTCAATAAATTCTATGCTGCTGAAGATGGTGCTGGATCTGGTGGTGTTGTCGATACAGATCCTCTTGATACTCTAGAACTGTTGAGTGAAGAGGAAGAAGCTCCTGAAACTCTAGATATTGAAGAGAAAGAACCAGAATCTGAGACAGAAGTAGAAGTAGATGAACTCAAGGAACTTGAAGAAGAACTCAAGCCACCTACTGAGGAAGATTTACTTGAACTCACCACGCCAGTCCGACGTAAGGAGATTCTTGCTAAGTATCCGCAACTATTTAAAGACTTTCCCTACCTTGAAAAGGCTTACTATAGAGAACAGCAATTTACTGAAACGTTCCCAACTGTCGCGGACGCTAAACTCGCAGCAGAAAAGGCAAATATTCTAGACAGAACCGAACAGCAGGTAATGAATGGGGATATTAGTTCAGTCCTCATTGCAGCAAAGCAGGAGAGTGGTGAAGCATTTAATAAGATTGCTGATAACTACCTGCCTACTCTTCGCAGGGTAGATCAACAGGCTTACTATCATGTACTTGGTAATGTCATCAAAGACACTATCATCACAATGGTTAAGGAGGGTCGCGCACTTGGAGATCAGGGTGCGCCTCTAACGTCGGCTGCTAACATATTGAACCAGTTTATTTTTGGTTCACAGACGTTCTCTGCTCCGGCTCCACTAGCTAAACAGGTTGATCCGCGTATTCAAGAGCAGGAAAAGCAGTATCAACAGCATGAACGTCAGCGAGTTTATAATACATTCGAGTCAGTAAAGAATGACCTCCAGACACGCGCGGATAACGTGCTGAAGTCTACGATTGATGGTCATATTGACCCGAATGGTACTATGTCTGATTACGTCAAAGGTCATGCAACTAATGAAGCCTTTGATGCTCTTGAGGGTCTTATCAGTAAAGACACCAGATTCCGTAGTCTCCTCGATAAGCTCTGGGAAAAGGCATTTCAGACAGGATTTGACAAGGAATCTACTGATAGGATTAAGTCTGCGTATCTCTCCAAGGCTAAGACGCTCCTGCCAAGCGTAATCAAATCGGCACGAAATAGCGCCTTGAAGGGAAGTAGTAATCCTTACACTGAGAATAAGCCGGCCACTAAAGGCCCAATTACACGCGGGCGATCCGCAGCCCCATCAAGCGGACGTATACGTAAAGCCTCGGATATTCCGCAAGGAATGTCTACACTCGATGTGCTAATGAAGGATTGATTGGAGCCAGCTATGGCTGTTGTTGAGTCTCAGGTAGCAGCTTTGGAGCTTGAAAAGGTTATTCCAAAGGTGCGTGTGTTGTTCGAGCGTGACGACAAGTTCTACGCTAACATCAAGAAGCGTGATGTGGAAAAGATTTCACATCGCCAGATGCGCGTACCACTTGAGTTGCGTCCGGGTGGTTCGTTCCAGTACTTCAATCCAGATGGTGGAGATCTGGGACGAGGTGGTGGGCCTACTTTCGACAAGGCTGTACTCAATTGTGTGTTCTGCTCTGAGAACATTGAGTACACCAAGTTGACGCAGTGGGCTACTGACGATGCTCGTAAGGCTATCGTCAATTCTGTCCGTCGTCTGACCGCTACAGCATTGGATGAGATGAGGCGTCAGCTTGATTCTCAGATGATGCAGACGGGTGATGGTGTAATCGGAGTAGTTACTACGGATACACCCGCCGGTGGTGCTAATGTCATCACTCTGACGACGGACGGATTCGGTGCGCGTCTTGTACGGTTTGGACAGACTGTACAGATCTTTGATCCGACTCTTACCACGAAGCGTGGTGAAGGTGTGATCACTCAGTGGGATGTGGAGAACAAGGTTATCTCCATTACTCCACAGATTGCAGCTGTGGCTCCACTTGACAAGATTGTCACTGCGGGTATCGCTGCTCCTGCTAGTCTGCCTGCATTGTATGGGGTGCCTTACCATCACTCCAACGCTAGTGCAGGTACATGGTTGGGCTTTAGTCGCTCAACTACTCCAGAGATTCGTGCAAATCGAGTCAATGGTGGAGGCGCCGCGCTTACACTGCCACTTCCACGTCTTGCAATCAACAAGATTGGAAACCGTGTAGGGATTGATAACAACTTCAATCCTACTGCATGGCTCCATCCTTGCCAGATGCAGGCGTATGAAGAGATCGGTCAGCTTGTTTCCATTATCCAGAAGACGGCCAAAGAAGAAGGCCTGAATATGTATTTTGGGAACAACATGCAGCTTGCTGGTGCCAGCATGAAGGCATCTTATAGCTGGGATAAGACGCGCATTGACTTCATTGTCGATGAGGTGTGGGGACGCGGGGAAATTCTTCCCATCGGATTCTACACTACTGATGGACGTAAGATTTTCGAGATTCGTGGCGCATCTGGTGGTGTAGCTGCGGCGGAAATCTTCTACATGGTTGTTGGTATGCAGACATTCGTGTCTAATCCAGCGGCCTGCTCGTACATCGACGCCCTTGCGGTGCCGGTAGGTTATTAGTCTTGTAAGTGGATGTTAACACTGGGGCACTCGTTAGTTTGCATACTCCCTCACGAGTGTGTTAACATCCACTTACTCTTTCACGGTGGTGGTGGGGAAAGAGGCTGATATGATTCCAGGCTCAACGACTAAACTTACGGAAGCAACGGCAGTAGTGGCAGCTGGTGCAATTGATGCCAAAACTGACATCATTACTGTCGCTGGTGTAGGACCACTTTCTACTATTCGACCCAACTTTGGTGGTGGGCAGTTTAGTGGAATGTTGATTCTGATTCCTACTGGTGCTTTGGTTATCAATACTTCCGGTAATATCCTTGTGGGTATTACTTGTGCCGCCAATCGACCAGTGTGGCTTGTGTATGTCAAGTCACTTGGTAAGTGGCTCATTAACTCTGGTGTCTAGTCTTGGTGGGGGTTTCGGCCCCCACTATTTTCGGAGATAGCGATGATACCAGGAACCACAACCAAGTTAACCGAAGCTAGAATTAAACTGATTGGCACAGAGATTCATGTCAGAACTGACATTGTATATGTAGAAGGTGGTCCCTTGATTGAATGGATTCATCCCCACTTTGGGGGTGGACATGCTGGATTACTTGTTCTCGTTGCACTAACTGAACCAATTAATTTGGCCGGACAGCCTAACGGTAATATCTACGGAGTCAGTACCATTATCCTTCACAGATTTACAACTCTGGTTTATTCTAAGATGTTTCAGGGCTGGTTCATCGGTTCAGGTGGGACGATAGCATAATGGAACCACTTACTTCTCTCAATCAGCGTCTTATTGATTATTTCGGTCTAGATACTGCGTCGAGCAATCCTATGTTCCGCATTGTTTGGGCTGATGATCAGACTGAAAAGCGTATGATGGACACTCTCGACAATGGGATTCAGTTACTCCATCCCGTGGTTAGAGAGGTGAAGAAGTATAGTTATTTACACAATGTTCATGTGCTCGAACAACTGGTCCTCGTGCCAGATGATCAGCAGAAAGAGTTAGCTGGTGTAAAGATATCCTATGAGCCATTGTGGGTCTATGTAGATGCTGGTGGTAATCCACTTCCACCTAAATGGGAGCCTACAAAGCTCGTAATTGATACGGTACACGCGGCTACGGGCAAGAAAAGCCTCAGGAAATATGTTGATCCAGACGCTAGTGAAGGTGCTAAAGAAGAGAGGATTACTAAACTACATGATGAACTATTTGGAAATGAAACAGAAGTAGGCGATGCCCTTCGCTACAAAGAAGCTATTGTAGTTCCTAACAAGGAGTTTAAGTAATGCAAGTAGGTGAATTTCCCGGAATTCAGCACAACAATAATCGGCGAACTATTCGTGCGCCCAGTAATCCTATGGATAAATCGACTGTAGTGTCGATTCTGCCCAAGGAGATCCATGAGCGAAAAGCAACAATACAGCCTGGATTCTTTGATATTGGACCTGGTAGCTTTGATAGTCCTAGCGTGCTTGTTGTTGGCCCTAGTTCTTGGTGGAGAGAGATAGACGAGAATCAACCACTATTGGAAATCCCGGTATCGAGTATCCAGATTGCAGATAGTATCGTTAAAGATTATCTTAACGGTCTTCTAGCTGCCAATATGAGTGACCAGATGCCGGGATTGTTCTATATTCCTGGTGATTACACGGCGGATAGGTTGAAGAAGGAGCATATGCCACTTCTGTTACAGGCTCAGGCCAGACAGAGGAAGTGGTTTCTGGAATTGATTCGTATCGCAGATATTCTGTGGTCACGATCTAACGGTAATCCATTGGCTATCTCTGGTGATGCGCGCCTCGCGTGTAAGGAACTGAATATTCATAATAAACCGTGGCTGGGTGATCTTCAGACTGCGGAACTGGTACGTTGCATCGCGTGTGGTGCATTGAGGAATCAGTTGTTCCCCATTTGTCAGTCTTGTCATGCAATTGTAGACAAGGAAAAGGCTAAGGAACTAGGTCTAACCTTCGCTCAGTAAGGAGAGTGAGATGGCAGGACATCAGATCACTGTAACGGGTAAGACGGGACCAAATCGCACGAATACTGCATTGGTCATTGACCGAGTTGAAACTGTTCTATTCGACTTGGAACATGCGCGCATTCAGGTAGAACAGGCTCCACCCACTCTACCATTTCCCGCAGTACCTCCCGGTCCAACTCAGAGTGTGGCAAGTAGCAACATCAAGGAGTATGATCTCGTTGGTGTGACTACTGTTACCTGCACCGTCACCGCTGGTGTGTACGCCTTCGTGGTGTCGTAGGAGAGACAATGTCTGACGATAAGAAGGACTTCGAGCCACCTGTTCCCAAGGCTACTCAATTGCCGGTAAAAGAGAAGGCAACTGAGAAGGAAAGAATTGACCTTCACAAGAAGGTCGGTGAGATTCTGGCGGAATACGATAATAAGGAATCCAATATTCCTCTGAACCATGAATATTGGGATCTGATGAATCGTTTTCGCGCCCTCTAATAATTGGATGGGGAGCTAATGATGGCTCCCCTACCTTTTAACAGGAGTAACCATGTCTTCCGCTTACGTCACCGCTAGAGAAGTAATGGATGCTTCTGCTGTGCTTCTAAATGATCCAGCAAAAACAGACTATACGCACGAAGTGCTGCTGCCACTCCTAACAATGGCACTTCATGAATTGTCGGAGTCATTGATTGATAGTCAGGGTACTCCGACAGTCATTACTTCAATGCCGATAGTCTGTCCTGCTGGTACTAATGCAATCTATCCCTCTGAAAATCCAAATCCAGCTGTACCTCACTATCCAGATGGAATGGTGGAGATTCAAGAGGTTAGGACACGAAAATTAGGTAGCTCTGATTCATTTACTCTCTTGACTAGAGTTGAGTATATGCCTCCCGCTGACTTTCCCTGTGGGATGTATACACAATGGTCATGGGAGGTTCAGACTATTATTCTACATCGAGCAGGTACAATTATACCTCAAGAAATTGTACTACATTTCATCGGTGATCTCAACGTAGCACTACAGCCATATGGTGTAGATTCAGTCGTGGGTGGTGTTAAATCTCGATCATTTCTCACTTATAAGACTGCTGCATACGCGGCTATGTTCATTGGTGAGAATTCAGAACGTGCTCAGGTACTTGAAACACAAGCAGAGAAGGCACTAGAGAGAATTGATAGCATCAACAATAAGGGTAGACAGCAGATTATGACCCGGCACCGTCCATTTAGGGCTGCTTGGAAGGCGCGTGGAGGTTTCTAATGACCGTACGTGGACATGAGCCGATTGTAATTGAAGAAATTAACGGTTTATGGAGTCGTGGAGATGATGAGACATGTCCATCAGATCATCTCCTTCTAGCTAATAATATTCAGTTCATTCACTCTGGAATTGAGACTCGCACAGGTATTTTACCCTATGTTAAGCCCTCATTTCCCGCTGATTTAAGGAAATTAGTGCGTGTTTATAACTGGACAACTCAAAAGGCTCAGACTCTCGTTGTAATGACAGAGGATGGAGTCATTTACCACGTAATTAGTCCAACTGAGGTATTTCAAATCCGTATTTGTAGTGGAGCAGATGATTTTGCATTCATTTCAATAGGAAATAAGGCCTATATCAGTCCCTTTAAAATCTATACCAATAAATCAGGTCAAACTTATGCGCTAGGCATGATAAATGAGTGTGTTTATGTATATAAGGGTGATCAGGATCCACTTACAGGTATAATTGGTGGTGTGCCCGCAGCAGGACTACCTCCTACTAATGCCAATAGTACCTTTCTTAAGGGAAAGGCACCTATGATTGGCTATAATTCAGCTAAGGATGGTAAAGTTACTAAAGGTGTACATATTATCAGTGTTACTAACAATGGTGGTGTAGGAAGTCCTGATTCATCCCCTATTGTTGATGCGCCCGGAGAGAAAATGATTCAGTTGGATCATATTCCAGCTGGTCCCGCGGGTACAACTACTCGCACGATTGTAATGACTAAGGCTATTCCTCATGATAAGTTTGTGTCAACTCCCGGTGCGTATAATGGTCAGTTTTATCCTGTTGAAACCTTCACTACCAATGCTGAAACTACCTTTACATTAGACATTTCTGACGCAGAACTTGAAGCTAAGGGAGTATATGTACCTAATGCTACCCCAGGTACACAGACTGGTGCATTACTAGTTACTAATACAGACACAGTTGGATTCTGTGATCCAGGATTCCATCTACTTGCTGTAGTCTATGAATCACACACAGGTTATTTATCTGCTCCCGGTCCTGAGTTCTTTGGTGGCAACACTTTCATTAATGAGAAGAGGGCTATTAAGGTCAGTAACATCCCGACTGGTCCTTTTCCCTACTCACTAAAACGACATATCGTATCCACTAAAACTATCCCTGAATACAACGGAGATCAGAAGGGCTATCAGTTCTTCTTCGTACCAAAGGGTACACTAGAGAATAATACAGATACAGAAATTATTCTCAGTTACTATGACAGCGATCTTATAGCTGATGCTTCTCACCTGATGGATAATTTCTCTAAGATTCCAGCTGGTGTTAATTTTGCTGAATATCATAGTCGCATGGTAGTAGTTGGAGATGCACACTTTCCAAAAGATTCAGCCGGTGTTGAGGACACTAAGAAGTCTGACAATAGGTCCATTGCATGGGTGAGTGCGCCAGGCGAACCTGAAGCAATTAATCAGGTCGATGGATTGATTGTCACTCCCTTAGATGGAAATCCTCTCACCAATTGTCAGGATTTTCGTGACGTTTTATACCTGTTCAAGTCTAATCGCACCTACGCTGTTGTAGATAATCAAGATGAACCTGCTACATGGGGACCAGTAGAAGTAGTAGATCAAGGTGTGGGTGCTACGGTACATGGAATTGCTGATGTACTGGACTCTGGTGGTGTCAACGTCGATTATCTGATCGTTGGTGATCAGTCAGGTCTAATGCTGTTCAATGGCACATACGCGCGTCCAGAATTAAGTTGGAAGATTGAGAATCTTTGGATGAGATTCGACAAGAATCTACTCCATAAATTACAGATAGCCAATGATTCAATCCGTAAGAAGATTTGGATCACCTATCCGGGTAATACTAGCCTAATGTTTCTGGCTGATTACAATAATGGACTAGATCCTAAGAATATTCGATGGGCATTATGGGATTTCGGGATAATCATAATGACCTCACTTAGTCTCCATAAAAATGATAAGCTAGTACTAGCTACTACAGTACCTGATGATCCTGCATTCAGGACTAAAACTCTTGCAATGATTCGTAGTGAAGTACCGGGTGTATGGCCTCCGTGGGATGATGAGGCATATCCACCTGAAATCACACCACCTCCGTATCCTTGGAATGAACCAGTAGCACCACTACCTAATCCGACTAATCTAGGTGGTGGACTAGCAGTATTGGATCCATATAATCAAAATAGGTTTGATAGAGTTCTAGATACTAATTACTTAGAAGTAGATTTACCGATAAAGATAGCCTTCCGAACCGCTTTCCTAGGTGGTTAATCATGCGAGGATCTGCTGCGAGTGAGCCATCAAGCGGGGAGAATATTCAACACTTCTCGACAATCAGGGTTCGAGCTGTTGGTAATGGTGAACTGAAGATGTCAGTTCAACCTATAGATTATAATATAGGAAGAGTTAAGCAATTAATTCCTTTTATATTGAAGGATAAGAACCGAATTCAGCCTAATAGAATTGTTAACTACGTTGATCAAAGAGTAGCATTTGAGTTTCAAACTACGAAATTTAATGAGTATGTCAAGATTAATCGAATCATTGTATACATGAAGGAAATTTACAGTTCTCATCCGGGTGCATAATGGCCTTTCAATCACCTAAGGTAGAGCCTTCATTTGCTGATTTGAAGGGAGTTTTGGCCACTACTCAGGCTGAAAATGCAGTATACCAACTTTTACAGACACTAATTGATAGACTAGTTCAGTATCAGGCTGTCCAAACTGAGAAACTAAGTAATGTAGGTTCTGGAGCACCAGGTCCTCCGGGTAAACCGGGAGAAGGTGGAGTACCCGGCCCACCAGGTCCACCAGGACCAGAGGGACCAGCAGGAACAGGTGTAAATATTAAGGGTAGTGTACCTTCTGCTGGTGATTTACCATCTGGTGCTGCAATAGGTGATGCGTGGGTGGCTGAGGATACTAGTCACCTATGGATGTGGGACGGAGATTCATGGGTTGATTTAGGACCAATTCAAGGACCAGAAGGACCACAGGGTCCAGTAGGTCCAGTAGGTCCTCCGGGGCCACAGGGTGTAGCTGGTCCTACAGGTGCTACAGGTGTTACCGGAAGCACTGGTCCACAAGGTCCTATAGGTCCTACAGGTGCACAAGGTCCAATAGGTGAGACTGGTCCACAAGGTGTACCCGGACCTGAAGGACCAAAGGGTGATATAGGAGATACAGGTCCACAAGGCCCTATAGGATTAACCGGTCCAGAGGGTCCAAAAGGTGATCCTTCTACTGTACCCGGTCCTATAGGTCCAGCAGGTCCACAGGGTGAAATAGGTTTAACTGGTCCTGAAGGTCCACAAGGTATACAGGGTGAAGTAGGACCTGTAGGTCCAGAAGGTCCTGAAGGAGATGTAGGACCACAGGGACCAATAGGTTTAACAGGTGCTACAGGTAGTCAGGGTCCACAAGGTGTTAAAGGTGATACGGGCGCTACTGGTGCAACTGGTCCTGCATCAACTGTACCCGGTCCTGCTGGGCCAACTGGTGCTACTGGTTCACAAGGTCCGCAGGGTGTTAAGGGAGACACTGGCGCACAAGGTGTAAAGGGCGATACTGGTGCAACAGGTGCAACAGGTAGCCAAGGACCACAGGGTATACAGGGTCCACAGGGACCGATTGGACCTACGCCCGCGTTACTTGAATCATTCATTACTACGGTTGCTGAAGCATCATTAGCTAATCATAGAAGGCTAGTAGCCGGTACTAATGTTACCTTTGACACTACTGTTGCTGGTCAATTCAAGATCAATGCAACTAGTGGAGCAGTAGCACATCAGGCAACGCATCAGATAGGTGGAGGTGATACACTTCTAAATAATGCATGGACTAATCAGCCTAATGTATTTACCGAGAAACAAACTATTAGTAGATCAACTCCTGGTCTAACTCTTATTAATACTGCTGCACTATCGGGTTTGAAGCGTTCTGAGATACAAGCTCAGGGTGAGGGACAATTAGTTTTTTACATGTTGAATGATACAGGAGATACTGCTAATTCAACACCTCTAGTTCTCTATCGTAATGGTGATGTTCAGGTAGGTAAAAGATTAACTCTAATTGGTATTGGTCAAGCAGCCAATCAATTAGAACTAAGAGGAACACAGGCAGGTGTTGTACTTAATGATCCTAGTCGATCAGTTAATGCACGTAAGGCTCGACTAGTACATACTGGGGGAGCAGTAAAGATTGATTTCTTAACTGATGATGAAACAGCTAATGTTGGTGGAAGTGTAACAGTTGACACTAGTGGTTCGATTGCAACTGGTGGAAATGTTGGTGCTAGTAATATTAATGCCGGTGGAGCACTTACTGGTGCTACGATTTCAGTAGCTGGTATTACTAACAATACAGGACTAGCACATGGTACCTATCAGCCTTCCACTAGTAATCTATCTAATCTCATTACAGCAGCATTCTATCCCTTGAATTATATGAGGGTAGGTAGTGTAGTAACAATATCTGGACAAGGTGTTATTCAAGCAGCAGCCGTGGGAACTGCTGGTTTTCATATGACATTACCATTTCCCTCTAATATACCTTCCGGTACTCTAGTAGCAGGATCTATGGGTACTAATGTAGGTGTGGAAACTGGTACTGTTATAGATAGTACATTATATGCTAACGTTTATGTGCAGTATAAGGCAACATACGCTGCCGGTGCACAAGCAATGTATGTCCATTTCACTTACCGAATAGTTTAAGGAGACACAATGGCCGTAGAAGTTTCAGTTAAACAGATGGCACTTACACGCGACACTGGACCAGGTGGATTCATGGAGCGTGTTGTGGCTATGCTCGCTATGGTAGCTGGTACTATCCTTAGTGAAGCAGGTAGTGAACCTTATCACCAGAGTAGAGCAGGATATGCCCAGCGAGTAGTACAAAGTCCACAACAGGCTGCTACTCAGGGTGGTCCTCAGATTGTCATGGGTGTGAATATCGTTAATACTACCACCTATGATGAGGTAGAGAAGAAGGCTACTTGTACTGCTACGGATATTGATCTTCAGTCACAGATTACTACTCTGTGGAATGCACTCGCTGGTATTGACACACCGAGCTAACTATGATTCGAGCCTTTGAACCTTCAGATCTAGAGAGATTGAAGGAACTACATGAAAAACACTTTAAATATGAGTTCCTTTTACCCGATTTCATGCAGTTCATATGTGCATTTGTAGTAGAAGATGATAAAGGTGTCTTAACTATCGGTGGTGTACGTGATATTGCTGAGTGTATCGCGATCACGGACATGGACAGGTTACCACAGGATAGGATTAAGGCACTATATCAGCTTCTTGACGCGTCAACTTTCGTTTGTAAGCAGTCTGACTATGACCAGATGTTTGTCTGGAGTCAGAATGAGAAGTATAGCAAACGATTGATGCGTAACGGGTTCAGATTGCCACGAGGAAAGTCACTTATTCTAGATTTGTGAGGCGCACATGGGTGGAAATAAAACAAAGGAATCATCTGGTGGTGATCCTCGTGGAACGAATCAGAACCAGATTAATCAGCAGGTCCAGCGATATCAGGGTCAACAGGGTCCAGTAGCTGACCTAATGGGTCAGAACTACGCGCGTGGAGCCGAGGCTAACTACGGTGATTATACTGATATCATGAATCAGTACCGTGGTATAGCCTCTGGTGCAGGTGGAGCAGGAGGTGGTGGAGGGGGAGGTGGTGCAGCTACGTGGGGACCTTCTACTATCAGTTACAAGGACCCATTCAAATCATACACAGGATTTGAAGAGTTCAGTAACACTGGTGGATATTCACCCACTGACGTAGCTAATATGCGCGCTCGTGGAGTTAGTCCAATCCGAGCCGCGTATGCTAACGCTGAACGTGAAGTAGGTAGACAGCGTTCACTACAAGGTGGTTATTCACCTAATGCCTTCGCCCTACAGGGTAGAATGGCACGTGAACAGGGTCAGCTAGGTGCTGATGCTGTACAGAATGTTGAAGCTGGACTCGCTGAGGCTAGAAATACAGGTCGTCTCAAGGGTCTAGAGGGTATGTCGGACATTGAAAAGCAGAGACTTGCAGCGGATCTTGAAGTAGGCAAGTTTAATGCTAATGCACAGATGAGTGCTGATTCATCTAATGCGGGCGCGTCCAACGCTGCTAGTAGAGCTAACATGGATGACCGTATGGACGCACTCACTGGTATGAGACTCATGTATGGTACCACTCCTGGTATGGCTGGTAAGTTTGGTGACCAGTTGATTGATATTGTGGGTCAGGGTGGTACATTCGGCAACAATACAATGAATAGTCAGATTCTAGCTAGTCAGGCACCCGGTCAGTTTGACCAGACTATGGATCGAATTGGTAAGATTACAGGTGCTGCTAAAGAAGGTATGGGTATCGCTAGTACTATCACTGATGCGGTAACTCGTGATAGGAATAAGCAGCAGCCTACTACTCCTATTGGACCTAGTGGTGAGAACTTCGGATACTCTGGAGCCACTGGTGGAGCAGACGATCCATACGCGGAAGAAGCGCGTAGGAGAGGACGATAAGCCATGATTGACGTAGGCCAGATTCGGATGCAGTCACTCATGGGTGGGTACGATAAACTGACTCCTAGTCGGAATAGGGGAGAGTCTAACGTAGATAATAGAGGTAGCTTCAGTCAGCCTCTTCGACAGAAGCGGAATGCTGCTACATACGATCCTAAGAATCCGGAACCAGAAGAAGCACCTACACCTGGACTAGCTAAACTAGCGGACGTGTCAGTAGATCCTAACAAGGATACTGATGAAGAAGCACGTAAATTTATCAATGCTATTCAGGGTAGCTACAATCCCGATGTTACATCAAGAGATAGGTATAATCGACTGTTGGAGGAATTTCCTCAGCGTCATGTACCTACCAAGACAGATAGATTCATCGCTGCTGGATATGGTCTGAATTCTAAGGATCCCGCTAAGACTATTGACGAGACACTACAGAGGCCATATTACAGAGGTGTAGCTGAGTGGAAGGAGAAAGCTGAACCATTCTATAAGGCTGCACAACTAGAAGGTACTGCTAATACTCAGGAACGCCAAGTAGTAGCCAATGCTTTGACTGGATTTGGTTATAACCGGCGTACTGGTGCTACTATCAGGGCTAATGATCAGAAATATGATCTTGGAGTAGAAGGTCTCAGAATTAAGGATTTCATCGCAACTCATCCTAACTGGAAGGTTGATTTCTCTGGTCCCAAGGCTATTGCATGGAATCCTGCTAATCCAAGAGAGAATGAAATCGTTGGAGACACTGGGAAGATTCCTGAACGTGAAAGACTCATGATTCAGCGTGAAACTGGTGAGAGAATTGCGCGTATCCGAGCGACTGCAACTACTGAATCTGCACGTATTAGAGCAGAAGCTGCTGTAAAACGCGCGGGTACGTCCGCATCAAAAGCTACGCCTAAACTATTGCAGGACAGTGTGGGTAATAGATTTGTATGGGATGGTGATGACCTAGAACCACAAGGTGATGACGGTCCTGACGAGCCGGTAGGAAGTCTATTCACTATCACTGGTAAACCGCGTGATCCCGTAGAAAAGCCTATGACTCCACAGGCTGAGAAGGTAGATACTCAGAATACTCTTGCTGAAATATATGCTAATGAACCTGATGCTAGAGACTATATCATCAGAGGTAATAATGGTCAGTATTACTTCGATGAAAGACCTGCATCTAGTATAATCAGGGATAGATCTGCGGCTCAGGCCAGGTATGATGCACTTAGGAAGAGAGTATTCCCTAACTATGTACCTGTTCCTAATGGTTCAACTCCTGCTGCTCCTACTCCACCTGCTGCTCCTCCTGTAGCTCCACCACCTACTCCGACACCACCCGGTGTTCCTACTCCTACTCCATTAGCTAGTGCTGATCCTGCAAGAGCACAAAGAGCTGAAGCATGGTTGCGTAGTCAGGGTAAAAGGCCAAGTCCTGCAGCTATTGAGTGGGCGATAAGGAAGGGGTACGTGAATTAATGGCAAACAGAACTTACAACGCGCTATCCCCTCGTAATGCCTATCAGATTGCACAGTCTCAGCCTCCTATCGTAGACTGGTCAGATTTTCCTGATGAAACTCAGGAGAGGCAGGTAGATTGGTCTGATTTTCCAGGAGAGGAACCTGCTCCTGTTGAGGCTGTACAACCGGAAAAAGAGAAGAATCCATACGCGGACACGTATGAAAATGTACCGTGGCTTAATCCAAAGAATAACGATCCATTCAAGCCTAAATCATATGATATGCTAGGTACTAACCTAGCTAATGAACCTCCTGAAACTCCTAGTATCAGCGGGAGTATGTATGGAGATTCTTCATTTAACTATAAGCCAGATTTTGCATTCGGAGTTAAGCCTGGTAACTTTGAAGGAATACAGTCAACTAATCCAGATGACTATGAACAGTCTGATCCTGAGTTTAGTCTTAGAGACCTGTTCACTGGAGAGAATGTTATTAGACAGTCTGGTCCTCTCCTTGGTGGTATTATTGGCGGTGCTATCGGTGGTGGTACTGGACTATTAGGTGGTCCTGCCGCACCGGGTACTGTGCCTCTTGGTATGAAGGTTGGACAGTCTGCTGGTAGTGCAGCAGGTACACTCATTACTGATCCAATCGCCAATTGGTATGCAGGTAAGCCGCAGGACTGGAGATCTACTCTATTTGAAGCTGGTGTAAATGCTGCCGTAGGTCCACTTGGTAAGGGACTTCAGGGAACTAGTGCTAGAAAGATACTTGCTAATGCAGTTGAACAGAGTACTATTGGTAGTATTGAAGGTCTAGTTAACGCGCCCGCGCGTAAGATGATTCGTGATAAGGCTATTTGGGATAAAACTGGTAATCTAAATCTTCCTGGTGCTAATGAATGGATTGGTTCTGGTGCTACTGGTGCAGGTCTTGGTCTTGGCTTTGGTCTAGCTCACGGCCTAGGTGCTCGTGGATATCAGGCATACAGAGCTGCTAGGAATCCACTATTTACTGGTAATATTCCAGGTGGAGCTAAGACTGTAAACTCTAACTATGTACCACCAACTGGTCCACGTCCTGCAAATGTACCATTTGATGATACTCCTACTTATACTTACAATGGTCCTGAATCTAATCAATTGCCTCCCGGACCTAAGGGTGCAGATGAACTAATCACACTCAAGAATCCTGATATAGCATCTATTGAGGCATGGCGTAATCAGGGTTATGTAATGGTTGATCGCAGTTCTGAGGGCTATTTCCAAATGGCCCGTAAGGATGTTGCGCATAAGTACATTAAGGAGCCTACTGTTGATACTCCTGCTGAGAATGCATTTGTTTATACTGATCCTAACTTCAATAAGGGTGGAGCAGGTGATCCAGAACTAGCTGGCTCTACTCCATATGGTGAGGCTCCTCAGAAGAATGTACTAGAAGGAGAGATTCTCCCTGCTACTGAAGGACCGGGTAGTCCAGGTTGGAAGGATGATATCACCTCCAGTGAAGGGGATATTCAGCGCGCACTCGATAGTGCGGGTCCAATTGTAGCTGATGTGCCTCCAGTACAGCGAGTAGGAAATCAGGCTGAAGTAGATAAGAATGAGGATTGGGCTAGATCACAGCGTAATCTAAGTGTCTATGAGGGTAAAACTGACCCTATAATTAAAGCCTCATATGACAAGATGCAAGAGGTGAGGAATAGTTATGCTGAATGGATTAGTGAGCAGGAAGAACTACTTGGTCCGGGTCAAATTTTCACACCTCCACCTGAAGTAAGTGAAGCCTATCATGCTCAGATGGAGAAGATGGAGGATGCGCATCAGGCTGTAATCAATAGTCGTGGTGGATTTGAACAGGGTAGACCTGCTGATATTCAGGGAGAAGTTTTACCCAATCCATTTGGACTTCCCGAATCTAGTACAAATGTAGGTGTACCCACTCAGGCTCCAGTAACTCCGACTGTTCAGCTACCTAAGGGATTCACTCCACCACCGCCACAAGATCCATTCATTCAGGATCTAAAGGCGCGTATGAAGTATCTGGATGGTCGTAAGGCTCCAGATGCATCATATAAGGCTCTCGCATCTAAGATTAATCCTGCACCACTCAAGGGTCGGGAGACATGGCGTAGTAGGTTGGCTAAGGGTATTAGAGAAGCTGAAAAGGGACCGGGTAAGATTGAGAAGGGTGGACCTGGCTCAGCTGATGTAAGTAATCTGTATCTTCAGCTTGAACGTATGCTAGGCCGTCCACCTACTGAACAGGAGATTGATGCAGCAATTCGACGTGGTGCTGTTGCTGGTGAACCTACTGGTAGAGTAGCACAATTCCCTGCTCCTAAAGTTTATCTCCACAATGTAGTGGAAGATTTACGTACTCAGTTAAGTCAGGGTATTCCTGATGATCCCAAGGTACAGGAATTATTTGATCGAGCTGAAGCACTGATAATGAATGAGACTGATCCTGAAATAATTAGGGATAATCTCAATAACCTTGAAATTTCTAGAGATTATAGTCTACGTGATTCACCGGATCATATTGAACTTATTGGTGCCCTACATGATGTTGCACTTGATAAGTCTAGACAAATTAATTCAGCTGCTGTACCTAAACTAGATGATATTCTCCGTAATTTCAGCCAGCCAGGTGGTAACATCAATGTACGCGCACCTGGTCGTGAGGGTAATGTAGAGTGGCCACCTAAGAGTGGTAATGTACAGGCACCAACATACCAGCCTACTGAAGTATACGAACAGCCCGGTCTACCATTTGGACCTACACGCGCGAATCCTAACCCACCACCAATGGGTATTGGAGACATGCGTGCTCAGCAGGGTGTACAGAACATTACACCATCTGATCCTAACCAACTAGAAATCCCATTCCCTGTAGGACCACAGCAGGAGAATGGACCAGGTAGTGCAGCAGTAAACAAGGCATATCTGGAGTTTGTACAGAAGAACGGACGAGAACCCACCGATGATGAGTTGGTGAACATTACGTGGGGTGCTGATAGCGAGAAGAATGTAACTCCAGGATTTGGACCTACTACACCTACTGGAATGATGGGCGCGCATCCAATTGATCCATCTAGCTATGGACCTAAGGGACAGGCACACCTACAGTGGATGAAGGATTCCAATAACTGGCGTGATCTCGATAAGATGAGTGTATTTGAACGGATTGAGTTTGACCACTTCTTGAAGTCACTAGATTGGGAGGAAGATCCCAACCAGATGCCTGCTGTACGTCCGGGTGACGTTAATGTAGCAGTACGTAATACTAAGATGGACAACTCACAGGTATTAGGTTGGGCTAATACACCTATATTCCCATCTGAAGAAAGAAATGTAGGACGAAATCAGGGTTCAGAGGGATTCATTAAGGCTGGTGAATCTGTTGAATTGTCTGATCCTGAAACTGGTGCAACTTGGTGGGAAGATAGATTGAATGGAGATAGACTAAAAGAAATTAATGACAGACTTACTAGTGGAGAACTGGAGCTAGTAGATAGGTCTGGTCCGGGTACTCTTGTACATCCAAGTGCTCCACCTACCCCACCTGAAGTACCTATCCCTGCGGTAGCTAAGGTACAGTCTGCTATAACTGATATTAGTGAACTGTCAGGTCTTGATGATTTTAACTTGCCTGATGAGACTAAAGTTGTTATCAGAGCAACGATGGATAGAATCAATGAGACTAAAACTGTTGCTGAAACTAACCAACTAGTAGCAGATCTTGATGATCAAACGGAACTAGCAGCTGATGAAGGAGATAGACAGTCGGCAGAGATATATAGTGAACTAGCTCACTATGCAGCTCGGCGTGTAGTGAATATGTCTAGAGAATCCATTGCTAGCTTGAATATTGATCCCGATGTGGCAAGTCAGATAGACAATGATCAGGCAGTGATTTTCAGAGCATCTATGGACAAGGTAGATGCTGCTGATACTGTACAGAAAGCTCAAGAAAATTATAATGACTTACTTAGAATGGGAGCAGGTCTTACCACTAGCCATCCTAGACTGGCTCATATAGCCAATAAGCTAGCTAACTATGCTGGCTATAAACTAACTCAGCTGGAGAAGGAAGCTGCTGAAGTAGGTCCTGAAGCAGCTATTCAATCAGCTGATATGCCTGTTCCTGTTGAACCTACATTCCGTAGGTCTATCGCTAAGCCAGGCGAACAGCAGGACTTGCCTGAGATGGGACTTAAAGAAAAGGAACCATTTGATGTAGCTAAGGCTATTGAAGAATGGGAAGATGCACAGGATGTACCGGGATTCTACAAGCTAGGAGATCGTAAGAAGATAGTAGATCCTGACACTGGTATGACTGAGGAGGACTTAGTAGACCAGCGAGCTATTATCCACAATATGGAGCAGGATGCTATACATGGTATTACTGAGGGAGATTTCACTCCTGAGTTCTTGGAGAAGTTTCCTCACTTGAAGGGTCAGTTTGGCCGAGTCATTGGATGGAATTCAGGAGCTGTTAGCATCACTACTAAGGATGGTAGAGGCGTAATTGTAAGTAGAGAAGACATAACTACTAAACTCCCATCAGAGAGAAGTCACGTAAGTCATAAGGGAGTAATGAACCCTGATAGGTTCGATAAGAATGGTAAGTTTATTGGTAGTGCTAGTAAGGAAGTAGATTGGTCAGATTTCCCAGAACAAGAACCACTACCTCTATCCTATGATATTGGACTGGGCAATAAGAAGATGGGTCCCGGTGCTATGACACGGGATGAAGGTAGTTCTATGGACCTGTGGAACCAGCTAGAGGAGAA
>Ga0209077_1000008_pt1 | contig 56496 bp, 39 predicted proteins | sample PPLLak1March2015_FD_187247 | JGI IMG/M metagenome (GOLD analysis project Ga0209077, IMG submission 187247) | Freshwater sediment microbial communities from Prairie Pothole Lake near Jamestown, North Dakota, USA - PPLs Lake P7 Core (1) Depth... | ecosystem: Environmental > Aquatic > Freshwater >... | reverse complement strand
GCCCGTCAGCTGGTCAGCCGGTCAGCCGGTCAGCCGGCCAGCTGGTCAGCTGGTCAGCAATTCCCTGTCCCCCCATGCTCTCTCGATTCCACCGGTGAGCACTGCCGCCGAACGGCGTAGAGCCGGTTCACATAACAAGTGGAAATACGCTATCACCGGAATCTGCATGTCCAGTTCGACAGCTCGGAGGAGGTGTTCCCGGTCTCCGCGCTTCCAGAGTTCCATCAGGTGCACAAACTTCTTCACCCGGCGATAGGTCATGACGACCATGGTGCGTTCCGGGTCACTTCGTCCGGGCACAGGGTAACGTGTAAGAAGCTCGCTGCCGATCGGTTCGCGGTCCACGAGGGCGCGCAGTTCTTCGCTCTCAATCCAATCACGCCAGAACGTCGGCCGGCCGTACCGCTCCGGTTCACAAATCCTTAAAGCCTTGACCAAGGCCTGCCAGCGTTGCTCGAACGATGCCTCCCGGACCTGCCGGATCCCTTCCTCGGAGAACTGGGTAACAGTTATCAGCCGGGCAGTGAGGGGGAATGCAGCACGAGCCGGCAGGTCGAATTCACTCAGGATGCCAAGCCGCAGCGGAATGATAAGCCAGCGGCGCATTTCCTCCCGGCTGAACTTCCCCTCCGCGCCCCAGGTCCAGACGACCGAGCTCGGGCCCCCGGTCCCCTGGCTGTAAAGCATGCTGGTGAGCTGTACCTGGTCCCACCGGTAATCGGTTCTACCCGATTGGTCGGTCTGTTCGACAACTACTTCGCCGGCCGGGCCGAGGCTAGCAACCGTTTTCGATTCTCGGGTCCGCATGCTACCCAGCTTGAGCCAGTCGAGCAGGTGAAAACTGACCGTGAATTGCCGCCCCCTGACACGCTCGAGTCTTCCGGACACCCTGAGTTTCTTCCCGTCCGCCTCCGGGATGTCCCCGCGCAGTAATCGGCAGTAAGAGGACGCCAGATCCTCGAACGACGGCCTCTTCCAAGTCCCTGTAAAAAGCGTGCCGTCATCCTTCCAGGATTTCCGATCAACGGATAGGGCTACCTGAAGGCGCCTGGTCAGCGCCTCCTCGAACGCCCGGTTCAGTTGGCTGACGAGCGGCTGGCTCACGGCCCGAGAGATGGTCTGCAAGGCCTCCGGCTTGGAGAACCCCAGCCGGCTCACATGGAGCGGATTCTGGAGCTGGACTCCGAGAGAAATCGAGTATGCCGCCTCCTTCCGCTTCTCGCGACGGACTCGAAGCGAAATCGACCCGGCCACCTTTCGCACCTGGAGCGAGAACTCGCCCTGCTGCTTCACCGTGAAACTGGCCCCAGCCCCGGCTATCGCCAGAATCTGTTTGCGAAGCTCTACCAACGGGATCTTCGAAGGGATAACCCAGCCGCCCCCCACACCCCAGTTAATTGTGGCTCCAAGCGTGACTTCGCCGGTCCATCGCCACCGTACAACCTCGCCTTCATTCAGATGAAACACGTCGGATGGGTCAAGCGGGTTCCGATACTGTTCCCACGCTTGCCTGATTGAATTCCCGATCGAGGCCGACTCGGGAAACAACTGCACCCACGACTGATGCAGCAGGCTGCCGGCATCGAGCTTGACTAGAAACGGCCCTGGTTGGCCTTCCAGTCCTGCCTCCGCTCTGGCTTCAACATCCCATTGGACCCCGAAGTGCCCGGCGGGCACTTTGAAATTCCCAAGAAACGACTGACCGGAGAAGAAGAGACGCGCCTTGCATCCGAGGCTGGGGCCAACCGTCCATCGGATCCCGCCTAGCGTTCCGCGGTAGTTTCGCGAGAACCTGAAAGCAATTTCCACCGGTTCGGTCCTCCTGGCCAAACCGAGAGGCGAGAGATCGAGTGACTGCGAGAGGCCTTTGTCTGCAAAATTAACCTCGACGTGAGAACCTTCGAGGAACCTGGAGTAACCGCCCTCCAGCCTCCATATGACCGCAGGACGACGCATGCGGGAGAGAATAGGAGCCACCGGGGGCGAGGGTCAAGCGGAAAGGCAAAAGGCAGACAAGGAGACAAGGAGACTGGGAGGCCAGGAGGCCAGGAGGGACAAGGAGTATGTCTTCTATTCCAAGATCCGCAATCCCGCAAAGGGGTCTCCTTGTCTCCTTGTCTCCTTGTCTCCTTGTCTCCTTGTCTCCTTGTCTGTCTTTTATTCCGCCTCCCGCAATCCGCAATCCACAATCCCCCGCAGGCCTTCGCCGAACTCCTTGAGGATTCGAGCCGTGAAGCCCCAGATCACCTCACCCTCCCACTCGTAGAAATAGACGTCCGCCTCGACGCTTTCCCGACGCATCTTGCGAGATTCCGGCGTGGTTTCGACAAAGAAGCGGAGTGGTACAGTGAGAACACTCGCCACCTCCACTTCACTCGGACTGAGCCGTTCGGCGGAATCAAGCAGCCCGACGAAAACCGTCACTCGAAACCCGGAGGTGGAAAGGTAGTCGTGAAAGCGACCAAGCAGTTGGACCCGCCCGGGGTCGATGCCCAACTCCTCGGCGGTCTCGCGAAGCGCGGTCGTTTCAAGCGATTCCGCACCGTCGCGTGCGCCGCCCGGAAACGAAATCTGGCCCTTGTGGTGTCGGACGTGCTCGGTGCGCCGGGTCAAAAGGACCAGCGGCTCGTGGCCCGCAAAATCGACGAGCGGAAGAAGCACCGCCGCACGGGCAAGCGTGGAGTCCGGGATCTCGCGAGGGTTGGTGCGTAGGAGAAAACCGCGGATCACATCTTCCCACCCTGCCATGCAAGCTTGCCTTTGAGCTGTTTGATATTGCCGAGCCCCAAGGACACCAGGGACCTCAAGGACTGCAACGACAAAGCGCTCTTTTGGCGGTTGTCCTTGTTGTCCTTGAGGTCCTTGAGGTCCTTGGGTCCTGCGAAATCAAACCGCAATCGTTACGAGCAGCTGTCCTTTCTCAACCCGTTGTCCTTGCTTGACGAGTATCTGGCTGACCCGCCCCGAGACCGATGAAGACACCTCGTTGAACATCTTCATGGCCTCCAGGTGAAGCACCGGTTCCTTTTCCTTGATCGCCTGCCCGACTTTAACCCTGATGTCGGAGATGATTCCCGGAACAAAAGCCCGAACCTCCCGGGGATCAGGTATTCCCTTGTACTTCTTCAAAGAGCCGCCCGGGACTTCGGTCTCATACACAGTCTCGTCGATAATCAACTTCGAATACTCGGTCATTGCCTACCTCTAGCCGCGTGTGCCGCCGGGGCGGCGGCTCCTTGGGACGGGTTTCCGGCCTGCTCAACTAAACGGGCATATTACCGTGGCGCTTGCGGATCGGTCGTTCCCTCGTCTTGCACAGATCCAGAGCTCGAACCAGCGCGTCTCGAGTCTTATCCGGTTCGAGGATAGTATCAACATAACCATGGGAGGCGGCCACGTAAGGATTAGCGAATTTTTCTTCGTATTCCTTGATTTTCTTCTGGCGCATGGCTTCCGGGTCCTTCGCCGTCTCGATCTCCCGCCGGAAGATGATATTGGCGGCGCCCTCAGGCCCCATCACCGCGATTTCGGCGGTCGGCCAGGCGATCACGAAGTCGGCTCCCAAGTGTGCGCTGCACATCGCGATGTATGCACCGCCGTAGGCCTTCCGCATGATCACCGTCAGTTTGGGGACGGTAGCCTGACTGTACGCGTAAAGGACCTTCGCGCCGTGGCGGATGACGCCCGCATGCTCCTGATCTACGCCGGGCAGATACCCGGGGGTATCGACCAAGGTCAGGAGCGGAACATTGAAGGCATCGCAGAAGCGGATGAACCTTGACGCCTTGTCGGAAGCATCCACGTCGAGCACGCCTGCGAGATAGCGCGGCTGGTTGGCGATGATACCGACGGTGCGCCCGTTCAACCGCGAGAAGCCGACCACTATGTTGCGCGCCCAGTTCTCGTGCACCTCCAGGAAACGCGATCCGTCGACGATTCCCTTGATGACGTCCTTGACGCAATACCCCCTTCGCCGGTCCACCGGCATGACGTCGGGTGGAATCGGATTCGCCGGCGGCTCCGCCTCAACCGCAGGGGGATCTTGCTGGCAGTGAGAAGGCAGGTACGAGAGGAGGTCCCGAATCATCAGAAATGCCTCGCGTTCTGAGGCAGCGATGAAATGAGCGTTACCGGTGATCGAGGCATGGGTGCGAGCCCCACCGAGGGTCTCCATACTGACGTCCTCACCAAGGACCGTCTTGATGACCTGGGGGCCGGTAATGAACATGTTCGAAATCCGGTCGACGACGACCACGAAGTCAGTCAGCGCCGGAGAATAGACGGCCCCGCCGGCGCACGGGCCCATGATCAGGGAGATTTGAGGAACGACCCCGCTCAACAGAGTATTGCGGTAGAAGATGTCCCCGTACCCCGCCAGGGAGCAGACGCCCTCCTGTATTCGAGCGCCTCCGGAATCATTGATGCCAATCAGCGGGACGAGCATGTCCCGCGCGCCATCCATGATTTTCACAATCTTGTCGGCATGCGCCCGACCGAGCGAACCGCCAGCGACCGTGAAATCCTGAGCGAACAACGCGACTTTCTTGTCGGCAATTCGCCCATAACCCGTCACGACTCCGTCTCCGGCGAGCTCTTTCCCGGCCAGTCCGAAGTCCTTGCCAGCATGCTCCACGAACAGGTCTGTCTCGAGGAAGGAATTCTGATCGAGAAGGACCTCGATCCTTTCCCGGGCGGTCAGTTTGCCCTTCTCCTTTTGTTTCTGGAGAGACTCGGTTCCACCGCCGAGAACCAGCCGCGAAACGCGAGTCATAAAATCCGCAATTTTCGCCATGGTCGATGGCTGAGTCGACTTCGGCGCCTCTGGAGCAGCTACTGCCATTACGTCTCTCCTCCCCAAACGCGAATCGACAGCGGTACAGCATGTCAGCTTTGGGAAACGATAATCATACCCGTGCCCTTCCATCGAGGGCAAGTGTCCGCCAGTGACAAGTGTCTGAGCGCGGGCGTCTCGTCTGGAGCGCGGATACGGATCTTGGAACCATAGAGCGCCAGGTGCGCGACGGGCCATTCTTGGGGGCGCTTCAGAGGCACTCCATCGCTGACACGATCTCGAGATGTGTTTAAAGTGCAGCGTCTCGTCCGCGCTCCAAGAACCTACTCCCTTTCCCCACCGGCACGAACTGTCTATAATTCAGAGCTTTCTTAGGAGTAGAGGTGCGTTTTCACACTCTGTCCCTCGTCGGGTTCATGGTCCAGACCCTCCTGCTGTCCTCTGGCTTCTCTGCCTCGAGTGTCACAGCGGTCTTCGTCGAGCAGGCACCCAAGATCGATGGGGTTACCGACGACCCGGCCTGGACAAAAGCAGCGGTGATCGGGGAGTTCTATCAACGAGAACCGAACAACGGGCAACCGGTATCCGAGCGCACCGAAGTCCTGATCTGTTACGATCTCGATCGACTGTACGTCGCCTTCCGATGCTTTGAGTCCGACCCATCCAAGATCACGGCTAAGGAACTGGCCCGCGACGTCAGCCTCGGGGAGGACGACCGAGTCCAGATCATCCTGGACACCTTCCTGGACGGCAGAAACGGCTACTGGTTCCAAATCGGCCCGCGCGGTTCGATCGGCGACGCGCTCGTAAGCGACAACGGGGTCGGCTTCAACAAAGAATGGGATGGGCTCTGGGAGGGCAAGGCCAAGATTCACGCGCAGGGTTGGGACGGAGAGATAGCCATTCCCTTCAAAACCATGACCTTCCAGCCCAACCAGCCGCGATGGGGAATGAAACTGATCCGACACATCCGTCGGAAGCTGGAAAGCTCTTACTGGCCTGTCGCCAACCTCGACGCCAACCGATTCCAAATCTCGGATTCAGGACTGCTCGAAGGTCTGGAGGGAATCAGCCAGGGGATCGGGCTGGATCTGGCCCCCTACGCCCTCGGAGGCTTTGACCAGGCCAAGGGGGCGGGCACGGACGCCGTGGGCGACGCCGGCATGGACGCGTTCTACCAAATCACTCCAGCGCTCAAGAGCGCTTTCACGCTGAACACCGATTTCGCTCAGACGGAAGTGGACGCGCGACAGATCAACCTCACGCGCTTTCAATTGTTCTTCCCCGAGAAGCGCGATTTCTTCCTGCAAGGCTCCAACTACTTCTCTTTCGGGCCAACCGGAACCCAACTGATTCCCTTCTTTTCCCGCCGCATCGGATTGGATGCGTCGGGGAACCCGATCCCAATCATCGGCGGGGCCAAACTGACCGGACAGATAGGAGACTGGAACCTGGGTTTCCTGGATATCGTTGACGACCGTTCCGATCGGAATCCCAACTTTCTGGTCGGCAGGGTGCGTCGCAATCTGGGGAGCCAGTCGTCCATCGGAATGATTTTTACGTCCGGGAACGCACTCGGACCCGAGGACAACCAGGTGGTCGGCGCCGATTTTCGGATTGCCAGCTCGACGTTTCGAAAGAACAAGAACATTTCCCTTTCGTTCTTTGGCCTCAAATCCAAAACAGAGGGCTTAAGCGGGGCGGACGCTGCCTTCGGGACCGAGTTTACTTACCCGAATGATTATCTGAACGTGACCGCCGGATTCCACCAGATCGAAAATAATTTCAGGCCCGGCGTGGGCTTCGTTCCCCGACGAGATATTCGCGAGTCTTACTTCAGATCATCGCTCGGTCCGCGCCCGAACAGGTGGGGCATTCTGCAGTTGCTCTTCGAGCTGAATTTCGACTACATCACCAACCTCGAAAATCAGCTGCTGACGCGCGAAGCAGGCTTTTCTCCTCTGCATGTGCGGTTTAGAACCGGGGATGAGATAGCCCTCTCGACGAGCCGACAATACGAGCGTCTGGACAAGGATTTCGCGATTCATCCTTTTCACACGGTTCCTGCCGGAAGCTACTCTTTTTCCCGCCATGCACTGACCATCCAAGGCGCCCAGCGACGCAATCTCTGGGCGGGTTTCCGTTACCGTTGGGGCAGCTTCTACAATGGGGACCGAAAAGACGTCAGCCTTGCATTCGGCTACAAAGTGTCAGTGCCGCTTTATCTCGGGCTTGAACTGGATAGAAACCGGGTGGACCTGGCGGACGGCCGTTTCGGAACCAATGTCTCGCGCTTCAACGCCAATATCCTTTTCAGTCCGGATATCACGCTGTACAACTTCCTCCAATACGACAACCTGTCACGGAATCTCGGCTGGCAATCGCGCCTGCGCTGGATTCTTAAACCGGGAAACGAAATTCTGATCGTTTGGAACTCGAAGATGTACGATCCGCTCGAGCGCTACGAGCTGACCGAAAGCACCGGCCGCATCAAGCTCCGCTACAACTACCGGTTCTGAAAACTCAAGGCAAAAAGCCGATTACGATTACGATTACGAGTACGAGTGCCAGCAGGCGAGGATGGGACTAGGAAGTTGCCTTCGCCTTACTCGTACTCGTACTCGTAATCGTAATCGGCTTTTTTGCCTTAGGTCTCAGTAGGCCGAGAGGTATGTCTCCAGCTCCCAGGGGTGCACCTGCTCGATATAGGTGCGCCACTCGGCCCGCTTAGCGTCCAGGAAGTGCTTGAAGATGTGCTTGCCGAGAGCGTCCTGGACGAGCCGGTCACGTTCCAGCTGGTCGAGCGCGTTGCTCAGATTCGTGGGCAACTCCTCGATACGGTGCTTTCGGAGATCACGGACGCTCATCTTGTAGATGTTCTTCTGCACCGGCGGAGGGGGGAGAAGCCCTTCGCGAATGCCGTCCAGGCCCGACTTGAGCATCACGGCTAACGCAAGGTAGGGGTTGCAGCTCGGGTCGGGCATTCGCAACTCGCACCGTGTACCACCACCGCGGCGGGCCGGAACCCGAACCAGCGGACTGCGGTTGTGTTCGGCCCAGGCAACCCGAGTCGGCGCCTCGTAATCGGGGACCAGCCGTTTGTAGGAGTTGATCAGCGGATTGGTAACCGCACAAAACCCCCTCGCATGCTTGAGCAATCCCGCGATGTACTGGCGGGCGCAACGGCTCAGCCGGAGAGGGTCGCGCGGGTCGAAGAATGCATTTTCGTCGCCGCGGAAGAGCGACTGATGGGTGTGCATCCCGGAGCCGCTCACACCGTAGATGGGCTTCGGCATGAACGTGGCGTGCAGGCTATGGTCGCGAGCGACCTTTCGGACGATCAGTTTGAACGTCGCAATGTTATCAGCCGTAACCAGGGCTTCCTCGTCTTTCAGGTCAATCTCATGCTGTCCCGGCGCCACCTCATGGTGGGCCGCCTCGACCTCGAACCCCATGGCTTCGAGCGTGTTTACGATGTCGCGCCTTGCCTGTTCGCCTTTGTCCACGGGTGTAAGGTCAAAGTACCCGCCCGCGTCATGAGTAGCGGTGGTCGGTTTTCCATTCTCATCAATCCGGAAAAGGAAGAACTCACATTCCACTCCTGCATGCATGGAGAATCCCGCCTGGGCGGCTTCGCCGAGGACAGCTTTCAGGCGAGTGCGCGGGCACCCGCTGAACGCCGACCCGTCGGGATGGCGGATGTCGCAAATCATCCTGCCGACCTTGCCGCGCTCCATCTGTTCCCAGGGAAAAATTCGGAACGTCTGAGGATCGGGGAAGAGAAGCATGTCCGATTCTTCGAGGCGAGATAACCCTTCGATGGATGATCCGTCGAACGTGATCTGTCCATCCAGGGCCTTCTCGAACTGCCCAATTGGCACCTCGACGTTCTTGTTGGTGCCCATGATATCGGTGAAATGCAGCCGCAAGAACTTGACTCGTTCTTCCTTGCAGATCTTCAGCAGCTCCTGACTGTTCATGGTGTCTCCAGTCGCAGGTCTTACTTTGCATGGAAAATGTGTGAGAATGCAAGAATTTGGCGACTTGCGAAACGTGACAACCCTCACCGCAGGCGAGCGGCGACCGTATGCTATAATCCGACTTCCCATTGGGATGAATAGACTTCGGCTAGTTCTCGAGATGATCAAGTTCGAGCATACGGTTTTCGCTCTGCCGTTCGCTTTTCTCGGGGCGTTTCTAGCGGCGCACGGGTTTCCTGGATGGCGCACCTCGGCGTTGGTGGTCATCGCAATGGCGGGCGCCCGCAGTTGCGCCATGGCCTTCAATCGCCTGGTTGACCTCCCTTACGACTCTGCCAATCCAAGGACATCGAGTCGCGCGCTTCCCCGCGGTTTGGTGAGCCGTTCGTTTGTCGCCGCTTTCGCGCTGATCAGCGCGGCCATTTTCATCCTGGCTGCTTGGATGCTCAACGACCTGGCGTTTTACCTGAGTCCTCTGGCCCTTCTTATAGTGCTCGGCTACAGTTACACAAAGAGATTCACGGTCCTTTCTCATCTGTTCCTGGGACTCTCGCTCGGGATTGCGCCGGTCGGTGGATGGATAGCGGTGACCGGGACCTTGGCGGTCGAGCCGTTCTTTCTAGCGGCCGCAGTGATGTTCTGGGTGGCAGGCTTTGACATCATCTACGCCTGCCAGGATGTCGACTTCGATCGCCGGACGGGTCTCTATTCGCTCCCCTCTCGCATCGGTATCAAAAACTCGCTTCGTATTTCAGCAATTTTCCATTGGGTCATGATAGTGTTACTGCTGCTTGTGTTTGCGTGGTCTAAGCTGTCAGCGGTCAGCTGGTTCGGCTTGTTATTCGTGGGACTGGCACTAGTTTACGAACACCATCTGGTGAAGCCCAACGACCTGAGCAAAGTGAACGCAGCCTTTTTTACCGTAAATGGCGTTGTCAGCCTGGCATTACTGATCTTCGTGGGAATCGACTTATGTCTTTTCGCCTAGGAGAGATCCTCGTCAAGAAAGGGCTGCTCAAGCCTGAGCACCTGCAACTGGCCCTCAAGCACCAGAAGGAGCACGGCGGGCGCCTCGGAAATGTACTGGTCGAGCAGGGGTACGTCAATGACGAGGCTGTTGCCATGGTGCTCAGCCAGCAGTACGACGTTCAATTCGTCAGCCTGGAGGGGTGCCAGCCAGACCAGGAAGTCCTCAAACTGATACCGATCGAGACCGCGATCAGGTACCAGATCCTCCCACTGCAGAAGACCGGCACCAGCATCATTGTCGCCACTTCAGATCCCACCAATGTCCCCGCCCTCGACGAGATCAAGTTTCGTACCGGCTACCACGTGCAGCCGGTCATTGCCGGCCAGACGGCCATCCGTCAGGCGATCGAGCACTACTACGGGTCGGAACAGAACATCGAGCTCAAGCGCGTTTTCGATGAGTTGTCTGCCGGGGGCGAATATGAGCTGAATCTGGCGCCGGATGAGACTGAAGTCGATCTCGGCGAACTGGCCAAAAGCAGTTCCGAGGCTCCCATCATTCGCCTGGTCAACATCATCCTGGCGCAGGCGATCAAGAAAGGCGCCAGCGACATCCACATCGAGCCTTACGAGCGGGAAGTACGGGTTCGATACAGGATTGACGGAGTGCTCTTTGAAGAGATGCGGCCTCCAAACAAATTTCGTGACGCCGTGACTTCGCGCATCAAGATCATGGCCAGCCTGGACATCTCCGAGCGCAGGCTGCCCCAGGATGGTCGAATCAAGATCCGAATCAACCAGAATGGGAGAAGGAAGGAGATCGATTTTCGCGTCTCGACTCTGCCAACTCTGTTCGGCGAGAAGATCGTTCTTCGTATCCTGGATAAAGAAAAACTGCCCCTCGACCTGACCATGCTTGGCTTTGAAGAGGCTTCGCTGGGGAAATTCGACTCAGCCATCAAGAGGCCTTACGGAATGATCCTCGTCACCGGCCCGACGGGCAGCGGGAAGACGAGCTCGTTGTACACGGTTCTCAACAAGCTCAACACGAGCGAAGTGAATATCATGACCGCCGAGGACCCGGTCGAGTTCAACTTCCAGGGAATCAACCAGGTCCACACCAAGGAGCAGATCGGGCTGACGTTCTCCGCCTCCCTGAGGGCGTTCCTCAGACAAGACCCAAACATCATCATGGTGGGCGAAATCCGGGACGTCGAGACCGCGGAAATTGCCATCAAGGCTGCCCTGACCGGACACCTGGTGCTGAGCACGCTCCACACCAACGATGCCCCGTCCAGCATTGACCGTCTGCTGAACATGGGAATTGAGCCATTCCTCGTGTGCACCTCGGTTTGTCTGATATGTGCGCAGCGCCTCGTTCGGAAGATCTGTTCCGAGTGCAAGCGCCCGCAAAATACCCCTGTAGAAGCACTCCTCGGTCTCGGCTTTCCGCCTCAGATTGCCAAGAACCTGGTCGTCTATCAGGGGACCGGCTGCCAACGGTGCAACGACAGTGGGTACAAGGGCCGAATCGGCCTTTTCGAAGTCATGGAGATGACACCCACCATGCAGGAACTGATTCTCAAGGGTGCCCGAGGTGGAACTCTCCGCGAAAAAGCTCGCGAGGAGGGGATGATTACCTTGCGGGAAAGTGGCCTGGAGAAGATTCGAACGGGGATCACGACGATCGAGGAAGTAGTTCGTGAAACGGCGACCTACTGAGTTGATAGTGCCCGGGATGGGACGTTCGCCGGCTCGTGACCGGCGCGCGACTTATAGGTGACGCTGTGACACACATCACGTCAGGGCGAAATACCGGAAAGTAGAATCCAACGCATGGCAAAAGAAGGGCTTACGCTGACCGAGTTGCTCCATAAAGTCAGCGAGATGCATGGGAGCGACCTCCATCTCTCCGCAGGATCCCCTCCTCGCATACGTGTTCACGGCGAGATGATTGTCCTGAACGAGCCCCCATTGGCGCCTCCGGACACCAAGAGATTGGCGTACAGCGTCATGACGGATGAACAGAAGTTCAGGTACGAACAGGACTTCGAAATAGACTTCAGCTTCGGGGTAAAGGGGTTGGCCCGCTTCCGTGCCAACGTCTTTACGCAGCGGGGCGCTGTCTCCGCTGTCTTCCGTATCATTCCTTACGCCATCCAAGGGTTCGAAGAACTAAACGTCCCGATGATCATGCAAAAGCTCTGCGAGAAACCGCGCGGCTTGGTGCTGGTCACCGGACCAACGGGAAGCGGCAAGTCCACGACTCTGGCCGCCATGATAGACAAGATCAATCGGGAAAGGCGCGCACACATAATCACGATCGAGGACCCGATCGAATTCCTTCACGACCACCGTAATTGCGTGGTCAATCAGCGCGAGGTCCACGCCGACACCAAGTCCTTCACTGCCGCACTCCGGGTCGCCCTCCGCGAAGACCCGGACGTGGTGCTGATCGGAGAAATGCGCGACCTGGAAACGGTCGAATCCGCCCTGCGTATCGCGGAAACCGGACACTTGACTTTCGCCACTCTGCACACCAATTCTGCTTACTCCACCATCAACCGTATCGTCGACGTGTTCCCGCCTCATCAACAGCAGCAGGTTCGAGCCCAATTGTCCCTGGTACTCGAAGGCATCATGTGCCAGACGCTGTTGCCCCGGGCAGACGGTGGAGGTCGAATCATGGCAGCGGAGATCCTTATCCCAAATTCCGCCGTTCGTAACCTTATCCGCGAGAATAAGATTCACCAGATTTACTCGGCCATGCAGATCGGTCAAGAAAAGTATGGGATGCAGACCCTCAACCAGTCTCTTGCGCAACTTTACGTGGACCGAAAAATATCTTACGACGATTGCGTTTCCCGAAGCTCCAATGCCGAGGAACTGCTCGACATGTTAAAGCGAATGGGGGGTGGCCGAGTGCCGGCTCATGCTTGATGAACGGGCGGACAGGAATGCCGGCGGCCATGCTCAGCCGAAGTTCCATGAATTCCACTCGAGTTGCCGGGCGAGTTTTGTGAGAGAGTGATCCCGGGCCCTATCAGGGGCCGCCGAGTGAACAGCCGTGGGTGGGGGAGGTTATGCCAAATTATCAGTTCCGCGGACGAAGGTCGGATAACGGGGCTGCCGTGCTGGGTGAGCGGGTAGCGCCGAGCAAACAATCACTGGCCGCCGCGCTCCGAGAAGAGCGCATAGTGCCCGTAAGCATCGTTGAGAAAGGGCAGGCGGCTCCCAAACGGATTGGCGGAAAGGTGCCCGCGAAGACGCTGGCCCTCTTCACCCGGCAGTTCTCAGTCATGATCGATTCCGGATTGCCGTTGATCCAGTGCCTCAGCATCATGAGCGAGCAACAGGAGCACAAGGGCTTCAAACAAGTCCTGGGCTTGGTCCGCGAAGATGTCGAAGCAGGTGCGACACTTGCCGATTCGATGGGCAAACACCCGCGCACGTTTGACACGTTGTTCGTTAACATGGTGGCCGCGGGAGAGGCCGGCGGTATTCTGGACATCATCCTTCGGCGTCTCGCTATTTTCGTGGAGAAGGCCGCGAAACTGAAACGAGCGGTCATCGGGGCTTCGATCTATCCGGCCGTCATCATCCTGGTTGCCATTGTCGTCATCTTCGTGATCATGCTGTGGGTTATTCCGGTCTTCGCAACTCTTTTCGAAGGCCTCAACGCCACGCTCCCGCTCCCTACTCGGATCGTGATGGGGACGAGCAGCCTCATCGCTCAGTTCATCTTCCCGATCATCGCCGTTTTCGTGCTTACCATCTTCGGGTTCAGGTATTACTACAAGACGGACGGCGGAAGGCTGGTGGTCGATCGGACTCTGCTTGCCTTGCCGATCATGGGCACCGTGCTGAAAAAGATTGCGATAGCCCGCTTCTCTCGCACCTTGTCCACGCTGCTCGTCAGCGGCGTGCCGATCTTGGAAGGCTTGGACATCACGGCAGGGACGGCAGGAAACGTCGTCCTTGAGAACGCGCTGCTCCGGGCTCGACGGGAGGTGTCTGAGGGGAAGACGCTGGCCGAACCCATCAAAAAGACCGCCATTTTTCCGCCTATGGTCACCTCCATCATAACTGTTGGGGAACAAACCGGCGAGTTGGACCAGATGCTCGAGAAGCTGGCCGACTATTATGAAGAGGAAGCGGACGAAGCGGTGGCGGGCATGCTGGCTCTTCTCGAACCGGTTATGATCGTTTTACTCGGCGGGGTGATCGGCGTCATCGTCGTTTCGATGTACTTGCCGATATTCACCTTGATCCGGGAATTGGCAACCCGCGGATGAATCTTCGCAGACAACTCCTGATCCTCATTGCAATGCGGCTGGTACTGATTACTCTGGTATCGGCCGCCGTGCTTTCCGGCTCAGGTTTCGGCCCTTCGGCATCGCAGTTCATGCCATTGTTCCTGCTGGTCGTCTACGCGCTGTCCGGAATCTACCTTTTGTTCTGGAAGTACACGGACCGACCGCGAGACCTCTACTATATCCAACTACTGGTCGACCTCGTCCTTTCCTCCCTTTTGGTCCACATATCCGGTGGGATCGACAGTCCCTTCAGTACCTTCTATGTTTTTATCATCGTCTATGCGAGCCTTTTGGCGGACCGCAAGGGCGCGATCCTGGCAGTGACCCTGAGCATCATTTTTTACGTGGGGACCGCCTACTTTCGCTACCTTGGCTCTCAATTATCGGGTGGGGGCACGAACTCAGAAGTCCTTTACCGGGTGCTCTGGAACCTGCTCGGCTTCGTGGCTGTCGGCCTGCTCGGTACTTTTCTGTCCGAGCGGCTCTTGTCCGCAAGGAAGGAACTGGGTCAGGTCAAGCTGATCCACGAGAACATTATCAACAGTATCCGCACCGGGCTGATGACCCTCAACCTGAAAGCACAGGTGACGTCGTTGAACCGTGCAGCGGAAGAAATATGCGGTTTGACAACCGCCGATGCCCTTCTACGGCCCGTCTCCGACGTTTTTCCAGCCAGCACCCAGGAGACAATTACCCGGAGTGATTTCCAACCGGCTTCCAGACCTCTGCGTTTCGAGTTCTGGTTTCAGAGAACTGCGCAGGAAGCCTTGTTTCTGGGCATGAGCTGTTCGCCCCTGATGTCACCCGATAACCAGCAGCTGGGCTACATCCTGACCTTTCAGGACCTGACCGAAATCCGTACGAGAGAAGAGGAACTTCAGGTCAAGGAGAAGATGGCGGCCATCGGACAAGTAGCAGCAGGTTTGGCCCATGAAATCCGAAACCCGCTCGGCGCCTTGTCCGGCAGCATTCAGGTGCTCCAGTCAGAATTGAAGCTTTCGAAGCAACAGGCCCGGTTGCTCGGTATCATCCTTCGCGAATGCGACCGGCTCAACAAGACAGTCGCGGACTTCCTTACCTATGCCGGACCTTCCCCATTGCGGCTGCGGACCACGAACCTCCATGACCTGATACGAGACACCGTGGCGCTGTTTTCCAACAGCCCCGATTTCTCCGCCTCCTGTACCGTCGAAGTGCACTGCGACGAGAAGGTCGAGTGCATGGCGGACGCTGATCAGCTTCGTCAGGCAGTCTGGAACATTCTTCATAACGCGGTCCGCGCCATGCCCAAGGGGGGCAGGATCGACATCCAGGGGACCACTGAAGACCAGGGAGTTCGCCTCCGCATCAGCGATCAAGGTGTCGGTATGTCGGCGGAAGAACGAAGGAAGATTTTCCAGCCGTTTCACACCTCCTTCCCAGGAGGGGTGGGCCTGGGAATGGCGATCGTCTACCAGATTGTGCAGCAGCACCAGGGACAGATTGCGATTGAAAGCCGCGTCGGCCGGGGGACGAGCATAGAAATCACGTTGCCGCGCTTCGCCGACGCGATCTCCACACGCAAAAAGCCCACTCGCGCGCCGGCCTGAGGGCACCAAGGGCGGTGGGGACAGCAGGCACAACCAGCACTCCTCGACAGATCCGAGTCACCGCGGTTCTCGAAAGTGTCCCACTCGCTCCAGCGCCTCACGCAAAGAAACGGACTTGGGATCAAGACGCAGCGCTTCTCTGTAATTGGCGGCTGCCTGGTCGAACTGCCGCAGGTCCTCAAACAACCGGCCTCTGTTCTTAAGGCAGTCTACGTTCTTCGGGTCCAGCCGCAAGGCCGTTTCGAGAAACCGAGCAGCCTCACTGAATCTCCGTTGAATGGCGCGCGCCGAACCCAGGTTCACCAGAGCCGCGACATTTTTGGGGTCAAGCTCAAGAACCCGCTCGTATTCTGCAACGGCTTTGTCAATCTGGTCCTGAATCAGGTAGCATGAGGCTCGACCGAACCGTGCACCCCGGTGATCCGGCTCGATTTGGAGCGCCATCCCATAGTGCTGAAGAGCCTCCTCGGTTCTTCCAATGGACAATAGTGCTTCAGCCAGGGAGCAGCGATATTCTGCATCGAGCGCGCTTTCCTGCACCGCCCGCTGAAAAAACGCAATAGCATCGGTCCTTCTGCCAGTCCGGAACAAGATCCGGCCTTGGTTGTAAAGCGCTTGCGGGTAACCCGGATCGATCTCCAAGGCTCTTACGAAGTGGAGCTGTGCGCTCTGGAGGTCGCCTGTTTCCCCCAGGGCGGCACCGAGATTGTTGTGTGCAAAAGCGTTATCACCGGTGACCTCGATCGCATGGCGAAACAGCGACACACTGTCACGCCAGTGGATGTTTTGGCGAACCGTGCTCCACGCGAGAACCAGGAGTGCCACAGCCAAGGCAAAACCCGCGGTCATGGAAGCAGTCGGTCCGAAACGACGCGACAGTTCTTTTGCCACCCAGACAATCGATATGAACAGGCCGATCGACGGTACATACATATACCGATCAGCCATTCCCTGGTATCCGATCTGGACCAACCCGATCACCGGCACCAGTGTTCCCAGGTACCAGAACCACCCCACGGCGATGTACGGGCGAGACCTGAGAGTCAGTACTGCAAGAGCAGTGACGCAAGCGAGTATCAGAGCGGCTGCCAGGATTTCTCCGATATCGATGTTCCCCCGAGGATGTGGATAGAAAACAGCGAGGTTAAAAGGCGCGAACGTTTTGCCGATGTACCGCCCGTAGCTGACAAGCGCATTGGCCAACCGGAGGTGAAACGGCAACGCTTCCAGCGACGACTGGCCCTGCACCAGGAGCGAAATGGCACTCACAGCCACAGCCAAACCGAACCACGGGAGCTTCTCCAGGAGCAGCTTCAAAACGGTGCGAAGAGAGGGCGGAAAGGCTATGCGCCGGGCGGGCCAGACGTCCCAGAGAAAGAAAATGAAGGGCCAGGTGACGAGCATCGATTTTGTCATCAGCCCGAGAGCCAAAAACACGGTGACGGCGAGGTAACGGTGCCGATTCGGGCGACGGACGTATCCGTTGTAGGCGGCGATCGCCAGGATGCCGAAAAACGTGCTGAGTACGTCTTTCCTCTCCGAAACCCAGGTCACCGACTCACAGTGCAGGGGGTGAACCGCGAAAAAACCGGCCACCACAAAACTCGCCAGCGTTTCACCGGTTGCTTTTCTGAGGATCAGGAACAGCAGAAGGCTGTTTGCGAGATGGAACCCGAGGTTGACGGCATGGAAAGCGCCCGGGTCCAATCCGAAAAGCTCGTAATCAAGCATGTATGACAACCACACCACCGGATGCCAGTTGGAGAAGTAGCTGGTTGTCAAAGCCCATTTCAGGTTTTCGGAGCTCAGCCCCGCGTGGACGCGCGCATTGGCCGTCACGTATTGGGGGTCGTCGAAGTTCACGAAGCCGAAGGAGAGCGTCTCGTGGTAGGCCCAGTAAGTGAGAGCCAGCAGCCCGATACCGAGAAGCCAAACCAAGCGTCTTCCCTGCAACGGGTTGCGGGCGATCAGGTCGGAGAGAACGGCCGAATTCTGGTTCACCGGCGCGGTGTATATCATCACCCGAACGATCGACGGGTTAGTGCTCCGGACTTGGTGCTAACTCGCCGGGAAGCCCCTTTTTGATTCCGAGAGTCTCGATTCGATGGCGAAGCGAACGGTAGGACAGACGCAGAATCTCGGCAGCCCGCGTCTGATTGCCATCGGCCAACGAGAGAGCCTGCTCGATGATTTGGCGCTCCAAATCCCTGAGGAAGGCCTCCAAGTCCAATCCGAGCTCGGCTGTAAAGAACGGCATCGCGGCCGAATCACGAAAGAAGCCGCCGCGCTGAATGTGATCCGGCAACCTTCCCTTTTGCAGAAACTCCGAGGTTTCCAGGGTCACGCCCCGCTCAATGACGTTCTCCAACTCTCGGACGTTGCCCGGCCACCGGTACTGCTCGAAACACCGCAGTGCATCTTCCGTGATCCCGCGAACGCTCCGGTCGAGTTTCCGGTTGTACTTGCTGATGAAATGCCGCACGAGGGGAAGGATGTCGCTCTTGCGATCGCGTAAGGGCGGGATGGAAATCGGAATGACCGCAAGACGATAGTACAGGTCTTCCCTGAAGTGCCCCGCTTCGATTTCCTTGTTCAGCTCCCGGTTGGTTGCGGCGATGACCCGGACATCGATCTGGATTTCCTCGGTGCCTCCAACACGCCGGATTTTCTTTTCCTGCAGAGCCCGCAGTAACTTCACCTGCATCGCCGGCGACATTTCGCCGATCTCGTCCAGGAACATCGTTCCATTGGTGGCCGCTTCAAAAAGGCCTTTTTTCGTCCCGGCAGCGCCGGTGAAAGCACCCTTGACGTATCCGAAAAGCTCGCTCTCGAGAAGAGTCTCCGGGAAAGCACTGCAGTTGATCGACACGAAAGCCCGGTCGCGGCGTGGGCTGGCACGGTGGATGGCGCGTGCCACGAGTTCTTTTCCGGTGCCGCTCTCCCCCATGATCAGCACAGTGCTGTCGGTTGATGCGATGGTCCCGATCAGCTTGTAAATCTCAAGCATCGGTGGCGAAGTCCCAACCATCTCGTTCGAAGAGGATGTTTCTCCCTCCAGGACTTGCACCTGCCGCTTGAGATCCCGGGCCGTGAGCGCATGCATCACCAGGCTCTTGAGTTTCTCGATCTCGAAGGGCTTGGTTATGTAATCAAATGCGCCGAGTTTCAGAGCTTCGATCGCGGTCTCCGAGCTCGCGTAGGCTGTAATGAATATAAAAGGAGTGTCCGGATCTCGGTTACGGGCCGCCTTCAGCAATTCGAGGCCATCCATCCCGGGCATCTTGATGTCCGAGATGACCAGGTCGAATCCCTCTCCCTCCCGCAGAAGGGCCAAAGCGCCTTCGGGGTCCAGGCAACCGGTAACCTGGTACCCTTCCTTGTCGAGCATGTACTCCAAAAACTCGATCATGCTCCGCTCGTCGTCGACGATCAGGATTCTCTCCATATCCACTCGTTGTCCGGGACCCCAGGCAGTCGAATTATACAGATTCTCTCCCGCTTTTGGTCAGGGAACTGACATAAATTGTCATGGAAGCGCCCTGGCCGCCAACCGCGGTGCGGCCTTCGATTCAGCAGTTGCGGGCCTCGCGGCCGAGCGCCTCCTGTGGCATGTTAATTGCTTAATTGAAAGTGCCTGACTAATTATGGGGTCATATTGAGGGAGGAACTCGATGAGCAACCAGAGAGGATTTTCACTAATTGAGCTGCTGATCGTGGTCGCTATCATCGGTATTATTGCAGCGATCGCGATCCCGAATTTCACGCAGTCCAGAATCGCAGCGAACGAAGCGGCGGCGATTGCGGCGGTCAGAACGATCTGCACAGCGCAAATTACGTATTCCGCCACTTACGGCAACGGCGTCTACGCCGCCAGCGCCACCATTCTCGGCCAATGCAACTTGATCGATAGCAACATCGCATCAGCTGCTGGCCGCAACGGGTACAGTTTCACGTCCGTCGGAACTACCTCGGGTACCTTCACTGTTCAAGGCTCCCCCACGAGCGCTGCGACAGGGAGAAGGGTCTTCACGACCGACGAGTCCGGCATCTTGTATGCTGATTCCACTGTTCTTGGTGCTGGCAGCTAACCTGCAATAGGTTTTTCCTCAAGTCCGATTGCAAAAAAGGGTGGCTTTGGCCATCCTTTTTTTTGGCCACCTGTTCGCGCGCCTGCAGGAAGATCCGCCCGACCTCCAAGTCGAACATCGAACTCGCTAACGCTAGGAAGTGAGACCCACGAGAGTTCCGGGTAAAAAAAAAGGGCGGCCTGAGCCGCCCTTTCCTTGCTTCACCGCTTGGGAATTTGCCTACTCCGCCTCGATGATGCCCTCCGCTTCGGTATCCTTATCGGCGTCGGCGTCTGCCTCGAGATCCGAATCCGCCGCCGCTTCATCAAGATCCACGTCGAGCGGTTCCTCGTCTCGTGTGACGTCTTCGAAGGCGAAGTCCTCGTCAAAGCTCAACGTGTCCTCGTCGCGGGCCATTCCGGCAAGGGCGTTCTCGACCTCGATGTTCCGGTAGAACTCCATTCCGGTACCAGCCGGGATGAGGCGGCCCATGATTACGTTTTCCTTCAAGCCACGCAGGTAATCGATCTTCCCGCTTATCGCGGCCTCGGTAAGGACCCGTGTGGTCTCCTGGAAGGACGCCGCAGAAATGAAGGAATCGGTGCTGAGCGAAGCCTTGGTGATACCAAGCAGCAACGGCCGCCCGGTTGCGGGTCTGCCGCCCTCGCTCACCACGCGGTCGTTCTCTTCCTGGAAGCGGAACTTGTCCACCTGCTCTTCCAGGAGGAACTCCGTGTCGCCCACATCTTCGACCTTGATCCAGCGCATCATCTGGCGAACGATCACCTCGATGTGCTTGTCGTTGATGTTGACGCCCTGCAGCCGGTACACTTCCTGGATTTCGTTGACCAGGTAGCGCTGCAGTTCCTTCTCTCCCAAGACCCGCAGGATGTCGTGCGGGTTTCGGGGGCCATCCATCAGCGCCTCGCCCGCCCGAACGTACTCGCCTTCCTGCACGTTCACATGAACGCCTCGTGGCAGCAGGTATTCGGCCTTATCGCCCGTCTCGTTCTCGACCGTAATCTTCCGCTGGCCGCGGCTGATACCGCCGTATTTCACGACGCCGTCAAGCTCCGTGATGACCGCAGTCTCTTTTGGCTTGCGGGCTTCAAACAACTCGACGACACGGGGCAAGCCGCCGGTGATGTCCTTGGTCTTCGTTGTTTCGCGTGGGATCTTGACCAGCGTATCGCCGGGGTACACCTCGTCGCCGGCATCCACCATGAGGTGCGCCTTCGACGGGACCAGGTACGATTTCATGACCTTGCTGTGATCGTCCTTGATCTGGATCTGAGGCTGGCGCTTCTCATCGGGCGATTCGATGATGACTTTACGCGATAGTCCAGTGACCTCGTCCACTTCCTCCTTCATCGTGATACCTTCGGCGATATCCTTGAAACTCACCGAACCGCCGACTTCCGTGAGAATCGAGAAAGTGTACGGATCCCACTCGACCAGCTTCTGGCCGGGTTCGATTTTCTGGCCATCCTTGACCATCAACCGCGCCCCGTAAATAACCGAATAGCGCTCCTTCTCACGGCCGCGATCGTCCTGAACCAGGAGACTTCCGTTGCGGTTCATGACGACCAGGTTGCCTTCTTTGTTCGTAACCGTCTGGATGTTCAAGAACCGGGCAATTCCGGCCGACTTCGCCTCGACCGTCGATTGCTCTTCAATTCGGCTCGCCGTGCCGCCAATGTGGAAGGTTCTCATCGTGAGCTGCGTACCCGGCTCTCCGATGGACTGCGCCGCAAGGACACCGACCGCCTCGCCGAGCTCAACGATCATTCCGCTCGCCAGGTTGCGGCCGTAGCACATGCGGCAGAGGCCACGCTTGGATTTGCACGTGAGAACTGAACGGATCTTGATCTTCTCGATACCGGCACCCTGGATGGCGTTGGCAGAATCTTCATCGATACTCTCGTTGAGATCCGCCAGGGTTTCCCCCGTGAAGGGATCGACAACCCGCTCCAAAGCAACGCGGCCGATGATACGGTCACGCAGACCCTCGATGATCTCACCGCCTTCGACGAGGGACGTGACCTCGATGCCGTCCAATGTCTGGCAATCGTCCTCGCTGATGATGACGTCCTGGGCCACGTCAACCAAGCGACGCGTCAGGTAGCCGGAGTCGGCGGTCTTCAAGGCCGTGTCCGCCAAACCTGTACGAGCACCGTGCGTCGAGATGAAGTACTGCAGCACGGTCAGGCCTTCCCGGAAATTGGCCGTGATCGGCGTTTCAATGATCTCGCCCGAAGGCTTGGCCATCAAACCGCGCATTCCAGCCAACTGGCGCAGCTGCTGTTTGCTGCCGCGGGCTCCGGAGTCCGCCATGATGTAGATCGAATTCAATTCCTGGCTGGATTCTTCATAGGACGCCATGGCCTCGAACATCTCGTCGGAGATCTTCTCGGTCACATCCGACCAGATCGCAACGACCTTGTTGTAACGCTCACCGTTGGTGATTGCTCCATCCAGATACTGTTGCTCGACTTCGATAACCTCCTGTCGCGCCCGGTCAACGAGTTCTTCTTTGTTCCCCGGAATGATCAGGTCGTCGATCGAAATGGTGAAACCCGCCTTGGTTGCGTAAAGGAAACCGAGGTCCTTCAGCTCATCGAGCATCTTGACTGCCGTTTCCAAACCAAAACGCAAGTAGCAGTAACTGCCCAGCTGCTGCAGTCCCTTCTTCTTGAGAAGGCCATTGACGTACGGCATTTCCTCGGGCAGATGATCGTTGAAAACCGCACGACCGGCTGTCGTGGCAATCAACTGGTTCTCTACTTCCTGAACGTCCGCGAGAGTGATCGCCTGGGTATCGTACTGCCTGGTCAGGTCAATCAGCTTGCCCGAATACCGGAGGAAAATCTGCGTTCGAAGCTCTAATTCGCCGGCCTGAAGCGCGTGATAGATTTCCTCGATACCCGAGAACTTGCGGCCTTCGCCCTTGGCCCCACGCTTGGAACTGGTGAGGTAGTAGCAGCCGAGAACGATGTCCTGGCTGGGGACCGCCAGAGGCTGCCCGCTCGCCGGTGACAGGATGTTCTGGCTCGACAGCATGAGCACCGCCGCCTCGACCTGCGATTCCTGCGACAGCGGAATGTGAACCGCCATCTGGTCGCCGTCGAAGTCAGCATTGAAGGCGGTACATACCAGTGGATGAATCCGGATGGCTTTGCCTTCGACCAGGACCGGCTCAAAAGCCTGGATACCGAGGCGGTGCAGCGTGGGAGCGCGGTTCAGGAGAATCGGATGCTGCTTGATGACGTCCTCGAGGATGTCCCAAACGATGGGCTCCTGGTTTTCGACCATCTCTTTGGCGCCCTTGATCGTGGTCGCATGCCCCTCTTTCTCCAGCCGATTGTAAATAAACGGCTTGAAGAGCTCGAGAGCCATGATCTTGGGTAGGCCGCACTGATGCAGGCGCAGTTCCGGGCCGACCACGATAACGGTACGACCCGAGTAATCGACGCGTTTCCCGAGGAGGTTCTGGCGGAAACGGCCCTGCTTGCCTTTCAGAGTGTCGGAGAGCGACTTCAATGGGCGATTCTTGACCCCGCGCAGCACGCGCCCCCGGCGCCCGTTGTCAAACAGTGCGTCGACGGCCTCCTGGAGCATCCGCTTCTCATTGCGGATGATCACTTCCGGTGCCCGCAGTTCCATCAGCTTCTTCAGCCGGTTGTTGCGGTTGATTACCCGGCGATAGAGGTCGTTCAGATCCGACGTCGCGAACCGTCCGCCGTCTAGCGGGACAAGCGGTCGAAGCTCCGGCGGAATGACCGGGACGACGTCCATGATCATCCATTCCGGCCGGTTGCCCGACTTGCGGAACGAATCGACGACCTTCAAGCGCTTGGAGTACTTGAGTCGCTTCAGTTGTGACGTCTCATTCTTCATCCGGAAGCGCAGATCGATCGACAAGGCATCCACGTCCACGCGGCGGAGAAGCTCCTTGATAGCCTCGGCGCCCATCCCGGCCTCGAAACGGCCGGCGAATTCGCCCTGCAGTGCGCGGTAGCGCTCCTCGGTCAACAGCTCCCGTTCCTTGATCGGAGCTTCGCCGGGGTCGATCACCACGTACGCCTCAAAGTACAGGACCCGCTCCAGGTCGCGCAGCGAAATATCAAGAAGATGGCCGATCCGGCTGGGCAGGCCCTTGAAAAACCAAACGTGCGAGCAGGGGCTGGCCAGCTCGATGTGGCCCAGGCGCTCGCGGCGAACCTTCGAAAGCGTGACCTCGACACCGCATTTGTCGCAGACCACGCCCCGGTGCTTCATTCGCTTGTACTTGCCGCACAGACATTCCCAGTCGGTGACCGGGCCGAAGATCCGGGCGCAGAACAGCCCGTCCCGTTCCGGTTTGAAGGTCCGGTAGTTGATCGTCTCCGGTTTGGTCACTTCACCGCTCGACCAGGATCGAATCTTCTCCGGCGAGGCCAGACCGATGCGAATCGCTTCGAAATTCTTTAAAAGCTGTCCCTTGTCCAGTTGTTCCCGAAATATTCTCAAGTCGTAAACCTCCCTGAGCTTCCCGAGTTGGGCCGCGAACGACCTCACCCGGTATGCGCTACTCAGCCTCTCTCTCTACCGGAACTCCACTCAGAGCCGCATCGGCCTGGGCGACCAGTTCCGAGCGTTCCGAACGGCGACGGAACCTCTTCTTCGGTTTCTCGATCAACTCGACGTCGAGAGCGAGAGACTGAAGTTCACGAATCAGCACGTTGAAGGACTCCGGAATGCCAGGGTTGTAAGTGGACTCGCCCTTCACGATCGCCTCGTAAATCTTGGCACGACCCTGCACGTCGTCCGACTTGGCGGTCAGCAACTCTTGAAGGATGTTGGCCGCGCCATAGGCCTCAAGCGCCCACACCTCCATTTCTCCGAACCGCTGGCCACCGAACTGCGCCTTGCCCCCCAGCGGCTGCTGCGTGATCAGGCTGTACGGACCGATCGAGCGCGCATGGATTTTGTCATCCACAAGGTGGCTGAGCTTCAGCATGTAGATGTAGCCAACAGTGACTTTCTGGTCGAACCGTTCCCCGTTCGTCCCGTCGAAAAGCACCGTCTTGCCCGTCAGAGGCAGGTTCGCCTTGCGCAGCTCCTCCTTGATCTCATGCTCGCGGGCACCGTCGAAAACCGGCGTCGAGTAATGCAGCCCAAGTGCTTTCGCAGCCCACCCCAGATGGGTCTCCAGGACTTGCCCGACGTTCATACGAGACGGGACGCCGAGAGGGTTGAGCACGATCTCCACGGGGGTCCCGTCCGGCAAGTACGGCATGTCTTCTTCCGGCAGGATCCGGGCGATGACGCCCTTGTTCCCATGGCGGCCGGCCATCTTGTCCCCGACCGAGAGCTTTCGCTTCATCGCCACGTAAACCTTAACCATCTTGATCACGCCAGGAGGAAGCTCGTCTCCTTTGCGCATTCTGCCGAGCCGCTCTTCGTGAAGCGAGTACAGGATCTTGATCTGACGCTCGGTCTTGTCCTCCACCTGCGCCACCTCGGCGGACAGCTCGTCGTCGTCGATCCGGAGCTTGACGAGATCGGCATAACCGAAGTGCTCGAGGCGCTCGCGGGCGAGCACTTCGCCTTTTTTGACCAGTTCGCCACCGTCGTCGTCCGTTATCTTGCTCTTGGCCTTCTTTCCCTCGAGGATGACGACGATGCGTTCGCTGCTCTCTTCCTTCAGGATCCGGATTTCGTCGGCCAGGTCCTTCTCCAACCGCGCCACTTCTTCGTCTTCAATCGACTGGGCACGCGCGTCTTTGGTCACACCCTTTCGTGAGAAGATTTTGACGTCGACGATCGTCCCTTCGATTCCAGGAGGCGCGTAAAGCGAAGCGTCTTTCACTTCGCCCGCCTTCTCGCCGAAGATCGCTCGAAGGAGCTTCTCTTCAGGCGTCAGCTGAGTCTCGCCCTTGGGCGTCACCTTCCCGACCAGGATGTCACCCGGCCGCACCTTGGCGCCGATTCGAATAATGCCACTCTCGTCCAGGTCGGCCAGGACCGATTCGCTCACGTTCGGAATGTCGCGAGTTATTTCCTCCGGCCCCAACTTCGTGTCGCGAGCCTCGATCTCCATTTCCTCGATATGGATCGAGGTGTAGTGATCTTCCTTGACCAGCTTCTCGCTTACCAGAATCGCGTCCTCGAAGTTGTAGCCGCGCCAGGGCATGAAAGCCACAAGAACGTTGCGACCGAGGGCGAGTTCGCCCTTCTCCGTACACGGTCCGTCGGCCAGCACCTGACCTTTGAACACGCGCTGACCAGTCTTGACGAGCGGCTTCTGGTTAATGCATGTGTTCTGGTTCGACCGCTTGAATTTGATCAGCGTGTAGATGTCGACACCGGCTTCGCGGGTCTCCTCCTCGTCCTCCGGGATGACCCGGATGATGATGCGCTCGGCATCAACGCTGTCCACCACGCCGCCGCGGCGGCAAAGGAGCACAGCGCCGGAATCGCGGGCGGCGATATACTCCATACCCGTCCCGACAAACGGCGCTTCGGCCTTGACGAGCGGCACTCCCTGCCGCTGCATGTTCGAGCCCATCAGCGCGCGGTTCGCATCGTCGTTCTCGAGGAACGGAATGAGGCTGGCAGCGACGCTGACCAGCTGTTTCGGGCTGACGTCAACGTATTCCACGTCCGACTTGGGAACGAAGACGAAGTTGCCCTGGTGTCGGGCGCTCAGCCGATCGGGTATGATCCGCTGCTGTTCGTCCACCTCGATGTTTGCCTGGGCGATGACGTGTTTGTCCCCTTCCCAGGCGGTCAGGTAGAACGCGTAAGACTCGTAGTCGGCAGCCCGCTTCCCGTGGCTCAGCTTCTTGTTGGCGGCGTCCACCTCTTCCTGGGTGTACACGTTGCCCACTTTGAACTGGCTGTCGCCTGACGCCGCAATCTGGACGTAATCCACGATGCGGCCGTCGACAACCTTGCGATACGGCGACTCGATGAAACCGAATTCGTCAACTCGCGCATAGCAGCTCAGCGAGGAGATCAAACCGATGTTCGGGCCCTCTGGAGTCTCGATCGGGCAGATACGACCGTAATGGGTCGAGTGCACGTCTCTGACTTCGAATCCCGCCCGTTCACGGCTCAAACCGCCCGGCCCGAGAGCCGACAACCGCCGCTTGTGGGTGATCTCGGAGAGGGGGTTCGTCTGGTCCATGAACTGCGAGAGCTGGCTGCTGCCGAAGAACTCTCGGATCGATGCCATGACCGGTTTGGCATTGATCAGGTCGTGCGGCATGGCGGTGGCCATTTCCTGATGAACCGACATTTTCTCCTTGATCGCCCGCTCCATTCGGACCAGCCCGATCCGGAACTGGTTCTCAAGCAACTCGCCGACGGCCCGGACCCGCCGGTTGCCGAGGTGGTCGATATCATCCACGCTTCCGATACTCTTTCGCAGCTTGAGCAGGTAAGAGATAACCTCGTAGAAATCACGCGGCGACAGCGTCCTTTCGTCCAGCGGCGTATCGAGCCCGAGCTTGATGTTGAACTTCAGACGGCCGACCCGTGAGAAATCGTACTTGCGCGGGTCAAAGAACATACCGTGGAACAGGGCCGTCGCCGTCTCGATCGTCGGCGGGTCTCCCGGACGCTGCTTGCGGTAGATTTCGATCAAGGCGTCGTTGGTCGCCTTCACCGGGTCCTTGCGCAGGGTCTCTGCCAACGTGCTTCCGATGTCGTCCAGTTCCGGGAAGAACACCGCGATTTCGGCGATATTCGCCTGGAGAAGGCTATTCACAGCCGCACCTGTGATTGGTGCATTGGCCTCCACGAGGATTTCCCCGGAATTCGGGTCGATCAACTCGACCGCCGAGTGAGCGCCTTCGAGGTCCTCGATACCGATTTCGACTTCCTCGACCTGTGCCTTCTTCAGCTGCGCGAAAGCGCTGTTGGTGATCTTGCGGCCGGCCGCGACCAAGACGCCCTTCTTCTTACTCGGGTCGGGAACGTCCTTGCTCAGCTTGTTCCCGATCAGGTTCTCATCGAGCTTCCAAAAGATCTGATTGCCGCTCAGCCGGATGGTTGAAACCGAGTAAAACGTGCGCAGGATTTCTTCGTCTGCGTTCAAACCCAGGGCGCGCAGGAACGTCGTCGCCAGAAACTTCCGTTTTCGGTCGATGCGCACGTACAGGAGGTTCTTACTGTCGAACTCGAACTCGACCCAGGAACCGCGATAGGGAATGATCTTGGCCAGGAAGTAAGTCCGCTGGGCGCCGGATTCGAAGAAGACACCGGGTGAACGGTGGAGCTGGCTGACAATGACGCGCTCGGTCCCGTTAATAATGAAGATACCGTTCTCGGTCATCAGGGGGATGTCGCCGAAGTAAACTTCCTGCTCCTTGATGTCGCGGATCGTCTTCACCTCGGTGTCCGGATCTTTGTCCCAGACGACCAGGCGGATGGTGACTTTCAGCGGAACCGCGAAGGTCATCCCGCGCTCTTTGCATTCTTCCAGGTTGTACTTCAGGTTGAGCTGAACCGGGTCGCCGCAGTCATCGCAGCGCGGCACGTCGTTGGGGTTGCGGGCGCCGCAATTGCGGCAGATCAGGTCTTCGATGCCGTAGGGCGTCAATACCAGCGTTTCGCCGCAGTTGCGACAGCGGGAACGCAGGTGCTCGAGACCGGTCAGCTTGCCGCATTTGCATTCCCAATTGCCGATGGAATACTCGACGAACTCCAGGGAAGATGTCCCCCGGAAATCCGTGATTGGGAAAACAGAATTGAAAACCGACTGCAAGCCGATATCTTCCCGCTCGGAGGGAAGCAAATCCATCTGCAGAAATCTTTGGTACGATTGTTTCTGAACTTCCAGGAGGTTCGGGATGGGGAAAACGCTCTTGATCTTTGCGAAGTCGACTCGATCCCTGTAAACGTTCTTGATGAAATCCATGCCTGAAAACTCTCCCTTTACTGGTACTTAACCTAAAAGCTCGATCGCCCGGATAGAACTCGAAACGAATCCCCGGTACTGAAGAGGATGAGCAAGGGAAATGCGGATCCTAGCGAAGAACAATTGTTGACCCGATTGGTCACTTGGTTTCTATGACCCACGCAATCGGTGCCCGATTGCCGCGAGGACCTTCACTCAGTCCAAAACGAACAAGAGGGGACACGTATCCCCTCTTGCTGACTTAATGAGCAAATTTAAGGCCCAACACTGAACGGAAGTCTACCACAGGCCCCCGTAGATGTTCAAGCGCGCGAGTATTGCGCTAAATCTTGGAACTACTTGATTTCGACCTGAGCGCCAGCGTCTTCAAATTTCTTTTTGATCTGCTCGGCTTCGTCCTTGCTCACGCCTTCCTTCACGGTCTTGGGCGCGGCTTCAACCAGGTCCTTGGCTTCCTTGAGGCCCAGGTTGGTCACTTCACGCACGGCCTTGATGACGTTGATCTTCTTGTCACCAACGACCTTGAGGACGACCTCGAATTCGGTCTTTTCTTCGGCCGCCGGCGCGGCTGCCGCGGCACCTGCTCCGGCGCTTGCCGCCGGGGCTGCCGCCGCAACCGCCGTAATACCAAACTTCTGTTCCAGATCCTTGACGAGTTGGTTGATCTCCAGGATCGAGGCCTGTTCAATCCAACCCAGCACTTCTTCTCTACTGATAGCCATTACTTAGTCCTCCGATATACCTACTGTTTCTTTTCCTCGAGCTGTTTAAGAGCAATTGCCAACCGAGTCAGCGGTGAATTCAAGGCACCGGCCAGCCTGGTCAGCGGAGCGTTCAGAAGGAAGAGCACCTTCCCGAGCAGAACCTCACGGGACGGCATCTCTGCCAACGCCTGGCACTGCTCCGCAGTCAGGACTGACTGTTCGAGCACGCCCCCCTTGAACTTAATCTCGGGATGGGTCTTCACAAAATCCGTGAGGATCTTGGCCAGCGCGATTGGGTCTCCGCTCGTGTAGGCGATCGCTGTCGGTCCATCGAACCTCTCGACGAGCTTGGAGACGGGCGTGTTCTCAGCAGCTCGGATCGCAAGCGTGTTCTTGATCACCCGGTAGCTGCTTCCCGACTGCCTGATCTTGCGACGCAATTCTGTCACGTTCTCGACGTTGAGTCCGGAGAAGCTCACGATCAGCACGCCTGCATTGGCGGCGAACGCCGAACTCAGTTCTGCAACGACTTGTTGTTTTTCTGTCCTGTTCATAAAAGCTGTCTCGGTGCTGCGGATACGAGCCGCGTAGGAGGCACCGGCTGCAGTGCCGTGCCTCTTGAAAGTAGAGCCGACGCTCGACGCGCCGCCGTTTACTTCGCCTCCAACTGCCCGACGTCGATCTTGATCCCCGGACCCATGGTGGAAGAGACGACCACGGTCTTCAGGTACTTGCCCTTGGCAGCAGATGGCTTTGCCCTGAGCACGGCCTCGATCAGGCTGCGCGCGTTCTGGACAAGTTTTTCAGCCCCGAAGGAGACCTTGCCGATCGGCGCATGAACGATTCCGTTTTTGTCGACGCGGAATTCGACCTTTCCGGCCTTGATTTCCGATACGGCCTTGGCGACATCGAAAGTCACGGTGCCGGTCTTGGGATTCGGCATCAGGCCTCGTGGACCGAGGACGCGGCCGAGCTTCCCGACCGATTTCATCATGTCCGGCGTGGCGACCACTGCATCAAAATCCATCCACCCGCCCTGGATTTTCGTGACCAGGTCGTCCCCACCGGTGATGTCGGCCCCCGCTTCCTCGGCTTCTTTTACCTTCTCGCCTGACGCAATCACACAGACCCGGACCGTCGTACCCAGCCCGTTGGGGAGTACGACCGTTCCTCGGACCATCTGATCCGCGTATTTCGGGTTCACACCCAGCCGCATAGCCATTTCGGCGGTCTCGTCGAACTTCGTGAACTTGACCTCCTCCATGAGGCCGATAGCATCCTCGAGAGGATAGGCCTTCGGCTCAACCTTGGCCTTCGCTTTTTCAAATTTCTTTCCGGACATTCCGACTCCTTATGTTCCCGTAATCCGGTCGGCTGGTCAGCTGCTCAGCTGGTCAACCGGTCTGTTACTCGGTGACTTCCAACCCCATGCTTCGGGCAGTCCCGAGGATAATCTGCTTGGCCGCCTCGAGGTCATTGGCGTTCAGGTCCGGAAGCTTGGTCTTGGCGATCTCCTCGACCTGCTTCATCGTCACCTTCGCGACCTTCGTCTTGTTGGGTTCGGCGGACCCTTTTGCGATGTTCGCGACCCGCTTGAGAAGCACCGCCGCAGGAGGCGTCTTGGTGATAAAACTGTAACTCCGATCCTGGTAGACAGTGATGACTACCGGGATGATCAGCCCTTCCTGGGCCTGCGTCTTGGCGTTGAACGCCTTGCAGAAGTCCATGATGTTGACCCCGTGCTGGCCGAGCGCCGGTCCTACCGGAGGTGCCGGAGTCGCTTTGCCCGCCGGGATCTGAAGCTTAATCTGTCCGATTACCTTTTTCGCCATTTGGGTTCCAACCGTTCCGTTTCAATGCTTACTCGCATGACACCGGCGACTGTCTGCCGAGACGGCCACAGGGCGGCGTCACTTCGCTCTCGGGTGCCGAAATGACCCTGGGAAGATCGAGACCGCGCGAGGTTATACCTTTTCTACTTGTATGAACTCCAGCTCGACCGGGGTCGGACGGCCAAAAATCGTGACCATGACCTTCAGCGTGTTGCGCTCGAGGTTGACGTCCTCGACAATCCCGGTGAAATTCGAAAACGGGCCGTCAATGATCTTGACTGCCTCACCCTTGTCAAAAACAAACTTCGGCTTGGGTTTCTCCGCCGTCGTCGAAACCCGGTGCACTACCTGGTTCACTTCCTCCTCGGTGAGTGGAGTGGGCTTGTTCCCCTGACTCACAAAACCGGTCACCTTCGGCGTGTTGCGCACCAGGTGCCAGGTTTCGTCGGTCATCTCCATTTCCACGAGGATGTACCCCGGGAAGAAAAGCTTCGAGCTGACGACTTTCTTGCCGCCCTTCATCTCCACCACATCCTCGGTCGGGATCAAGATCTGGCCGATCTTGTCTTGAAGACCATGGATCTGGACGCGGCTCATCAAGCTTTCAGCCACCTTTCGCTCAAAACCCGAATAGGTGTGAATGATGTACCACTTCTTGTCGGCTGCTGTCGAACTGATGGCTGTTCTCCCTGTTAGACGGCCTATTGAAACAATGCAAACACGTAGTTGACGCCGTAGCTCAATGCCAGGTCGACGAGGGACAAGTAGATCCCGAAGAAGAAAATCGTCGCAATGACAACGATCGTTGTCCCGTAGACTTCCTTCTTGGTCGGCCAGGTAACCTTCCTGAGCTCGGTCTTCACGTCTCCGTAGAACCCAACAAAGTTCTTCGGAGCTTCCTTCACTTTCTCAAGCATAGCGTTCCGACTGCCTTTCGCTCCCCGGGGAGGCAAGAGGCTGAAAAAGGTGGCAGGCCAGGAGGGACTCGAACCCCCAACATCCGGTTTTGGAGACCGGCGCTCTACCAATTCGAGCTACTGGCCTGCAAAAGAAACCTATTTTATCTCTTTGTGCGCGGTATGCGTGCGGCACCACTTGCAGTACTTCTTCAGCTCGAGTCGGTCCGTCACGTTCTTCTTGTTCTTCGTCGAAACGTAGTTCTTCCGCTTGCAGCCCGTACACTGAAATGTAATGTTATCCTGCATAAGATCATCCGGCGAGCGCTTCTGGCGCCCGCCGAAGCTCCTCGACTATTCAATAATTTCCGCGATCGCCCCGGCGCCGACTGTGCGGCCGCCTTCACGGATAGCGAACCGCAACCCTTTTTCCATGGCGATCGGCGTGATCAACTCCACCGTCATCGTGATGTTGTCGCCCGGCATAACCATCTCCACGCCGTCCGGCAGTGTCGCCACCCCCGTCACGTCCGTGGTCCGGAAGTAAAACTGCGGCCGGTACCCGGTGAAAAACGGCGTGTGCCGCCCGCCCTCTTCCTTCGTCAAAACGTACGCCTCCGCCTTGAACTTCTTGTGCGGCGTGATTGAGCCCGGCTTCGCGATCACCTGCCCGCGCTCCACCTCTTCCTTGTCCGTGCCGCGCAGCAGCAGGCCCACGTTGTCGCCCGCCTGGCCTTCGTCCAGCATCTTCTTGAACATCTCGACGCCGGTCACCACCCGTTTGACCGTGTCCCGGATTCCCACGATCTCGATTTCCTCGCCGACCTTCACCTTGCCCCGCTCCACCCGGCCCGTCACCACCGTGCCCCGGCCGCTGATCGAGAAAATGTCCTCGATCGGCATCAGGAACGGCTTGTCGATCTCGCGCTGCGGCAGCGGCACGTACTTGTCGACCGCCTCCATCAGATCCAGGATCTGCTTCTGGGCTTCCGCGTCGCCTTCCATCGCCTTCAGCGCGCTGCAGCGCACCACCGGAACCTCGTCCCCCGGGAACTCGTAGATCGAGAGCAGCTCCCGCACCTCCAGCTCCACCAGGTCCAGCAGCTCCGGATCATCCACCATGTCCACCTTGTTCAGGCAGACCACGATGCACGGAACCCCCACCTGGCGCGCCAACAGGATGTGCTCGCGCGTCTGCGGCATCGGCCCGTCCGCCGCCGAAACCACCAGGATCGCCCCGTCCATCTGCGCCGCACCGGTGATCATGTTCTTGATGTAGTCCGCGTGCCCCGGGCAGTCCACGTGCGCATAATGCCGGTTCTTGGTCGAGTACTCCACGTGCGCGGTCGCGATCGTGATACCACGCTCCTTCTCTTCCGGAGCGTTGTCGATCGAATCAAACGACCGCACCAGGATCGTCGGATCCTGCTTGGCCAGCACCATGGTGATCGCCGACGTCAGCGTCGTCTTCCCGTGATCCACGTGCCCGATCGTCCCGATGTTTACGTGCGGCTTCGTCCTCGAAAATTTCTCTTTCGCCATAAGTTCTCCTCGTGCTCTGGCCTGTGAACCTGCAGCACCCAGGTTGAAAGTACAGAGCCCACGACCAGGATTGAACTGGTGACCCCTTCCTTACCAAGGAAGTGCTCTACCACTGAGCTACGTGGGCAATGAAAGCTTCTTGCGGGGCCTATCTCCCGATACGCGTCCGCCAAAGGTCGACTCAGACAGGAGTACTGGAGCGGGAGACGGGACTCGAACCCGCGACCAATAGCTTGGAAGGCTATGACTCTACCAACTGAGTTACTCCCGCTCAGTCGCCAAAAATAAACTCACATTATCGCGAATAATCGCGCGCCAAGCAACCTGCTGTTCGACAATCACTGGAGGGGGCAGGATTCGAACCTGCGTAGACCCGAAGGTCGACGGGTTTACAGCCCGTTGCCATTGTCCGCTCGACCACCCCTCCACACCACCCCAACCCCGAACGGTCACGGCTATAGCCGGACCATGCGGAGCCACGGAAACGCGCAGTATATCAATTTTCGAACCGCAAAACAAAGTCAAATTTCCGCGTCATCAACAGGCGTACGCGAGCCCGGCCAGGCGGCAGCCTGGCCCGTACCATTTCCTCCCGCAAGCTCGCAGCGTTATTCTGAAAATGAATGTCATTTTCACTTGACCGGATTTGTCTGGCCACGATAGTGTTCGCTCGCGGCTCACTGCTGCGTTCATATCCGGAGGATCCATGATTTGCCTCATCAACACTCGTATTCGTCGCCTTGAATGGAGCCAATTGCTGACCCGTTCGCTGGTTTTGGCGGTACTGACGATCGGCACTACGGCCGCCGTCACAGCCCAAGAGCCTTCCAGCGAACCCGAGGAGCCGGATTTCTTCTTCCTCACCGGGGGACCCTACACTCAGCAGAAGTACTCGCCGCAGCTCATCTGGGCCAACCAATGGCTGCAGCACGGTTCGGTCCTTTCGCTGCAGGAGTTCTCGAGCGGCGCCCGCTTCGAGTTCGGGCTGACAGATCGACTCGAAGCCGATTTTGAATTCGGCGCTCACTCAACCCGTCAGGACGTCAACGGCGAGCGACTGGTCCAAACCGAGCTCGAGGCGGCCCTCTTCGGCGCCCGCTACCGAATCCTGACCGAGGACTCGGCACCGATCACTCTTACGCTCGGTCCTCAAATCACAATCCCCCCAAGCAGCACCTCCGACTGGGGAAATCGTGCGAGTTACGGGGTGGACCTGACCGCCGCCAAGGACTGGGGTGGGCCCGTGTTCGCCGCCGCCTCCCTGAACTGGCACGTCACCCCTGGGGTCAGAACCGCGAAAGCGAGCCCCGATCGAGTATCACTCGACCACCTGTCCTTAGCGGCCGCCCTTGGTTTCCGGCCCCTGGAGAAAATGACTCGCTCAGAAACAAAGCACGACATCCACGTCTTCTTGGAGGCCCTTCGCACACGCGAGGATGCTATCCAGGACGAGCAGGTCACATCCGAGTCCCAGGTTTTTGTGGCTCCCGGCTTCCGGTATGGCTTCCTGAGCAAGTCAGGGGTACTGACGGAACTGGGCCTCTCCCTGCCAATTGGCCTGAATCGCGCCTCCCCCGACTGGGGCTTCCTCGTTCAGTTTCAGATTGAGCTCCCGACTCTTTTTTGAGCACCCAGCCGATTTACGTATTTACATGCGTCGATGTATCGTGTTAGACTGCCCGTGTGAAAGAACCCGTCCAATACTTCAAAGCGCTTGCTGATCCGGCGCGGCTGCAGATCCTGGAGTTCCTGCTCGAACAGGAGGGGGGCTGCTGCTCCGCTCCCGATCGCACGGTCTGTGCCTGCCACATCGAGGAAAAGATCGTGCTTTCCCAGCCGACAATCAGTCATCACATGAAGGTGCTGGTCGATTCCGGTCTTGTGCGTTCCGAAAAGCGGGGCCGCTGGGTCTACTACAGCATCGACTACGAATCGTTTAACAAACTGGCCGCCTTCCTGGCACGCTACCGTCGCGCGGCGGAGAGTCCAACCGGGCAAGAGGCATAGGCACCGAAGAAAGGGGCAACGTATGAGCGAAGAAGACATTAAGAGCGTGGTACAGGAGAAATACGGAGCGGCGGCACTGTCCGTCCTCAAGGGAACTGGAACTTCTTGCTGCAGCTGCAGTTGCAGCTCCGATACAGGCGCGGTTCGGTTGGAAGACCCCATCACCTCGAACCTTTACGAGGAAAGCGAGGTGGCCGGAATTCCAAAGAATGCAGTCACCGCGTCACTCGGCTGCGGGAATCCCACCGCTCTCGCCGACCTGCACCCGGGCGAAACGGTGCTCGACCTCGGCTCGGGCGGCGGCATCGACGTGCTGCTTTCGGCCCGACGCGTGGGACCGGGCGGCAAGGCGTACGGACTCGACATGACCAATGAAATGCTCGCACTGGCCGAGGAAAACAAGCGGAAGTCGGGCCTGAGCAACGTCGAGTTCCTCAAAGGCGAGATAGAGAACATCCCGTTGCCGGACAACTCGGTCGACGTGATCATCTCCAACTGCGTCATCAATCTCTCGGCAGATAAGGGGAAAGTCCTCAAAGAGGCATTCCGTGTGCTTAAACCCGGCGGTCGATTCGCCGTTTCCGACGTGGTCACCAAAGGGGACGTTCCCCCGGAAATCAAACGCAGCGTCGAGCTCTGGGTCGGCTGTATTGCCGGCGCACTCGAAGAGAGGGAATACGAGGCGAAGCTCGAGGACGCCGGATTCACCGGGATAGACATCGAGCCGACACGCGTCTACAAGGCCGAGGACGCGGCCGAGTTCCTGGCCGAGAAGGGGCTTGATATCAAGGCGATCGCTTCCGCCGTCGACGGCAAATTCTTCAGCGCGTTCATCCGGGCGACAAAACCGGCGTAACCCGGTATGAGGACTCTGCCAACCGGGCCGTAAAGCGGCGGATTCTGAAAAGCGAATTCGCCCTACGACCGCTCGTCATGCGAAGGCACTCAGTCGTAGGGCGGATTCGCTTTTCAGAATCCGCCGCTTTACGGCCCGGTTGGCAACATCCGACCCCACCCGAGCCCCCTCCCTTCTTCTGCGCGCGGCATCTGACTTAGAATAGTGAACAGCTGCCATGCCGTTCATCATCCCGGTGCTGCTGGTCCTCGCGTGTATCCCGAGCGATCAGACCCCCCAAGACAAGCCGTCCGCCTCGGGACCTGCTGATGAAGTCGTCGTGACGGCCGCACGGATCGAGCAGCCCCTGACCGAAGCAATTTCGCTCGTAACCGCAATCGGGGAAGACGATATCGCCCGGTCGCCGACGCTGACGGTCGACGACCTGCTGAGGTCTGTCCCCGGATTCTCTCTATTCCGAAGGTCAGGGAGCCTGGTTGCCCATCCCACGACGCAGGGCGTGTCGTTGCGCGGCATCGGACCGAGCGGTGCCGGCCGCAGCCTGGTCCTCTTCGATGGGATACCAATGAACGACCCCGTGGGAGGCTGGGTGTACTGGAACCGGATCCCCCCGTCGGCGATCGGGAAGATCGAGGTTGTTCGAGGAGCCACCAGCCAACTCTACGGGAGCTCGGCGCTTGGAGGAACCATTCAGGCGTTTTCGCTTGAACCGGACGGCAGGCGCATCCGAGGCCGCGCCCAGCTTGGAAATGCAGGTTTGCGAGACGTGGATGTGACCGCCACGGACGCCGGAAACAAATGGAGCTATCTTTTTTCCGGGCGCCTGTTCGACAGCTCAGGCTATTACCTCGTGTCCGAGGACATCCGAGGCCAGGTCGATGTTCCTGCCAGCTCGGCTTTCCAGACGTTTTTTGGGCGTCTGCGGTATGACTCGATTGAAGCGGGTCTCAATGTGTTCCACGAGAGTCGAAGCAACGGCACGAGGATCCAATCGAACAGCACCCGAATGGCACTTTTCGATGTGGGTGTCGACAAGGAAAGGTGGGACGCTCGCGTCTACGTTCAATCGGAGCTGTTCGAAAGCAGTTTTTCCAGGCTCCTGCCCGACAGGTCCGCAGAGTTCCTGACCGCCCTCCAGGAGATCCCCTCGACTTCCCTGGGCGCGTCGTGGACCTGGCAGCATAGCCCTCTGCTGGTTGCCGGCCTGGACTGGCGCCATGCGAGGTGGGACCAGCACTCGCAAAACTTCGCCGGTCTGTTCGCTCAGTCGCTCCTGCCTCTGGCTTCGTCTCTGGACCTCCTGCTCGGGGCAAGGATTGACGCCTGGGAGAACGAGCGCTGGCAGACGAGCTTGAACCCGCGAGCCGGGCTGATCTGGCGCACCGGGGATCTGATGACGGTCCGAACGTCGGCATACCGCGGCTTCCGCTCCCCTAATCTAAACGAGCTTTACAGGCCATTCCGGGTGGGCAATGTGGAAACGCTCGAGAACCCGGCGCTCGACGAAGAATACCTTTGGGGCGGTGAGGCCGGTTTGGACGTACACCCCCACCGCCGGTTACTGATCCGGGTCAATGGCTTTTGGAACCAGCTCGACAACGCGGTAACAAACGTGACCCTGTCCACGTCGCCGTCGCAGATCCTCCGGCAAAGGATGAATTCGGGAGGCATCGTGGCGAAAGGAGTCGAGAGTGAAGCAGAGCTCGAATTCGACCGCTTCGCCATTCGCGGCGCCTATCTCCTTTCGGATGCGACCCTGAAGGGGCAGCGACTGGCGGTTCCCCAAGTGCCGCGCCACCAGGCGGTCGTCGCGCTGGAATCCCGGGCCGTCCGGGTGGTGGAGTGGAGCGTTCAGGCGCGCTGGACGGACCGCCAGTTTGAGGACGATTTGAATACGATGATCCTGCCCGAATATGTTATCGTTGACGGCCTGCTGAGCCGACCAGTCAGTAAGCGTATTCGATTGTTCCTTGCCGTGGAGAACGTCTTCGGGACCGAGTATGTCGTCGGCAGGACTCCCGTCGAGCAGTTGGGAGCTCCCCGGCTTGTCCACGGTGGGCTGATGTTCAACTTCTTTCAATGACACAGGGACCAAAGACAGACGGGGCGGGTGAGAAGCGAGTGACCAGTGCTCGGCTCGTCACGCTGGCGGTCGTCCTCATCGTCATTCTCTTCTTCTCATACTATTTCTCGGTTGCCCGCAAGACAGACATTTGTTTTGACGGGGCCGTTTTCCTGCAGCCTATCGTCGCCCTCGAAAGCGCAGGCGAGCTGACTCATACCTACAACACGCAGTCGCCGGAGGAGTTTCACCTTCCACTGACGAACCTCGGACAAGGGATGCTTTCCCAAGGCATTCTCAACTGGCCGTTTATCCACTTTTTCGGCGTCAATCACCTGACCCTGCAGGCGGCGAATCTGATTTTTCTGTTGCTCGGCGGTGCCGTGACGTACCTCCTCGTATTTCGGCTCACGGGCAACCGGCTGCTGCCGTTGGCGGGCGTCGTGCTGTTTTACACCGCTCCCCAGATGAAGGGTTTGGGGCTCCAGGGACTCGGAGAAGTACCCGCGACCTTTTACCTGCTGTTGTGCGCCCTGCTCCTTCATCTGGCCCTCTCGCAGCGCGGGTATTTCTGGTGGCTCGGGCTGGCCGCGTTCGTCGCCTTCCATACGAAGAACTACCTGATCCTCGTCTACCCGATGATGCTTGCCCTGCTGGTGTATCTCTGGCTGCGGCAGAAAGATGTGCGCTTTACGGACCTGCTTCGGTTCTCAGCCGCATTTTGGGCGGCGCTGCTCTTTCTTCCCCTCGTATTTATCCTGCGCTATGGCTGGGAGTCATTTGTGAAGGAGGTCTCCGACTTCTGGACGCTCATTGCATCGACGCAGTGGGGAGAAAGCCTGGGTGCTCAGCAACGGGATCCGGAACTGACGCGTCAAGCGATCAGGGAGCTGAGCAGCAATTACGGAGGCTGGTACCTGCTGTACATCCCTATTGCGGTCGGCTACTTCGTGACGATCTGGGCTCTGGCCCTTCGGCCGACAAACCAGCCCGTGGCCGACGACCGGAAGGCTGACGGAAAGAGCCTCCCGCTCTCCTGGTTGCCCACATTCGATCCGACCCAGGCGGTGCTTCTATTCCTGCTCGGGATGTCTTTGTTCTACGTGGGGTACTGGTTTCATTTCAGCACCTGGGCGATCTGGTACAGAAGGGTTTTTCCGTTCCTGATTCTCCAGATCCCGCTGTGGCTGATCGCGTCGAGCCGCGTCTGGGCGCTCAGCAGAACACGGCCTGTTCTTCGTATTGCAGCTGCCGCGGGCGCTACGGCTCTCCTGATGCTCGGCTTTGCCCACGCCAAGTACTTCGTCCAGGTGTACGACCTCCCCCTGCCTGACGAACTGGCCCTTCGCGAGCGGATCGAGGCGACCGAGGTCATTCGCGCGATGCCTGCCGATGCCCGTCTTTTCGGGCTCGGCTGGTGGCAAGCGCCTAAGTTGTCGATGTTTTCCGGTCGCACCTTCCTCGATCTCACGACCAAGGGGGAGGAGTTCAACGAAGGTTACCTCGTATTGGACCGCGAGGCGATGGGGATAGCGGCAGAGGGAGTGGCCAGCCGGCTGTCCAGCATGGAAACGCGAGTGGTGTGGGAAAACGGGTCGAACAAGATCATCAAGTGGAAGCGCTATCGAGTCGACCTGCGCAAGATCCGGCAAGATGCCAGCTTGCAGCTGCTCAGGATCGGGCCGGATCATTCTTCGACAGCGGGCGAACGGTTTTCTCAGCAGCCGGGCGGAACGTTCGCCATGTGGGCCATCACTGAAGGGGCCAGGCCGAAGACCGTGGTCGTCTGGGACGGTCTGCTTCTGCACAGCGATGTGAGCCCGGACGGGAAGCTGATGACCGCCATGGTCCCGCGCGCCGTCTTCTCCAAGCCGGGCCGTTATCCCATCGCTCTATACGATCCCGAAAATCAGCGCCGCTCGAACGTCTCAGTCATGGTCATCGGAAATCCGTGATCAGCGGGACGCCCGCGCGAACCAAAGGTATCCGACTGATCGGACCGATCGGTCCGATCAGTCGGATGGCTTTAACAGCTTGCTTTTTCAGCCGGCAAGCTCGGGGCGAGCGGCCAGTTCTTCGACTTCTTCTTTGACCCGTTTTCCTTCAATCATCATGTAGACAGTCGGAATGAAAACAAGCGTGATCAGTGTCGAAGAGAGCAGCCCTCCAATTACGACCCGGGCCATCGGCACTTGAAGCTCAGATCCTTCCCCAAAACCGAGAGCCATGGGCAGAAGCCCGAGCACGGTGGTCAACGTCGTGAGCAGGATGGGACGGAGACGGCGCCTACCTCCCACCTCGATCGCCTGGCGTAGCGAGTAGTTATGTTCGCGCCTGAGCAGGTTCGTGTAATCGACGAGCACGATCGCGTTGTTCACGACGATGCCTGCAAGCATGATGGCGCCGATGAACCCCTGCATGTTGAAGGTGGTGTTGGTCAGAATCAGGGTCAGGACTACGCCGATCAATCCCAGGGGAATGGAGAACATGATGATCAGCGGATCACGGAATGATTCGAACTGGGCCACCATGACCAGGTACACGAGAACGATCGCAAGCACCATGCTGAGAATCAGGTCGCGGAAGGCCCTCTGCTGTTCCTCGTACTCCGCGCCCAGGAGCACGGCAAAATCCAGGGGAACCGCGAGCTCGCTCAGGCGGTACTGCAGGTCCTTGACCACGCTGCCGAGGTCCCGGTCCGCGAGGTTGGCACTGACAATGATATTCCTCTCATTGTTCTTACGTTCGATCTCGATAGGCCCTTCGGCAGGTTCCAGGACAACCAGGCTCCTCAAGGGTACCACGTCCCCCGAGGGAGTTTGTATGGGAGTATCCATCACTCCTGCGAGGTTCTTGCGATCGGCCTCTCCGTACCTGACCAGGATGTCAAATTCGTCGCCGCCCTCCCGATACATCGTGGCTCTCGTGCCACCGATCGTGGTTTGCAGCGTGTTTGCGATTTCGGAAACCGAAAGACCAAGGGCAGAAGCTTTGGTTCGATCGATCTTGATCTGGTTCTCCGGACGGCCTTCGCTCTGGCTGATCAGGGCATCAGTCACGCCCGGGATGGTCTCCATGATACGGCGCACCTGTAACGCCAGATCATAGGCACGGTCGAGATCGTGTCCCCTCACTTCGACGCTTAACCGTTCCTCGGTTGAACTGGTCATGCGCATGATCCGGAAACTCCCGCCGGCCCGGGCGCGTACCCTTACCCCGCTCATTTGGGAGAGCTGGGGTCGCAGCGAATTGGCAATCTCCTGGCTCGTCCGCTTCCTCGCCGCCTTCTCTTTCAGGACGACTCGGACAGAACCCGAAGCGACTCCGCCGCCACCCCATCCGCCGCCGCCTGAGCCGACCTCGGTCATGACGTGATCGGCCTCGGGGATCGAGTTTTTAACGATTCCTTCCAGCCGACGCGCGACGGCGTCGCTGTTCTCCAAAGTACTGCCGGGGGGAAGCTCGTAGCTCAGCCGGACTTCCCCTTCATCAGTTTCTGGAGAAAGCTCCACACCGATCAGCGGGAGCAACAGCAGAGTGCCGCCAAAAAGCATGATCGTCCCTATCAGAATTGTCTTTCGGTGATCCAGGGCCCAGTGGATAGCACCCTGGTAGCCACCATCCAGACGATCGAGCAACATTCCGCCGAAATGGACGAACTTGTAGACGATCGACTTCTCATTGGGCTCGCGCACCCGGATGAACTTCGAGCACAAGACAGGCACGAGCGTCAGAGCGACGACTAGAGAACACAACAAGCTGAAGCTCACGACGTAGGCCAACTGCTTGAACATGACCCCGCTCATCCCGCTCATGAAGACGACGGGCAGGAAGACAACCACGGTGGTCAGCGCCGAGGCGACGATCGCGGGCCCTACTTCCCGTGTGCCCAGGATTGCCGCTTCTTTGCGCTCGAGGCCGGCTTCCCTGTGGCGGAAGATGTTCTCCAGAACGACAATCGCCGAATCGACGAGCATGCCCACACCCAGGGCAAGGCCTCCGAATGTGATGGTGTTGAGCGTGAACCCATAGAAATACATCAGGGCGAAGGTACCGATGACCGAAATGGGAATCGCGACGGCGATGATCATCGAGCTGCGTATGTTACGCAGGAACAGCAGCAGGACGACGACGGCCAGGATGGAGCCGAAAACCGCCGCCTGTCGAACCGATCTGATCGAGTTCTCGATGTACTTGGAACTGTCCATCGTCACGTCGACCTTGATGTTCTTGAAATCGCGGTTGATCCGCTCGATCTCGGCGCGTACCTCCCGGGCGACAGTCACGGTGTTGGAGCCCGACTGTTTGTTGACCGAAAGTCGAATACCCGGTTTCCCGTCCACGCGGGTGTAGTCTCTTATCTCTTCGTGACTATCCTCAACAGTGGCGATGTCCTTGATCCGGACAGGGACTCCGTTGCGAAGAGCGACGACAGTCTCCTCGATCTCCCGCATGTTCGTGTATTCGCCCTGGGTCCGCAGCGGGATCTCGAATTCTCCTTCATAGACGTTACCGGCCGGCAACTGCACGTTTTCCCGGCGCAGAGCGGTCAGCACCTGCTCGGTGCGCAGCCGCATCGACTGAAGCCGTTCCCGGTTCAAATTGACGTGGATCTGGCGGCGCAGACCGCCCCGGAGGTTGACCGCTGCGACTCCAGGCGCCCGCTCCAGGCGGTACTGGATCTGGTCTTCGACGAAATAGCGGAGATCGCGGGGATCCATGTCCCCGGACACGGATAGAAACAGGATCGGGAACTGAGAGATATCAAACTTGTAGAGCACCGGCGGATCGGCGTCGTCCGGGAGCGCTCCGCGAACTCGGTCGATTCGGGTTCGGATCTCGTCGGCAGCCTCCGCCAGATCGGTCCCCCAAACGAAGTTGACCCGGACGGAACTGCTCCCCTCGGAGGAATCGGACGTGATTTCCTCAATACCGGGCGCACTACCCAACGCGCGCTCGATCGGTTCGGTGATCAGTTTTTCGATTTCCTCAGGGCCGACACCCGAGTAATTTGTGCGGACGGTAATCGCCGGAAAGCTAACGTCAGGCATCAGGTCGATCGGCAGCCGCATGAACGCAATGGCGCCGAGGATGATGATCACCATATAGAAAACCGCCGTCATGATCGGGCGGTGGATGGCGGACGAGGCAAGTTTCATGACGGATTTCTCCTTCCTCCCCCTTGACGCTGACCCGGCCTGGCCGGCTGTTGACCGGGGCGACGGATCGCATCTCCTTCATTAAGAAACTGGGCGCCAGCCGCGACCACCTCCTGGCCCGGCTGAAGACCTTCAAGGATCTGGATTTTCCCCTGCTGGGAGACACCGATCTTCACCTCGGTAAGACGCGCCCTATCTTCTTCGATCAGGAAAACTGCGTTGCGGCTTGAACGGGTGACAACCGACTCCCGCGGTACAGCGAGCGACTCGATATCCCGTATGACGATGGCCGCCCGAACGAACATCCCGGCTTTGAGCAGCGCCGCCCGGTTCGGGATGATGATTTCGACTTCCGCCGCCCGTGTGGCTGGGTCGAGGAACGGGGACATGCGACTGATCGTTCCCTTGAAACTCTCATTAGGGTAGGCATCAACGATAATGCGTGCCTGCAATCCAACGCGCAAGTTGCGCAGATGCTGCTCAGGCGCTGCCACGATGGTCTTGAGGCGAGACAGGTCGAGGAGTGAGAGAATCGACGAACTGGGACTAACCTGTGCACCCGGGTGCAGGGTTCGTTCGCCCACAAACCCAGACATGGGAGCATACATCCGGGTTTGCTCGACCTGAATTTCTAATTCCCTCAACGCCGCCCGCGTCTGGTTGATCAGAGCGTCGGCCACGTCCTGCTGAGCCTCGCCGACTTTGACGCGTGATCGCAGGTCTTCCAAAACCTGGAGAGACACCAGTCTGCTCTCGTAGAGTTGCTCATGTCGCCGCAGCTGGCTCCTCAGGTTCTCCAGGTTGGCCATGTCCTGTTTCAGATTGGCTTCGGCTACCTGGGTGGCCGCTCCAGCCCTGCGTCTTTGCTGCTGCAATTCCAGATCATCGATCGTCGCGAGAAGCTGTCCCTTCTGGACGAAATCGCCGTTGTCCACCAGGACCTGGTCCAACCTCCCCGAAACCCTGGGGGCCACCGCAACCTGGGCGAGAGCGCGAAGTTCGCCCGTCAACTCGACCATTTCCTGGAATGCTGCCATGTCGGCAAACGCCGTTTCGACGACCACTGCGGGTCCCGAACCTCCGGGCCGGGGCGCGGCAGCCTGCTCCTTGGTCTTCAAGGCTTCTACGATCCGGAACGAGAGCAGTGCCAGAACAGCCACAGCTATCACAACGAGAATTGTCTTCTTGATCATCCAGTTCTCCGGGACTCAGTTGGGGTCAGTGTTCAAGCAAACCGCGACTGACTGAGAGAGTCTTTGATTCTACTACACGACATATTACGTTCGGGCTGAACGGATGTAACGGAGGATTAGACGCAAGGGAAAACAAGAGGCGCCAATGTCTTTGTCGGAGCCGCGCACGCAGCGAGGGTGTTGAAAATGTTGCCCTACGTGATATTTCCGTCAAGCGGATTGCCGAAATGACCCCAACGGGGTCACGTAGCAAAGCCCAGGGTTGCCCGCGTTGTGTGCGGGAAACCCTGGGTAGCGAGTCACGTGGTCCGCTCACTCTCGCTCGCTTCTCTCGCTGTCGTGCGCGGCTCCGACAAAGACCGTGTTGGCACCGCCGCGATCTCTTAAAACGGCCCGAGCGTGCCATCCTCGCTCATGGGTCCAGGGACCTGCCCGAGAACCTGCACATCGGCTCTCTCACGCAGTTCCTCGAGAACAGGGGAGGATACCTGGAGGATACCGAGACGGCGGGTGTTGGGGATTCGGACAACACGCGGATCCCGACTCCCGGTGCAGGCCCGGGCTGCGAAAGCGAAGGCCTGCGCATCCGAGTCGGCGATCACCGGCACCTTGCCGCGCTCGAGAAAGGCGCTCGTGTAGAGATTTTCGTAGGTTGCCTCGAAGTTGATCGCCTGAAAGAGCCTTCGAGTCACGATATCGGCAAGACCCAGGCCTATCGCATTCCCATGCGATGCCGGCGTGAGACTCCGTGCGACTATCATCCGGACACGTGGGCGTTCGGGGTCAGGCTCTCCGGGAATCTTCAGCCGGCCGATCACGTTGGTATCCATCCCGACTCCGCTGATGTCTTTCCCGATCTCGTCGACAATCAGGATGTCCACGTCGTCGACCGGCAGGCCGGGCATCAGCTCTCTCGCCCGCTGTAACAGCTCTTTCTCGATTTCCGGGATGGCGTGGGCCGGTATTACTCGCAGCTCAGCCGTATCTTCAAACGCATTTTCCACCAGGCCAACGCCGAGCAAGATCTTCGAATGTCGAAGGACGTGGAGCGCAACCTTTGGAGAGATGTCGCGCAAACCGCGTACGCCGTGCCGGTGTATCTCCAGCGCCTGGGCCTGTTTCCCCAGCCCGATCGCCAGCATCTTCATCAAACCGCTTTCATAAGGACCGTGAAAGTCGGTATGGGGCTTGATCCGGTTGATGAGGATAATGCCGTCTGCCTGGTGCGCATACCGGTCCTGGAACACCCGGACTTCGCATCCTTCCGGCAACTCCACCACGTCCATCGACGAGCGGATGGGAGCCCCGACGGAATCGGCCCGGATTCCGTAATCATGCAGAATACCGGCCTGCCCTTCCGCCGTAGCGCCCCCGTGACTTCCCATGGCCGGCACGATGAAGGGCTCGGCCCCTCGCTCTTTTACCCACGACGCGATGACACGCACCAGGTCCGCAAGCCCGGTGATCCCCCGGCTGCCCACGGCAATGGCTATCTGCGAACCGGAAGTGATCAACTGGCCATGCTCCTCGAGCCGGCACCAGAGCTCCCGCTCTGGCTCGAGTACGGCAGGGCGCGGGAACGTCCGGCTGATCCGAAACATCGGGGGAAAAGGCACAAGATCAATGGCCATCTGCGGTCACTCTTCCTATTGATTCGGCCTGGCTCGCAGCCATTGCGATAAGGGTCCCTGTTTGGCTTTTTTCTGGATCAAGTCCCAGGATGTGCATCAAAGTATACCTTGAATATTTCGGGCTCATGAAGAAACCGGCAACAGCCCCACCTCCCCAAACGTGGCCAAGCCGAGCGAATCCTAGCAGAACCCCGAACAATCGGAAAGAAAAGTCCTGATACGGATCTTTGTCCGGGCGAGGATTTGGACTAAGCTGAATGTCGTTCAGCGGAGGCAGGCACTCATGCTCGACGTATCAAAGAAGTCACGAACACTGCGAACGGCCAAAGCCCAGGCGGAGATACGCTTGAAGCAAGAGACAATCGATCTCGTGCGGAATGGCCGGTCGCCCAAGGGCGATCCTTTCCCCGTGGCCAAAGTCGCGGCCATCCTGGCCGCCAAGAACACGAGCCAGATCATTCCGTACTGCCACCCCCTACCTCTGGACTTCGTCGACTGCCAGTTCGAGGTGGGTGACGGACGTATCACCGTTCGCACCGAGGTCAAGGCGATTTACAAAACCGGCGTCGAAATGGAGGCGCTGACCGCCGCCTCGGTGGCTGCCTTGACGCTCTACGACATGCTCAAGATCGTCGACGAGACCATGGAGATTCAAAGCGTCAAGCTCGTGTCGAAGACGGGCGGGAAGTCTGATTTTGTGACCCGCTTCCCGGAGTCGGTTCGCGGCGCGGTTCTTGTGATGTCGGATTCGGTGTCTGCCGGCAGAAAACCGGATACCTCGGGCCAGGCGATTCTGGAGCGCTTCCGCGAGCTCGGAATCGACACTGCCGAGTACCGGGTGATCCCCGACGAGCCGGAACTCATCGAGAAGGAGTTGATCAGGTTTGCGGACGAGATGAATCTTGACATAGTCATGACGACCGGCGGCACTGGATTGTCCGCGCGGGACTGTGCGCCCGAGGCGACACGCCGGGTGCTCGATCGCCTCCTCCCCGGAATATCAGAGGCGGCCCGCGCTTACGGCCAGGAAAGGACGCCACGCGCGATGCTTTCGGCCGGGGTGGCAGGACTGCGTGGCAAGACGTTGATCGTCAACCTCCCGGGCTCTGAGCGCGGTGTGCGAGAATCTCTTGATGCCCTCTGGCCGGCTCTCATGCACGCGTTCAACATGGTCCGCGGGGCATCGCACGAACCGGCCGACGCGGGCCAGAGCCGATAAATGGAGCAACAGGAGAAACAGCGGTCCGGAGAGATATTGATGACAACCTCAGGACGTGTAATCGCAGTCTCGGTAAGCAAGGAAAAGGGCGTGCCGAAGACTAATGTCGACAAGGTGAGCCTGGTCGAGGAGTGGGGGATAGACGGTGACGCGCATGCGGGCAAATGGCATCGCCAGGTCAGTTTCCTCGCGCTTGAAAGTATCGACAAGATCCGGGCGAAAGGCCTCGATGTGAGCCCTGGAGCCTTTGCCGAAAACATAACCACCGAGTTTGTTGACGTTCCGCACCTGAAGGTGGGACAGCGAATCCGGGTCGGGGATGCGGAGCTCGAGATCACTCAGATCGGCAAGGAATGCCACACGAGGTGCGCGATTTACTACCGGGCCGGTGACTGCGTGATGCCCCGCGAAGGTGTTTTCGCCCGTGTGGTTTCGGGAGGAGAAGTTCAAGTCGGAGACGCGATCGAGGTCCTGTAGATGCACTTCTCGCTGGCCGTCGTGGTGGAAGTGAGTCTGCTCCTGTTCCTCGTTGCCCTGCTCTACTCCTCGGTCGGCCATGGCGGAGCGTCCGGGTACCTTGCAGTCCTCAGCTTCTTCTCAGTTGCTCCCGCTCTGATGTCGAGCACTTCGCTCGTTCTTAACGTCATGGTGTCGCTCGTCGCGTTCTGGGCTTTCTACCGTGAACGCCACTTCTCGTGGACCTTGGCGTGGCCTTTTCTGCTCACCTCCATCCCGGCGGCGTTAGTGGGTGGCCTGATCGCTGTGAGGCCGAAGGGGTACTTCCTGCTCCTGGCCGGCGCCCTCGTCTTCGCGGCTTTCCGGCTGATTCTTTCACTCGGCCGGACCGGTGAAACAGTTGAACCGCCTCCCCTTTACGTCGGGCTTCCGGTGGGCCTTGGATTGGGTCTTCTGTCGGGCATTCTCGGGATAGGCGGGGGCATTTTCCTGAGCCCGTTGATCCTCCTTAAGAAATGGGGCACGGCCAAAACCACGGCGGCGGTTTCTGCGCTGTTCATCCTGTTGAACTCCATGGCCGGGCTGGGCGGACGGTTCATCGGAGGCACGTTTCAGCTGTCGGGGGTCCTGCCATTCGTACTGGCCGCTTTCCTCGGCGGCCTGTGTGGATCTCGCCTGGGAGCCAACCACTTCTCCGGCATGACACTGCGCCGAATCCTCGGGGCGGTACTCGTGCTGGCTGCAATCAAGCTGGTGGCCGCAAACTGGTAAACACGGTAGTCCGTGTCAGCGCAGCTCGTTCCAGTACAGAGGAATTACCTCAACCACGCCGCCGGCGGCCAGGTACTCCGCTTCCAGAGGGAAGACGATCAACGCGGTCGCCTGCGCGAGCCCGCTCATCATGTTGGAATCCTGAGCGCGTAGTGGCTTCACGATCCACTGCTGCGCCTCGCTGGCGAGCACGGCGCGGACGAACTCGGTCCGCCCATGCTTCTTTCGCAGTTCCGAGCCGAGAGTCGCGGTGATTCGGAGAGGGAGGACGTCAATCAAGCCCATCAGGCGGGCGATGGCAGGCCGCACCAGCAGGTGAAACGAAACGAGCGAGGCGACGGGGTTGCCCGGAAGACCGAATAAGTATTTCCCTTCCATCACGCCGAAGAAATTGGGCTTTCCGGGCTTGATCGAAATCCGCCAGAATACTTCCCGGACACCCAGAGACAAGGCAACTTCCTTGACGTAGTCACGATCCCCGACCGAAACGCCTCCGCTGATTAGAACAACGTCCGCATCATCGAGGCACAGCTTCAGTTCGTTCTTGATCAGCGCCGGGTCGTCCGGGACAGTGACGACCCGGACTGTTTGCAGCCCCAACGCTTTCACTGCGGCCATGAGACCGAAGGAATTGGAGTCGCGGATCTGTCCAGGCAACAGCGGTTGTCCCGGTGCCACCAACTCACTCCCGGTCGCCATAACGGCTATCCGTGGTCTTCGGTATACATCAGCTTGCCCGAGACCCAGAGTGGCCAGCATTGCCACGCCCGCTGGGGAAATGTGGAGCCCCGATCGGAGGGCGAGCGCTCCGGCCCGGAGCTCGGACCCGCGACGGCGGATGTTGTCCCCCGGGTAGCCCGGCGCAACAAAAACCACCTCGCCAGGACGGGTTTCCACGTATTCCTGCATGACAACGCAGTCCGCGCCGTCCGGCACGGGAGCACCGGTCAGGATTCGAGCGGTCGCGCGCTTTTCGAGCGCGACTGACGAGCGGCTGCCGGCGACTACGATGTCCTGAAGACGAAACGCAACCGGGTCTTCGGGACTCGCCTCCAGTAAGTCGGCGCTGCTTACGGCATAGCCGTCAGCCGCCGAGGCGTCGAAAGGAGGCAAATCGTCCGTGGCGTACACATCACAAGCCAGGACTCGATTCAGGGAATCGCTCAGGCAGACGCGCTCGGAAGGGAGAGGCCGGCAATGATGAAGTATCCTCGAAAACGCTTCCTCAAAGGTGATCATTCGGAAGCTCTCATTTTAGCCTTTCAACCTGTTCATGTCTCTGGGCGGCCAAGCTCGCCAACCGGGCCGAAAAGCGGCGGATTTTGAAAAGCGAATCCGCCCTACGACCGCTCGGCATGCGAAAGCGGTTGGTCGTAGGGCGGATTCGCCTTTCAGAATCCGCCGCTTTTCGGCCCGGTTGGTGAAAACCAGACATCTGCGAGAACTCTTGTATAGTAAGGTTACGCTATGGAACCGGTCCGAGACAGCCACGGCAGGACGATCGATTACATGCGGGTGTCGGTCACCGACCGGTGCAACCTGCGATGCATTTACTGCGTCCCTCCCGATAACCTCCAATTCATTGACCGCACGGAATTATTGAGCTACGAGGAAATCACTCGTGTAGCGACGATAGCCGCGGGCATGGGGATACGCAAGGTGCGGGTCACTGGCGGCGAGCCCCTGGTTCGTAAAGACCTCCCTTTCCTCGTCCAGGCTTTGGCAAAGATCGCCGGAATCGAAGACGTGAGCCTGACCACCAACGGCATGTTGCTCGGTCGATTCGCCGGTCGGTTAGCCGAAGCCGGCCTGAAAAGGGTCAACGTGAGCCTTGATTCACTCGATCCCGACCGATTCCGGGAAATGACCCGGGGGGGTCGCGTCGAAACCGTTCTCAAGGGTCTCGAAACGGCGAAAAAAGCGGGCCTCGAACCACTTAAAATAAACACCGTCGTCATCCGAGGCGTGAATGACCGGGAGATCGAGCAGTTCGCGCGCCTGACGACCCAAGCCCCGTACGAAGTTCGCTTCATTGAGTGGATGCCGATCGGATCAGGTGAATGGCGACGCGACGGTTACGTTGGACTCGAGGAAATCATGGCCAGGGTTGCCTCGGTGGCACATCTTGTTCCGGAAGGCGGCGGACAAGGCGGACCGGCGAAAAGGTTTCGGTTCAAGGACGCCCCCGGCGTTATCGGTTTTATCAGCCCGATCAGCCAGCACTTTTGCGATTCCTGCAACCGGCTTCGCCTGACCGCCGAGGGAAAGCTCCGGCCATGCCTATTCAGCGACCGCGAAATTGATCTCCGCTCTGCGCTGAGACAGGGAGCGACAGATTGCGAGGTCGCGGCACTGCTGCGCTCAGCCGTCCGGATGAAGCCTTTGAGGTATCCCGCCGATATGCCCCAGGGCAAGTGCCGCCTCAAACCGATGTCGAAAATCGGGGGATGACTGAACAGGGGCAAAGGGGCAGAGCGACAGAGGGACAAAGGGAAAGACAGCAGGAGATGCGCACCCTTCGCTGCTTCAATCCTTTCTTCCGCGCCTTTGCCCCTTTGCCCTTTTTCCCCTTTCCCCTTTGCCCCTCTACCGCCCTGCTTCTCTGCCCCTGTTGTTCCTACTGCACCTTCGGCGCGGTGAAGCTGCGGCCGTCCTGGTCCCCGGTCAGGCTGTCCACCTTGCCGCCGGCGTCTTTCCGGAAGCTTAAGCGAACGTTCGCTTCCCGTATGAAGAAGTCGGTCTCCGACTCGGGGATCAGTTCGATCTTCGTGTCGCCTTCAGCCTGTGCCATGAGCCGATCCCCTTCTTTCGTGACCACGATGGCCGGACCGCCCGGGATTTGGTAGCGGCCGACGTAAGCGCCAAAGACTTGGGGATCGATTGAGCTGTTTGCCTTCGGGCGGCGGATAACACGACTTTCGGATCGGGCTTGCGGGTCACCGGGAACCAGCAGGTCATCCCTGACTTGCCAGTTCGAATCAAACGCGCCCGAGACGACCCGGATCCTCTCCCGCTGTCCGGCTTGTTTGGGACTTGGGGAATGGCCATCGACGATAGAAAAATCCCAATTGGCGAGGTCCCGGTTGTTGGCGTTCGCAAAGTACATTCCATCGGCTGAGGTCGCTGCAACGACGCACACATACCTCTCCGGGTTGAGCGGGTTCGGATAGATCATTTGAACCACCGCATCAGCAGCCCTGAAAGCCTTTTCACCGATCTGGATCTGTTCGGCGGATATTTTCAAAGGCAACCGATCGGCCAGCTGGGCAGTTATGACGTTCTCAGCCGGTCCGCCGAACAGCAGAAGCGAGTATCGGGCGGCATCCGCCGGCGTCAACTCAGTATCCTTGAAGACCCGAGCCGGCTGGTTCTGCCACTGGCGCCAGAAGCCGGCGAAGTTTTCGGCCTTCTCCCGACAGAGCGCGGCCATATCCGGGTCTTTCGAGACAGTGCCAACCACTACGGCGAACGGGGTGCCCGTGAAATCCCCGATGGATCCGGGCAGCTGGGGCGATTTGTGAAGACTTGCCGGCATGTATCCGTCGGCGCGCAGCCGCAGACAACCGTCTTTGGGCTCAAGTTGGCGCACGACGCCATTCCAGACGACCTTCACCGGCTTTCTCGACTGCACGAGCGGCGCGGCAGGCGAGAGAACGACGTCGACCACATTTTGGGTATCCAGCCGAATCACGTTTGGGCCCACGACTTCCGCGTCAACCACCGCAAATTCATATGGACTGGCCATCTGCTCGACTTTCGCCCAATAGGCGGACGCGTTTCGTAACTCGGCCGAACGGATGCGGACGTGCGTCGGGCTGGCGTTGCGCCGATGCTGGAGGAACCACTCGATGATGTCGTTCATCACGTCGAGCGCTTCGTGTCCACGCCCGGGGATTTCCCGGTAACGGACGTTGTAGCCCCACCGCTCGAGCAATCGAACACCCCACCTGGAATAGTCGACGTTTACGCTCCGATCCACATCCCCGTGGTGGACGAGGATCGGCATGCTGAGCAGACCGTCCGCCAACGCGAACGAGCTCTCCTTCTCATTCCGGAGACGCTCGAACGGCGAGAGTGCGGCCAGTTGCTCCTCCGAAAGCTGCGAGTGATAATCGGCCCCTCCATACACCGGCGCGATCGCTGCAAAAAGATCCGGGTGCCGGGTGCCGACGTTCCAGGTTCCCCATCCGCCCATGGAATCGCCGGTGAGGTAGACACGGTCTTCGTCGACGTTGAATTGCTCCTTGGCCAGTCTGATGACCCGCAGAATGTCGTTGTCCCCCAGGCCCAGGTATGACGTGTTCCCCCGGCCGTGCGGCTCCATGTAGATCACCTGCTGGTGATTTGCAAACTCGGTCGCGATGCCCGCGTGTCGGGAGTCGGCCGACCACCAGCGGACGTACGGAGGATTCGCCGGGTTGTAGCCGTGAATCTGCAAGACGAGGGGCCACTTCTTGGACGGATCGTAACTGGCGGGGAGGTAAGCGCGGCAGAACTGCGGCGACCCGTCCACCTCATCCCGGTACGCCAGTCGAACAAAGCCATGCGGCCGCACCCGGGCGCGCTGTCCCTTGGCCTCAAGCTTGATCTCTTCGTATTCCATGAGCGGCGAGTGAATCTTCCACCAGGGATTGCCCGTCGCCTTCTCCGGTTTTCCCCCGAGGCGGTCTTCGACCATGTCGGCAAGCATCTTGACTGTGAAACCCTCGGGGCTTGCTTCGTCGGCCGCGGCTGCAGCGGCGATGAGGCGGGACGCGGCGCCGATGCTGTCACCCTTGTACCAGCTCAGATGTGTCGCAAAGAGCCGCCCCCCGAGCGTGTTCGTAGAGCAACGGATTTCGTACGGTCCATCGGGCAGCGGTCCGGTGTCGATGCCGATCGAGGCACCGCGCGCTGCACTCTTGGAGAACAAGACCTTCCCGCCCGGACCGACGAGTTCGACCAAGACGGCAGCCAGTTCGTTGTGGACCTGGCCGGCATCGGTCTTGATGTTCAGCCGTCCCGAATCGCCCTTCAAGATCGAGGGACTGATCTCGAAACGAGGCGCAAGGATTGCGCCTGGTTCGAGCACCCTTGCCGTGAAAGTCCAGGGACCGACGCTTTGAGCGGCCTTAATGAGCAGAGCATTCTCGCCCGTCTTCATCTCGACATCGACCTGCTCTTCGTCGGGCGTGAGGGAGCGGTCAGCCTCTTTGTCCAAAACCAACTTTCCGTTGACCCACACCCGAACGCCTTCGTCGCTTCCAACCGAAAGAAGCACCTTGCCGTCCTGTTTTCTGTTCACCTGCGCGAATGCATAGGCGACGGCCTGCTCCTTTGGAGCGTCAACGGAATCTGTGAGGTTGACGAAGTCTCCCCAAGAATCCATCCAGTGCCATTTCACGTCCGACCCGTCGCCCCTCTTGTGCTTGAGCCCGTCGGCAGGTTTGATCGCTGCTTCACCGCCCTGGTCCGCCAGATAATCCGTTGCCATTGCCGACGATGCCGGCGATGCGGGGAAAGCCCCGACAACCAGCCAGCGTCGGATATAGCGTTCGTTGTTTCGGACCCAGGGCATTCTCATTTCGTCTTTAAGAGCCTGGCCCTTCTTTTCCCCGGATTGCGCGGCTCGGAGCAGCGGGCCTGAAATCACGAGAAAAATGAGTGCGGATAGAGCGGGCAGCATTCTAGGCATAGATCGAAGATGCATGATGATTCCCCTTCCGGTTTTGGACGTAGCAATGCCACTGGTGGGCTAGTACGGAAAACAGGGTTCAACGGTTCACGGTTGCACGGTTCACGGTTGCACGGTTCACGGTTGCACGGTTCACGGTTTTTCGGTTTCTCGGTTCCTGAACCGTCTAACGGGGAACCGCGTAACCTTGAACCGTATAACCCTGAACCGTATAACCCTGAACCGTATAACCCTGAACCGTATAACCCTGAACCGTATAACCCTGAACCGTATAACCGCGAACCGTCCTAACGCTTGACCATCCGGATTTCGGTGCCGGTTGAATTGAAGTGCACCTCGTCCATCAACTGGTTGATAAGGAAGATGCCCCGACCGCCGGATGAGAAGATGTTCTCGCCGTGGATCGGACTTGGGATGGAATGGACGTCAAATCCTGGACCGGGATCGCGAACGACCATGAGTATTCCGCGTGATTTGTCGCAGCAGACGGTGAGTTGAACGGACTTGTGCGGGTCCTTTCGACAACCGTGCACGACGGCGTTGACGAGGGCTTCGTGGAGTCCGAGCTCCACCTCGAATTCTTTCTGCTGCGCACAACCCTCACCGCGGATCGCCTCCATCACCTTTTGGACAATGCCGGACAATGCCTCAGTGGTGGCGGCGAACTGAATATCGAGCCTCACGATCAGGTCATCGCTGTCGAACTCACAGGCGGGCAAAGGTTGCTTTTTCATGACACTCTAGATTTTATGCGGACGCCTGTCCCTCCTGCAACGCGGGCAGGGGGCCCCGCCATCCACGAACGATGGCGAAGAAAAGGCGAAAAGCCGATTACGAGTACGATTACGATTGCGAGAACGAGAAAAAGGCCAAGCCACCCTCCTGCTCCCCTTCCTGCTCGTACTCGTACTCGTAATCGTAATCGGCTTTCTGCCTTCGTTCCTGTCAGATTCGTCACATTTCGGGGACATAGAACTTAATTCGATTGCAGACGGGAAGATTAGTGGTAACGGCGAGGGAATTAAGTATCATGTCCCCGAAATGGACGATACGAGCAAGAAAGAATTTTTCCCGGTCGAAAAAAAGTACCGCAGCCGGGCTGTCGTTTGCGGCCCGAACCGTGCGGGACACAGGGCTCACCTGCGTTCGCTGGGCCTGCTGGACGATGATTTTGCCAAACCCTTCATCGGCATTGCGAACTCGTGGAACGAGATGCATCCCGGCCACGTTCACCTCCGGACCCTGGCAGAGGAGGTGAAGAAGGGCATCTGGCAGGCGGGCGGCATTCCGTGGGAGTTCAACACGATTGCATTGTGCGACGGCGTGGTACACGGCCATCCGGGAATGCGGTTCACTCTCCCCAGCCGGGACCTGATCGCCGACAGCATCGAGATAATCGCCGAAGGCCAGCAACTGGACGGCTTCGTCTGCATTTGTTCGTGCGACAAGATCGTCCCGGGGATGATGATGGCCATGGCCCGACTGGATCTTCCCTCGGTGATAGTGACCGGCGGGCCGATGATGCCCGGCTCCTTCAAGGGTAAGCCCGTTGCTATTCCAGACATGCGCGAAGGCGTCGGCAAGTGGGTGACCGGGATCTACTCGGACCAGGAGGCACTGGAGCTGGAATGCTCCGTCTGTCCGGGTCCGGGATCGTGCGCGATGAACGGCACAGCCAACACGATGAGTTGTGTGGCCGAAATTCTCGGACTGAGCCTCCCCGGCTGTGCCACGGCCCACGCGGTCACAGCTCTGAAGAAAAGGATCGCCAAGGAGAGCGGCCGACTGGTTGTCCGTTTGATCGAGGAGGATCGGCGGCCGTCGAGTTGTCTCACCCCGGCTGCTTTTCAAAATGCGTTGATTCTGACGGCGGCCA
>Ga0209077_1000007_pt1 | contig 59300 bp, 49 predicted proteins | sample PPLLak1March2015_FD_187247 | JGI IMG/M metagenome (GOLD analysis project Ga0209077, IMG submission 187247) | Freshwater sediment microbial communities from Prairie Pothole Lake near Jamestown, North Dakota, USA - PPLs Lake P7 Core (1) Depth... | ecosystem: Environmental > Aquatic > Freshwater >... | reverse complement strand
TGTTTCGGTGGTCATCCGCCGTCGTCCAGTTCCGCGGTTCGGGTTGTGTGACCGATTGAAGGGCGCGCGCGTCCGCTCCTGAGAGACAGACGGCCAGCACCAGGACCGGTAACCTCATACCACCTCCTTCCAGAATCCGAGAATCTCGCCAACGTAAGGTTACCACTCGGGCTGGCGCAGGAGGGAGCCAAAGAGTCAGGCGAATCAGACTTGAACCCTGCTAATCGCTTGTTATAACTTTTGATCTATAACTTTGATCAGGTTCTTTTTATAGGTTTTGTCGAAATGAATAGGCACAAGGGGAGGGGCGCTACAAGGCAAGAGCTGGATTACGAGATTACGATACAGCGGGAGAACAGCTGTATTCAGGGTGCCCGGGTTGTAAGAGTCAGGGCTGGTGCGATGTGTTTGCACTGCCGCTCTGGTCTCCACCCGGGGGAAACCGTACGGGTAACTTTGGCCTCCAGCCTTCGCTTCCGGGCTTACGTCTCTCGCGTCATGGGACCGGACGAGCATCCTTCCGACGGCCACATCGCGTTTCTTAATCTTGCAACTCAACACCAGGCGGAGACCGCTCGCGCCAGTCCGACGGCATCCTGGGCCTTTTTTGACGAGACTCTGGACCGGGTCGATTTTGGAGTCGATCTTCGGCTTGCCCACTTGAACTCCTACATCCTCCGTCACTACACGGACCCCGAGGTGTTGGTGGTGGCCGCCCGCAGGCTGGGAGTCACCAAACGTTACCTGGTCGCTCTCTTCAAAAGCAAGCTCGGCTGCCGCTGTTCCGATTGGCTGGTTTACGTCCGGATGCGACAGGCGCTCTGGTTTTTCGCGAGAGAGGACCGGTCGGTGAATGAAGTCGCTCACCGGGTCGGATACCGGACTCTAAGAGCTTTTGAAAGAACATTTAAGCAGCGAATTGGGCTAACGCCAAGACAATTCAAGATCTTGGTGCGGCCGCTGTAATTGTTGATATTGGCCGGCAGGTCATTGTTGGTGAATTATGCGACGAATTTGCCGCGTGGCCTGTACAACCCTCGGTAAGTTGGCTATCTTCCAGTCAGGACATCACACAACAACTTGATCGATGAGGGGGCTTGCATTATGTTGCCTTCCGATTCACCTGTACCCGCCAGACCGGACTTCGCTAACGAGCGTCTCTTCTCTTACTACCCCGCTTTAGGAAGAGTGAGAAAATACGTGCAGGAAAACTGCAGCGAACCGATTACCCTGTCGCAGGTAGCCGACGTAGCCGCTATGGAAACGACTTATTTCTCGGCTTTTTTTCACCAGAAGGTTGGGCTCACTTTCACTGATTGGTTACGCCGTTTCCGAATCGCGAACGCCATGGCCATGTTGGCGTCTGAAAACTACTCGGTATGCGAAGTAGCATTTGCCGTCGGATTCAATGATCTGAGGACTTTCGGAAGGGCCTTCAAGCGTTACACCCGGCTCACTCCTACGGAGTACAAGAGATTGACGGGCCCGTCTCCGCTGACACCGACTTCGGAAAGCCGTCAAGGCAGCGCGGCGGTACAGCCGCTAGCTGCTGCCCAGGCAAGTGCAGGGCCCTCCCGGTTTTCTGAATATACCCAGGAAACAAGGGGGGCGGATCATCGGCCCGGATCTCTGCGTCACGCCGGCGTGAAGGTTTAAAAACCGCTCCTCGGAGCGCGCCCGGCTGTTGAAACCGACTTGGCCGATCGCCCTTCCTTCGCCGGAAAACTGGCAGCCCTAATCGAAGAAAGAACGCGAAAGAAGGGCGAGCTATCCCGCATCTGATCTCCGTTTTCCGTTCTGCCTCCTCTCGTATATCCATTCGGCTTAAGCGCGGGTGACTCGACGACCTCAACTCGTTGTCCGAACGGTCAACTCCAGGGAGTGGGCAAGATCTCGATAGTTGACCAGACTCCCTCATGCCATGCCGCGTTTCTCCCAAACGGTGCTGAGACTTCTCTTTCCCAGACACGTAAACTTGCGTGCAATTCTGGGCGTGGTCACGAGAACCAACACCGAACCAATCGGATGTAAGTGACAGGCGCGAAGCGCTCTCGCTCCCCGGGTGCGAGACGCTATCCGCTTCCAGCCGCGCCGATCGTCGATTCCCTCCCTTTCTGTACTGAGTTCGCCCGAACAGGGCTAAACACTCGTACTGACCCTCTTCCTTAATTCGTTTCCGTTCCCCACAGGTGGTGCCATGCGAGAAGACTATCTCCCGTTCGCTTTACCGGATTTGGGCTCCGAGGAACTGGAGCAGGTCACCGAGACGCTCCAGTCGGGTTGGATCACAACTGGACCAAAAGTTCGCGAGTTCGAGACTAGGTTCGCCGCATACGTCGGTGCGAAGCATGCGGTGGCGGTCAATAGCTGCACTGCTGCTTTGCACCTGGCGCTCGAGGCGGCTGGTGTCAAGCGCAATGACCTGGTTATCACGACTCCCTACACGTTTGCAGCTACCGCCGAGGTTATTTACTACCTGGGGGCGATTCCAGTCTTCGTGGATGTCGACGCAGAAACCCTCAACATCGATGTGACCCGTTTGAGGGAGACGTTGCGCCAGCTGGAAATCAGCCGTATTGCACGAGTACCGGCGACGTCCGTCGCAATCCGCAAGGCTCTTCACAAGCGAAGTGGACGGACAGAGAAACCTGCGAGCAAGAGAGCGGGGAAACGGAGATTGAAAGCGGTGGTGCCGGTGCACATGGCTGGCTATCCGTGCGACATGGACGAGATAAATCGAATGGCTTCCACGTTTGGTTTGGCGGTCGTCGAAGACGCGGCGCACGCATTCCCCACGTCCTATCGCGGCCGCCGAATCGGCGGGTTTCAGACAGAGACAAGTCGAAACGCCGCCTGTTTTTCGTTTTATGCCACGAAGCCCATTACGACCGGCGAAGGTGGAATGGTGACAACAAACGATGACCAGTTGGCGGAGCGGTATCGCGTCATGCGGCTTCACGGCATAAGCAAGGACGCCTGGAAGCGTTATTCGGTCGAGGGCAGTTGGTACTACGAGATTCAGGCACCAGGTTTCAAGTACAACATGCCCGATCTCGCCGCTGCGGTCGGCCTCGCTCAGCTGTCCAAAGCGGAGCGCATCTGGACGCGAAGAGCGGAGATGGCGGCGGCTTACAACGACGCCTTTGCGAATTATGAGGAACTGCAGGTGCCGACAGCGGCCCCCGAGATCCAACACTCCTGGCACTTGTATGTTTTGCGATTGAACCTTGATTTGCTCTCTATAGACCGGGATGCGTTCATTACGGAATTGAAGCGGCGCCGAATCTGTACCAGCGTTCATTTCATCCCCCTTCACCTGCATCCTTTCTATCGCTCCGAATACGGATACGAACCCGAGGATTTCCCGGTCGCCTACGCCGAATTCAAACGAGAAGTGTCGCTGCCGATCTACACAAAGATGACGGGCCGGGATGTAAACGACGTCGTGACGGCGGTTACCGAAGTCGTCCGGCGATTCAGCAGAAAGGCTGTTTATGCGGTGGCTGGATTTTAGCGTTGCTGTTTTGGGCCTGCTTTTTTTGAGTCCGCTTCTGCTGGTTTTGGCATGCCTCGTTAAGTTGACCTCTCCCGGTCCGGTGTTTTACAGGCCTCTGCGAGTCGGTCAAGGCGGGCGGCTGTTCAGACTCAACAAGTTCCGAACCATGGTTCCGGATGCTGAGCGTCTGGGCCCCGGGATCACCGGTCATCGTGACGCGCGAGTCACAGGGGTGGGCAGGTGGCTTCGCAGGTGGAAGTTGGACGAGCTCCCGCAACTTCTTAATGTCCTGGCCGGAGAAATGGCGCTTGTAGGCCCCAGACCCGAAGACCCTAGATACGTTGAATATTACCGGCCGGAGCACGCTGCTGTCCTGTCCGTACGGCCCGGGATAACCGGGGCGGCGAGTCTCGTCTACAGGAATGAGGAAGAAGCCCTCACGACCCGTAATTGGGAGCAGGAATACATAGCGCGTCTTCTTCCCGCAAAGCTTTTGATCGAGCTGGAGTACCTCGGTCGACGGAACGCTTGGACGGACCTGAAGCTGGTCTTTGAAACGCTGGGAGCAATTCAAGCTGCCCCCGGCTCTACGAGGAAGAAAGCGCAACCAGTCCACCCCCGTCTGGCGCCGTCCGACCGGGAGAAAAGGGCGTCATTGGCCGACCGGATATAAGCATCAAACAACGCGAGGAGTCACTATGTCGGGCCTGATGAGGCGTCAGGATTCAGTTCAGGATCAATCGGACGACTCGATCTGGATCGATCAGTTCCTGGAGGAGAAGGACGTCGATCTCCTCCGCTACCTGCGGATCATGTGGAAGAGAAAGTGGCTCGTATCGGCGGTCCTTGCGACAGTAGTGGGAATCGCTGCGCTCTGGACTTTCAGCGCGACGCCGCTTTACCGATCAAGCGTGAAGATTCAGATTGATCCGGAGGAGAAAGTTCTCCCCTATCAGCAGGTTCTTGACCTCGTCACTAATCCGCGTCATCTGCAGACCCAGACCGAAATTCTGACCAGCCGGATGCTAAGTGAGCGCGTCAGCCGCGCTCTTCAAAGCAAGGATGGGGTCACTCGGCCCCCGTTCATCGGTTCCTATTTGAAGGTTGATGTCGTCCCAAACACCCAAGTTGTAAAGGTCAGCTACACGTCAGAGGACCCGACATTTTCGGCGGATGCGGCCAACCTCGTGGCTGAGGAGTACATCCGCTACAACTTCGAGAGCAGGTACAACGCGACACTCGAGGCTCGCAACTTTCTTCAACGCGAGCTGTTTGAGGTGAAAAAGAAACTGGAAAAGTCAGAGGAGGAGCTCGCGCGCTATTCCGAATCACACGACCTCCACACTGTTTCCGAAGAGGACAATGCTGTAGTTCAGAAGCTGTTTGCGCTTAATAAGGAGCTGACCGAAGTCGAGCAGCGGTTACGGGCCAACCGTTACGACGACATTCGGAATTCGACTTCCGCGACCTTCCCGGACAGCTTGAAGAGAGAGACTGTCAAGCAATTGGAGATGCGCCTGTCCGATGCCCGGCAAAAGCTTGCGGCCTTGTCCGTTGAATTTGGCCCAAATTGGCCCGAGGTAAAGCAGTTGCGGCAGGATATCGCCAACCTGGAGCGCGATCTGGAGGCGGAGGTGGAGAAGACAGTGGACCAGCAACGCCTGGAATACCAGCTCGACGAAGAACATCGGCGACGCGTCAACGCTTCGATTGCCGCTCACGAACGTCTCGTGAACCGACTCCGCTCTGACTTGATCCAGTACAACATCATCAAGCGGGAAGTGGACACCGACAAGGAACTTTATGAGGGCTTGCTCCAAAGACTCAAGGAAGCCGGAGTCTCCGCAGGGCTGAAATCGAACAACATACGTGTCATCGAACAAGCCAGAATTCCCCAGGTCCCATATTCCCCAAACAAGCTGCTCAATCTCATCCTGGCAGTTGTTGCGGGGCTGGTTCTCGGTTTCGGATTGGCGCTGTTCGCCGAGCACGTAGATGCGAGTCTGAATAGTCTGGAAGACGTGGAGCAGTACGTTGGTTTGCCCTCCCTGGCTTCGATACCGGTCCTGCGACTAGCGCCGGACAACGACCCACGGTTTATGACGATGGAAGCACTGGAGGCAGTGAGCGCGAATTCGTTCATCGGCGAGGACGCTGGACAGCAGGAGAGCTATCGAGCCCTGAGGACTTCTATTCTCCTTTCCTGCGCCGGAAGGCCGCCTCAGACGATATTGGTCACGTCCTCACTTCCCGGGGAAGGCAAGACAACTACAGCCTTGAATCTGAGCGCTTCGCTTGCGCAGACCGGCCGAAGCGCGGTGCTGGTCGAGCTCGATCTCCGGAGAGGATCCGCCAGCAGGATCCTGAAGCCGGATGGCACCTGCGGTATGAGCGGCTACTTGTCCGGCCACTGCGAACTGGCGGACGTGGTGGAAAACACTGGAGTGCCGAACCTCTATCTTATGCCGGCCGGCGCCCCACCGCCCAATCCGGCCGAACTTGTCGGTTCAAAAAGGATGGAGCTGGCATTGGAAACGCTGGCTCGATCCTTTGATTACGTAGTTTTGGATTCTCCGCCGGTACTCAGCTTCACGGATGCGGTCGTGGTATCTACGTTGGTCGACGGCGTCGTCTTCGTTGTCCAAGGTGGAAAGACCTCCCGAAGCGCCGCGCAGCAGGCCAAGAAGCAGCTGGCCATTGTGGGGGCCCACGTTCTCGGAACGGTCATGAACCGAGTGAAAGGCCTTAGTTCGGGCTGCTACGCTTACTACCCGGAACCCGACGCCTACCAGAAAAGGACCTGGCACGGCTAGGCGATCTCTCCCCGACATCCCAGCGCGCAATTGAAAGGAGCACGGTTATGAGTCAGGCAGACGGTACCGCACTCCAGCATCTCGCCACTGAAACAACTTTCGATCGGCTCATCAAGGTGAGCCAGAAACTGCTGTTCCGGCGTGTCAGTCAGGTGGCGTTGGATGCCCTCGTCGTCGCCAGCGCTCTTTTTACTGCTTACCTGGTCCGATTTGACGGTGAGATCCCTGCGGACCACTACTCGCAGGTTCTGAGGCTGCTTGCCGTAACCCCGGTCCTGTACTTGGCAACGAGCTCCGTCGTGGGAGTTTACGGTCAGGTGTGGAGATACACCTGCTTGAGAGATATCCAATGCCTCGTTCTGTCAGTCGGCTGCAGTTCCCTGGTGGTTCTGGTCGTCCGAATAGCTGAACATCCGATTGGTGGAACAGGTCTGCCGTTGGGCGTTGTGCTCCTCCAACCGATCCTGACGTGCGGAGGTTGGGTGGGCTGCAGGCTGTTACGACGGGTCATGTATCACCGGACGGTTCCTAGTGATGTCGGACGGCGGGGTCTTATGGCCCGGCGACGGATGGTCCTTGTTGGGGCCGGGCAGGCAGGAGTGTACCTGGTTCGGGAGTTCCTGAAAGCGAAGCAGTCCGATCTTGTAGGGTTCCTGGATGACAATCCCGAGCTCCACGGCAGGAGGATCGAAGGACTGAAGGTACTGGGCAGCACTCGTGATTTGGAGAAGGTCGTCGCCCGGGAGAGGATAGGTGAAGTGGTCCTCAGCATGCCGAGCACCGCCCGCTCCGTCACTCTTTCCCTTGCTGACCGGTGCCGAAAGGCGGGAGTAAGAGTTTCGACGGTTCCATCCGTTACCGAAATACTTTCAGGCGAACTCGGCATAACCGAGATCCGCCCCGTCCAGATGGAGGATCTACTCGGACGATGCAGCGTCGACTGTTACGCCCCCCCTGAGTTCCTCAAGACCTATCGGGGCAAACGCATTATGGTGACCGGCGCGGGGGGATCGATCGGATCGGAGCTGGTCAGACAACTGAGGAGGCTGGAACCCTCGTCATTGATCTTGCTCGACAAGGACGAAAACAGCCTCTACGAAACTGTCTTGGAGATTCAAGAAGATTTCGACAATGTGGCCGAGATCATCGCGGACATCAAGGATCAGGCGCGACTCAACAAGCTGTTTGGCGAGCTGATGCCACAGATCGTCTTTCACGCCGCCGCCTACAAGCATGTTCCACTCATGGAAACATGCCCGGCGCAGGCGGTTCAAAACAATGTCATCGGGACGCGCAACGTGGTGGCTGCAGCCGATCGCTTTGGCGTCGAGCGCTTCGTTCTGATCTCAACGGATAAGGCCGTGAACCCGTCGAGTGTCATGGGGGCGTCCAAACGAGTTGCTGAAATGATTGTCCAAGGCAGCGCCGCCCGCGACCGGCGTTACTGCAGCGTCCGGTTCGGCAACGTTCTGGGTAGTCGAGCGAGCGTTGTGCCTCTTTTTCAGAAGCGGATCAGACAAGGCAAGACCATCCCGGTCACGCATCCCGATGTGGAGCGTTACTTCATGACGATTCCGGAAGCTGTCCACCTCGTCATCCAGGCCGGCTCTATAGGGCAAGGGGGCGAGATCTTCATGCTGGACATGGGAAAACCGGTCAAGATTATGGAGCTCGCCCGGAATCTGATCCGTCTGTCCGGCCTGGAGCCCGAAAAGGACGTCCAGATCCAGATAACCGGAATGAGGGCGGGGGAGAAGCTCTATGAGCAGTTGATGGTCGACGGACAGGACACCATCTCCTCGACCAGACATCCGAAGATTTTTGTGGTGCACGCGGCGTCTCCGGATCCCTTCCTGGTTCAGCAGCACTTGCGCCGGCTCGAAAAAGCTGCCGCCGACGACGACGATGCAGAGATCAGGAGACTCTTCGGCGGCCTCCGGATTGGGTACAAACCGCCCTCTCGCAGGGCTTACGGCAAGACGGCAGCATCTCTCCGGTTTAACTGATACAAGCTCGGGTCCATTATGTCCATAGCAATTGATGCCAGGAACATCTCGAAAATATACCGGATCGGTCGCGCCGAGCAGAAGCGCGACACGTTGGTTGGAGCCTGCATGAACCTGGCTTCGATTCCTATCCGCAACTTGCGCCGACTTCGCAGTCTTTCGGTCTTCGGCGGGAACCAGGATGAAGAGGACACGATCTGGGCGCTCAAGGATGTTACTTTCCAAGTCCACACTGGCGATGTTATCGGAATCGTAGGCCGCAACGGCTCCGGAAAATCCACTCTTCTGAAGGTCCTGTCCAGAATAACTCCGCCAACACGCGGTGAAGCGCGTATCTACGGGCGAATGAGCTCGCTTCTGGAGGTGGGAACAGGCTTTCATCCGGAGCTGAGCGGGCGCGAAAACCTCTACTTGAACGGTACGATTCTCGGCATGACCAAGGCTGAGATAGTCAAGAAATTCGACGAGATTGTCGACTTTGCGGGGGTTGAGAAGTTCATCGACACGCCCGTGAAACGGTACTCAAGCGGCATGAGGGTCCGCCTGGCCTTTGCGGTGGCCGCCCATCTGGAACCGGAAATCATGGTGGTTGATGAAGTGCTGGCCGTCGGCGACCTGGCATTTCAGAGGAAATGCCTTGGAAAGATGAACGAAGTGGGCGAATCCGGGCGGACTGTCCTTCTGGTTAGCCATCAAATGAGCCAGCTCCGTCGGCTCTGCAAGCGGGCCATTTGGATCGATGGGGGCGCGATTCAGAAGTTCGGCCCGACCGCAGAGGTTCTTGGGGCGTACGAGAAATCGATGAGCGGCGACGAGAACCAGTCGTTGTGGACCGTCCGAGAATCGAGGCGCAAAGCCTCCTTTCTAGGCTGGGACATTGCAGAGCCCCAACCCAGGCAGCCGAACGTAGTCGAGACCCACGGCGCCGTTGTTGTCAGATTCCACCTGCAGGTAATGCAACCTATCCACGACGGCCACCACGACCTGTTTCTCTATGATGCTGAGGGACGGCTGGTCTGGGGAACGGTGGCGAGTGATCTCGAACTGGAGCCGGGAAAGCACGCATTTGTGTACACTCTCTCGAGTCTGCCACTTCGGCCTGGTTCTTACAGTTGGAGAGTCACCCTCTACGACAGGGCCACGGGCCTGATTGACCGCCAGAACTGTGTCCCGGAGCTGCTGATAGCCACCGAGCCCCTGGGCCACCCTCGGGATGAATGGGCAGGATTTCTAAACTTCCCACACACGTTTCGCGCGGTTCGCGACAACCATACTGCGCGGGCGGACAGGCCCGCCGTTTCAGTCACCCGATAGTAAAAGCAAATGAACATTAGTTCCCGGACTCTAATCGAACATGGCGGGCCGACTACATCGCGGCAACAGCCGGTGGCCGTCCTGACTCCGAGAGTCTCAGTGTTGCCCGACCGCAAGGAGCTTTGGCGCTATCGCGACCTTCTCTTCTTCCTGGTATGGCGGGATGTGAAAGCGCGGTATGCGCAGTCTGTGCTCGGCGTCGGCTGGGCAATAATACAGCCGCTCTTCTCGATGATCGTATTCACAGTGGTGTTCGGGTCACTTGCAAAGATTGACTCGGAGGGTCGCCCGTACGCGATCTTCAGCTATACGGCGCTTGTCCCCTGGACTTACTTCTCAAACGCCGTCTCGACGAGCACAGGAAGCCTGATCACCAGTTCCGGCATGTTGAGCAAGGTCTACTTCCCGCGACTGATTATTCCGCTGACTCCGCTTCTCAGCAAGCTGATCGATTTCGGCGTGGGATTCTCAATCCTTTTCGTCTTGATGCTTTGGTTCCAGGTTACGCCCACATTGAACGCCCTTTACATACCCCTGCTGTTGATGGTTTTGATGCTGGCGGCTGGCGGGATGGGAATGTGGCTCACCTCTCTGGCAGTCCAATACCGGGATGTCAATTACGGGATTTCCTTTGGAATGCAACTCCTGATGTATGCGGCCCCAGTGGTCTATCCGGCCAGCCTCGTGCCAGACGCTTATCGCAGCTTCTACGCGCTCAACCCCATGGTCGGGGTCATCGAAGGATTCCGCGCCGGCCTGCTTGGAACCACTCCAATGCCTTGGGATCTTATTGCTATCGGCAGTTGCACGGCCCTCCTTCTTTTTGTCACTGGCGCTCTCTTCTTTCGTCATAAGGAAGCTGCTTTCGCAGATGTCGTTTAGCCCCCCGTCTAGCCCACGTCTAGCCCGGATTCGCGCGTTGAACCCCCGGGTATGCCCGCCCGAGCTGCGCACGCAGCGAGGGCGCTGAAAATGCTGAAAATGATGCGGACCCGATCATGGATATAGTGGCAGTCGTACCGGCAGGCGGGATGGGGACAAGAATTGCGCCGTCGCCCGTCAGTAAGGAGATCTTTCCCCTGGGCTTCTCGGTTCTTGACGCTCAGTCGGCGCCCCGGCCGAAAGTCGCCCTTGAACACCTCTTCGAGAAGATGACCCGGGCTGGCATCCGGAAGGTGTACCTGGTGATTGGCAAGGGGAAGTGGGATATTCCTGCTTATACTGGGGATGGGTCGGCGTTCGGATTGGAAATCGCTTACCTGGTTCTTCGTGTCCCGTGGGGAGTTCCTTTCACAGTTGATCAGGCGTATCCGTTCGTCAGTAATTCCCTGGTCGCAATGGGCTTCGCGGATATCCTCTTTTCCCCAGATGACGCTTTTGTCCAGCTGATGGCGCTGTGCGAGGAAACCGCGGCCGATGTTGTTCTGGGCGTTGTCCCTGCGCCACGGGGCCGGAGGGTGGAACGTCTGGCGCTGGGCCCGGCCGGCCGTGTACAGGAGTTCGACATCAAGTCAGACCAGTCGCGCCTGGAGCACAGCTGGACGTGCTCCATCTGGAGGCCGCGGTTCTCCGATTTTCTGCACACTCACCTGAAGGGAAGACTTGAAGCCGGCGCCTCTCAACTTTTCGCCGAGGAGAGGGAACTCTGTCTGGGAGACGTTTTTCAGGCTGCTTCCGAAGGCGGGTTGGAAATCTGCGGTAAGGTCCTGTCTTCCGAACCGTACCTGGATATAGGCACGCCCGAGGATTTGCGGACCGCGATTCGACTCTGCACCGACTCGCAAACCCGTCCGGGCAATCTCACCACTCAATAACAGGTTGGAGGTGGTCTCATGGAGAGAGCCGACAATAAGATGAAGGTAATCATCTTAGCCGGGGGATTTGGATCACGGTTGTCTGAAGAAACCGTACTTCGACCCAAACCCATGGTCGAAATAGGTGGCAAGCCAATCCTCTGGCACATTCTGAACATCTACTCCGCTCACGGGTTCGACGAATTCATAGTGGCGCTGGGCTACAAGGCGGAGGTGGTCAAGGAGTACTTCCTCAAGTTCTACGCCCTGAACAACGACATTTCCGTGGACCTGTCGACTGGAAAGACGGTAATCCACGATGGGAGACAACCCAGCTGGAAAGTGCATCTCGTGGATACCGGACTTCACACGCAGACCGGTGGTCGGCTGAAGCGGCTCAAATCTTGGCTCAAACCGGGGGAAGACTTCATGTTCACCTACGGAGACGGAGTCACCGATCTCGATATCCCCGCCTTGACCGCTTTTCACCGATCGCACGGCAAGTTGGGCACGGTGACGACGGTTCGATCACCCGAGCGATTCGGCAGGCTAGCTTTCCAGGGTGATCAGGTGACGGAATTCTACGAAAAGTCGGAGGCGAGCGAGGGGTGGATCAATGGTGGTTACTTCGTCCTCAATTACGACGCCATCGACTACATCGACGGGGACGACACCGCTTGGGAACGCACCCCTGTTGAAAGACTGGCCCACGACGGGCAGCTGGTCGGATATCGGCATTACGGTTTCTGGTCCTGCATGGACACGCTGCGCGAGAGGAATTCCCTTGAAGACCTCTGGAATTCGGGCAACGCGCCCTGGAGGATCTGGGACAAAAAGCAGCCAGGCGAACGGGAAATTCCGAAAATCATGGCGGTAGGATGATGAAGATACTAGTCACCGGCTCTGAAGGTTACATTGGCAGCGTTCTGACGGAAAAGTTGATGGCGCGTGGCCATCAGGTTCAGGGATTGGATACGGGCTATTACTCGGAAGTCTGCCTGTATCCGGTCGGACAGCTCAGCCGATTGCTAAGGAAAGATGTCCGGGAAGTCGTCACCAACGACCTCGAGGGTTTTGACGCCGTCGTGCATCTCGCCGAGCTTTCGAACGACCCCTTGGGGCAACATAACCCCGAAACGACCTACGAAATCAATCACCTCGGTTCGGTAGGGCTCGCTCGCAAGTGCAAAGAGGCGGGCGTAAGACGTTTCGTGTACAGCTCCTCCTGTAGCGTCTATGGCGCAGGCTCCGATGAGCTCAAGACCGAAGAGTCCACCACCGCGCCGCAGACCGCCTACGCGCACTGCAAACTGCTGGTCGAACGGGATGTTTCCGCGCTCGCGGATAGCCGCTTCTGTCCCACATTCCTTCGAAACGCTACGGCCTATGGGCCGTCCCCCCGAATCCGCTTCGACCTGGTCCTGAACAATCTGGCAGGGCTTGCATGGACGGCAGGGGAGATCAGGATGACCAGCGATGGGAGCCCACTCAGGCCCCTCGTTCATGTCGAGGACATCTCCGAAGCGTTTTGCTGTGTGCTGGAAGCGCCCGAGGATGTAATTCATTGCCAGGTGTTCAACGTGGGAGACAACCGGCAGAATTATCGAGTCCGGGAGATAGCAGACATCGTTGGAGGGGTTTTCACCGGCTGCAACGTGACTTTCGGTCAGAATAATGGAGACAAGCGCAGCTACCGCGTTTGTTTCGACAAAATCAATTCCTCATTGCCGGGATTTCGGTGCCGCCTCGATGCTCGGCAGGGCGCCGCCCAACTGCTTCTGGTGTTTCGGCAGCTGAAGATGAGCCGAGAAGTTTTCGAGTTCCGCACCTTCACTCGTCTCAAGCAACTGGAGTACCTGCTTGGCTTGTCGCAGATAGACAGCCACTTCCTCTGGAAGAACAGGTCGCCCGAACCTACGGCTGGCGAAGGACTTTCTGTTCTGTTCGCGGCGACTGCAGCTGCTCGGGGATCGCTATGAAGCTCGATTGTCGGTTTTGCGGCGCCTCCCTACGACATGTTTTCCTTGATCTGGGAATGTCGCCGCTAGCGAATTCTTATGTCAAGGCTGAGGACCTGAACAAACCGGAGAAGTTCTACCCGCTCTGTGTCTATATCTGTGAGGCCTGTTTCCTCGTTCAGCTTCCTGAATGTGAAAGCCCCGACCAGATCTTCTCAGATTATGCCTATTTCTCGTCCTTTTCGGCTTCGTGGCTTCAGCACGCGCGCGACTATACGGGGATGGTAATTGACCGACTCAAGTTGGACAAATTCAGCCGGGTCGTCGAAATAGCCAGTAATGATGGCTACCTGCTCCAGTATTTCGTCGAAAAAGGAATCCCGTGTTACGGAGTCGAGCCCGCCAGGAATGTTGCCTCTGCTGCCATAGACCGAGGCGTTCCAACCGTTGTGGAGTTCTTCTCGACTCAGAAGGCCGAAGAGCTCAAGAGTCAGGGGAAAGAGGCGGATCTTGTGATCGGTAACAACGTGCTTGCGCATGTTCCGCGTCTGAATGACTTCGTTGAAGGATTGAAGGTTCTGCTGAAGCCCTCGGGGACGATTACGATGGAGTTTCCCCATCTGCTCCGCCTGATGGAGGAGAACCAGTTCGACACCATCTACCACGAGCACTACTCCTACTTCTCCCTTTTCACTGTTCGCCGAATCTTCGCCAGTCATGGTTTGACCCTCTATGACGTTGAGCGACTCTCTACACATGGCGGGTCGTTGCGCATCTACGGTTGTCATACCGGGCAGGAACCAGCGAAAGTCAGCGCACAAGTTTCCGAGCTTCTCTCCCTGGAGGAAGAGGCCGGACTGACACAGTTAAATACGTACGTGCAATTTCGACAAAAGGTCCTGGATACGAAAATAGGACTGGTCGAGTTCCTCATTTCCGCGAAGCGGCGCGGTAAGAAAGTTGCAGCGTACGGCGCCCCGGCAAAAGGCAACACCTTGCTCAATGTGTGCGGCATCCGGTCGGATTTGATCGACTACACGGTCGACCTATCGCCTCACAAGCAGGGTTTGTATCTGCCTGGCACTCACATTCCCATCTATGCTCCGAACGAGGTAGGACGGACCAGGCCCGACTACCTCTTGATATTGCCCTGGAACCTCAGAAGGGAAATAACCGAGCAGATGAGCTTCATACGGGAGTGGGGAGGCCAGTTCGTGGTACCGGTTCCCCAACTGGAAATCATTGCGGATGCTTCCGCGAGGGCAACCGGGTGAAGTTCGAGGAAACCAGGCTCAAAGGCGCTTTTCTCATCCGTGCGACACCGTTCGAGGATGAACGGGGCTTCTTCGCCCGGACGTATTGTGAAAAGGAATTCGCGAGCCACGGGTTGAATCCCCGCGTGGTGCAGTGCAGTGTCTCCTACAGCAGAAAAAGAGGCACCCTGCGAGGTCTTCACTTTCAGAAGGCCCCGCACCGGGAGGCGAAGCTGATTCGCTGTGCTAGAGGAGCGATTTACGACGTCATCGTGGACCTGAGGCCGGAATCATCCACGTTCTGCCAATGGCTTTCCGTGAATCTGTCCGCTGCCGAAGCGCACCCCCTGATGCTCTATGTCCCCGAGGGTTTCGCCCACGGTTTTCAGACCTTGGAGGACCACACCGAAGTTCACTACCAGATGTCCGAGTTCTATCAGGCGGAAAGCGCCAGCGGCGTTCGCTGGAACGATCCGGCCTTTAGCATCGACTGGCCGATCTCTGAAGTCACCATGTCAAACAGAGACGCCAATTACCCGGATTTCCGGGCTTTAATCGAGACAGGAGTCAATGGCGTCAGTTGAAGTAGCGACCGAGTTGGATCGGGCAAATACGACCGGGGAGGAGATGATGAGCTTCATCTCCGGTCTATATCCCATTTGCCGCAGTATCACCGGCGAAGGCGTCCGGGAAACGCTTCGGCGTATTGCAGCCCATATCCCCTTGACGGTTACCGAGGTCCCGAGCGGCACCGAAGTTTTTGACTGGGTTGTCCCTCAAGAATGGAACATCAACGACGCTTACATAAAGGACAGTTCGGGACGGAGAGTCGTGGACTTCAAAGCGTCAAACCTCCATGTCGTAGGTTATAGCATTCCGGTCCGAACACGGGTGACCCTTGAGAAGCTCAGGTCGCATCTTTTCAGCCTCCCGGAACATCCAGACTGGGTTCCCTACCGTACCTCCTACTACAATCAGACGTGGGGCTTCTGCCTGAGCGACCGAACGCTCGGTCAGTTGAAGGAGGAGGAGTACGAAGTCTGCATCGACTCCTCGCTGAAGGACGGATCACTGACCTACGCGGAATTCCTGATCCCTGGACAGGCGCCCGAGGAAGTGCTCATCTCCTGTCACACCTGTCACCCCTCCCTCTGCAATGACAATCTGTCGGGCATCGCCGTCGCGACTTTTCTTGCCAAGGCGCTGAACAGCATGTCCGGATTGCGATTCTCTTACCGGTTCCTGTTCATACCCGGGACGATTGGGTCCATAACCTGGCTGGCTCGAAATCTAGAAAACCTTGGCAAGATCAAGCATGGCTTGGTTCTTGCGAACATGGGGGACCCGGGTGGCTTCGTCTACAAAAAGAGCCGACGGGGGAACGCCGAGATCGATCGGGCCATGGCTCACCTCTTGAGTGGCTGTGGTGAGGTCCGGGAATTCGAGCCTTACGGGTATGACGAAAGGCAGTTTTGCTCCCCGGGTATCAATTTGCCCGTCGGCTGTCTATCCAGGACGCCTTTCGGCGAATTCGAGGAGTACCACACGTCTGCCGATAACTTGGATTTCGTCAGACCGGAGGCCCTCGACTCTTCGCTGCTGCTCTGTCTTTCTCTGGTGGAAGTACTCGAGGGCAACACACGCTTTGTCAACCTGAACCCCATGTGTGAGCCGCAGCTTGGTCGACGGGGGCTTTACCGGACGACCGGCGGGCAGAGGAGCCGAGAGGACGATCTGGCCCTGCTCTGGGTCCTGAACCTTTCCGATGGCCTGCACGACCTACTCGATGTCGCCGTGCGCTCCGGGTTGCCTTTCGAGTTGATCCGGCGCGCTGCCGATCGCCTGACAGGCTGCGGTCTGCTGTCGCCTGCTCTCCAGTCATAGAAGGGCTTTTCCCGACCTTACCGATAATGAAAAAGAGCGAAACTGTGAGACTTCTCCTTCTGCCTCAGCGAGTCGCTGGGCGGATCCGCCGTCTCGCTTACAACCGTCTGTACCGACCCTCTGGAGTGGGCCGCCTTCCGGAGGTGTCCGCCGAGCCGGCAAGAGGTGACTACAGGATTACGGTAAGACCGGATGCCAGTGCCGAGCACGCGATTTATGTTGTCCGGAACGGCCGGCTGCTGACCGACTGCCTCAACAGCATTGCCGTTATCAATGAAAGAAACAAGCTGGTATCGGGCGCCTCCTGGCAGTGGGGGGGGCTGGAAAGCGGCATCCTGAAGGATGAAGAGAACGCCGTCTTCGCGGCCCAGTTCTCGGCCCGGCCGAAACCTTACACAGAGACTGTTTTTTCCCTTTGGACGGGAGGCGGGGGCGACGGCAACCTCTTCCACTGGCTGTTTGACGCCTTGCCGAGGCTACATCTCCTCCAGCTATCGGGACTCCGTGACCAACCCGACCTTTTCGCAGTCCCTTGGCTGAAGTTTCCTTTTCAGAGGCAATCGCTTTCTCTGCTTGGCTTGAGTGACGACCGGTTTATAGAAAGCCGGTCGGTCCCGCACGTCAAAGCAAAGAAGATTCTCGCCACCGACCACCCGAGGGGTAACACCTCTTTGGTTCCAGCCTGGATATGCAAGTTCTTACGGCAGACCTTTCTGGCCTTACTCCCTCCTCCGCCGGTAAAGACCCGGAGGATTTATCTCTCGCGTAACGATTCCCTAAGTTCCCGGCGAATAGTGAATGAGCCTGATCTGGTCCGACGCCTTTCACACGAGGGTTTCACAAGCGTGACGGCGACGGATTTTTCGTTCGCCGAACAGGCGAGTCTTTTTCACAACGCGGAGATCATCGTGTCACCTCACGGCGCTGGTCTCTCCAATCTGGTCTTCTGCAGGCCCGGAACGAGGGTGATAGAGATCTTCTCGTCAGCATGGTGGCTCCCGATGTTCGAAGCTATTTCCAGCCACTTGAATCTAGCGTACAGCAGGTTTGCAGGGTCACCGAGTACAGAGGGTTCCGAGGTTCCCCGGAAGGCGCTCAAGACCGACATCCGTGTGGATGTCGACAAGCTGTTCGCCACTGTCGAAGCCTTGGACAAGGGTTTTCCCGTCCATTCAGGTGCGAGCAATTCTGAAACGATAGACACGCCGGGAAACCTTGCCGGCCTTGAACAAAAAGGAAACTGAGTGAGACAAGCAACAATCCTCGGAGCGGGTATATCCGGACTGACCACTTCCTTTTTCATGGGGCACGAGAATTGTTTGATTTACGAGTCGAAACCCTATTACGGCGGCCATATTTACAGCGAGATTCGAGACGGCTTCACCTGGGACGACGGCCCCCATGTCTCGTTCACCGAAAGCGAATTCGTACAGGAATTATTCGCCGAAAGTGTCGGTGGTGCATTCGAGGAATTCGAAACGATCGTTGGGAACTACCACCAGGGGCACTGGCTCGATCATCCGGCTCAATCCAACCTGTACCAGGTGCCCGAACCCCTACGAACGAAGTGTCTCGAGAGCTTCCTCGAAGCCAGGAAGAGCGAGCCTTTCACGGACTTGCCGGGTGACTACCGCGAATGGCTGCACCGCGCGTTTGGCCCCGTCTTTGCCGACACCTTCCCCGCAGCGTACACGAGGAAATACTGGACGACGGAACCGGAGAACCTGGGAGTGGACTGGATTGGGAAGAGGATCTTCTATCCCGAGGTGGAGGATGTGCGGGCCGGGTATTTCGGGCCGCTTCAACGGAAGACTTACTGGGTGAAGAAGTTCCGTTACCCCTCGAACGGTGGATTTCTAGCCTATGCGCACCGGTTTGCCAAGGGGGCTCAAATCAACTACTGCAAGACAGTCCAACGCATCCATTTCGGGCGCCGTGAACTTCGCTTCCACGACGGGTCGGAAGCCAGCTACGAAGCATTGATATCGACGCTGCCGCTTCCCGTCCTGATCAAAGCCGCCGAGGACGTCCCGGACGACGTCAGGGATGCGGCTGCGGCTCTCCGATGCACGAACTTCCTCCAGGTTGAGGTTGCCGTAAGACACCCCTGTCCGCGGCCGGAACAGTGGATTTATGTTTACGACGAGGACAAGCTGAGTACCCGGATCAGCGTGACGGAGCATTTCTCCCCCAACAACGCGCCGAAAGGTATGTCCGGGTTGGCCGTGGAGGTGTACGGCTCGGATTACCGCCCGCTTCCCGCGCAGCCCGGTTGGGGCTCGGTCGGGGAAAGAGTGAAGACCGAGTTGATCCAGATGGGACTGATCGAGAACGCCGCCGCGATAGCTTCCAGTCACGTGCGCTATTCGCCCTGGGGAAACGTGATTTTCGATCATCAGCGACGTGGGGCGCTGAAGACAATCAATGACTTTCTGGACGGGGTGGGGGTCACGAGAATCGGTCGGTTCGCCGAATGGAAGTACCTCATGACCCACGACTGCGCCTTGCACAGCAGACGGGTCGCTGAAGGACTGAAAACGATGGTCAACGCCTAGTCGCACAAAGGGAGTACCATGCAGCCTCTCATAAGTGTCGTGATTCCGACTTTTAATCGAAGCGAGCTCCTGAAGCTGGCGATTCAGTCCGTTCTCAGGCAGACCTTTGATGACTTTGAAATTGTCATATCGGACAATTGCTCGACAGACAACACCCCGGACATGGTCAAGGCTTTCTCTGATCCCCGTGTCTCGTACTTCAGAACGCCGTCCCACTGCGTTATAGCGGACAACTGGGAATTTGCCAGAAAAAAGGCTTCCGGCAAGCTGATTATGATGCTGGGCGACGACGATGCTCTGGTGGCGTCCGCACTCGGCCTTTTTGCCGATGCTGTTTCCGAACACAGCTCGGATTTCCTTTTCTGCAGGCTTTGCGAGTATCGCGACAGCAGTTTCCCGGGTGTTGGCCGCAACACCGTCTCCTGTCCAGGTTTCTCCGGAATGACTCGCGTGGTTTCAGCGCGCGAGTTCATCCAACCGCTGTTCGACCTCGCTCCGAAACTGCCGACCCATCCGAGCGCCTTCCTGTTCTCTAAGGAACTGGCAGAGCAAGTTGCGGCTCAGTGCGGGCGCTTCTTTCAGACCAATGGGGTGGAGTTTTTTGCCTGGCCGATATCCGCCGCGTTCGCTAAGAATATCGTCTTTATCGAATCCCCCGTGGTAATCCTCGGGAGAACCGGGAAGTCCTGGGGCGCCAACCTCGTGCTCGCCAACCCGGGACAAGAGAGAATCCTGCAATTGACGTCGGATGCGTCTCAAAAACGGGTCTCTGTGCCTTTGACCAATTTCCTCATGTGCAACCTTCTCGCAGAAGGGGTGCTGACCGCTCAAAAGTTACTCCCTGAGCGGCTTTCTCCCTATGTTTTCGACGAGGAGAACTACCTTCGAACGACAATGAGAGAGCTTCAGAAGAGGGCTCGCCTTGCTGTCGACGTCGAAAGGGACCTGACCGAACTGAGAAGTTACGCTTCCAGGTTCCCGCAGTTACAGGCGGAGTTTCAGGTCAGCCTTCACCGCCCCAAGAGCAGGGGCCGGGTCCGCCGGGCGGCCGAGAGGCTTGGGCTCAGACCCAGGCAAACGGTGGACAGGATCATGCAGAACAATCGAGTCAGACGAGGGAACGTAAGCGCAGGCTTCAAAGTGAGCGGGGAAGACTTCGGTTTCCACGACATCCTCGGCTGTGCCGGCTTCCTTGAACGGGTACTGCCGCGACCTGGAGCGCCTGTCCAAACAGGAGCCCAGCTCTCAACTGCGGAAGGCGCCACACGTCATTCTGAAGGCGCCAGGGGTGAGTATGCCGGGTGAGCTCATCCCGTTGGGGACCAACGGGTACATCCCCTCGTTTGGGCGGCACACCATGAGTTTCCTGCTTCTTACAGGAGAGACCGCTCTCCTGCTCGATGCCGGGTCCGGTATCGCGCGGCTGCTGGAGCCGGGCCTGCAAGAGGTTTTACTTCCTTACAGCCGGCTCAACATTGTCCTGACGCATTACCATCTGGACCACGTCATAGGCCTCTCTTACCTCCCCGGCGTCTGGACGAAGCCTGTGCGGATTTTCGCTCCGCAGAGGCCCTATGTCGACACTGAAGCCGGTGAAGCAATCGGTCGACTGTTGCAGCCGCCGCTGTTTTCTCTGGCGCTTGATCGTTTTCCGATGGAAGTGGAGTTGTTCGGCTACGGTAAGGACAGGCTGGAGGTCGGGGAACTGTCCCTGCGATGCAGACGACAGGAGCACCCCGGTGGCTCGGTCGGGATGAGAGTCAACGACGATCTCGCTTACATCACGGATACGGTTGTCGACGATCAGTCCGAGCGGTTCATCCGGGGGGTCGAGCTCCTGCTGCACGAGGTCTGGCTGACCGACGCCGAAGCGAGCGCGAACCCAGGAGGTCTGGCCGGGCATTCCTGTGAGAGCGACGTCCTCAGGCTGGCTGCGGATTCAGGTGTTCGCTACCTGCTGCCGGTCCATCACCACCCCAAACGCACGAACGAAGAGCTGAACCTATTCCTCGGCTCGCTGCGACGGGGAAAGGCAGAAATTATCTTGCCGCACGAAGGAATCAGGGTGGCGACCAGACAGGGTTCGCTATGACAATGACGGGCTTAATCAGACTGCATTCGAAGGCGGACTTGTTCCTTATCCGCCTGATAATTGCCCTCACCGATACTCCGAGGGTGAACAGAGGTAAAGAAACTGTCAGTCGGTTATGGCGGCTCGCTCGGAAGATCGTTCCCGGAAAAAGAGTGAGCCATGCGAGCCCGCGTAACAAAAACCCCGCAGTCAAGGTTGAGGTGGTCGGCGACAGGGGTGGGCAGCCCTCGGCGGTTGAGACAGCGTCAGTTCGACCGGCCGCCCAGTCAAACGGATCCGATGTTCCGATCATACTCATTCATGCGGGCGACCCGGATTACCTTCAGTACAGCCTGTCGTGCGCCCGTAAATACAATCGTGAGTCGCGGATATGTCTTTTGGGAGACCACTCCAATTCGCATTATGAATTCCTCGAACACTATCCTTTTTCTGCCTATTCCGGCCGGGCGGATCAGTTCGCAAGGTTCTATACCAACCACAGCACCAACGGGCGAGGCTTCGAATTGTTCTGCTTTCAGAGGTGGTTCATCCTGTGCGAGTTTCTCAAAGAACAAGGGATCGACAAATGCCTGTACCTTGACTCCGATGTGATGCTTTTCGCCGACGCCAAAGATGAGCAGAAAAAATTCGACGAGTTTGATTTTGCCTTGGCGACAACGATGATGGCTTGTGTGTTGTATCTCAATGACCCGCAGGTCCTGGAAAACTTCTGTGCCTTTTTAGAAGACATCTACACAAAGAAGGACCGTTACCACTACGACAAGATGCTTGCGCACTACGCCGTGCGCCGCAAGAACGGGCTGAAGGGTGGCGCCTGCGACATGACAGCTTTTGAGCTTTTCAACCTGGACTACTTTGCCTTCGTCGGCAATGTGGTCCAGATCATTGACGGTTCCGTCTATGACCCGGCGATGACGACGCCATATCCCGGCTTTGAAACCGAACAGCAGATCAAGAGAGTCTACTGGAGAGAAGGCCAACCTTTCGGCAAACACCTGAAGACGGACCGGTATATACGGTTCAATTCGATGCATTTCCAGGGAAGGTCCAAGTCTTTGATGAAGCAAGTCTATGACCGGATCTCCCAGACTCCTTAGTGATTCCAATTCACGCCTTTTCCCCATACTCACATATGAACACTCCCATCGCTTTTCTGATTTTCAACCGGCCGGAAGTCACTCGGGTCGTGTTCGCCGCCATCGCGAGGGCGAAACCTGAGAAATTGCTGGTTGTGGCCGACGGACCGAGGACTGATCGACCGGGCGAGGCCGAGAAATGCACTCTGACGAGGGCAATCATAGACCAGGTCAACTGGGAATGTGACGTCCAGACCAACTACTCGCCCGTGAACCTGGGATGCGGTCGGAGAGTGTCGACCGGAATCAGTTGGGTCTTTGAACAAGTGCAGGAAGCGATCATTTTGGAGGACGACTGCGTCCCCCACCCCAGTTTCTTTCCTTTCTGTGAAGAACTGCTCGCCAGGTACCGAGACAACAAGCGGGTGACGATGATTAGCGGCGACTGTTTCCTCCCCAGCGATTACCGCACTGTCTATAGCTACTTCTTCAACAGAAACATGGGTATGTGGGGTTGGGCCACCTGGTGTCGTGCCTGGCAGCACCATGATGTCTTCTTGCGCAGATGGCCTGAGCTGCGAGAAACGGACTGGCTGCGGGACGTGCTCAAGGATCCTGTCGCCGCTCGTGCCTGGAAGCCGATTTTTGACAAAGCTCACGCAGGGCGGGTAGACACCTGGGATTTTCACTGGACATTCTCCATGTGGTCGCATGATGGGCTCTGTGCGTCTCCCGGTGTGAATCTCGTTTCCAACATTGGCTTTGGCCCGGACGCGACGCACACCAAGATGGACAAGAGCTCACTGTCGGCTCTTCCTGTTGAAGAAATGGTATTTCCCTTAAGACATCCCCCCTCGGTCTCCCATGATCACGAGGCGGACAGGGCGGTATTCAGAAGGGCTTTCGGGCCGCAGATGCCTGCAACTCCGTCGCCTTTACTCCACAGAATTCAAAGAAGATTTTGGGCGGGACTACCCAGGCCAGTCAGGCAGCTCTTAGAGAGGGTAGGTATCGTCAACGGCGCGGGTGGCCTGCATTCCAGGTAACCCTCAAGGATCTGACAGACATGCATATTCTTGGAGTATCAGCCTTCTATCACGATTCGGCCGCAGCACTGGTGTCAGATGGCAAGATCATCGCTGCCGCTCAGGAGGAACGTTTCTCCCGGCGAAAACACGATGCACGATTTCCAGTGAACGCTGTTAATTACTGCCTGGAAGAGGCTCGGGTTTCGATCGGAGACATCGGTTATCTCGTCTTTTATGAACGGCCCTATCTGAAGTTCGAACGGCTGCTGGATACCTATTTGGCATTTTCGCCTCGGGGGTTTCGTTCGTTTCGGCAGGCCCTGCCTTTTTGGGCCGGCCATAGACTCCACCTCCCAGAGATCATCCGAAAACAAGTGGGTCCGGACTTCGACGGTGAAATCTGCGTGGTCGGCCACCATGAAGCCCACGCCGCCAGCGCTTTCTTCCCCTCACCTTTCGAGGAAGCGGCCATTCTCACGCTCGATGCGGTCGGTGAATGGAGCACCAGTTCGATCGGGGTTGGGCGGGGCAACCGGATCTCGTTGATCAAGGAACTGAGATTCCCGCATTCCCTGGGGATGCTTTATTCCGCCTTCACTTACTATACCGGGTTCAAAGTAAATTCCGGCGAATACAAGCTGATGGGATTGGCGCCCTACGGCGCCCCCACTTTCGCCGAAACCATCCGGCGCAAGATTGTGGACATCCGTGACGACGGGTCAATCTGGCTCGACATGTCCTACTTCAATTACTGCCAGGGCCTGACGATGACTTCCGCGAAATTCCATGAGTTGTTCGGTGGTCCTCCACGCCGGCCGGAGAGCCTCATCACGCAGAAGGAGATGGATCTGGCCGCTTCTATCCAGCAAATCTGCGAAGAGGTAGTCCTCAAGGCGGCGAATTACGCCAGGCGGATAACCGGCCTCAACCGGCTAGTGATGGCTGGAGGCGTGGCGCTCAACTGCGTGGCAAACGGGCGCCTTCTCAGAGAAGGACAGTTCGAGAACATCTGGATTCAGCCCGCCGCCGGAGACGCTGGAGGTGCACTGGGAGCCGCTCTCCTGTGTTGGCATCACAAGCTCGGAAGACCGCGAGTCCTTGAAACGGCGGACAGTCAGAGAGGATCCCTGCTCGGTCCCGCCTACAATAACTCGGAAATTGCCCTGTTTCTAGACTCCCAGGGAGCAGTGTATGACTACATCCCGCAGGAGCAGGCTCTTCTAGACCGCGTTGCCCGCCTGATGGAACAGGGTAACGTTGTGGGATGGTTTCATGGCCGGATGGAGTATGGCCCGCGTGCACTCGGAGCTCGCAGCATCATCGGGGACGCGCGTTCCCCCGAAATGCAGCAGCTTATGAACCTGAAGATCAAGTTCCGCGAGTCATTCCGCCCATTCGCCCCCTGCGTGCTGAAGGACTATGCGAACAGCATCTTCGACCTGCGGCCGGCCGAAGAGAGCCCTTACATGCTCCTGGTTGGCCCGGTGCGGGAAGAGTGGCGTCTGGAACTTTCGCCTGAAGAACAGGAGAAGATGGGCGGCTCCGATCTCTGTCTCTGGGTGTCTGTACCGCGGTCAAAGTTCCCGGCCATCACCCATGTCGATTACTCAGCTCGGGTTCAGACGGTTGACGAGGAGAGGCACGGGCGTTTCTGCCGCCTCATGAAACGCTTCTATGACCTGACAGGGTGTCCGACGATTGTCAATACGAGCTTCAACATCCGTGGAGAACCGATCGTCTGCACCCCAGAGCATGCTTTTCACTGCTTCATGGGCACGGATATGGACGTCCTTGTCCTTGAAAACCATCTCCTCGAGAAAACGGCTCAGCCGTCACATCTGGATCGCGAGTCGGACGCCTACCGAGCGCAATATGAGCCAGATTAGGAGTCAAAATGTCCTTGCCTAACCCCCCGAGACGAGCAGCCCTCCGGGCCTTTTGGCTTACGTCGGTTTGCCTCTTTGGCCTTCCCGCCGGCGTTGTGATCTCGGCAGTGGCGGGGGTCAGCCCGGCTGGATTCCTGGCGGTCTGCTTCGGCATCCTGTGTCTGGGCGTGGCCTGGCCTCATTATGTCATGCCCATTTACAGCGTCTGGCTCAGGCTCAGCCGGCAAGTGTTGCGACTGAGCAACCTTGCCCTGACCGCCGTCTGCTTCTACCTGGTTTTCGCGGTAGTCGGCGTTGCGGGTTCGCGCCTGCCTCTCAAGCGCGCAGCAGCGGACGAGTCGTTGTGGGAAGCGGCCGATAGACCGGCCCGTGGCGCCCTGGACGAGGCAGACGCAACCGCGGGCTCAACCCGAGGATGGGTGTTCCGGTACCTTAACAGGGCTGTGGAGTCCGGGAACCTGTGGACGATCTGCCTGTTACCCTTCCTGGTGATGCTAAGGTTCAATGACCAGGAAGGGAATTCCTATCCTTCTCAAATCTACACGCTCTTCTAGAACCGCCGGTTTTTAGTGTCAAACCGCCGTCAGGAGGAATTAACCAGATGCAAATTTTCAGAATGACTCTTGGCATCATCGCCACCGCTGCGGGGCTTATTCTCTTGGCGCCCGTGATTATCCTCAGTCTACCTTTCTGGCTGGTCGCGTTTGGCACCCGGATTGGAAGCCGACTCCTGGAGCCTCGCTGTATAGCCTGGAACGAGGTTTTCGCCTTCGATGATCAGTTCGGGTGGAAACCGAAGCCGAACCTCAAAGTGCATCACCTGGCTGACGATGTATTCCAACTGACGACAGATTCCGAGGGATGGAGAGGAAGAATCAGCCTGGCGCAAAGCCGTGTGGTTGTCCTGGGGGATTCCTTCGCCTTCGGATATGGAATTGATGATGACGATTTTTTTGCCAATTGCACACCCGAATTGCAGGTGAAGGCGATCGGCTCGAACGGCTACAACATGGTGCAGGAGCTCATGTGGCTCGAGCACCTGGCGCCACACCTCAAGGACAAACTGGTCGTCTGGTTCATCTACCTTGGCAATGACCTCCACGAGAACCTGGTTCCTGACATGCACGGTTACAGGATGCCCTTCCTCCGATCGCGCGACGGGAATTGGGAAATTACTAATCGACATCTTCGTCCGGAAAAGTGGCCTTTTACTTTCACGCTCGGAGGCGGACGCACCGATTATTACGAGCAGCTGGCCCGGCTCTGCGTACCGGGTGCGAGATCGTCCCGCGCCTACCGGGCTTGCGAATACTTGATTCAAAGAGCAAAGCAGTGCTGTGAACGAGCCGACGCACGTCTTATCGTCATCTCAATCCCTGAAAGGCATCAGCTGAATTCGGCCGGCGTCGCATTTCTCCAATCACTTTCAGGCAACTCTTCCTTGTTTGACCCGGATCTGCCCGACAGCCAGTTGGGCGCCATTTGTCGCAGCCTGGCGATCCAATTTGTTGCTTTGAAAGGGAGGCTGAACGCCAGCCATTACAAGACCCACGACTGGCACTGGAACAGGAAGGGACACCGGGCCGTGGCCGGCATTCTGAAGGAAATCACGGCCGAACATGCCGGGCGTGCTAGAGTCCGGGATACCGAGCAGGTCCCCGTTCTCGGCAGCGGCTTGCGAATCGCGATTTCGCCGGGCCGGATGAGGGCAGACAGATGAAATGCCCGACCCTCGCCGAGCTCCCTTCGCCCCCGAAGGGAAAGACAGGATGGCCGTGGACGGAACAGAGTGAGACTCTGCCCGATAGCTCGGCAGCAGGAGGCTGGCCGGTCGTTACGGTTGTAACTCCCTCCTACAATCAGGCCCGTTTCCTCGAAGAAACGATCCGATCAGTTTTGCTCCAGGGTCACCCGAACATCGAATACCTGGTCATGGACGGTGGAAGCACCGACGGATCGCGCGAGATCATCCAGAAATACTCCGGCTGGCTCACCTACTGGCGCAGCGAGCTCGACGGCGGTCAGAGCGAGGCGATCAACCAGGGACTTGAGCGAGGTTCCGGCGCACTGGCCTGCTGGATCAACAGTGATGACATGCTTTACAGGAACGCCCTCTTCAACCACTTTTCCCGGTTTCATTACGCGCCTCGCACACTTTCTTTCGGCGTTTGCACTTACATGGACGAACAGAGCAGGCCGGGTCACTCCCGTTCCGCGGGGATCCGTTCTTTCGAAGAGCTCATCCAGGTCGGCAGGTTTTGGCGGCAGCGACTCCACATCGTGCAACCGGAAGTCCTTTTTCCAAGAGCCATGGCGCTCGAGGTGGGCGGGTTGAACCCGGACAATCATTACTCAATGGACTACGAACTGTGGGGACGCTTGCTGCTCGCCGGGGCACGCGTCGAGTACACGAATGTGCCTTTCGGGATGTTCAGGCAGCACCCGGATCAAAAGACCCAAAACACGATAGCCGCCACCCGATCGCTGGTTGACGCTGCCCGCCGACTCACCCAGGCCGCCGGTTCGATTCCGGAAGAGAAGAAGCAAGAGATTCTGGAAGAACTGGACGAGTACCTTAGAGTTTATGAAGACAACGCCTGGCGCGCGTCAGGGCGGTTGGCGCAGATCGGCCTGCCGCGGTTCGTTGTGAATGGAATCCGCAAGGCAAAAAAGGCGATGCAAAAGCAGGTGCGGCCGGTTTCCGGTAACCGCCGGTTGAGTCAACATGAAGATTCTGCTCGCAACTCCCCCTGAAGAAGAAGTAGGCGGGGTTCCTCACGTGGTGAGAACTGTTTCAGCTAATCTTTCTTCCAGGGGCCACGAAATTTTTCTGTTCCGAACCGGGCGCGAAACCCGGTTAAGCAGGGAGAGCTCGCCGACCGGATTCCCCCGATTTGAGATCGGATTACAGATGCCCTTTGGCGGAAGGAATCCTCTGACCAGCCTTGCCATTTTCTCGGCCAGGTTTCCCCTCGCGTTTGTTCAACTCGCTCGGCTAATAAAGACGCTCGGGATTCAGATTGTGAATGTCCACTATCCGGGCCAATCGCACTGCTACTTCGCGCTTCTGAGAAGGATTCTCCCGATCCGCCTCGTGACGTCGGTCCACGGAACGGATATTTTCCCCAACGGCCGTCGTCGGGCTCGCTATCCTACGGGACTCCGCCTTCTTCTTGACTGGTCCGACCTGGTGGTCACACCGTCCAAGGCATACCGGAAGGACCTGCTCGGGATCTTTCCGCAGTTGGCGATGAAAACCGTGGCGGTGTGGAACGGAATAGATGCGAACGAGCTCCGAGCTCTCGCGCAGGCGGGATACGAGGAACGCGTCCTCCCCGACTCTTATCTCCTCTGCATCGCGGCCCAAAACGAGAAGAAGGCAATTGATGTATTACTGCCTGCCTTCCGGTTGGTTCGCCAGTGTTATCCCGGCTTGCAGCTGGTCTTGGTGGGAGATGGTCCCCTTCGCGAAGAGAATCAAAGACTGGCAGCCTCTCTCGGCCTCGATTCTGCGGTGTTGTTCCTGAGAAAGGTCGATCGTTCGATGGTGGCGCAGGCTTTGAGCGGATGCGAGGCGTTCGTTCTTCCGTCACGTTCCGAACCTTTCGGAATCGTCCTGATAGAGGCCTTCGCTCTCGGCAAGCCGGTGGTAGCGACACAAGTCGGAGGGATACCGGAAATCGTTCGCGACGGTGTCAACGGACTGCTTGTCCCTCCCGATAGCCCCGAGGCTTTGAGCGCCGCAATCCTCCGAGTTTTGGGGGATAAGCTGCTGCGGGATACCCTTGTACAAAATGCGCGGGTTGCCGTCGAGGGCTTCAGTGCCGAGAAACAGGCGGAAAGCTACGAATCACACTTCCGCCGTCTTCTGACTGTATGAAATCCATCCTCATGCTTGCCTATCGTTTCCCGCCGGAAGGAAGCGCCGGTACCTATCGGCCATTACGTCTCGTCCGACAATTGGACCGACGCGGGTGGGCCACCTCGGTAATCACTTTGGCGACCGAGCATCGGGAACGGTACGACCCGGAGTTGCTGTCCCGGGTTCCGGAGAAGACAGAGGTGATTCGCGTTGAGAAGGCCGATCCCTGGGCTCGACTGCAGGGCTGGAGAGCAGCGCGCCGACAGGCGACCAAGCCGTCAAACGAACGGGGATTAGGCCGGACCGGGGCACGGGACGAGAGTCGAGCCAGGCGGTGGATGCGGCTCTCGGTGCGCCGAGGAGAGGCATGGCTTTACCACCCGGATCTTGCCATGTTCTGGATTCGCCCGGCGGTTGAAGCGGGACTGCTCGCTTGTGAGACCAGGAAACCGAGCGTCGTATGGGCTACTGGCGGCCCGTGGTCCGCCTTCGTGGCCGCAGCCCGGCTCTCTTCCGCGACGGCAGTGCCATATGTGCTCGATTTTCGCGACTGCTGGACATTGACCAACAATGACTTCCGTGCGCTCAGGCCGTCTTGGGCCTCAAGCCGGGATCGACGAACGCTTTACCGTCTCTTTCAAAATGCGCAGGCGGTGATCTTCAGATACCTAAGTGAAGCCGAATGCTACTGGCGAGCTTACCCCGGTGCCCTTCGCCAGGAGCGCGTTTTCATCATCCCCAATGGATTTGAGGGAAACGTCGAGTCCTTTCCCCTACCGGACGGCGACAGGATGGTCGTGCTCCACGCCGGTACCCTTTCTTCTTACCGTTATGATTCTCTGTTGGACGGTCTGGTCCTGCTCACCCGGAAGAACCAACACTACCGGCATCAGATCGTGTTCCTTTTTGTCGGAGAAGGCGCTGATCGGGTTGAAGCAGACGCTGCCCGCCGAGGCCTTGTCGGGATGGTTTCGGCCCGTCCGGCCACTGCAAACGCCGCCCTCGCATCCCTATACCGGAGCGCTCATGTCCTCCTGGTGCTCGGAAGAGAAAACGGGATGCGGGGCCACGAGTTGCTCGCCGGCGCCAAGCTGTTCGGTTATCTGAAGACTGGACGTCCGATCCTCGGTGTTCTTCCCGAGGACGAGACAGCCAGAATCCTCAAGCAGGTTGGCGTGACAACCATCGCTCCGGCGGACGACTCCGGGCAGATTGCATCAGTGCTCGAGACGTTGTTGACAACCTGGTCGGCAGGGCGACTGACCTCGTTGGCGCCCGATCCGGCACTCTGTGAAGTCTTCTCGTCGCAAAATCAGATAGAGCATTACCTGCCAGCTCTGGAGGACAGGGCTCCTGTGGTTCCTTTTGTGCCGGGTCAAGCCTCGGTTCCGCCCAGCTTAAAGAAGAAAGTGGAAGCGATGGCTTTCGAAAACTCCCGAGACTTCTTGAACGGAAAACCCGGGATGCAAAGATTGCTCCGAACCTTCGGCTTCGCGCCTGATAGGAGATGAGCTTGCGGTTCTGCGTCCGTGACGATGATACGAGTTACTTCACCTCACCCGAGGAACTGGAGAAAGTGTATTCGCGGTGGACGCGGCTCGGGCCTGTCTGTCTGAGTGTCGTGCCCTTTTGCTGCGCGGGCAACAGCAAGGGAGTCCCTGCTCGAAACCGCGGCAAATGGACCATTCATCCTCTTGAGGAGAACCGGGCCTTGGTTGAGTACCTGCGTACGGCTGTTGGCGAAGGGCGGTACGAAATCATGCTGCACGGTCACTATCATGACCAGGAGGGCAAATCTCCGGAATTTGTCGGTGGTCGTGAATTGGCAAACAGGGTGACTGTGGGTCGCAATTATCTCGAAGGTCTCCTCGAGACGAGGGTGCGTGTCTTTGTCCCACCTCACAATGCAATCAGGCGCCCCGGATTGAAAGCAGTCGTCCATGCGGGAATGCACTTGGGCTGCGCCGCCGGCCTGCGATCCGGGTGGCCGCTGTTTTCCGGGTTGAGTTGGACCGCGTGGCGACGCATGCGGCGTTGGAAGCTAGCCGGCGGCCAGGGTTTTCCTTGGATCATCGATCTCGGGGACCACCGAGAGATCGCTTGCCGTTCCGTGACCCCCGGCGCCTCGATCAGTAGAAACAAGACGAGTATAGATCAGGCCCGTAGCGTCGACGGAGTATGCTGCCTGGCTACTCATTACTGGGAGATGGATGCGCCCAGTGTCGTCGTCGGAGATCCTTCTGTGGGCGAGCACCTTGAGCGTCTGCTCGAATATGCATCCTCGCAGCCGGGCACGGAGCGGGTCTCTTTGGGAGACCTCTTATGCAATACGCCGCGGGTTTCGCCGCAACCGCCGGCAACGACCCGAGACCCGCTTGGAATGCCGCCGGCCGGTCATAATGAAAATACCCATCCTTCCTGCCCTATCCAAAGATCCGGAGAGGGTGCCTGAATGAGCGCACGAAAAGTCATCCTGGCTAACGATAGGGCCTTTCACTACGCCACCGGGTCAGACCTGGCCGTTGGGGGCTCCGAGAAGCACCAATGGTCGCTGTCACGGGCCCTGACACAAGCGGGCTGGTCCGTGACCATTGGTACTCGGTGTTTGAATCCTGGCGTCGAAAGGTGGATTTCGGGCGTTAGGTTTCTCGGCCTCCCGTCCTCGACCCGTATCGCTTCGCTTGGGGCGTTTGCCCGGCGAGAGCGCGCGGACTGGTGGTATTGGTGCAACGCCAGCCATCTCCTCGGGCCGATTGTCGCGCTGGCGAAAATGTCCGGGACTCGGACGATTTTCTCCGCGCGGTTCGACACGGACGTATTGCCTAGAACCGCTTTGACGTTGCGACAGCGCTGGTGGCCGCTGTACTCCTGGGGGCTGGCGCATGCCGACCTTATCTTTGTGCAGCACCGGGGCCAATTCGAGCAGTTGCGCCCGGAATGGCGAGCGAAAGCGCACATTATCCCGGGGTTGGTTACCCTCCCCCGCAAAGCCGATCCACATGCGCTGAGAAGCTCATATGTGGCATGGGTCGGCATGTTGCGACGGCCGAAGCGCCCCGACCTGCTTGTGGAGATCGCCTCCCGGACTCCGGAAACTCGTTATATCGTCTGCGGAGGCCCGAGCTCCCATCGATCCCCGGCGGACTACAGCCAGACTATCGTTGAGTCGTTAGGAGGCCGTGGCAACATAGACTACCTCGGTCGTGTTGACCATTCCACGACAACGGAGATCATCGGTCACGCAGGCCTGCTGCTCTCAACCTCCGAGGCAGAGGGATTTCCTAACGTTTTTCTCGAGGCGTGGGCATCCGGAACCCCGGTCGTTAGTCTGTCGATCGACCCTGACGACCTCATCCGACGCTTCGAGCTTGGCAGAGTTTCAGGGGATGTCACAGGCGCAGTGCGGGATGTTCGCGAATTGATGACCTCCGTTGAGTTTCGACAGCGTATGGGAGACCGAGGCAGGGACTACGTCAAAACCAACCATTGCGACGCAGCAGTCGTCAGGGCCTTCGAAAGGGCTCTAGAAAGTCCGGCTTATGTGGCTGCGTGAAGGTTACCAGTCTGCGGCGGTTCTGCGAAGACCACCGCTGGAGATGGGAGCGCCAGGCGACCGAAGGCGCGGGCGTTTGCGAATCGGAATCCCCCCCGCCATTGCCGAGTACGGCTTTTACCTGTCTATCGCATACGCAACTCTTGGCGAAGCCGTCGGAGTCGCCCTGGTCCCCGGTTTCGGCGCCTTGGTCATGGCGGTCATCTGCGCAGTCTGCCTCAAGAGCGTGGGATTGCGTGGTGTTCCTATTTTCCTGCCCATCACGTTTCTGGTCGCGTTCGCGTGCTGCTTCGTGATTCTGCAGGTGTTTGTGCACAACGAGGGAGTTCTCGCTTCCGGAGTCCGATCCTATATACCCTGGATCTTTACCCTCGTGACCGCACAAGCCCTGGTGTTGCGCAAAGGCTTCCTCGGTCGTTTTGCGATCTGCTGTGCGGCAGTCGGCTTCGTGGGGCTTTGCTTCATGAAGAGCTGGACAGACGAGGGCCGGATCGGGTTGGAAGAGGGGGTAGCTTTTGCGAACCCGAACGATTTGGCTCGCTGGTTTGGGTTCGTAGCGATCTACTTTGGGGTGACGGCAATCGAAACAAAGAAAAACTGGGGTCGCGTGCTCGGGTGGGGCGTCGTCGGTCTCTGTTTTCTCGTTATCGGGATGACTGTCAGCCGAGGCACCCTGGTTGCCGCCGCAATCGCCCTGCTGGTCGCCTTGCGCCGTCTGATGAAGCGCGGTTTTTCCCAGCTTTTAGCATTGCTCCTGGTCATTGGCCTGGCGTGGGGTCTTGGTCTCTTCGACTCGGCGATTTCAGCGTATACCGAAAGGGGTCTGACGTCCTCGGGCCGGCTCGAAGTGCTCCCACGTGCCTGGGAACGTTTTCAGGAACGGGCGTTCGTCGGGTATGGGATGTCCAACGTCGCGACGTTTGTACCTCTGCGCGGGGACTTCAAAACTCCACACAACGCTTTTCTGGCGATCGGACTCGCCGGGGGGCTTGTTTCTCTCTGCCTTTTCTTTCTGCAGTTCCTGTTTACTGGATGGCAGCTGATCCGTTGGCGGGCGACACGCGTGGCCGATGCTCCTTTCTTCCTGCCTCTCTCGGTCTATGTTTTTCTCGCTCTGTTTCTTAGCAACGGGTCATTTATGAGCCCGTACATCGCGGCAACGATTTCAGCGGTGTCATTGCCCTTCGTCTTCCACTATCTTCAGAAGAACCTACGGCGGAGGATGATCCGAGCCCGCCGGCTGCACCTTCTGTCGGACAAGGTCAATCTCCGGGGACAACGGAGACAATGCGCAAATTAGTCGGCGCGGTTAGCGTGTTTAGCGGCGCGTCCATCGGAGTCGCCGACGTGGAGTACTCATGCGCCCCAACATCGTTGCTCGTTCCTTGTGGGCGAGACGTCTTGAAATGATCGTAAATGACTTCAGGGATACTGCTCACCGCGTTGATGGCGGAGCTGCCGGACGACAAGCGAAGATCGAATTTTTGAGGATCGACGAATTTAGGGTCGACGGTAATATTGCCGCTGAAGACTCCAGTCGCCGAATTCTGAATGTTGCGCGTGTTTCCGTATGCGATATTGTTTTTGATTTCCGCCGAACCCGTTTTTACCCAGATGCCGTAAGCACACTTATACGCGGTGTTATGGTAGACCTTCTGCTCGCCGTAAGTAGTGATGCCCCACTTGTCAGACCAGATGAAGTTATTGTAGGCAATGTTGCCGCCGCCGCCCGAGAGGACGATGCCACCTCCGGAGCCACCGAGCCTGGCGTTGCTGTAGAACCTGTTATTCCTGACCGTGTTGCCCGTTGCGAACTGTCCAGTCTTCGAGTTATACACCTGGATCCCGTACGCGGCGTTGCTGTAGAACCTGTTGCCTTCGATCAGATTGTAGCTGGTCTCGACGTACAACCCATGATCAAGGTCCTTCCTTTGCCCATTGCCATAGATCATGCAGTCAACGACTTCGTTGTAATCCGCCGATCCGGTGGTCGTTCCACTCCAAGTCAGGTGGATGCCCTGGTGACCCGCCGTCCTGATGACGAGCCGCTGAAGGCGGATGCGACTGGCGCCTCCCCCGATCCGAACGTTCGCGTCGGTTGCACCCTCGCACGTCAAATCCTTGATAATGACGTACTTGATTCTGTTGACTTTCAAATTCCAGACGTTGGGCGCGTTGACCGGTTTCATAATAACGGTTTCGCCCGCGTAGCCGCTGATCGTGACAGGACTAGACCAGCTTGTGCCGGCAGGGAATGAGATCTGATCGCTACTGACGTACTCGGCGTATGTGCCCCCTCTGATGAATAAGGTATCTCCGGCTCTAAGAACGCTGACACCCTTCTTGATTGTTTTGAACGGCAGCGACGATGTCCCTGGGTTCGCGTCGTTTCCGTTCGATTTGGCGGTGTAGTAAGTCGTCCCCAGAAGTGCTGTGGAAGACAGACATACAAACACGGCCGCGGAGCTCAGGCAGTTAAAAATCCATTTCAATTCAAACACCTCCAGACGCGGCGTATTCTCCTGTGCCTCATCGATTGCACCTGTGACACTCATCACCCTAACTGGAGAAAACGCTGATTGCGGGCCAGTAAGGAGACCTCAATGCGTGTTCTTGCCGTCACGAATCTATACCCCTCTGCTCGCAATCCAGTTTCGGGAACATTCGTTTTTGAACAAGTCCGCGGTCTTTGTCAAGCAGCAGTTGAAATCACGACGCTTGAGGTGGACCGACTCGGCGAAGGGATATCGGCCTATTTAGGGGTGGGGCGCAAAGTCAAGGACGCCGTGCGGGATCACCGCCCGGATCTGGTTCACGTCATGTACGGGGGGGTCCTTGCGGACCTGGTCACCCGGGCGGTCCGTGATCGCCCCGTGGTGGTCACTTTTCGCGGGTCGGACCTCTACGGCGAACCTTTTTCGCCTATCAGGGAGAGAATCATGGCCGCCTACGGAGTCATTGCTTCACGTCAGGCCGCCCGGCGCGCAACTGGGGTCATAACCGTTTCACGAAGGCTCTCAGAAAAACTGCCGAAGGATGTTCCGAGGAGCAAGGTACGGGTCATCCCTTCCGGAGTGGACCTGAAGGTATTCCAACCTATGCCGAAGTCCGAGTGTCAGACCACGCTCGGCTGGAACTCTCGGCACTTCAACGTCCTCTTCCCCGCCAACGGCGAAAGACCCGTCAAGCGTTCGCATCTGACGGCTGCCGCAGTCGAACTGACGAGGGAAACAGGGATACCGGCGGAACTGCATCGCCTGACCGGAGTTTCCTTTTCCGAAGTTCCCGTCTGGATGAATGCGTCGGACGTGTTGATCCTCACCTCGTGGCATGAAGGATCGCCCAATGTTGTAAAAGAAGCGCTCGCCTGCAATCTCCCGATCGTATCGGTGGATGTCGGGGATGTCGAAGAGCGGATACACGGCGTTTCCGGTTGCTACATTGCTGAACCGGTCGCGAAGGATCTGGCGGCTAAACTATCCCTGGTCTTTAGGGGACAGAGAGTTATCGCAGGGCGCGAGAAAGTCGGAGCTTTGTCCCTTGAAACGACCGCCGAAGAGTTGAAAAGCTTCTACGCGCAACTTCTCGACTCCTTCAGCCGGTCAACGACGCCCGCCAGACGAATCGAAGTTCAGAGCTTCCGCGCCACGGATGAACGTGAGTCAAATTGCGCAAACGGGAACGGCCTCTTACTCTCGGTTCTGGTCCCGTGCTATCGGGAAGCACAGACGATCGAGAGGTGCATCCGCTCGATTCTGGCGCAAGAAATCCCCAACGGGTCCTTGGAAATCATCGTTGCAGATGGAATGTCGGACGATGGAACCCGGGGGGTGCTCCAGCGATTAGCCGCTGAGGATCCCCGGGTTCGAGTCGTCGACAATCCTCAAGGCATCGTGTCAACCGGCCTGAACCTGGCGCTGGCAGTTGCGCGAGGCAGGTTCATTGCCCGGATGGACGCACACACGCGCTATGCGCCGGATTACCTTGCCCAGTGCCTCGCCACCATGGAGAAGACTGGGGCCGACAACGTAGGGGGACCGGTCCGCGCGGAAGCGGAGGGGTACCTGGCCAGGGCAATCGCCGCATCTTTTCATTCTCCTGTGGCTGTGGGCGGCTCAAAGTCCCACGACCTGAACTACGAGGGACCACTCGACAGCGTCTGGTACGGCTGCTGGCGGCGCGAGGTTTTTGAGAGGGTCGGTCTCTTCGACGAAAGACTCGTCCGCAATCAGGACGACGAGTTCAACCTCCGGCTGAGAGACGCGGGGGGAGTCGTGTGGCAATCACCGCGCATCAAGGCCTGGTACAGCTCGCGGGCGTCTCTGGGCGCCCTCTTCCGCCAGTACAGTCAATATGGCTACTGGAAAGTCAAGGTAATCCAAAAGCACAGGAAAGTGGCGTCATGGAGGCACCTGATACCTGGCGCCTTCGTCCTCTCGCTCATTTCGCTGCTTCCGCTCGCGCCGTTTTTCCCCCGAGTTCTCGAGTTCCTGATTTTCGAGCTCGTCCTTTACTTCTTCGCGTGCCTTCTCGGCGGTTTCATCGCTGCGCGGCAGAAAGGGATAACTCTCCTCCCGATCCTGCCCGGGGTGATCTGCACTTGCCACGTTGCCTACGGCCTCGGCTTCCTTTTTGGCGTGTGGGACTTCCTGCTTGCAGGCGCCAGCCAGCCAACCCGAAGTTTCACGGCCGTGTCCAGGTAGCCGTAAGGATAACTGATGAGCACGAACAAACCCTCGCTTCTTTACGTCGTGGGACAGTTGGCCGGTGGCGGAATGGAACGGCAACTATACTATCTGTTGTCTCGCCTTGCTGCTAACCGCTACCGAACAGCTGTGTTGGTCTGGAGCACGTTTCCCAGGGATGCCTACCTTCAGAGAATCCGAAGGCTGGGAGTACCGGTCGAAATCCTGCCACCCGGATTACGACGAGCGGAGAAGTTAAGGGCGTCGCGTACCCTGGTCGACGTGCTCCAGCCTGATGTCGTCCATTCCTTTTCTTTCTACACCAACTTTGCTGCGTGGTGGGCTTCTTTGAACACTCGAACCCTGCCGATCGGCTCAATCCGAAGCGAGCAGGCTTACGCGCGAAGACGGGCAGGCCGGTTTCTGGGGATTGTGAACTCTTACCTCCCTCGTTTTCAAATTACAAACAGCCGTGCTGGCGAAAAACAGACTCGTGGAAGCCGGTCGGTATTCCTTCCCAGGCGCGTCGTCCTGGTGCCGAACGCACTCGACGTCACACAATTCAGTCTGCCGACCGCGGACGGTTATCCTTTTCATATAGTCGGAATAGGCTCCCTCTATCGGGTGAAAAGGTGGGACAGGCTCCTCCGGTTAGCTTCCGAGCTGAAAGGGAGGGGGTATTCCTTCTTCGTCACAGTGGCCGGTGAAGGGCCGCTCAGAGATCAGCTCGTTGCCCAAGCCAGGAGTCTTGGTGTCGGGCACTTGGTCCAATTTCCCGGATATGTGGAAGACATCGCTGGCCTGCTGGCTCGCGCGACCCTCGTGGTCCACACCTCCGAGAGCGAAGGCTGTCCGAACGCTCTAATGGAGGCTATGGCGGCCGGCCGGGCAGTGGTGGCGACTGACGTTGGTGACGTGCGCAACCTGATTGAAGACGGAGAAAGCGGCTTTGTGGTCGAAAACACTGAGGTGAGCGGGCTGGTGGACCGAGTCTCAAAGCTGCTGAGCGATTCCCGCTTGCGCACATCAATGGGACACAGGGCCAGGCAGAAAGCAGAAGCCTGTTTCGGCGTCGACCGTCTCGCTGATGACATGCTGGCCGCCTACCGGCTGGCTGGTCTGGGAAACCGGAATTCAAAACCAGAAGTGGACAATTTGTGCGTGGTCGAGAAGTGAGACCCGGGTTGCTGGTGTGGCTGCTCGGTGTTTCCGCCTGGCTATCGTGGGCGCCTTTCGAATGGAACGAGGCGAAGCTCCGATTTCAGCTGCTCCCGGCACTGAATCAAGAGCTCATCGCCCACTTCTTCTTGCTGGTTCCATTTGCGGTCGGCTTGTCTGCAATGAGGGCGGTTCGCGTCCAGCCGCTGTCTCGTCCTCTGCTTCAATCGAGCGAAAGACGGGATCGCACCCTGGGTCAAGACGCAGCAGTACTAGCCCTCATGGCCACCTTTCTCGAAGTCGGTCAACTCTTTGTCCACAGTCGCTCGGTGTCGCCGGTTGACTGGCTTGCCACTTTGGGGGGAGCCGTCGTTGCGGCAGCGGTCACCCGAAAGATTTTGAAAGAAGCGCCTCGAGACCTCCCCGCACTGCTCGTTGTGGTTCTCATGACGGGACTGGCTTGTACAAGTTTTTTCTGGGCGATTCTTCCGAGCCGGGGGCTTCAGCTGGAATCCTGGAACCCCGATTTTTCGGTGGTGACAGGCGACGAACTCGGCGGGGGACGTCGTTACCTGGGAACCGTGTCAAGTCCCGCCATTCGAGTGGGACACGAATCGAACAACGTGGTTCTGGTGCCTGGCGCATCCCGGGAAGACCGCTATCGCGCGGTTGGCCTCGCGGAGCGAACTCAGTCTGTCACCCTGCAGGCTCACTTGCTGTCCTTCTCGGATACACAGCGGGGACCAGCCCGGATCGTCACTTTCTCGCAGGGGCATTTTGTCAGAAACGCAACGCTGGCCCAGGAAAAAAGAGACCTCGTACTTCGACTGCGCACCAGCAGAGGGGGCAAGAATGGAGCCAGCTTTGAATTCATTCTGCGCGAAGCCGTTCAGGCCGGAAAGCCTACTTGGGTCTCCGCCGAATTCCGCCGAGGCGTGGTGACTATGCGTTCCGAGAGCGCGGCCGGTATCGTGTCGGGGACCTTTCGCCCGGATTTCCTGCGCGTTTCTCTCAAGATCCGCGGAGAGAACTTTCCGAAGCTGCACCCGGCCTTTTCGGGGAGAGGGACTCTGGTTCAGATCTTGCTGGCTCTGGCCGGTGTCGGGTACCTGCTCGGCTGCAAATGGCCTCGCCGCGCAGTCCCGGCGCTGCTCGGCGCCCTCGCTCTGACAGTCGGGCTGACCGGTCTCGTGGACGTCATTCTGTTGCGGATCCCGCTTCCCGGTGCGTCTGATCTTGCCCTCCTGTCGACTGCAACGGTGGTGGGGGTGGCGCTCACACGAATCGATCGTGCATGGGCAGTAAGAGTCCCGCAGGAGAGTCTGCTGCTCGTTGATCGAGTCAGAAAAGCGGTCGGTCGCCGATTACCCTGGGTTTCGGCGAGGAAGAGGAGAAACATGAAAGCTTGCCCAGCCTGCAAAAGACGCGGTGCCGCCCGGGAGATGGGCGGCTCGTGGGCATCGATCCTTCGCATTTTCCGCGTACGCAAATTCCGATGTGATGGCTGTGGCCGGGCCTATATTGCGGTTGGCAAAGGTGTAATTGAGCGTCCTGGGGTGCAACCTCAGGGGAAACAGCCTCAACCACCCAAGGATTCAAGCAAACTGCAAGAAGTCATTCAGCGGGTCCGAGAGGCTGAGGCCGAACTGAAGAGTAAGTACGAATCGTCAGAAGAACCGGATGATCGGAGGAGGAACCGCACTTCGTTGAACTATCGGCTGAACCCGGTGCAGCCGGCGACATATAACGGCGATAGAGAACCGGAGGCCGAGCTGGTTCACGATCTGCGCGAACCTCGTCTGCGGATAAGAAAGTAAGGGAATCAACCAGGAGGATCAAGAGAATGAAAAGCTTGTCAGCTTTAGTTCTTTCGATGACGTTCGCGCTGGGTATTTCAGCGCGCGGCCAGACCCCGGGCCCAGCGCCTCCAGACAGTCCAAGTCAGTCAGCAGCCTCCATGGAGTACCAACTGGGCCCGGGCGACTTGCTTGAAGTTAGTGTCATGAAGGTCGAGGCGCTCGAAAAAACGGTTCGCGTGAGCGCCTCAGGGGGCATCACCCTGCCCCTGGTTGGGAAAGTCCACATTGGCGGGCTGACCGGAGAGGAAGTGGAGGAACTCCTGACGACGGTGATTCGGGAGAAAGGACTGCTGAGAGACCCCGAGGTTTCGGTGTTCATTAAGGAATTCCGCTCCCAACCTGTGTTTGTTCTCGGATCGGTGCGAACCCCAGGACAATACGTCGTAAGCCAACCCCTGAGACTGATCGACGTGATTGCGATGGCAGGAGGGATCGACATGGAACGGGCGGCGGACTACCTGCAATTTCGGCGGCGAGGGGGGGGTGAAGTCGACGTGCCCCAGCTGGACCAGGAACTGCAAGGCGGTGGCGTCACGCGAATTGATCTGCGCGAACTGCTCGAGAAGGGCAATGCGGACCTGAATGTCGCCGTGCAGGGAGGAGACGTCGTGTTTGTCCCAGAGAGGGTTACGCAGGTCTTCTACGTTGTCGGCGAGGTCAATCACCCGGGCGCCTTCGAGCTGCCAAGAGTGGAGCAGTTGATGCTCAGCCAGGCGTTGGCTCAGGCCGGCGGCCCGATGAAGACAGCGAAAGTCGGGAATGGGATTCTAGTCCGATACGACGAAAGTGGAAGTCGTCAGGAGATGACGGTCGACTTCACCGATATCCTCAGGGGAAAAAAGCCGGATCTTCAAGTTCGGGCCAATGACGTCATCTTCGTGCCGGGAAGCAAATTCAAGACGATCGGTTACGGGTTGCTGGGAACGATCCCGAATACGATTTCGGGCGCCGTGGTCTACGGAGCCAGAAGGCGGTGAGCGGCAGGTCTGTTAATCCGGTTCCGTTGCGTTTCCACGCGAGAAGAGGAAGGACCATGTTTTTCAAAAAGGTGTGTGTCGCTATAGCAGTCGGGGGCTTGCTCGGTTCGTTCGCCCTTGCCGAAAAGGGGCGAAAAGACCTGCCGATCGGCCAGGTAACAACAAGCGCTTTGGTTAACAATACTCCGGTGCCGCCCGGAACAACGGTTTTCGCCGGGGCAGTGGTTTCCACGCAGGCTAAGGGCGCTGTGATTCACCTATCCAATGGCGAGTCGGTCGAACTGGCCCCCGACTCGGCCGTCTCCTTCCACAAAGAGGGGGACGATGATTTGCAGATGGGCGTGCGGTCGGGGAGGGCCAAAGTCCGCACCGCCGGTGGGAAGGTTCTGAGTGCTATGCCGGAAGGGCAAGCGACTTACTCGAGTAAGCAGGGATGGAGCCTGAAAGGAGCATCGAACGCTGGGGCGGCGCGGGCGCAGGTGTCCAGCTCAAAGGCTGGCGGCCACTGGGAAGCTCAAACACTGGACGGGTCGAAAGGTCAGAAGGATGTCGCAAAGCTGAACGGTCAGAAGGGGGAACGGCACGAAGAAAGCTTGGGGAAGAAGCCCTCGGGAGACGACAAACGGGAGACCAAGCCTTCCAAAACAAAACCCAAATACGACGACGATGACGATGAGGATGACGAAAACGAGGACGTCGCAAGCCCTACCAAGCCTGAGAAGAAGCGCAAGAAGGAGTGACGGTCCCTCGGGCGCCAATCAACAGGTAATCGAGGGACAGCTGGTCAATCCGGTTGTCCCCCGCGCGGCTGCTGCTCTCTTCGCCGCCGTTCTGTTCTGGGGTCTGCTTAATTTCGGCGCGACGGAGATGGAGCGGCAGTACACACTGTTCTTGCTTCTGCTTCTGCCGGCGTTAACCGTGCTGTGGCTGCGGCATCCGGTCCTGCTCCAACCAAGAGTCCTGGCTGTTCTGGCGATCGGTGTCTTTCTGCTCGTGCGCATCTTCACGCTCCCCACCCTTCGCGCTGACGGCTATGTTCTGCTCGGTGTCGGATGGCTGGCCTTGTTCACCACACTCACCCTCGCCGCTGCCAGCGCCAGGACTGCCCGGCTGCTCATTCTCCTCCTGATCCTCCTCGGCGCTTTTCAAGCCCTATATGGCCTCGTCCAGGTGCTCGCCGGTTTCGACTATATCGGAGACTATTACCGGGGAGTCGGACGACGAGCGACTGGAACGCTGATGAACCCGAATCACTTCGCCGGACTCCTGAACATGACGCTGCCGCTCGCGGTAGGCGCCCTATTCGCGACCTACCCCCGTCGCGTCTTGAATCGCAACCCCTTCTCGGAAGCACATGCCTGGGCCAGCCTCGTGGTCTTCGGTTGTTCCCTGATGGGCGTGGCCATCTTCTTTTCTCTCTCCCGCGCTGGTGTCGCCTGTTTCCTCTTGACGAGTCTTTTCCTCGGCTCGCTGCTATTTATCAGCGGGAGAAAAAATGGTTTTCGGTTACCCACTCTGGCAATTTTCGCCGTACTGGCGCTCAGCCTCTGCCTGGTCCTCTGGACGGGGGCTGAGAGTCTCATCGCCAGATTTGAAGACGTCGAAGGAGACCTGCCTCTGAGGAAGGATGTCTACGAAGCTTCATTTAAGCTGATCGCAGACAATCCTCTGGCTGGGGTGGGTCCGGGAATGTACATGTGGCGTTTGCGCCCGTATCAGACCTCGCTAACCGATAAGCTCTATGAGCATGCCCACAGCGACTACCTGGAAACCGCTGCGGAGTGGGGCGTGCCGGTCGCTACCGGTTTCTGGTTGTTCATCCTCTGGCGTCTGAGAAGCGCAATCAGGCTTGGCCTGACGAGCCGGAACCTTATTCGCCGGGGTATCGCGCTCGGGAGCGCGGGGGCGATTCTCGCAATAGTTTTGCACAGCGTTGTGGATTTCAACCTCCAGATTCCCGTGAACTTAGCCGTTTTCTGTTCCGTGGTCGGCTTGGCTTGGGGTTGCGAGTTAGGTGAGAACCAAAAAGACTAGACCTCTTCTTTTGCTGATTGCGGCAGCCACGAGTGCCGTATTCTGCCTGGCCGGCTGGGGTGTGCTTTGCCGCTTGATTGCCACGCAGTTCGTCGCCGGCGGGAATACCGTTGAGGGCCTGCGCGAAGCAATCCGGTGGGACCCAGACGAGGGCGCCTACCATTTTGCTTTGGGCCGGCTGCTCAGAGACAGAGCCGAAGAGCGCAACCTGAACAGGGCCGGGTGGCATTTGCGTAAGGCAGTCAGCGAGAACGCTCATGACTGGCGCGCCTGGCTGGAATTAGCAAGGTACGAGGAGCTGTGCCGGCACGGGGGAACCGAGAAAGCGTATGTGCGAGCTGCGGAATTGAGCCCCGGCAATCCCCTTTACACGTGGAACCTGGCCAACTTCTACCTCCGAAGCGGTGATACAGAGAAATGGCTGGAACGCCTGAAAGACACTATGAGCCTGGATCCCGATTACGCTCAGATCTCATTATCGCTCCTCCTGCTGAGTGGAACGCCGCTCGGCGAAATTGTTTCCTTTTGGCGTGCAGCTGATGCGCCCTCCAAGCCTCTTACGCTTCTTCTTTCAGATCCCGAGACGGAGTGGAACGACGAGATACAAGAGTTGGCCGAAAAGCACTGGCGGCACGTGCTTCGGAAGGAAGGCCCGATCGATCTTCAAGAAGGCGATTCATACATCAAGTGTCTGATCCGTAACAGGGCATACAAACAGGCCCGAAATGCCTGGATGTCTCTGCTCGCGGATCACGGTTTGCGGGATCCGGCTTTCGAGCAACGAAAGAACTACCTCTGGAACGGCGCCTTCAGCACCGAGATACCCCGATCCGCGCTCAGTTGGAGAATCCGAGAACTGACCAAGGCGTCTGTCGAACCGGCGGGGACCGGGGCTGGCGGAAGGGCGCTCCGGTTCGATTTTGATGGTACGAGTAACCTCGACGGGAGGATGGCCTCGCAGTTGGTCGCCGTCGATACCGGCCGATTCTATACGTTCTCCTATAAAGCTCGTTCGCAAGACCTCACAACAGATCAGGGCCCTTTTTTTCGGGTTATCGATGCGGTAAAGAAGACAACCCTTCTCACCGCTCCGCCTCTGCTCGGAACTAATTCGCTCCGGAAGTACGAATTCTCTTTCAAGTGCCCTTCCGACTGCGCCCTCATCGACATCCAGTTGCGCCGTCGAAAAAGCGGGAAGATTGACAGCTTGATCCAGGGGACGCTTTGGATAGAAGAAGTAGCCCTGACCACCCATAACGCGAACAACTGAGGTGAATCAATGCCCAGATTCCTGGTGACCGGTGGCGCCGGCTTCATTGGCTCGAACCTGGTCGAACGTCTGCTCTGTTGGGGTCATGCAGTTAGAATCGTCGACAATCTGAACTCCGCCAGCTCGCTTCCAAGGAGAGAACCGGGCCACTTCGTTCACCAGCCGGGGAGTTAGCTGGGGAGAATAGCTTCTCGGTGTCGATAGAACCAAATGAATCATGAACAAACCGATTATCCTGCTCGGAACTGGTCGTTGCGGGTCCACGATGCTGCACCGCATCCTGGCCCATCACCCGGAGCTCGGCTGGCTTTCCGGTTTTAACGAGCTTTTCCCCCGCCAGACCTGGCTGTCGCGTTTCTCGAACCTTTATCGCCTGAACCTGCCGGACGGTGTCCGCTTCAACCGCTTCTTTCCGAAGCCTTTTGAAGCGTACAAGTTTTGGGATTACTACCTGCCCGGTTTCCGCAGACGAAATCAGCCTCCAACTCCGGACGAAATCCCCGAGGAGTGCTTCGAAGCGGCACGCCGGGCGTGCGAGAAGCTGCTGAAGTCTCAGGGCCGCCCCCGCCTCCTGGTCAAGATCACCGGCTGGTCGCGCATCGACCTCTTCAACCGGCTCTTTCCCGACGCACGCTTTGTGTTTCTCGAGAGAGAACACCGGTCGGTGGTCAGTTCCTGGGTCAAGGCCGGTTGGCTGGACGTGACCAGTGCGCCGAGAACGGAGCGATGGCAATGGGGCGACGTCCCGGAGACCTATTACCAGCTGTGGTGCGAGCTTGGTGGGGGACCGGTCCTTTCCGCAGCCATGAAAATCCAGCTTGACCTCGACGATATCCGCGGCAGTCTCGGGCACGTTCCCGGCCGCTACCTCCAGTTAAGATATGAAGATCTCATCAGCGATCCGATCGGCCAGGTCCACTCCTTTCTGGAGTTCTGTGATCTGTCCGTCGACCCGCGATTCGACGCCCTGCTCCTGCAAACCGCATTTCGCGACACAAGAGACAAGTGGAAGCGCAACCTGAGTGAAGACCAGGCGAAGATCATTGTCGAGTTCTTCAACCGCACAGAACAACTGGATCACTGAGTCAATTTTCTCTTGGGTTCAACTGAGCACGAAGGAGTTCGTATCCAATGCACGTCAAAACAGAAGTTGTTTCTCCTTATGGCGGACATTTGGTTTCGCTTCTGGTGCCCCCGGACTCGGTTGAAATTCTGATGGGGAAGTCTTTTACGCTCCCGTCAATTCAGCTCTCCGAAAGATCGGTCTGCGACCTCGAACTACTCGCGACGGGCGCTTTCTCTCCTCTCAATCGATTCATGGGAAAAGACGACTATGTCTCGGTACTGAACCACATGAGGCTTGCCAACGGGGCTATTTTCCCAATTCCCGTGACGCTCCCAGTCGACCGGCTGCCCGAACTGGGGACGGACAAGCGATTGACGCTGCGCGACCCGAAGAACATTCCGCTGGCCATTATGACCGTGGAGGAGACATTCAGCTGGAATCCGGATGAGGAAGCCCGAAAGGTCCTCGGGACGACGGACCCTCGCCATCCGCTGGTGTCCGAAATGGGGAACTGGGGACGATCCTTAATCTCGGGTGCCCTTCAAGTGTTGCAGTTGCCCCGCCGTTACGATTTCCGGCCGTTGCGCTTGACACCGGCGGAGACCCGAGCCCGATTGGAGGCTCTGGGCAAGACCAACGTGGTCGCTTTCCAGACGCGGAACCCGTTGCATAGGGCTCACGAAGAATTGACCCAGAGGGCTATTCGGGACGCGAACGGCGTTCTGCTCTTGCATCCGGCGGTTGGCTTAACAAGAGTGGGCGATGTCGATCATTTCACCCGGGTACGGACCTACAAGGCGCTGGCCGAGAAGTGCTTTGAGCCGGGCAGCGTCGTCCTGGCGCTCCTGCCGCTTGCCATGCGTTTCGCGGGGCCTCGCGAGGCCCTCTGGCATGCCCTGATTCGTCGTAACCACGGAGCTAATCACCTGATCGTGGGCCGCGATCACGCGAGCCCGGGGAAGGACTCCAACGGCTTGCCGTTCTATGGACCTTACGATGGGCAACAGCTGGTCTCAGAGTTTTCGGATGAGCTGGGTGTCAGGATGGTTCCTTTCACCGAAATGGTATACCTGACGGACCAGGGTCGGTACGAAGAGGTCTCCAAGGTGCCCGCTCACGCACGGACCGCTACTATTTCCGGCACCCAGGTGCGCGAGCAATTCCTAAACCGCGGGCGGGCTTTGCCGCAGTGGTTCACCCGGCAGGAAGTGGGGGAGATCCTCGCCGAATCCTATCCGCCGCGGCACAAGCAGGGTTTCTGCATCTGGTTCACGGGTCTGAGCGGCGCAGGCAAGTCTACGACGGCAGACGTGCTCACGATTCTGCTCCTGGAACGCGGCCGAAAAGTCACGGTACTAGACGGTGACGTGGTACGAACCCACTTATCGAAAGGGCTTGGATTTAGCAAAGAAGACCGTGACACAAACATCCGCCGCATAGGCTTCGTCGCCGCTGAAATCACCAGGCATGGGGGAGCGGTCATCTGCGCTGCAGTCAGCCCCTACCGTACCACCCGAAATGACGTTCGGAGCATGGTGGGCTCGGATCACTTCATTGAAGTCTACGTCGATACTCCCCTCAAAATATGCGAGGCCAGGGACGTCAAGGGGATGTACGCGCGGGCCCGGCGCGGCGAGCTGCCCGCATTTACGGGGATCGACGATCCCTATGAAGAGCCCTTGAATCCCGAGATCGTACTCAAGACTGTGGCCTGCACTCCGGAGGAGAACGCCAAATTGATCGTCGAATACCTGCTGGAACAGGGTTTCCTGCAGGGAGAAGGCCGGCGAGAGGAGCGAAGGGAGCCCGATCGTACCGAACAAGATTTCTCGCTCCCCGCGATGACGGAGCAGACATCTCCGTCTGACCCGCTGGCAGGTTGAGACCGGCCGTCTGGCACAAGAAGTCGTCGGGGGCGACCCCGCCTCCGCAGTCTGGAGTCTGTAAATGTCGTCCAAAAAAGCTTTGATTACCGGTATCACCGGCCAGGATGGTTCTTACCTCGCTCAGTTCCTTATCGCGAAGGGTTACGAAGTTCATGGGCTCATTCGCCGGTCCAGCAGCTTTAACACCGATCGAATTGACCACCTTTATCGGGACCCGCACGATCCGAGCGCGCGGCTGTTCCTACATTACGGAGATCTGGTCGATGGGATGGGAGTAAGAGAAGTTCTAACTCGAGTGCAGCCCGATGAGGTCTACAACCTCGGCGCTCAGTCTCACGTTCGCGTGTCTTTCGATCAACCGGTTTACACTGTCCAGGCCGATGCCCTTGGCGTCATCAACCTCCTTGAGGCCATCCGCGACACCCGCAAGCCAGTTCGCTTCTACCAGGCCTCGAGCTCCGAGATGTACGGGAAAGCGGTCGAGATCCCCCAAACAGAGCGGACCCCGTTCTATCCGCGAAGTCCCTACGCGTGCGCAAAAGTCTACAGCTTTTGGCAGACGGTCAACTACCGTGAGGCTTACGGCATGTTTGCCTGCAACGGTATCCTTTTCAACCACGAGAGCCCTCGCCGCGGCGAGACCTTCGTGACACGAAAGATCACGCGGGCTGCGACCCGGATAAAACTGGGCCTGCAGGACAAACTCTTCCTGGGAAATCTGGACGCCAGGAGAGACTGGGGGTTCGCCGGCGACTATGTGGAGGCCATGTGGCTGATGCTGCAGCAAAGCGCGCCAGATGACTATGTGGTTGCTACCGGACAGAGCCACGCGGTTCACGAGTTTCTTCAAGAAGTGTTCGACTATCTCCAACTCGATTGGAAAAAGTACGTGGAGATCGACGAACGTTATTTCCGCCCTGCCGAAGTCGACATGCTCCTGGGCGATCCGACGAAGGCTCAAAAGCAGCTGAACTGGAAAGCCGGGGTCAGCTTTCGGGAGCTGGCTAGAATGATGACGGATTTCGATTTGGCACTTGCCCGGCGTGAACGCCTCGTTGCGGACCGGGCAGGCGACATGACCGAGCTATCTGCCGGTCGAGACTTCCCGCTTGCGATCTGACGAAATAGCCGTGGAGAAAGTGTCCCGCCGACAGTTCCTCATCGATAGAGCCAAGGCCGCCGCCGGCCTGGTGGCGTTTCCCGCCCTGGTCCCGGGCGAGGCCCGGGGAAAAGGGGCGGTTCCTCCCTCCAGCCGGGTGACCATGGGGTGCATCGGGGTTGGATGGCAAGGCGCCACCAACCTGAGAGCCTTCCTGGAAGATACGCAGGTTCAGGTAGTGGCCGTCTGCGATGTCGACCAGCAACACTTGGACCAGGCAAAACGGTTGGTTGACGCCAGGTACGGCAATCGCGACTGCGCTGCTTATAGCCGCTTCGAGGAGTTGATCACCAGAAAGGACATCGACGCGGTCATGCTGGCGGTGCCCGACCACTGGCATAGTGTTCCGGCCGTGGAAGCGGCGCGGGCGGGAAAGGACATCTACGGGGAGAAGCCGCTTGCCTACAACTGGGTTGAAGCACGGGCGATCTGCAGGGCGGTCAAACGTTACGGTAGAGTCTGGCAGACCGGAAACTTCCAGCGCTCCCTTGGGAATTTCCGTTTCGCCTGTGAGCTGGTTCAAAACGGGAGGATTGGCAAGGTGAAAACCGTCGAAGTCGGCTTACCAGATGGTCACTACGACTTCGCGAAGACTGCGGAAAAAGTGTCTCCCTGCGCGCCGCCTCCTCATCTGGATTACGACCGCTGGCTGGGCCCTGCCCCTTATTCGCCTTACTGCCCGGCTCGAGTTCACATGAACTGGCGGTGGAACCTGGATTATGGAAGCGGCAGCATCACAGACTGGGGCGCCCACCACCTGGATATCGCGCATTGGGGACTCGGCTTTGACGATACCGGTCCCTTAGAAGTCGAGGGAACCGGCGACTTTCCCCGCCAGAGCAAGCTTTGGAATGCTCCGACGAGGTATTGGGTCACGTTCAAGTATCCGGGCGATATCACGATGATCACCGCCGCTGGCTTCGACGCTATCCGTTTCGGCATCCGGTGGATCGGTGATCTCGGTTGGGTTTGGGTCAACCGGGATGGTATCGAGGCCCACCCGAAAGCGCTCTTCCAGGAGAGGATCGGACCAGACGAAATCAACCTCCGCCGCTCTCCCGGCCATTACCGCGAGTTCATTGAGTGTGTGCAGACCCGGGGGACGACCATGGCGCCCTGCTCCGTGGCGCTGAACTCCTTGACGCCCGCTTTCCTGGCCCTGATCGCCATGCGAACCGGACGGAAGGTCCGTTGGGACCCGACCAGGCAGAAGATCATCGGGGACCCGCATGCCGAACGCCTCCTCTCCCGGCCGATGAGGCCCCCCTGGCACCTGTAAAGACAAGACGGCAGGTCCGCCTTACGAGGAATAGAATGATGACCAGATTCCGGCTTGCGCCATTTATTTTTTTCTCAATTCCGCTCTTAGTCTCTGTTCCCGCCTTCAGTCGGGAAGGGACGCCCGCTCGTGTTCAGGAGATCGCGAACCTCGCGGAATTGGACCGCGCACTGGGTCAATTGGCCATCTATCAATACGGGGAGAGCATCGAACCGAGGAACCGCGTCTCCAGCCTCCTTCGGCGTCTGCAAACGTCCGGAGAGATCCCGAAAGCAGTCGAGGATCGCTTTCTCAATTTCCTGCAATCGGGGGCGAGCCTTCCCGGCAAGCAATTCATCTGCCGGCAGTTAGGTTTCTTCGGAACGGAGCGTTCTGGCCCTGTGCTTGCCAGCATGCTCGTGGCGCCGGAGACGGCAGAGATGGCGCGCCACGCTCTGGAACAGATCCCGGGTCCATCGGTGGACAAGATCTTGAGCGAGAGCCTCCCCAACGTCACCGACCGACAGAAAGTGGGAATAATCGTTACGCTTGGCGTCCGGAGAGCGCAGTCGTGCGCCGAGTCTCTGGCAACCTTTCTCCACAGTGACAATGCTCATTTCGCCTCAGCTGCCGCATACAGTCTCGGTCAGATCGGCGGCCGCCATTCCCTGCGCGCCCTCTCGGAAGCACTGGGCACGGTCCAGGGCCGGGTTGGCGCCCGGGTCATTGATGCGCTTCTGGATTGCGCGGACCGGGAGGCTGAAGATGGTGATCGCCAGGCAGCCCTGCGCGTCTATGGCCAATTATCGAGCCCGAAATGGGACCAGCCGGTCCGACTGGCCGCGCTCGAGGGTATTATCCGTACTTCGGGCGAAGCCGCAGGGGCAGAGATGGCGAGCGCAATAGCGGATCCTGATCCGGAATTTCAAGCAGCCGTTATACGTCTCCTGCACGACCTCCCAGGAGCCAGGGTCAGGGACCTCCTGGCGTCAAAATACGACCACGTTGATTCGCCTGTCCGTATAGTCCTGCTCACCGCCCTGGCTGACCGTGGAGACACTCGGGTTGCGCCCCTTCACAAAACCGCCTGTGCGGACAACGACCCCGACGTGCGGATCGCGGCGCTTACGGGTCTAGGGAAACTGGGAGACGCTTCAGCTGTCCATTTTTTGGCAGCAACGGCCGCGAGGGTGAAAGGGCCGGAACAGCAGGCGGCGCGGGCGAGTCTGACCCTTCTCAAAGGAACCGCCATAGACCGGGTTATAGCGGACGGCATCCTCGCCGCCGCGCCAGAGATCAAAGTGGAACTGATCAGAGCCGCCGGCAATCGGGGAACAGCGAAGGCTGTGGGATCCCTGTTCGCCGCTGCCCGGGACCACACTCGCCCGGTCCGGCGAGCCTCGCTCGCTGCCCTGCGTTCTCTCGTGGCGCCATCGGACGTTCCCAGTTTGCTGCAACTGCTCGACGAATCCCCAACGCACGAAGAGAGCCAGGAAATAGCGGCTTGCCTGTCTTCGGCCTTAAAGAGGGGGGAACCGGCTGATCCCCAGCCCGTGATTTCCGCCTATGCGCGGGCCACAGACACCGCGACTCGCGCGGCGCTTCTGGACGTCTTGGCCGCAGTCCCCCATTCGCAGGGACTGCCTGTGCTGCGCGCGGCGCTTCATGACGAGGATCCCGATATCAGGCGCGCAGGCATTGTCGCCTTGTCCGGATGGCCGGATCCGGCGCCCCTGCCGGACCTGCTCCGTGTGTTGAAAGAGACGGCCGACGAATCCCATCGGATTCTGGCCCTTCGCAGCTTCCTGTCCCTGCTCTCGCTTCCTTCCGATCGCTTCCCCCCGGAATCAGTCGCTTTGCTGGTTCGAGCTTTGCAGTTTGCGCACAGAATCGAAGAGAGGAAGGCCGCCCTGGGGATGTTGCCAAACTGGCCTTGTCTGGAAGCGCTCGACCTGGCGGAATCTTGGCGTCGGGAAACGGATCTGCAAGCCGAGGCCGAGGAGGCCGTCAATCAGGTCGAGTCGGCTTTGGGGATCAGAATTACACCCAAGGAAGTAGTGGTGCTGGGACTTCTGGCCATCCTGTCTAACGTCCTCCCGATCGTCACTGCCGGTTTGGTGTTCCTGCTCTACAGAAGGATCGCCAGAATCGAACGGGTCCTTAAAAGCAAGGGGTAGTCATCCACAGTATGGTGGGTCGAGTCGCATGAGCTCTCCGAAAGCCAGCCTGCCTTTCTACCTTTTCCTGGCTGCCTGTCTCGTCGTATGGCTGCAGGTCGTCGACGTCGACGCTTCCTCCACCCCGAGGATAAAGGCGTTGATCGTCGACGGCCAGAACAACCACTCGTGGACGACGACGTCGCCAATACTGAAACGTATCCTCGAGGACTCCGGTCTCTTCACGGTCGACGTGGCGACCTCACCCGCCCGGGGCATGGACATGAGCCGCTTTAGACCACGGTTCGGCCGTTACCAGGTGGTCGTGTCGAACTATAACGGAGACCCGTGGCCCGAAGAGGCGCGGCGCGATTTCGTAGACTTCGTTTCGGCCGGGGGAGGATTCGTGGTCGTCCATGCCGCCGATAACGCCTTTTCAGACTGGCCTGAATACAACGAGATCATTGGGCTGGGCGGATGGGGTGGCCGAGACGAGAGGTGGGGCCCCTATTTGCGCTTTCGCGAAGGGAAAATAGTGCGAGACGAAACGCCGGGCTCGGCCGGGACGCACGGCTCCCCACACGCATTTCCCATCCAAATCTGGCAAGAGCACCCGATCACGGCTGGATTCCCCAAGGCATGGATGCATGGGAGGGATGAGCTTTACGCGCGGCTTCGCGGACCTGCGCGGAATCTGACCATCCTGGCGACCGCTTCGGCCGACTCCGGGGAGCGTGAGCCTGTTTTGTTCGTTGTTCAATACAAGAAAGGCCGGGTTTTCCACACGACCCTGGGACACGGTCCGGAGGCGATGGGCAGTCCCGACTTCGTCAGTACCCTTCAACGGGGAGCGGAATGGGCCGCCACGGGCGCCGTTAGCCAACCGGCCAGTAAGGACGTTTCTTCGCTCGGAACCGGACTCCCGGATCTGTTGAGAACGGCTCTTGACCGGCCCAGGATCGGGAAAAGAGAAGTGGCGGCGATTGCGGCGCTGGCCCTGGGCGTGAATTCCGTCTCCATCATAGTCCTCGTGGTGGTGTTGCTCCTCTGGAGAAGGCTTTCTGCAGTCGAGCGCACCCTTCTGCACGGGCCATCAGCCCGCATTTCTCAAGGCGAGTCAGGGGAACGTCCGTTAGAGCCGCGCACGGGGCGCCTTTCAGCTTAGTAAGCGGCCATTCCTGCCGTCAGCGAAATCGTGCTCAAATTTACTCAGCTGTATACTTGGGTGTCTTCGCCTCCTCCCACACGAAACCCGAATTTAGCCGGTAAATCCCAAATACGCGCCGTGCCTGCGCCGCAGATATCAGGCAGAATAGAGAGCAAGGTTCACATCTTCCCCATGAGAGCGCTCCACAGCAACGAGGCTCAGATCCTTTGCCGGTGCAGTCTGTCAGATTCGACGTCGTGGTGCGAAGAGGACGCCGAGCTGTGCCGTCGAGACGTTGACTGGCCGAAGTTACTCCAAGGTGCCTATCACCAGGCCGTCATTCCGCTTCTGAACCGCTACCTGCATTTCCACCACCCGATATCCGGGCAAGCGTCTCCTGCGGTGATTGAGGAGCTCCACAAGGTCTCCCATTCCTGCCTCTTGTGGAACATGCAGCTTCGCCTCCAGCTTTCTCTGCTGCTCGCGCGGTTTCGGAGCGCTGCAATCGAAACGATCGTCCTGAAGGGAATCCCGATGACCGAGCTCTTGTACGGCGGCGATCTTTCGTTGCGTCGAAGTTTTGACATCGACCTGCTTATCCGGAAGAACGATTTCCCGAAAGCAGATGCGTTGTTGCGCGACCTGGGGTTCCAGGTCTGGCAGGACGTAGAGGCCCGTCTCAAGAACGACTTCCACGTCGGCTATCGTGAGCCGAAGACCGGCGTGGTCGTCGAGATACACTGGCATGTCACGCGTACGGGCCACCCGGGCCGGTTAAGCGGGCTACGGTCGGACATCGTCGATAAATGGTTTGAAAGAGCGCAGGGCCATACGTTTGGCGACGCCGGCTGCCTGGTCCTGCATGCCGAGGACATGTTCGTGCAGCTCTGTCTGCATTTTTGGAAGCACCGTTTCCCCGACGCGACACCGAATTTCACCAACCAAGGCGCGCTCATGCAGTTAGCCGATGTCGCCCGCCTGATAGTCGTGGCCCGGGACCGGATGGATTGGTCAGAAATTCTGCGGCAGACAGAGGAATTTCGGATTACCGAAGTCGTCAGGCCGGTCATTGAGGTTCTTGATCTGCTGGGTGCTCGGATCCCGGAAGACACGCGTCGGTTTGCCGTAGAGGTATCGGACGTCGCCAGACTGGTGGCAGGCAAGATACTTATCGACAACCAGCTCAGGTTCCCGAACGATTACCGGACAACCACTGTTCTCCAGCACGTTTTTCCTCCCTTGGAGACCATGGCGGAAAGGTATGGATTACCGGCCAAAGACCGACGTCTTTACTTTCGATATCTCACACGTCCTCTGGAATTATTGCTTCGGCACAGCCGACTCGTTTCCCGTCGGTCTGAGCGCCGTCAAAACCTTGTCCTGCGCGCCTGGATTGACGGCAACCAGGATGCGGTCCTCAAAACGGTAGATTTATGAAAAACCTGGCGGATATGTCGAGAAACACGCGGGTCAAAGTAAATACCAATCTGATGTCCTGCAAGCTGGATGACGATGCGGTTGTTCTGCAGCTGAAGACCGGCGTCTATTTCGGTATGCAGGAGGTGGCGGCGCGTGTTTGGGACCTTCTGTGTGAACCTCGAACCCTGGAGGAGATCTGCTCGATCGTGACCAGCGAGTACGATGTCGATCCTGACGCGTGCGAGCGCGACCTGTTGATCTTCCTCAATGAGCTCGCCTCGCAGAGCCTTGTCGAGACAACCAGCCAATGAGGGCGGCCATCAAAACAGTCGAGCGTTTCCGCCACGCTGGAACCGCACTACTGACCGTGGCGTTCGCGCGGCTGGCGCTCTCAATCCTGGGTTTCGAGCGCGTGCGGTCGCTCCTGCTTCGGCGTCTCTCGGTGTTAAACGAGCCGGCCGGGGACGCGAGGGCGGAGGCGCGAGCCCGGAGAATAGTCGACCGGGTCCAACGGGCCGGTGAGCTACTGCACGTGAGCTGTCTCGTCCGGGCATTAGCCGCGCAGATTCTGCTTCTGCGGTCCGGGTATAGGTCTGACCTGAAGATCGGCGTCACCAAGGAGGACGGACACCTGGAGGCACACGCCTGGCTGGTTAGAAAGGGGCGCGTTCTCATCGGTGGTGATTCCAGTCAGTTGCGCCGATACAGCGTCCTGCAGGAGGACGCGGATCAGAAGCGAGTACCCGCCGTACACAGCCATGAGAACTGACCGTCGTTTCCAAGGCCTGCGGCACAGCCTGAAGCTGTACAAGTGGACCCTGTCTGTTGTCTGGGGTTCAGCAGGTTACCGCCTCGTGATCTGGGCGGCGCTCCTGCTCCTGCAGGGAGTCGTTCCGGTCGCCATCGTCCATACCACTCGTCTGGCGGTCGATGCCCTGTCGAAAGTCCTTAACCAGGGGACGGGGCCGGGCGAAGCGAGCTGGCTCATAACGGTAGTCGCTGCGCTCGGAGGAATGATGCTTCTGAACGAAGCACTCTGGGCTCTCAGTTCCTGGCTCAGGACTCTGCTGTCCGAGATTATCCAGGACGACATCCGGGGACGGATTCACGCGAAGGCGAGTGAATTGGATCTGGCCTACTACGAGTCGCCTGACTTTTACGACCAGTTGCACCGTATCACCAGCGACACATCCAACCGTCCGATGGTCCTTTTCGAGAGCCTGGGAACACTCGCACGGGACTCGATCAGTCTGATCGGAATGGCCTACCTGCTCTTGCCTTATGGCCTCTGGCTCCCGCCTGTCTTGCTACTCAGCTCGCTTCCTGCGCTCTACGTGGTCTTCACTTTCAGCCACCGTCACCAACAATGGTGGGAGCGCAGCACCATCGAGCAACGCCGAGCCCGGTACTACGACAATTTGATAACGGTCGGCGATTTCGCTGCCGAGGTGCGGCTCTTTGGCTTGGCTGACCATTTCCGTGCCAAGTATCTGGGCATACGAGCCACGCTTCGGCGGCAACGGGTGGCCCTCCTGCGCGACGAAATGATGTGGAAGCTGGCCGCGGCTCTGCTCACACTCCTGATCAGCGGCGCGGTACTCGTGTGGATGGTTTTCCGCCTGGCTCAGGGGCGGTCGACCCTTGGCGATGTCGTGCTCTTCTACCAGGCTTTCAGTCAAGGCCAGAGCCTCTTTCGGAGTTTGCTCGGCAGCCTCGGCGAGAGCTATCGCAACCTGCTTTATCTCAACAACCTGTTTGACTTTCTTGCTTTCGAGGCAAGGGTCGTTTCTCCGTCGGTCCCCGCGCCGATGCCCGCCCGAGTCGGCTCCGGTATCCGGTTTCGGGATGTCACCTTCTCGTACCCCGGTGGCGCCTCGCCGGTGCTCGAGGACTTCAATCTCGCCATCCCTGCCCGACAGCTGGTAGCGATCGTAGGCGCAAATGGAGCTGGTAAGAGCACCCTCATCAAGTTGATCGCCCGCTTCTACGATCCCGACGAGGGCGCCGTTGAGATCGACGGCTCGGATATCCGCGGCTTCGACGTAAGCGAACTCCGCAAGGCGCTTACTGTGCTTTTTCAATGGCCGGTCCGTTTCCAGAGCTCGGCGTTCGACAATATTCGTTACGGTGACCTCCAGGCTGACATGGCCGCTGCCCGGGAAGCTGCGGAATATGCCGGAGCACATGACATCATTGCCGGGCTTCCCCGTGGCTACGAGACGATCCTGGGGAAATGGCTGGCGAGCGAGGCCGAGTTGAGTGGCGGGGAATGGCAGCGAATCGCCCTGGCAAGGGCTTTTCTCAGGCAAAGCCCGATTGTGCTTCTTGACGAACCGACGAGCTTCATGGACTCCTGGGCGGAAGCCGACTGGCTGAAACGGTTTCGCCGGCTGATCCGTGGACGCACCACGCTGATGATCACACACCGCTTCACTACGGCCATGTACGCCGATGCGATTCACGTGATGGACCGTGGTCGCATCCTGGAATCAGGCAATCACGCAGAATTACTCCGAAAGGGCGGCCGGTACGCCGAATCCTGGACTGCTCAAACTGAAGGGTGGGGGACCGTGTCGCCCCAGTAGGGGACAGAGGTGAAATGGGCGGGATTTGTGGCGTAGTCGAGTCAGGGGGGAAGCGGGTCGACCCGGAAGTGGTGGGGGCCATGGCTCGGGCGGCCGGGCACCGTGGACCGGACGGGTACGACTGCTGGAACCGGGCGGGGGCCGGCCTGGGGCACCTGCATCGGCGACTGACCGTGGAGGAGGCTGGTGAACGCCAGCCGCTGGTCAGCGAGGACGGCCGGCTGGCGCTCAGCGCCAGCGTTCGAATCGACAACCGGGAAGAATTGCTCCCAGAGTTGAGCCGCGGGGGCTTTGTGCGGCGGCCTGACCCCTCGGATGCGGAACTGATCCTGGCGGCCTGGCAGCGCTGGGGCGAGGAGTGCCCGGCCCGGCTGATCGGCGACTTTGCCTTCGCCCTGTGGGATCAGGCCTCGGGCCGCCTGTTTGCCGCTCGCGACCCGATGGGCATGCGCCCCTTCTACTACCGGGTCGAAACCGGCCGTTTTCTGTTCGCCTCCGAGGTCAAACAGATCCTGGCCGCTCCCGGAGTCCCGGCCCGCCTCTTCGAGCCCGCCATCGCCGCTTACCTGGCGGGTCTTTTCGGGCCCCCGGAGTGGAGTTTCTACGAGGGCATCCAACAGCTGCCGGCCGGCCATTGCCTGAGCCTGGCAGCCGACGGTTCGCTTTCGCTGCGCCGCTTCTTCGAGATCGACCCCTCGTTGCGCATCCGCTACCGGCGCGAGGAGGAGTACGCCGAGCACTTCCGGGAGCTGTTCACCGAAGCGGTCCGCTGCCGTCTGCGCAGCTGTTACCCGGTGGGACTGTTTTTAAGCGGAGGACTGGATTCCGGCAGCATCGCGTCGGTCGCCGGGTGGCTGCGACAGCGGGGACAACTGCCCTGTCCCGACTTCCGGGTCTGCTGCTGGGCCTTCGAAGAACTGACGCAGTGCGACGAACGGCATATCAGCGACGGCATCGTCCGCCACTACGACCTGCCCGTCTCCTATATCCCTGCCGATCAGGCCTGGCCGCTGGCCGGTTACCCTCGTCACGGCCCCGATCTCGATGAGCCCTTTACTGGTGTCTATCAGGGCCTGATAGATCTCACCCTTGAGACGGGCCGGCGGCAGGGCGTCAAGACTATGCTGGGAGGGGACCGCGGAGACCTGATGGTGGGAGAAGCAGTCTATGACCTGACCGGCATGTTGTCATCCGGGCATTTCCGCCTGCTACTTAACGAGATAAGGGCCCAGGCGGGAAGGGGCAAGAGACCAGTGGGCCGAATCCTTGGCCGTTACTTTCTGCCGGGCCTCCTGGGCGCAATATGGCCGCGAACAGCAGTGTCAGCGTTTCGGCGGGAACTTGCAGAGGTCTATCACCGAAACCGACCGTCCCCCCTTCGCTATCCACCCTGGCTGGCCCGCCGCCTGGTCCCCGGATTGTACGCCACCCGGCGACTGTCGGAAGTGCAGCTATCTCCAGAATGGACCGGGCTTGCGCGTCGACTCCGATACTCGACGATCTTCACGCCGATGCATATGAGGGGAATGGTCTGGTCGGAAAGGGGTTACGCGCAGTTCGGACAAAGTTTTGCCGATCCATGGAGCGATCAGCGGATAGCAGCATTCGTTTTGGCCTCACCCCAGTGGGTGATCAACCGAACGAGCTCTCCAAAGATCCTCGTGAGGCAGGCGATGCGGGGAATCATGCCAGAAGAGGCGAGGGTAAGCGCTCGTAAGATCTCCCCGGGGCCCCAGTATCTCCATGCCCTCAGGGTCAAGGGCCGCTCGGTCATCGAGGATCTGATCACCGATCCGAAGATCGAACGCTTAGGATACGTCGACGGCTCGGCTCTTCGGGATCACTACGAAACAGTGCTGGCCGGGCATCGGGCTCACGCCTGTCTTTGGTGGGCTTTGACGCTGGAAACGTGGCTGCGACTCTACTGGAGAGAAGCCGAGGAACGATGGGCGGGATTTGTGGCGTAGTCGAGTCAGGGGGGAAGCGGGTCGACCCGGAAGTGGTGGGGGCCATGGCTCGGGCGGCCGGGCACCGTGGACCGGACGGGTACGACTGCTGGAACCGGGCGGGGG
>Ga0209077_1000006_pt1 | contig 62716 bp, 93 predicted proteins | sample PPLLak1March2015_FD_187247 | JGI IMG/M metagenome (GOLD analysis project Ga0209077, IMG submission 187247) | Freshwater sediment microbial communities from Prairie Pothole Lake near Jamestown, North Dakota, USA - PPLs Lake P7 Core (1) Depth... | ecosystem: Environmental > Aquatic > Freshwater >... | reverse complement strand
AGGGTCGGCGCGACCGCGATGTTTGAGAATATTGAATCCCGACATAAAAGCCGTTGGTTTTCCGCCGGTTGGCTTCGAATCGGCGCTCGATGGCGCAAAAAACCCGTCGAAATCGACCCAATCGCGCAAGGCATGACTGCCATGGATGTGTGCACGCAATGGCAGTGCGCCGAGTGGCGAGACGGGATCAAGTGGCGCCCGTCGCTGGCGCTCCGGGGCAAATTTTGGTGCTGCACAAAATGCGGGGCCTCATACGGCGAGCATGCCGGCGGACGGGGGTTGTAGACGATGGCAAACCGGAAAAGCACGGTGGTTCAAGTGAAGTTCGGCCCGAGCGATTACATCCTCATCAAAAAGGCGGCGGAGGCACGGGGGTTGAAGCCGGCGCGCTACGTGCGCGCGGTTGCCATCGAGGCCATCGTGCGCGAGTTGCCGCACGACGTTATCGAGAGGGCGTGATGAGACGGGTCATAATCGAGTCGCCGTACGCGGGCGAGGTCGAGCGCAACGTGGCGTATGCACGCCGAGCCGTTCGCGATGCGGTGTCGCGGGGCGAGGCGCCGATTGCCTCGCATCTGTTATTCACGCAACCGGGCATCTTGGATGACACTATTCCGCACGAGCGCGAGCTTGGAATAAACGCCGGCCTCGCGTGGGTGAAGGTGGCCGACGCGATGGTTCTCTATCTCGATCTTGGGATGACGCTCGGCATGCGAGCCGCCAAGGCCTACGCCGAGCGGCACGGCATCGAGGTCGAGGCTCGATTCTTAGACGGGCACGTGCCGCGCGACGATCACTAACGGTTCGCGTGGAAAGTTGTTGGAAGCTTGTCGGATGGTTGTTGGGGGGAGTTCGAATGGTGGCGCACGGGGAATGCCCATGCTGTGGAAGCAAAACGCCGGTCGAGCTTGCCGCTCGCGTGATTGAGTGTGAGCGCACGCTGGTCATGGTGCGCGACGCCATCGTGGAAAAGGCCGCGTGCACGTTTTGGCTCAACTCGATTGAGACGGTTGTGGACCGGATTGAGGCGGTGCTCGGCGAGTTCGGCAATGCGCAACCCGAGTTGCCGCTCGTGCGCGAGCCATTTTTGACGGATGAATTGACGGACCCGAACAACGTGTTGCCGCCGTACAAGTGGCACGCGGGCGCGCTGCACTTGCTCGCGCGACAGCTTGGCGTCGGCAACGATTTTTATTATCCTCTGATCGGAGCCGCGAAATTGCTGATGGACGGCGCGACCATAGGCGAACCCGAGATTTTTGTGTTCGGGTCAAACCTCGCCGGCCGGCACGGCGCGGGCGCGGCGCTCTATGCGCGCAACCATTACGGCGCCGTCTATGGCGTGGCCAACGGGCGGACGGGCAACGCCTACGCGATTCCGACCAAAGACGCGAAGTTGCGGACGCTGCCGCTCAATGCGATTGCCGGCTATGTGCAGGTGTTTCTGCACTACGCCGTCCAGCATCCGAATCTGACTTTCAAGGTGACGGCGATCGGCACCGGGCTGGCCGGCTACGGGCACCGGGACATTGCGCCGATGTTCCGGGGGGCGCCGGGCAATTGCCTGTTGCCAGAGGAGTGGAAGGGCATTCTCGCCTGAATCGGCGCCAGAGGGGCCGCCAGCCGCCGGGAAGGGTGCCGCCGGGGGGATGGTGGCCGGGCGCTATGCGTGCGCGCATACGGGCCAATACGGGGCCAATACGGCGGCGGTATTCCGTGGATATACCGGGGGTTGAGAACGGTTCGGGTGCACCGGCCCGGTGATGATGGGCGCAACTGCGGCGGTCAAGCTTGTGCAAATTTGCCGGTTTTGCCGGTTTTGCCGGTTCGGTTCGATCGGCGAGGCTTCCTTTTTGCGAGTGGTCGCAAAAGCTTGCCGCCACGAACCCGGCCGGCGCTGATGCCAAGCTCCGCCAAGACTTGGGCGTGGGGCACGCCTCGATCGCGGGCGATGCCGCGCGTGTGGAACAGAAGCGCGCGCCGCTCGATGACATGCGCGCGGGTCGCGTATTCCTTCCTCTGCCGCTTGCGCAAGGCCTCGAAACGCGGAGTGCCTTTGACGCGGCGATAGTAGCGGACCATGGCGCGCTTGCGCTTGGGTGTCCGGTGGTAGGCACGGGCATAGGCCTTGACGGCTTTGGCGGCGCACGCATCGCCGCAATAGCGGTGCCGGCCGGGCGGCAGATTGCGGACGCGGCATTGCTTGCACTTGCGCGGCTTGCGCGCGTGGTCCCATGCGGTGAAATAGCCGCCGATGATTCGCGCGTTGATGTTCATAATCGCGGCGACAACCGAAATCGGTTCGCCGGCTTTGCGGAGGCCGGTTGCTAGCCGGCGCTCGCTACGGGTGAGCTTGGCGTTGCGGTCCGCGTCTTGGCGGCGCGACGTGTAGCGGAACGTGGCGATGTGCGCGGCCAGTGCGGCAGCCGTGGCCGCCTTGTGCTGGCCGCGCGCAATCTTGCCGGGGCTCGGGACGTGCGGGTGCAGGATGCGCCAGCACACTCCGATTGCGGCGTTGTGAGTGATGTTGAAGCGCGCGGCAACACGCTCGATCTTGCCGCGCGCCAGAGAGCCGCCGATGATGTCGGCGATTTCTGCTTTCTCCGCCTTGGTGTAGGTGCGGCGCATCCGGTCACTTGGATTTGCTCGCCTTCCCTATCACCTTGCCGGCGGGATCATAGAACGTGGTCCCGGCGCTCGATGGCACCGAGCGGCCTTGCACCTTGCCATCGGCGCCATAGTAGACGGTCGAGCCTTGCGAGTCGGTGGTGCTCCGCGTGACGACTCGTCCGTCCGGCCCGTAGACGGTTTTCGTCTCCGCTCGGGTTGCAGACGCGAGGATGATCAACGCAATTGCCCAAAGGATGACGGCGAGGGCGACGCCAAACGCTTTTGATCCAGTCATGTTGCTCTTGCTCCGGTTAGTCGGCAGGCGTTCCAATCCGGCCGCATGTTACGCAGGCGTAGGCAGCGGCGTGAAGTTCGCCGGGGTCGTTTTCGACCTCAATTACGAATCGGCGATGGTTGTTGGCTTGAGCGATCAAGCGGCGAAGTTCGGCAAGTTGCTCGATGGGCAATCCTCCTACGTGGTCCGCCAACGCATCGAGTCCGCGTTGGATGAGAATCCAATTCTCGACTGAGCAAAAGAGGCGCGGAGTCATCGTGCACGCGATGGTGCTTTCCGCCGCGCCATGCGGTGCAGGCAAGCGGCGCGCTCGGCGGCGCACTTCGACTTGAGGTCATGCCGGCGCTCGATGACGATGGTGTCGGGGTGGGGCGCAGCATGCGCGGCCACGAACGCCAAACCCAACAACGCGAGGGCGCCGACGATCGTCCAAAAAACAAACCAACTGCTCTTGATCAACATCGGCTTGACTTGAAGCATGGCCGCTCTCCCTTGCTGGAAAAGGTGCCCATCGCGCAAAGACCGGAAGTCTCATGCCATGGGCTCTCGATCGTTGTTGCGGACACCTATCGAGTGGTCCGGCCGGCGGCGAAAATGTGAAAAACCGCCGACGAAATATCATCAGTCTACGAAAGGCCGCCGAGCGCGCGCAAGTGCCGGCGGGTCACAGGGGAAAAGATCGGCGTTGCACTCGATGTACTGTTGCGCGGCGATGCCGGGCGAGTCGTGCCAAGCGCAGCGGGCGCGCTGCTCTTTGGTGGGCGCGTCGCCAGATGCATCGATGCTCACGGCGAACCTCCGTCCGTCACGGATGATGTAGAGGCCTTGCGCCTCGATGCGCTCAAGCGCGCGGGCTTGTTGTTTGGTGGTCATTGCCCGAGCCTCGCCAAGTTGACCTGAATTTCGGCGACTTGCGGCTTAACGAGAGAGCACCAAAGGCGCGGGCCTTGGTCGTCATATGTGCGGAGAAGTTTGCGGCCGGCAGCAATCCGTTGCGCTTCGCTGGTGAGGCCGATTAGAGCCTTTGCAGCGGCAAGCGTGCCGGGCACGGGCTCGCAAAAATTGTGATAGCCGGCGACGGTGGCAATCGCCCAAGATATCGCGGCATCGTTCGCGGCGTTGTCGGCGCGTGCTGGTTCGCGGGGCTGCATAAAGGCGACGCCCAACACGAGGGCGAGAAGCATCAGGGCGGGTTTCATGTTGCGGTTCATTTGCTTTTACTCCGGGGTGCGTACCAAGGCTTAGGGTGAAGCTTTCCGCGTCCGCCGCACTTGGGGCAAAGCTTGACGCGGAAAGGCAGGCGGCTAGGGATGCGCCCGGTGGCAGAGCACACCGGGCAATCCGGGGGCGGGGCCTTTACAGCCACGCCGGCACGACGGCCGGGGCCGCCTCGATGGCCGCAGCGGCGGCGCGGTGGCTTTCCTCATGCGCGACCGCCTCTTGCATCGCGTCCCAATCGGCGGCGCTCATGTGATGTTTCCAGGCCTCGTCACCGTACGGGCAAGCCGGTTCGCGGCAGTGCTCGAAATCGATGTGGATGGTGTGGCCGTGGCCGTAATCGGAGCCGGGGTCGGCGGAGCCATAGGTGCCGATCTGGATGCCGGCGGCGTTGATGACATCCCAAACCTTGGCGCGCTGCTCTTGAGCCTCGCGGGTGTTGCGGGGGGCGTAGGCGATGTGCAGGCGTACCCAACCGTATGCCGTGCCGCGCGAGCCGCGCACGGTCACTTTGTGGCCGGGATAGGCAGCGGCGACGGCTTTTTTCAGGGCGCGGTTGCGAGCGGCGATTTCCATTTTCAGTCTCCGGTGTTGGGGGCGCCTCACAACGAAACGCCATGGCCTATATCTAGGCCATGGCGTTGGAGTTGGCAAGGGGGTCTTATCAAGTATTTTTAGCCGTGGTCGGTGCGTCCCTTGAGCGGCGCAAAGAAAGCGCGGAAATCGCTTGTCGGGGGCAAGGGTGGCTGACTAGAGACGACGTTGCCGGCGGCTTCCAGGTCGAGGCGCACGGCCACGGCTTCCATGGTGCCGCGAACGGTCACGTCCAAAACGATGCCGTTGCGGGTATAGGTCAAGACGTATTGCACGGGTGTCTCCTTTTGGGTCAAGTCAGAGGCGCGCAAGATCGGCCGGGCGCAGTAGCGGACAGTCGCCAAATTCTCGGATGTTGGCGCGCATGCCTTCCGCCGAGACGATGCCGAAATCAAAGTTCGGATGGGCCGACGCTGGCGGGGTGGGGTTGGCCGCGAGCCAAGCGTCAATGCGCGCCTTTATCCACGTGTCGGCTTGCGACCATGCGTCGGCCTCGGGCTCGTCCGTGAATGGGCCGACGAACACGCAATCATAGTGGCCCAAAACCATAACGTATGCGGAGGCGGCGTCGGTGCCGTCCGGCTCCGCGCGCTCGGCGGGGCGCTTGGGGCGCCAATCCTTTGGGTTGGGGGTCGTCATGTGAGGTTGCTCCGGTTAGTGGATGGGTTCGGCGCGGAAGTCGCAAAGCGCATCGATCATGTCGAAGCGCACGGCCAACGCTTGGGCGCGAGCGAGGCCGCTTGCCTCATCACGGCACCAAGTGAAGCAAAAGAAACGCTCGCCGGTATCAACGAGGGTGGCGACGATGTGGAAGCGGGGGGTCGGCATTTTCAGGCTCCGGGGGTTGGGGCCGCTCCCGAGTGGGAGCGGCCGGTTCGGTTTAGAAGTCGCTGGCAAAGATGCGCTTGAGCTTGAAATGGTTGTATCCGTGGTTCGTCTTGATCTGAGCTTTCGTTTGCTGGCCGGTGCCTTTGCACGAGTAGCAGGGGCCGACGTGGGACATCTTGCCGTTGACGCATGCGCCCCATTTATATTCGCCAGTGCCTTTGCACTTGACGCACTTGCCGGGCTTCGCGTTGGGTTGGCTCAAGTCGTACATTTTCGGCTCCGGGTTGGTTCGTTTGTGATGGCCTATATGTAGGCCACTCGATTGGGGCTGGCAAGAGGGGCTTATCAAAAAAAGCAAAAAAAAGAGCGGCCGAAGCCGCTCCCGATTTGTGCCGTTATGAAACGCCGGTCCAAGAGAAAGGCTTGTTGTCGTCCCGATAGATGTTGCCGCGCGCAAAATTCTTGGCGGGTGCGCGCCACGTTGCGGCCTTCAGGATGTCGCCGTTCGTCTTGTCCACAAAACCCCAAACGCTACGCTGGCCATCCGTGCCGCGCATGCCGTGGGCGGCTACGATTTTCATATAGCGGTTGCCGCGCTCGATCGTGAGCACCGTGCCATAGTCGCCGGCATGCTGCACTCCCGAGATATGCGCTTGGACCTTGGCGACGAAAGCGGCGAGGGTGGTGTTGAAGTCGGGGGTCATTTTCAGGCTCCGGGGTTAGGGGCGCCACGTCGGCGCCCGATGGCCTATATGTAGGCCAGACCCGGAAGCGTGGCAAGAGGGTCTTATCAAAATAAGTTCGTCCCAAAATGAGAAAGGCGGCTCGGTTGCCCGGCCGCCTTGCCCGTTCGCGTTGTGCGCCGGCTATAGCATGCGCTGGCGCTGGTACGCCTTGACGTAGTGGCGGACCTCGCGCCCGTTGCGCCGCTTGTAGGTGTCAAGCCTGAGAGCGGCGGCAACTTGCGGGATACTGATAGACGGCCAGCCTAGTGCCTTGCGCGCTTCGCTGGCCGACACGCCTTTGTCGCGCGTGATGAGCTTGAGAAATACGCGCCGCTTGGGCGTGGTAGGCTTGCGGGGTGTCATGGTGCTTTGCTCCGTTTGTTGTGCGCCGGCCTACTGGATAGCGTTGCCGACGTTGTTGAACGTGTCGCCGATGGCAGTGCCGAGCGCGCGGGCTCCGCCGATGATGGCAACCGCAATGAGGGCGGCGATTAAGCCATACTCGATGGCGGTGGCGCCGGACTCGTCTTGCAGGAAACGCTTGAGAGTGTTCGTCATGGTCTTTGCTCCGTTGGTTGCAGTCACAGTCACGTCAAAAAAAATCAATCGTCGTCAGAAGGCTTCGAGTCGTCGTCTCCCATGCCGCACGCGAGCGCGTCCATGGCGAGCTTGATGTACTTGGGAGTCGGGTGACGACCTTGCTCCCAACCGTCCAAGGCTTGCCGGGAGCAACCGAGCGCGTCCGCCGCTTGCCGGGTTGAATAGCCCATAAGCGTGCGCCACTCGGCGACGGGGTTGGAGTTTTTCTTGGTGCGCTTGCGGGTAGCGGTGGCGGTGGTGCCCATGGCACGAGTCCCTTTCGAGTGGGGGGATGCTCCCGAGCGGGAGCATCCCGGTTGAGTTAAGCGTTGCCGATCGCCGCGACGTTGGCGCCGGCCGGCAGCACGCCGGTTTCGTAGTAGGCGCGGACCGCCTCATAGCTTTCCGCGACTGCGAACCCGCCGCCGTCTTTGAAAGTCAGACGGGTGCCCGGCTTGCCTTCGTTGCGCGGGTTGAAGCACCGGATAGCATCGCGAGCGACGCTAACCGCAACCGTTTCCACGTCGGGGTCGCCTTCGTCCTCACGATACGAGGCTTGGCGGGTCAAGAGCTTGGTGAGGTTCAAGAGAGTCGTCATGGTCGTGTTTCCTTCGTTTAGCCTTGGTGGGTTCAATCGCCGTACACGCACAAGGCATTGCGTACACGGCTCACGACATCGAGCGACAGTTGAGTGCAGCACGTGGCGGGCTTCTGCGGTGCTTTGCCTTTGAGGCTAGGCCGCTCTGCCAAAGGTGGGCGCCCGTTTCGTGCGTACCTCTGCCGCTCGATGTGAGACGGATTCTTTTCGTCATGCGAGGCCTCAACCGCGTCGCGGAGCGGCTTTTGCTTGAGGCCAAAATTCCGATAGCCTTCGCGGATGGTCGCGAGGTAGCCCATGGACGGGGGCATGATGCCTTCCGAGTTCATGACGTAAAACATAATCGTGTCATGGCCTCTGATCGGCTCGGTTAGCTGCACTTCCACCTTGCGATACATGCCGCCGGCCACGCCTTCGTAACGATCAAGCGAGGCCTCGCACTCGTCCGTGATGAGCCACAAGCCGCCCGGCACGCGCGAGCCTTTCGAGTAGACAACATCGGCGACGCCACGAAAGACGAGCTTGGCGTCATCGAGGAAGAAGGCGCCAACGGCCACGGCTTTGGGGCAGCGCCATTTCATCTGGCGTTTGTGGAGGTTCGAGCCGTATGCGAAATAAAGCTTCATTTTCTTTGCTCCGGGTTGATGGCCTACATATAGGCCATCGGGTTGAGGTTGGCAAGAGCCGCTTATCAGAAAGCGTGCGTCTCGGGTTGGATGGCCGGGCGAGTCGGGGCCGGGTTGAGCAGCGTTGTACGGGTGCGCATATAGTCGGCCTCATCAGGGGTTGAGCCAATGAGGTTGCAGAGGCCGGCGAGCGAGATATCCAAGGCCATGCTGGTCTGCATCGCGGCGCGGCGCACGTAGTAGCGAACCTCGCGGCCGGTACGCTGCGAATAGATATCCAGCTTGCAAGCCGCCGCCTTCTGCGGAATGGAAACGCTGGGCCAGTTGAAGGCGCGGCAAACCTCAGTGCGCGAGACGCCATTGGCGCTCAAGAGCATTTCGCCAATCTGCCAAGCCTTGCTGCCGCGCTTGGCGCGATTGACGATGGCCGGGGCAGTGTTGGCGATCGGCAGTTCGCGCGAGGCCGCGATGGCGATACGGAGGCAGGTAAGAATCCAGGTGCGCGCCTTCGTGTAATTGATCGTGCCGCTATGCTGGCGAAACTCGACGGTCTTGTAGGTGTTGTGAGCGACGATGTTGAGCTTGTGATAGCGGGCTTTGCTGGCGCCGGTTGCGCGCTTGATCGCATCGGCGAGGTCGGCAACCGAGTAGGCCGCCTCGATGCTGGCCGCGCGGACGGAGGCGAGCGTGCGGCAGTAGGCGTTGACGGAGCCGCGACGGTTGGTCGGCATCATCTTGTCAATGATGGGCTCATAGGACTGATAAAGCCGGACCAACTTTTTGAAATAGCCGATCTGTTGCGGGCCGACGCCAACGTGCACATGCAGGCCGCACTTGTCCGAAACGGTGCAGCGGAATTGCGCGAGCATGCGGCAAACCGTGGCGACTTGAGCAAGCCCGGCATCGCCGCGCAGCACGGGCGAGACAAGCTCGATGCCGCGCGAATAGTCGCCGAGCGATCCGTCTGTTACGATGCGCCAATGCGAGGTAACGACGTGGCCGTAGGCGGCAACCGAGCAAGCGACGCCGGCATCAGAGATTGCGCGGGCGAGCGCATGACGGTCGCCACCTACGGGCAAGTAGCACTCAAACTCGACGCCGAAGGTGAAAACGTCAGGGGTCATTTTTCTTGGTCCGGTGTTAGGCGTTTCGCGTTGGTGGTCTACATATAGGCCACGCGAACGGACATGGCAAGCCCGACTTATCAAAAAAAATGAGGTATCCAAATGGCCAGGAACAGGAAGCGAACCGCCAAGCCCGGCAAGGCGGCAGCCGACGAATCGCCGTTTGATCATCCGCGCGGGCCTCTGATCGGGGCGACGATGGCCGGTGTTGTGCTGATGCGCGACCCGGAGCGCGTGCGGCAGCTTGCGCGGGCCGGGTGGTTCCAATCGGAAGGCAGCCGCGCGGGGCACAAGGGCGCGGCGTATCGATTGCTCGATATCGTGCACGGGTACATCCGTTTTCGCGATGATGAGGGCCGGCGCGGCACAAAGACGGCAGCCGCCTCGCGGATTGCGGAGGCTCGCTCGCGCGAGGTTGAGTTGCGCAACGCCTATCGCGAGGGGCACCTTATCGAATTGGAGGAGGCGCTTGAGACGGTTGAGGCTATTATGGGCGTGCTCCGATTGAATTTGTCGGGGCTGCCGGCGCGCGTGACGCGCGACTTGCAACTGAGGCGGACAATAGAGACGGCCATAAATGACATCCTCGACTCGCTTGCGGATATTGCCGCCGAGAAGTCAAAAGCTTTGGGAAAAGTTCGAGCTTCTAGCGCGCCCATCGCGGCCGATGACACCGGACAGGTGGGCGGCAGAGAATCGAACGCATCCGCAAACGTCCGCAGTGCCAGGGCCACGCGACCCGCACTTGACCCCGTACATAATTGAACCGGAGCGCGCGGTTGCATCGGGCGGCACGCACAAACGAATCGTGCTCGTCATCGCCGCGCAAACCGGCAAGACGGAATTTATGTTGGATGTGGCCGGGCAGCGGCTAGACCAGAAGCCGGCGCCGATTCTCTATGTCGGGCCGAACAAGCAATTCCTCGTTGAGCAATTCGAGCCGCGATTGATGGCGTTGCTCGATGGTGCGCCGAGCCTCGCGGCGAAAGTCGCGCGGGGCAAGCGCATGACCAAGACGCGCAAGGTTGTGGCCGGCGTGCCGTTTCGTCTCGCGCACTCCGGTTCGTCGGCGGCACTGAAGTCGGACCCGGCGGCGCTCGCGTTGATTGATGAGTTCGATGAAATGAAATCGAACGTCAACATGCAGGGCGGGCCGCTCGGGTTGGTCGAGCGGCGCGGAGACACCTATGCCGAGTTCGTTGCCGTGGTAACATCGACGCCAAAGAAAGGGCGAGTCGCGGCGGTACGGGATGAGCGGTCGGGCCTCATATTTTGGGACGTTGCCGTGGTCGAGGATATCGAAAGCCCGATTTGGCAACTGTGGCAACAGGGCACGCGGCATCATTGGTGCTGGCCGTGTCCGCAGTGCGGCGAGTATTTCGTGCCGCGATTCAACTTGCTGCAATATCCGCTCAATGCGACGCCGCTAGAAGCGGCGCGCGAATGCTTCCTGAAATGTCCCAACTGCGGGGGCGTGATCACGAACGAGCATAAGGAAGCGATGAATGAGCGCGGCCGGTATGTCGCGCCGGGGCAATCAATCACGAAAGACGGAATCATTCACGGTGCTCCGCATGAGCGGATGACGCTCTCTTTTTGGGTGTCCGGTCTCGCCTCGCCGTTCGTCACGTTCGGCGAGCGCGTGGCGATGTACGTGGAAGCGTTGCAGTCTGGCGATGATGCGATGGTGCAACAGGCCGTCAACGCGGGGTTCGGCGAGCTACACTCGCCGGGCGGCGGCGAGGTTCCCGAATGGGCGGAGATAAAGCAGAAGTCGTTGCGCGCGAGCTATCGGCGCAACGATGTTCCGGAGGATGCGCTTTATCTGGTGATGACGGCGGACGTGCAACGGCAGTCGATACCGTGGGTGATTCGGGCGTGGGGAGCGCGCGCCACGTCGTGGCTCGTGAATTACGGCTACTTGCGCGGCGACACATCAGAGGAAGAAATATGGGAAGCGCTCGGCGATTTGATGGTGACGCCGATTCAAGGCGTGCCTATCAAGTTGGGATTCATCGACTCCGGGTTCCGACCGGGCAAAACGGACACGCTGCCGCTCAATCGCGTGTATGAGTTTTGCCGGCGCTTCTCTCGGCGGGTGCGGCCGACAAAAGGTTCGTCGGCGCCGATGCGCACGCCGCTCATCTTTTCAAAGATAGAGGTCAACCGTAAGGACGGGCGCGCGGCGAAGTTCGGACTCGACTTGGTTCGCCTCGATACCGATCATTGGAAAAGTTGGGTGCACGAGCGGCTCCGTTGGCCAGAGGACAAGATAGGCGGGTGGCACGTGTTCCGAGATATCGATGACGACTATTGTCATCAACTCGTGTCGGAAGCGCGCTTGAAGCAACCGACCGGGCGCATCGAATGGGTGCAGCGCTCGCGGCATAATCACTTTTTCGATTGCGAGGCGATGCAAGCCGCCGCCGGCTACCTCTTGAACGTGCAGAGGATTCCGTTGCAAAACCGTTCTCAATCGCCTAAAGAGGAAATTGGCAGGCAGCCGGCAACACCTTCTGAGGACCAATTTACTCCGTCGCAAGCGCAGCATCAGGCGCGTATTCCAAGACGGCGGGTCATCCGGTCGAGCTACCTCGGAAGCTAACGGGGGGACAACCCCGTGGCGAACGGCTACAACAACCGCAACAATCTCTATAGCCGCAGCGTCACCGTGCCATCACGGCGGCGCAGTCGCGCGCTTTCGGTCAACGGCGCCACGGCGGACGAACTGAAATCCAAAATTGTCGCGCTCAAGACGGTCATTGTGTCGGGCGTGGAGTCGGCCGCCTACGGCGACAAGAAAACCGAGTTCCGCTCGCTTGAGGAATTGCGCGAAATCCTCGCCGGGCTGGAGGAGGAGCTTGAGGATTTGCTCGGGCTCGGCGGGCGGGTTCGGCAATTCCGCATGACGACGCAATCGGACAAGGGACTCTGACGTGGGGGCTTTGGCGAAAATCGCCGAGCGTATCGAGGGCGCTGCCGAGCGGTTGGGACAGTATGTCTCGCGGTCGAGCAAGGAAGCGCGCAACGAGGATTTTGACGGCTCGCGGCAGCGGCGCCGGCTCAAGAGTTGGCAGCCGACGCGCCTAACCGCAAATGTGATCATGGCGAGCAGCGGAGAGTTGCTCCGCGCACGCTGCCGCGACGCTCTGAGAAACAACGCGCACGCGGTGGCCGCCTCCGAAAGCTTCGCGGCAAATCTGATCGGCACCGGAATCAAACCGTCCTCTCTCATGTCGGATAATCCCGACTTGCGCGAGGCGCTCATGCAGTTGTGGATGGATTGGACGGACGAGTGCGACGCGGACGGCATCGCCGATTTCTACGGCATGCAGAGCATAGTCGCGCGTGCGTTGTTCGAAGCCGGCGAGTGTTTCATCCGCTTTCGCGCGAGGCGGATGGAGGACGGCTATTTGGTGCCGCTGCAAATCCAATTGCTCGAATCGGAAATGTGCCCGTACGGCATGAACCAGAAAGCCGCCAACGGCAACTTTGTCATGAACGGCATTGAGTTGGATTTCATCGGCCAACGCGCGGCCTACTACTTTTATCCGATTCATCCGGGCGATGCGCCGATAGAGGTCGGCGTGACGGGCATGCAACCCGTGAGAGTTCCGGCGTCGGAAGTGCTGCACATTTTCAAGTGCACGCGGCCGGGGCAAATGCGTGGCGTGCCGTTGGTGACGCCGGCACTAACGCGGCTGTATTTCCTCGATCAATACGACGACGCCGAATTGGAGCGCAAACGCATCGCCGCGATGTTCGCCGGCTTCATTCAGACGCCATCGCCAGAGGATGTGATTCCAATCGACGGCATCGACACGAGTGCCGAGCAATTGAATGTCGGACTTTCCGGACTCGAGCCGGGCACGATGCAAACGCTTTTGCCGGGCGAGGAAATCACGTTCTCAGAACCGGCCGACGTGGGCGGGAGCTATGAGGCGTATCAATATCGCCAGCAACTCGCCATCTTTAGCGCGCTCGGCATCCCGTACTCGATTTGCACATCCGACTTGCGGCGGGCCAACTACAGTTCGTTGCGCGGCTCGATTGTCGAGTACCGACGCAAGCTTGAGCAATTCCAGCACAATATCATCGTCTTTCAGATGTGCGCGCCGATCTGGCGCCGTTGGTTCGATACGGCGGTGCTCGCGGAGGCGGTGCCCATCGAGGTCGCGCCATACCTCGCGCGTAAGCAGCAATACACGCGGACGCGGTGGATTCCGCAGCGGAACGATTGGGTGGACCCGTTGAAAGATCGGCAGGCCGAAAAGCTCGCGGTCGATTCCGGGTTCAAGTCGCGCAGCGATGTTGTTGAGTCGGAAGGCAACGACCCGGAAGAAAACGACAAGCGAATCGCGGCGGACAGAGAGCGCGAGAAAAAGTTGGACCTCGTGTTCCCGGTGGTCTACGCGGCAGCGACGCAACCGCTTTCGCCGAGCGAGGAAGCCGAGCGGCAGCAGGCGGCGGAGGATGCAGCACAAGAGGCCGCCGACGCGGCGGCAGACGATGACGAGAAAGACGACGCGGCAGCATAGGGAGACGATCATGCGCCAGTGGTTCACGATGCAGGCGGCGACGGAAACGGCCGCAGCGGAAATCGTCATCTATGACGAAATCGGCAAATCGTTTTGGGGCGAGGCGAGCGTTGACGCCAAGTCTTTCTTGGACGGGCTCAAGGCTCTCGGCGATGTGGACAACATCACGTTGCGCGTCAACTCTCCCGGCGGTGATGTGTTCGATGGCGTGGCCATCCACAACGCGCTGAAGTCGCATAAGGCGAAAGTGACGGCGTTCGTTGACGGCATCGCCGCTTCGATTGCGTCTTACATCGTCATGGCCGCCGACAAGATCGTGATGCCGGCCAACGCTTTCATGCTGATTCACAATTCGAGCGGGTTCGTGTTCGGCAACGCCGATGACATGCGCAGCATCGCAGACGACCTCGAAAGGATCGATAAGGCGATTCTCGCGACGTATGAGAAGCGTTCGAAATCCACCAAGGCGCAACTCAAGGCGATCATGAAAGAGGACCGCCTTATGGGCGCGGATGAGGCGCACACGTTGGGCCTTGCCGATGAAGTGACGAAAGAGGTCAAGATGGCCGCGAAATTTTCGCTCCGTCTGTTGCCGCAAGCGGCGGCGGAGAAGATTCGGGCCGTGGCAGAATCAGAGCCGGTGCAGGGCGACCCGCCTCATCTTGCATCGTCTGATCCGGAGCCGGTGGTTGTGCAAACCTCCGCAGAGCCGCCGGCTCCGGTCGTTGCTGAACCGCCAGCCGCCGCAACCGCGCAAGTCGTGGATTTGAAAAAGCAGGGGGTTGAGGAGCACAAAGCCTATGTCGATTCGGTGACTGATCTTTGCACGCTGGCCGGTGCGCTCGACAAGGTTGGGGCGTACGTGCGCAATGCCACGCCGGTTGACCAAGTGCGCAAAGAGCTATTGGAGCGGAGCACCGGGCAAGATGTGAGGCCGCAGCATGCAACGGCGAACGCCGGTCCACAGCAAGGCGCGACGGTGACGGCGTGGAAGAAAATCACCGACAAGATCAACGCGCGGAAGTGAGAAGGCAGGAAAGGAGTCAAATCACCATGAGCCAGTATCCAGTTCTGAATGAGACCGCTCATCCGGCAGAGTTCATTCTGTCGGAAGCAAGCGGACAGCGTTCGCGCGACAACGCTCTGTTTCAAGACCCGAGCGTGGTCAAGGTTGGGCAGCCGTGCAAAAAGACGGCGGAGGCAACGACCGACTCGATGGCGAAATACGTCGTGGCCGCAGCGGGCGCCGATTGCCAAGCTCTGGCGATTTACGGCGGCGCCTCGTCATCCGGCAATGATCTGAAAATCGCGGTGCTCACTCGCGATTGCGAGGTCAACGGTCGGCTGATCGATTGGGGCGGTTTGAGTGCCGCCGAGCAAGTGGCCGGCGTCGCGGCCTTGGCGGCGAAAGGGATCATCGTTCGCATCTGACCCGGAGAGCGGCGGGCGAAAATCTAAGAGAGGAAAAACGACCATGCTTGACATCTTTCGCGGCGATGCTTTCGGGGTGATTCCTCTGACGCTCGCCATCAATAACTTGAAGTTCGTTCCCGGCTACGTGTCCGGGCGCGGGCTGTTCAATGAGAGTGCCATTGCAACGACGGTGGTCTCAATCGAGGAAAAGAACAACATCCTCACACTCGTTGCGCCGACGCCGCGCGGCGGGCCGGGTCATACGCTGCCGAAAACCCGGCGCTCTATGCGCATGCTCGGTGTGCCGCATTTCGAAATCAATGATGCGGTGATGGCCGAGGAAGTGCAGGGCGTGCGTCCGTTCGGTGAGGAGACCGGCACCGAGGCCGTGATGACCAAAGTCGCGGAGCGCATGCAGACGGCCGGGCAGTCGCTTGAATACACGCAAGAATATTCGCGCGTGGGTGCGATCAAGGGAGTCGTCTCATACGCCGATGGCACCGTGCTCAATCTGTTCAACGAGTACGGCATCGCCGTGCCGCCCAACATCGACATGAATTTGGATTCGGCGGTGGCGGACGGTTCGTTGCGGCTGAAGTGCGCCGGCATCATCCGCACGATGGGCACGAACTTGGATGGGCAGAGCTTCACGGGAGTCGAGGCGCTCTGCGGTGACGCATTCTTTGACGCGCTGATCAAGCATCCGGAAGTTCGTCAAACCTATCTCAACTATCAGGCCGCCGCCGAGTTGCGGCAGGGCTACGTTGGGGCCGGACAGGTTTGGGGTTCGTTCATGTTCGGCGACATCCTCTGGACGAATTATCGCGGGTATGTCGGCGGCAACCCGATGATTGAGTCCAACATGGCCTATCTCTATCCGACCGGCGTGCCGCAACTCTTTTCGACGGTCTACGCGCCGGCCGATTACATCGAGACGGTCAACACGATGGGGAAGCCGAAGTACGTCAAGCAATACACGATGCCCAATGACAAGGGCATTCACATGGATACGCAGACGAACCAACTCAATTGGTGCACGAGGCCGCTTGCACTGATGCGAGCAGTCTTGACGTAACCGCAGACGGCGCAACGTGATCGACTTTGATGCAGTGGTGCTAAGCCCGGCGTCGGATATCTTTTCCGTGCCTTGCACCTTTACGCCGCTCGTCAGTCAACCGCAGATGCCGGCGTTCGAATTGCGCGGTGTCTATTCGTCCGGTGCGCTCGATGTGGAAATGCAGGACGGCACGATTTTTTCGGACCAAAAGACCTCGTTGGGAATCCGGTTGAAGGATTTTCCCAACGGGGTGCCGCCCGATCGCGGCGACCTCGTGTTCGTGAAAGCGCACGTCAACTTGCGCTATTGGATTGGTGACGTGGATTTGGACGGGCAGGGCGGTGCCTATTGCCTACTGCGGACGGAGAATCCGCAACTGCCATGAGCACGAGCCATCAAATCACGAACATGGATGTCTTTTACCCGGCGATCGTGCAGCGGGCCATCATGGCAATGTGCAAGGTGTATTTCGGGCCGCGCTTCAAGACGTATCGCGTCACGCCGATGATGCAGGTTCAACCGACCGACTTGCCGGTGCTCGGCATTTATATGTTGCGGCAGAAATCGACTCCATGGGGCAACGCGAACCACGCCGAGCCGAAGTTTCGACACGAGGCAGTCTATGGATTCTCCGCCGGCATCCACGCGGAGACCGCAGACCAGAATCAGATTTACGCGCTTGAGGATACCGTGAGCGAGATGTTGAACATGGTGTTTTCGCGCCCGGCGCTGGTGAACCTCATGGAAGGGTTCGAAGCGATGGACCGGACATCGCAATATGCAAAGGTCGGCGAGACGACGCTCTATGAAATCCGAGTCGAGGTCAACGCGAGTTATGAGGGCAACTATCCGCCGATCGTTGACGACCTCTTGGAGAAAATCGTTGTGACCACACAGTTTCCCGACAAGGAACACGTGGACGATGGCACGCCGCAACTGACTCGCGTGTACGAACTGGATCAAGGAACGTAGGCGGGAAGTGAGAGAGCGGAGACGCGATGCGCTCCGCCAAAACCCCAGGCGAAAGAGGAGACGCGACCATGCCCGTCAGTTTCTCAAACATTCCACAGAATTGGCGCCAGCCGCTTTATTGGGTGGAAGTGGACCCGAGCATGGCCGGCTATCCGCGCTCGCGTCTCACGTCGTTGCTAATCGGCACGATGCTGCCGAGCGGCACGGCGATTCCCGATGTGCCGATTCCGGTGCCGAGCCAAGCCGACGCGCGAGTTCTCTTTGGTCTCGGGTCGATGCTTGACGGCATGGTCGAGAGCTTCACGGAAAACAATTTCGCGCAAGAGCTTTGGTGCTTGCCGATCGTGGAAGCCGTGGGCGTCAAGGCGTCGGGCGATTTGACGATCACAGCGCCAGCGGAGAAGGCCGGCACATTGCCGCTCTATGTCGCCGGGCGTCGCGTGCAAATTTTCATCGAGGCCGGCGAGGGCGTGGAAGTCACGGCGGGCAAGATCGTGAAAGCGATCAATGACGACCCGTCTATGCCGGTGATTGCGTCGAGCGCTAGCACGGACAGTCCCGTGGCGTCGCTCGAATGCAAGTGGGCGGGCGTCGAGGGCAACGACATTGACGTTCGCCTCGCCTACGGTGGATTGCTGGCCGCCGAGAAAGTTCCGTTCGGTCTGCAAATCACAGTGCCGGCCGGCAACAAGTTGGCCGGCGGCACGGGTACGGTGGACATCGAGCAAGGTCTTATCAATCTGGCCGACGAAATTTATGAATATGTCGCGACCGGGTTCACCGACTCGACGTGTCTTGCGCGGCTAGACCATGAGTATGGCTTTTCGGATGAGGGCCGGTGGGGATGGCTCCGCCAGCTTTACGGCCACATCTTTGGGGCGCGTCGCGGCGAGCCGATCAACGACCAGACCGGCTATAGCGATTTGCTGATGTACGGGCCGAACAACAATTCCGGCGTCATTTCGCTGATGGGCATCGAGGCCTATTCGCCGACGCCAACTTGGAATTGGGCGGCAGCGTATGCGGCCAAGGCGGCGCGTGCTCTGCTCAATGATCCGGCGAGGCCGTTGCAGACGCTTGCCATGGAAGGGTGCTTGCCGGCGCCGAAGCATCAACGCTTTACGATCAAGCAATGCAACGACCTCTCGGGCGTCGGCATCGCAACGCAGAGGATCAACGCCAACGGAATCCCGGTGATCGCGCGAGAGTCGACGACGTACCAAAAGAACCTCTACGGGTTCGGTGATGACGCTTATGAATTGGTGCCGACGCTGGCGACGCTCGCCGCGTTGTTCCGTTCGCAGCGCCACGCCATCACGTCGAAGTTCCCGAGGCACAAGCTCGCCGATGACGGGACGCGGTTCGGTGCGGGGCAAGCCATCGTCACTCCCAAGATCATCAAAGCGGAGTTGGTGGCGCAGTATCGGTTCGATGAATTTTTGGGGCGTGTCGAGAATGCGCAGGCATTCAAGGCGAACCTCATTGTCGAGCGTGATCCTCAAGACCCCAACCGAGTCAACGTGCTGTATCCGCCCGATCTGATCAACCAACTGCGAATCTTTGCGGTGCTGGCGCAGTTCCGTCTGCAATACAATCGCGGTGTGGATACGGAGATTGCTTCGCTCGTGTAGGTTGACGCGGCACCGGCGGGCGTGGGATGTAGAAGCCGTGCGGATGGGCGCGACAGCCGTCGCGCCCGAACCTCATTTGGAGGAAAAACAAATGTCCAGACTTGCACTCTGTCTCGTGCTCTCGGAAATCGGGGGTGGTCCCGACATCGACAACAGTTTGCCCGGCGGCGGTTATGGTCCGATCGATCCGGGGTTCGGCGTTGGTTGGGGCGGTGGCCGTCCCGACAATAGCTTGCCCGGTGCGCCCGGTCGTCCCGACAACAGTCTGCCGGGCCGTCCTCCGCATGTTGGTGGGCGTCCGCCAGGACAGGGCGTCACTCTCCCGTCGCATCCGATCTTTCGGCCGCCGGCCGGCACCAAGCCGCTGCCTCCGGGCGTGTCTCCCGGCGCCGGTCTTTGGGTGGTCGCGTACGTTCCCGGCAAGGGCTTCAATTGGGTTTCGGTGAGTCCCGGCGTGCCCGAGAAGCCGCAACCGACGCCTCCGGGCGGCACGGTGGACAACACGCTGCCGAGTGTGCCGGTTGACCCGGCCGCGCCAACGACGCCGGACAACACGTTGCCGCCAACCGCAACCCCGAAGGCGTAGAAGCGCCGCGCGAACGATGTGGTGTTGTGATTGGGCGCGCGCTTTTTTCGGTGCGCGCCTTTTTCATTTCAGAGAGAGGCGGCGGGACAATGGATGCTTACGGAAAGATCGGCAAACCATTTTGGAATGGGCGCCCGGTTGCGATCGTGGCCGGCGGACCGAGCTTGGTGGGGTTCGATTTGGAGCGGCTACGCGGCGCGCATGTGCTCGCGGTGAAGGGCTCGATATTTGATATCCCGTGGGCAGACGCCGGGTTCGGACTCGATATGCCTCGATATGCGGAGTGGCGTGACAAGCTCGCGAACGTACCGACTCGAGTCTATTGGGCGGTGCCGCGCGACCAACTCGCAAAGACCGGACCTCCGCCATCGAAAAACATAACCTTTGTCGAGCGGTTGGATGGGGAGAACATATCCAGTGACCCAAGCAAGATTTATGGTGGCGGGACGAGCGGGTTTGGCGCGATGCAAATCTGCTTTCATAAACACGCCAAGTCGATCGTCCTCTTTGGGTTCGACTGCGATGGCGCCTACAAAGCGGACAGCGGATTCCGACACAACGACCAACACTATCAAAAGCGGCGCGCGCAAAACGAGGCCAATTGGGAAATATGGGCTCGGCACTTTGAGGTCTACGTTCCGTTTCTGAATGAGCACGGAATCACAGTCCTCAATGCGTGTCCGTCGTCGCGCATCACGTGCTTTCAAAAAGTCACGCTCGATGATGGCGTTCGCGCGCTTGGCATCGGCAAGAGCGAAGGGAGGCGCGCGGAGGCAACCGGCGGGCGGTAGCAGCAGAGGGAAGCGGGACAAATGGAATGCGCAATCTTTCTCGGGTTCGACCCGCGTTCGGCGGAGTCACAAGGGTTTGCCGTGGCGCGGCATTCCATACAATCGCGGTTGAGCAAGCCGGCGCCGATCTTTGGGCTAGCTCTCTCTGAGTTGCGGGCCGGCGGGCTCTACAAGCGGCCGACGTACAAGCGGGGAAATCGACTATGGGACGGCGTGAGCGACGCCGGCATGAGTACCGAGTTCGCGATTAGCCGGTTTCTCGTGCCGTACATCGCCGCTCGCGGGCTCGCGCTATTCGCGGACGCTGATGTGATGGCGCGCGTAGACCTCATGCAGTTGTTCGAGTGCTACGAACCCGGCAAGGCGTGCATGGTCGTCAAGCACGACTATACGCCGAAGGGCGACACGAAAATGCAGGACCAAGCGCAAGCACCATACGCGCGCAAGAATTGGTCATCGGTGGTGCTCTGGAATTGCGATCATCCAAGCGCCAAGCGTTTAACGCCGGCAGTCGTGAACGAATCGACGGGCCTTTGGCTGCATCAATTCTCATGGCTCGATGACGACGAAATCGGCGAGCTTGACCCGTGTTGGAATCATCTTGTCGGCGAGCTTCCACCAAACCCCGATGCCAAGCTCGTGCACTTCACGGAAGGCACGCCGAATATGGACGGCTACGAGAATTGCGAGTTCGCGGACGAGTGGCGCAAAGAGCTTACGCGGTGGGCGGTGGGGCCGGTGTGAAATGTAGCGCCCGGCGCGACATTTGGAGGCCGCCAAAATGAAGTTGCTAGTCGTAGGGCCGGACATTCAAGACCTCCGCCGCGTAAAGAACTTTACGGGCGCACAGGCTTTCTACATCTGCCGCGAGTTGCGCAAGCGCGGCGTCGGCCTCGTGTTTGTTGACGGCAAGCATCCGGACCCGTTGCGCTATCTGGCCGACGTTGACGGGCAAGGCTGTGACCACGTGCTCGCGCTCGGGCTCCGGTGGTTCACGCATCAGCCGATCGGGTGTGCCTCGATCCTCGCAACCAAAGTGCCGGGCAAGGTCACTCAACTGCATGACGGGCTAGTGCATGAGTGGCTCGCGCCACACATGAAAGGCGTGGATTGCACGTTCATGTTTCGCGATGACGCCACGCGCGTCAAAGAGTGGTGGCGGTACTCCGCGACGAATCACTTTATCGGATGGGCGGCGGACCCCGAGATATTTTACCCGGCGCAGAAGGCGAACGAATTGCGCATCTTGCTCGATCATCCCTACTACAAATCAGGCACGCCGGATTACACCGAGAGCGTCACGGCCGACGCGCTCATGTTCTCTCATACGGGCATATGGAGTTCATATGCGCGGCCATGTGGCTTGCCATATGAGAGAGTTCGCATCCGCCGGCTTATCAACGGCGGCGCAGAGGATGTGACGCTTAAAGACCCGTTGGTGCGGAAGTTCGATAGGCAGCACGTGCCGCTTGAGGATATCGCAAGGGAGTACCGAGCGGCGAGCGTCTACGTCGTCACGCACAAAGAGTCGGTTGGCCTCACGTGCTTAGAGCTTGCGATGTGCGGAGCGTTGGTGGCCGCGCCGCGCGGGCTCATCTATCAGGACCGACTCGATACGATTCGGCATGTGACTTACGATGGCGTGCGCGCGCCATGGGACACGATACTCGCCGAGATTGATGTGCTCGCGTCGGCCAAACTGGCGAAGGCGCAAACGTGGTCGCGAGTAGTGGACAGGATGTTGGAATGGTTTGTGAGACAATAGTTGCGTGCGTTCGAACGGGGCAGCGCTATCCGTTTGAGTACGTCACGAAATTGCAAGGCATGGTGCGCCGGCACTTGAGCAAGCCGCACGCCTTCTATTGCCTCACGGACCAACCGGAGCGATGCGAGGGCGCGACGTTCGTTGATATCACGGCGCTCGGGCTTGAAGGATGGTGGGGCAAGCTCGCGCTATTCGAGCCGCAGTGGCGCGCGGACGCGACGGTGGTTTTTTTCGACCTCGATACCGTGTTGGTCGGAGACATCGCACCATTAGCGGATGTGCCGGGCGAGTTCGCTATTCTGGATAGTCCCGTACGGGCCGGCGGCAATGTGGCTTACCCGTGCCGCTACAATTCCAGCGTCATGGTGATAGGCCGGGGCCGGGCCGGGTTCATCTGGACAAAGTTCGATAAGCGGCCGGATTACTACGTTGGCAGGCATCAACGCTACGGCGACCAAGCCGCGCTTGAGGAAATCGCGCCGCATGCCGCTAGCCTCAACAGGGCGATGCCTACAGGCTTTTTCCTCAATTACAGGCACCTAACCATGCAGCCGCCGGAACGGGCCTCAGTGGTCAATTTTGGAGGCTCTCACAAGCCGCACAATTGCCCGATTCCGTGGGTGCAGAAAGCGTGGACGGCGTGACCGACCTATTGATTGCCGGCGTGCGCGTGCGGATGGTCGCAACCGACGATCGCAATATGCTGCACATGGCAGAGGCGGACGGCTACGAGCCGGACAGTCTGGCGACGTGGGCAGGCATCGTGCGCGTGGGGCGCACGGCGGTCGATGTGGGCGCCTATACCGGGCTCTACTCGATCATTGCCGCGCTCAAGGGCGCGAACGTGGTCGCGCTGGAGCCGATGCCGGCACAATACTGGCGATTGGGAATCAATCTCGCGCTCAACAAGGCGCGCGCCAGAACGATTCAGGCGGCGGCGAGTGACGCAGAGGGCGAGGCGATTCTACATCACAACCCGAACGTCTCTCTCACAACCGGAGCTAGTTTGGTGCCCGGCAACGAGCATCACAGAGAGCACATAAAAATTCAGTGCATCACAATCGACTCTTTGGTGTTGACGGATGTGGCCGCGATGAAGATTGATGTCGAGAGACACGAACTCGCGGTGCTACGCGGGGCAATGCAAACGATAGAGCGCTGCCGTCCGACGATGCTTATCGAGACACTCGATGCGGACATGCGATGTGCGGTAAGCCGGGCGCTGCCGAACTACGAGGCGGCGCACATTCTCGACAAGAGGAACACGCTTTTCATTCCGAAGTGAGGGCGAGGCCATGGCACGCAAATCGAAACATCATTCGTCGCGCGAGCAGCCGGCGCAAGCTGTCGTGCCGGAAAGGAAGGCGGGACCAGAAAAGACGATGGCCGACCCGAAGCCGGAGCCGGCCGAAATCGATCCAACCGACGCAACGCCGGAGCCGACGAACCCAAGGCCGCCAGATTATTGGCGTTGCGAGTGGTGCGGCCATATCAACGAGTTGAAGGCGACGGCGTGCGCTCAGTGCACGACAGCGAAGAGTCCGGTGCATCCGGAGTAAGAGGAGTCCAGCATGCCACAGGGTCCGATTGCAGGAACCGCTTTCCTCAAAGTGGATGGCAATATGTATCCGCTGAAAGGGAATCTGACGGTCTCGGGTTCGCAGGTCGAGCGCAACGGTATCGCCGGCCAGGACTATGTGCACGGCTTCCAAGAGTTGCCGCGCGTGCCGTACATCGAGGGCGATGTTTCAACCGATGCCTCGGTGTCAACGGAGTTCCTCGAAAGCATCGTCAACGCGACAATCACGGCGGAGCTTATCAACGGCCACGTGTACGTGCTCCGCAATGCGTGGACGAAAGGGCCAATCGAAATCAACACTCACGACGGACAATTTCGCATCCGGTTCGAGGGCGTTGATTGCGACGAAATCACGTAGCAGCGCACGATAGACGAGGCGGAGGCGGACCATGCTTGACACTCCCGACGCGACCAAGGAAGCGGCGACCAAGAGACCAACGGAAGCCGCAACGGAGCCGCCTCCGCCGAAGCGGCTCAAAGAGGTTCTGATTACGCTCGTGGCGCCGATCAAGTTCGGCGATGAAGAAATCAAAGAACTGAAATTCCGCCGGCCAACAGGCGGAGACATCATGGCCATGTCGGGCGGCTATCCGATCCTGATCAATTGGGAGACCGGCGGCATCGTGCCGAACCCGCCCGTGATGGGCGAGATGATGAGTCGACTCGCGGCGCAACCGCCGTCGCTTATCAAAATGCTCGATGCGGAGGATTGGTCTACGTGCGCACACGCGCTGATGGGTTTTTTTCCACCGGGCGCGCAGGTGATGCAATACTGATCTGCTACAAGCTCGCGCGCCTTTTCAATGTCGCGCCGATGGTGTTTCTGGAGTTGCCACTCGATGAGCTAAAGCAGCATTGGTATTGGTCGAACAAGATGTTGGCGGCGACATCTAGGGGTTGATGATGGCCGACGACGTTCTACGGATACCAATCCAAGTCGATAGCAAGGCGGCGATTGAGCAGGCTCGGCGCATCCAGGCCGAGTGGCGCGCGACGGCCGAGAAATTCCGCGAGACGAACGAGCGGACAACCAACAGCGTCAAAGCCTCACAAGAGAACGTGCGGCGCTACGGTAGCTCGATGAACGAGGCGAGTAGCGCGCTCGTTGGGTTCGGCGCGGCGTGGGGCGTGTTCGCGCAAGGCATCATTGCACTTTTGGGGAAGGTCAAAGAGCAGACGGTTGACGTTGCGGCGGCGTTGGGCACGCTCCGCGTAGAGGCGCGCGCCATTGGCGTAAGCGAGAGAGAGCTACGCGGGATATCCCATGGCTTTGCGCTACTCGGTTTCCAGACCGCAGAGTCGGAGCAAATACTCAAGAACTTTGCCGGGGCGATGGACGACCTCGCCGTGCGCGGGCCGGTGTGGCACAAGCTCGCCGATTTCGGCGGGTCGCGGATTGCGCAGATGTTGGCGGACGCCAAGACGCGCACCGAGCAACTAGAGATAGCCCATCGCGAGGCGCAGAAGCTTTCAGAGGAAGGCAAGCGCGAACTGGCGCGCACATTGAGAGTCCCGGAAGCGACGTTTATGGGCGATGCGCCTTGGCGCAAATCAGTGGAAGGGGAGAGGGACTATCCAGCCGAATCGCTGAAAAGACAGGAGCGGTTGCGCGAGAATTTGGTGCGGCTGCGTAGGCTGTCGCGGCAGGCGCAAGAGCGCGCGGCCATCGAGAGTCAGCGAAAGTTTTTCGAGCAACAGAAAAAGCAAGAGGATGACGCGGAGCGAAACGCGCCGACACTGCTAAAGCGCATGTCGTACGGAGGGCGCGCGGAAGTGGGCGGAGACGAGCGCGCGGTTCGCATCATGCGCGAGGGCGTCTTTCAGGGCATGCGGGATTTTAAGAGTTGGATGAGCGGCGAGGGCGGCGGCGTTACGCGGACCTCGTTGAACACCGGAGGCGGCGGCGGGCCATCGGGGAGTCAGTTGGGCGGCGGTTCGGTTGGCGGCGGCACAGGCGGCGGCACGGGCGGCGGCACGGGCTCGGGCACCGGCACAGGCGGCGGACAGGGTGTTGCCGGGCAAGGGGCGCAGCCGGGCGCGACGGTGCACGGTGTCCCGGTCACGGGGGCGGACGCGCTCAAAGGCAAAAAGCTATTCGAGCCAATGACGGGTTGGATGGGCGGAGGCGTCGGCGGGCATAGCGCGAAGTTCGGTCCCGGCCATCACATGGGCGTGGATATCATGGGGCCGCAAGGCTCCGACGTGTTCGCCACGCAAGACGGCACGGTTGTCAAAGCTCCGGTGCCCGGCGGCGGCAACGACCAAACGCTAACGGTCAAGCATCCGGACGGCACCTATAGCCGGTATCTGCATCAGAGACCGGGCAACGTGAAGCCCGGCGATGCCGTGACGGGCGGACAAGTGATCGGCAAGAGCGGTTTTCGCAACGCGCCGCATACTCATTTCGAGATGTGGCAAGGTGCACCGGGCGAGCGCGGTTCGAAGCTTATGAACCCGAAAGCCATTTTCGGGTGGGACAAAAACAATCCGGCAGTCGGCGGACGTGAGGTCACTGTGGGCGAGCCGGCGCCGGGTGCGCCGGCCACGACAACGGTGCCGGGTGCGCCGGGCACAACGTCAGTGGCGCCGGGCGTGACGGGGCCGGGCTCGTTGACAGAGCAGCGCGAGAGACTCTCGCAGGAATTGGACAGAGACCCGGCGCTAAAGCAACGCTTGCAGGGATTGGTGCACGCGGAAGTCAGCGACCAGAAAGACCCGACAGCAAAGAAGGCGTTTACAGAGGGCGTGTTCAATCGCGCGATGTCGCGCAACACGACGCTCCGCCAGCAAATCTATCATCCGTCCTATTATCCAGGCATCACGCATCGCAAGGCGGCGGGCGGCGGGCCGGCAATGGACGAAACGCTCGCGGAGGTTCGCGCGGGCTCGAATATCACGAACTACTCGACAGGCAACGCGAGCGGCACTGTCGGCGTGGGGCAAAACACTTACACGACGGGCGGCGGCGAGCGCGGCTATCGCGGGCCGATGGAGCGCTATGGCATCGAGACGCCGGATGCGAAATGGGCCGCAAGGCAGCGCGCGACCGACGAACGGCTGAAGCGCGAAAATGTGGACAGGGAGTTGAGCGCGCAAGCCGAGGCGCGAGCGCAACGCGGAACGGTTGATGTCACCGTAGACTCGAACGGCACGCAAGCGCAGACGCGCGCCAAGTCGGACGGAATTTTCAAAGAGCAAACCGTGCGGCAGAACAAGGGGCCGGCGGCGCGCATGGCACAATCAAAGACGGCGGCGCCGAAAGCCGCGCCGAAAGCAGAGAAGCAAGTGGAGACGGTGGACTAGGCGATGGCCGACGACACACTCAGACTCCGGGTTACTGTTGACAATCAACAGGCGATGACGGGCCTCGCGCAGACTCGGCGTGCCATCGAGCAAACCGCGCAAGCGACCAAGAAAGCGAACGATCAATCGACGGAGGCTTATAAAAAGTCGGCGCGCGAAGTGAAGGCCTACGGCGACGCGCTACGGCAAACCGGCCAACAGATGACGGGGTTCTCATTCACGGCAGCCGGGGCCGGCGCGGCGGTGGGCGCTCTGGCCGTCGCGGTTGTGAGCGCAATCAACGAGACATTCCAAACGCTCGGCACCATGCGCGTACAGGCGCGGGCGTTGGGCGTGACGACGGAGGAGCTTCGCGGCCTCTCGCATGCGTTCCAATTGATGGGGTTGTCGGCATCGGAGGCCGAGCAACAGTTGCGATCACATCGCGCGATGATGGATCAAATAATTCTGAGAGGGCAGGCGTTCAACACGCTGCATGCGCGCGGCGCCAGTGATCTTGTTCGTGATCTGAAGGCGGCAAAGGACACGACCGAGCAACTGACGGTGATTTGGAAATACGCACAGACGCTTGATGAGCGGAGCAAAAGGCGGTTCGCGCAAGACATGCAGATTGATCCGCGAATCGTGATGTCTGATAAGGCGCCGTTTCGCGAGTCGGTCGAGGGAGAACAGAAGTTCACGGCCGAACAGTGGGAAGCGATAGAGGCGGACCGGCGCAAGGGGGTGGAGCTTCAGAGAGAGGGCCGGCAGTGGACAGAGCAAGGCACGATGTGGGGTGTCGATGCGATTCCGCGCGCTGGCGAGGCGCTCAAGGGGGAGCCGCTCACGGATGAGCCGCCGCCGACGCGGCGGCACGTGCCACGCGCGCCGGCTCCCGGCTCAACCGGGCTGCCGTTCAAGCCGATATCGTTTCAAGAGGAAAGCGGCGGCGAGGGAGATGAGCGGCCGATTCGAATCGTTCGCGAGGGCGTCTTGCAAGGCATGCAGCTTTTTAAGAGTTGGCAGGATGCGGGCGGTGATAGTGCAGCCGGCGGCGGCTTTGGTGGCGGCGGTGGCGGCGGCGGTGGCGGCGGTGGCGTCGGTGGCGGCGGCGGCTTGCTGCAACAGGCGTCATATTCGCCGGCAGGGGGCGGCAACGAGGCCGGCGACCGGGCCAGCACGGGCGCGACGCCGGCAGCGGCGGGCGGTACGCCGGCAGCGGCGGGCGGTACGCCGGCAGCAGCGGGCGGGGCGACGCCGGCAGCGGCAGGGGGCACGCCGGCAACGGGCGGCGGCAGCGTCACCGAAGCACAAGGCACCGAGGCCGGCGTGCGCAAAGGCGCGCTCGATTCAAAGCTAAGGGCGGCGCTCGACTATGCGAGTGCACAGACGGGCCTTAGCGCGAGGGTGACATCCGGCGGACAGCCATCGACAGGCGGGCCGAGAGTGCGCACGGGTTCGCATCGGCACGACTTTGGCCGTGCTGGCGATTTCGATCTGTACGACAAAGACGGCAACAAGATTCCAACGAATGATCCGCGCGCACTTCAGTTCGCGGAGCGTGCGGCAGAGGCGGGCGTGACCGGCGGCGGCTCGCGATATGGCACGATGGGCAATTACAAAATGCATCTTGATACCTACGGCAAGCCGTATGGCCCGAACAAAGGACAGAGCGAGGCGATAGAGCGCGGCCTCGCGACGGCCAGAGAGAGAGCGAAGCGCGGGGAAGGGCTGCCGGAAGCGCCGAAGCCAATGAGCTTTGACGGATTTGGAGGGGGAAGCGAAGTCGATAGAGCGACGCAAGGGGTTGAGGCGCGCGGAAGCGTCAATGTCACGGTCAATTCGAACGGACCGGGCAAGCGCGGCGGCAACAATGACGCCATGTTCCAGCCGCCGAGCGCGAAGCCGACTCCGCAGATGGCGCAAACACAATCACAGGAATTGTGAGCGATGGTGACGGCAGCAAACCCACAGGAAGACGGCCAAGCTTGGCGGCGCTGGAAACGCAGTTGGGAGCCGGCCTCGTTTCGCGGTTGCCGATTTTTTGTCGAGGCCGACAGTCGCGCGAGCGGCCGGCGCGTGGCCGTGCATCAATACCCGAAGCGCAACACGCCATATGCGGAGGACATGGGCCGCGCTGCGATTCGCGTGCACGTCAACGGCTATCTGATCGGGAGTCCCGGCAACGAAAACGGCGCCGGGGAAGCCGACTATTTGCAGATGAAAGACGAATTGATTGCAGCGCTAGAGGCGGACGGGCCGGGCGTGCTGCGATTGCCGATGCAGTATCAGACAAGCGACCTGATGGTGATGGTCATGAGCTACGCGGTCGCGGAGAGTCGCGAGCGTGGCGGCATGTGCACGGTTGAAATGGATTTCATCGAGTACGGCGACCCGGCCTATCGCACGGTGATAAGCACGGCGGGCGCGGTCATGAAATCCGCCACGGCGGCAGAGCAGGCGGTGACGCCGCGAGCATTGAGGGCGACGGCGGCAGAGGTCGAGCCGTTCGCCGAAATCCACAGAAGCGCGGAGATAGGCGCGTGATGGCAGAATTTGATGACATGCCATTGATTGAGCGGCAGCCGACTCAAGGCGCGCTCACGGCTTACCAAGCCGCACAGGCACACAACATTCCGCAAAAGGAATTGATCGTGCTGCATGCGCGCGGCCAGTATTTCACGGATTGGACTAGCGTTCGCGTTGAAGTGAAAATGTTTGACCCGTGGTCGCAATTCCAGTTCGAGTGCACCGAAAATTCGCCGATGCCGAACACGTATGACAAATTGCAATTTCTGCCGGGCGACCCGGTGCAAGTGTTCGTCGGCGGAGTGCAGACGATAGACGGGTTCGTGTCGGAGCGGCATGTTGCCTTTGACGGGACAACGCACGCCGTGCGCATCGTCGGGGTGTCCAAGACGATCGATCTAACCAAGTCAACAGTGCCGCTCGATCAACTCGGCGATCACGACAAAAAATCATGGTCGCAGCTTACGCGCGACATCATGAAACATCTTGGCATCAAACTGAAGTTGCGCGGCGGGGTGGACAACACGCCGTTCGATAACATCCAAGTGCAGCCGGGCGAACTGATCATTCAAGTAATCGAGCGCTATGCGCGGCACCGAAACATCGTGATCGGCAACACGCCGTTCGGGGAGTTGTTGGGCGTGGGGCCGCACTCGGCAATCCCGGCGAGCGACATCCACGAGGGCTATAACATCCTCGCGTGCAACTCGGTGCTCCGCGACCCGAACACGCAAAACAAGTATTTCGCCATCGGGCAAGGTGTGAGCGGCGATCAAGCCAACGGCGCCGGACAGAATCAGCAAATCTGCGGACCGCTGACAGGCAGCCACACGCGCAACAAGCACATGGTGGTCGCGGCCGATCTTGCCGACAAGCAAACGGGAATTTGCCAGCGCGCGAGAATCGAAAAGTCGTTCGGTGAAGGCTCCAAGATGGAGGCGCACATAACGATGCAGGGATTTTTCAAAGACAACAACAAGTCATCCGACATTTGGAAGGCGGGCGAATACTACACGGTGACATCGCAAATGCTCGTGCTCGATGGGACCGTGTTGGGATGCAAGGGGTGCGTCTATGAGCAGAGCGAGGGCGGCACAAAGACCACGTTGGAACTCGTTGACCCGATTCACATGAACGCCGAGTCGGCGTACCGGAAGGGTTGAGCATGCTTGCGGATGCAGACGAAACGCTCGCAATCATCCGGCGCATGGGGCCGGTGATACTGAGCACGGCGGCGTCGCCTCCGCAGGGCGCGATAACCGCGCTCCGCCAATGCGTCGGGCTGATGATGGTTGACCCGAACATGGCGCATCCGGCGACGTTCGGATACGCGATGGCGACCGCGCTCGATTTGGCGCGGCACAGTGGGGCAACGCTGGTCACTATTGACCGCGTGAGGAAAGCGGCCGTCGAGGAGAAGCCAAAGAGCTTGCAGGCGATTCTCGTCACGCTAATGATCATCCGGCTAACGCTGGCGACGGAGGCGCGCATCATCGCGTTCATGCAGTTCCGTTCGCGTGAGGAGGTTGAGGAAATCGCGGCGGCGGTTGGTCGCGTGTTTTCGCAGGCCATCGAGGTTGCCGGCGATGACAAAGAGGTCGCGCCATACATGGCGCTGATTCAATTGCATGGCGATGTCATCAAACACTTGAGCGACCTTGGCCGCGTGCTGCCGCGAGTCATCGATTACAAATATGCGGCGGTGATGCCGGCGCTGCGAATGGCGCAACAGGCCTATGGAGATGCAACGCGCTCTGACGAACTGATTCGAGAGAATCACGTCGTGCATCCGGCTTTCATGCCAAGAGAAGGAAAGATGTTGGCGCTATGAACAGAAACACAATTGGGGAAATCTCTGGACGCTCGATGCATCAAGCGGTGCGGATGACGCTCGGCAAGGTCATGGACGGGCCGATGATGCAAGAGGCGAACTTCTCCGGAATGATGAAGGACGCCCGGAAGGCCGTCGAGCGCGTGCAATCGTTCGGATTCTCATCCGTGCCGCTGCCGCCCGATCAAGAGGAAGGCGGCGGGGGCGGCGGCGGCGGTGGCGGCGGCAAGCGCGGCAAGGCCGGCAAGGAAGGCGGCGGCGGCGGCGGTGGCGGCGGCGGTGGCGGACAGGGCGGCGGCGCTCCGGAAGGCATCGCTTTGTTCATGGGCGGGCAAAGGAATCATCCGGTCATCATTGGGGTGGACGATCGTCGGCACCGGCCGATGGGGTTGAAGCCCGGCGAAAATTCTCAGTACGACGATATCGGGCAAATGACGCTGATGCGTCGCAACGGGCTCTATCTGCTTTCGAACGACAATCCGGAGAAGGAAGGCGGACAGTCAACCGAGCGCATGGTGTCGCTCCGCCATGTCGAGAAGAAAAAGCAGAAGCGCGGCCAACTTGGGCAAGGCGACAACAGCGCGGCGCTGGCCAAGTTGTCTCCGACCCAACGCAGGCGCGTGGAGGCCGCCGCGCTCAAGGCAGAGCAGGACCGGCAGAAAGAGAACGAAAACACCAAGCACGAGGGCGAGACGGTCAACACCGAAATCCGGATGACCAAAAAGAAAATCGAGTTCCGCAATGGTGATGAGGTCGTGGGTGAGCACGACAAGCAATCCAAAAAGTGGAACATGAAAGGCAAAGAGTTCAACGCGAACCCGGATGACGCGGCGAACATCAAGAGCAAGAATGTCAACATCGATGGCGCCTCCGGAATCAATCTGACGGGGCCAATATCCGCGAACGGGAGTCCGGTGGCGACGATGACGCACGTCGAGGCGCTTGAGGCGCGCATCGCGGCGCTCGAAAGCAGGTTGGCGGGGTTCCTATGAGCAACGGGGCTGACATCCGCTTTTTGCAGCAACTCGATTTCCCGGCGTACGCCGTCGAGCTTGATTGGCTGATGACTCCGCTCAATCTGATCGCGGACGGCTACGACTTGCAGTCCGCGTTCATCGTCGCGCTCGGCACCGACAAGCGCGCGCCGGCAGAGGAAGAATTGCCGGACCCGGACGCGACCGATCGCAGGGGATGGTGGGGCGACCTCGATGCGGATGAGATTTGGGGCGGGTGGGATGTTGGTTGCCTGCTCTGGCTTTTGCAGCGGGCAAAGATAACCGGCGTCGAGGCGCGGCAAGGCTCGACACTCAACCGCGCGAACGGGTGGACGCGCGACGCGATGAATCCATTTACGGAGCGGCGCATCGCTTCGCGCATCAGTGTGGAGGCCTCGCGCCCGGCCAACGATCGTATCGACGTGGAAGTGATCATCTATCGCGGGCCATCGCAGCCGGTAGCGTTGCGCTATGCCGAGCTTTGGGATGCATTGCCGTTGCGCGTCGGCCCAAAGATGGAGGAGTAGGCATGCCTTGGACAACTCCGACGCTCAAAGCGGTTCGCGGCATGACTCGCGACTATGTGCTTTCGCAGTTGGGCGCACGCGCGATGATTCCGAACTCGGTGTTGCGCATCATGAGCGACTCGATGTCGGGTCTGACGCACATGGCGTTCATCTATCTCGATTGGCTCGCTCGCCAATTGCTGCCGGATACGGCGGAGACCGAATGGCTCGATCGGCACGGCAATATCTGGCTGGTCAACGCCGATGGTTCGAAGGGAAGGAAGGCGCCGACTTACGCGCGAGGCACGGTGCGATTCGAGGGCACGCCGGGCACAGTTATTCCGACCGGCACGCTACTGATGGGCGCCAACCGGATTCAATATCAAACGCTGACGGATGCCACAGTGGGCATCGATGGGCTCGGCGACGCGACGGCGGTTGCGCTAACCGCCGGCATCGAGGGCAATTTGCCGGACGGCACGAATCTCTTTTTCACAGAGAGCGGTGGGTTCGCTGTCGAGACGATCACGACGTTTGGCGAAATGTCGGGCGGAGTCGATTCGGAGACCGACGAACAACTGAGGGAGCGGATTCTATTTCGCATTCAAAATCCGCCGATGGGCGGCGCGGCGCACGACTATGTGGCGTGGGCAATGGCGGTGCCGGGCGTGACGCGCGCATGGGCGGCGGTGGAAATCGGACCCGGCACCATGACGGTTCGCTTTCTGATGGATGACCTCTATCCGGACAATTACGGGCTGCCGACCGAGAACGATATCAACACGGTGCGCACGTACATCGATCGGAAGCGGCCGGTGACGGTGAAAGACTGTTTCGTGTTCGCGCCCATCCTCTATTTCTATGACATCCAAATAACGGAGCTTGTGAACAACACCGAGACCACGCGCGGCAACATCGAGGCGTCAATCAAGGCAATGGAACGCGAGCGGTCTAAGCCGGGCGAGACGATGCATCGCTCATGGGTGGACGAGGCTATCAGCAAGGCAAGCGGAGAAGTGACGCACGAACTGCTCTACGAGACAACGGAAATGCCGGCGCCGGGTTACATGCCGGTGTTGGGAACAATCCTCTATGACATCGAGCCGAGCTAATGGCACAGGCGCCACGCGATAAACACGTAACGCGGACCGGCGAGGAATACGCCGAAGCGTTGCAAATGTTGCTGCCGCAAGGGCAGGCGTGGCCGCGCACGCATGAGAGCGTGCTTATGCGCGTGGTTCGTGGTCTCACGAAAATATGGGGCGACTTCGAAATCCGCGCGTCCAAATTGCTGGAGGTCGAGAGCGACCCGCGAATCACAATCGAGTTGCTTCCCGATTGGGAGCGCAATTGGGGTCTGCCGGACCCATGCTATCAGGAGCCGTTGACGATCGCGGAGCGGCAGCTTGCGCTCATGATGCGGATGACGTTGTGGGGAGCGCAGAGCCGAGAGTTCTTTATCGAAATCGCGGCAATGATCGGCTACACGATCACGATAAGCGAATACCGGCCGTTCTTTATCGCCATGGACAGATGCGGCGACTCGCGCGTGTATGGTGAGGGCGTCACGACTGATACGCCGATGCGTGATGAGTTCGGCAAGCCGGTGTTGGGGCCGCACGGCGCGATGCCGGTGGGTGATCATCCGATAGCGAACGGCGAGTTGTCGGAGTGGCCAAGCTACGGGCTCGGGCCGCTCGAAAACCGTTACTATTGGTCCGTGCATGTCGCGGACGCAAAGCTCACGTGGTTCCGCGTCACGTCCGGACAATGCGGAGTCGATCCGCATTTGCGCATCGGGCTCGCGGATGACCTCGAATGCTTGTTGGACCGTTGGAAGCCGGGACACACGGACATCATCTATGACTATTCCGGGTTGAGCAGTCCCGGTGATCCGATGGCAGGGACTCCGTAGAGAAGGAAGCGAAGCGATGAAATATAACCAACCGTACGGCGTTTCTGATCCAGAGGGACCATACGTCAACGGCAACCCGACGACCGGGACGATGGGTTCGATTCCGCCGGCCGCGAGCATCGAGTATCCGCAGCGCGAGATTGTGAATTTCATCAAAGACTCGAGCATCACGCCCATCAACGAGGATTTGCACCAACTCGCGCGCTCGGCGCAGAGTCAGAAGGTCGTCTACGCTGAAGACTTTGGTATTCCGAACTCGTACCTCATAGACACGGTGCCGGTGATTGCCGAGTACAAGGCCGGGCAACGCTGGAATGTCAAAATCAAAAACACGAACACCGGGCCGTCTATCCTCAATGCGAATCAGATTGGGCCGCGCAACATCGTCAAGCCGGATGGCACGCCGCTAATCGGTTACGAGATGTCGGCGGGCGCCGTGGTCGGGCTCGTTGACGACGGCGAAAAGTTGCAGTTGCAGGCCGCAGCGGGCGGCGGCGGCGGCGGCGGTTCGTCGGGCCTGACGACCAACGTGCATTACTATGTCAACTATGGCACGGGCGATGACGATCTATATGACGGCTCATCGGCGGTGCTTGCCGCCGGCACCAAGCACGGGCCGTTCAAGACTGTGCAGCGGGCAATTTCCGAAACGCTCAAATGGAACATGAACAATTATTCGGTCGAAATCCATGTGGCCGATTATGTAGGGCTGCAACCGCCGTTCATTTGTTACCAACTCAATGGAGCGGGCAATTGCTACATCACGGGCAACATCACGACGCCGGCCAATTGCCACATCCACAATCCGGGCGGCGAGGCCATCTTGGTGTTGGCGGATGATTACGAGCTTAGGGGCTTCAAGGTGTCGTGCGCCGGCAACGGGCCGCTCGCGCCCGTTACGCTCGGCATCGGCCTTCGCGCCTTTGGCGGACTCTGCAAGGCGTGGAATTTCGACTTTGGCCCTTGCGCCGAAGGGCATATGTCGGCGCAAGCGGCCGGCGGCGGTATCATCTGGCGTGGCGCGGAGCAGAACAATCCGGGCGGCTTTATCACTGTGTCTGGCAACGCCGCGCGCTTCCACATGAATGCGCAAGCGTATGGCTGGATTCACTTGGGCTTGCCGGATTTGAATGTGCTCGGCGCTATTTCCACACAGTTTTGGGCGCTCGCGCATGGGCTTGGGAACATTGGCTATCACTATCGCAACATGACCGGGCACGGTGGCGTCTCGGGGCAAAAGTTTTGGGCGCTGTCAAATGGTGTCATCGTCACGTCGGACGGGCAAAGCGCGTCCTACTATCCCGGCAACGTGGCTGGCGTGCTGTCCTACGGCGGGCAGTATTTCTAATCGAAGGAGTCAACGGCGATGTTCATTGGTGATCACTACTGGCTCGCGGACGATAGCCGGCTATGGGGGAGCAAGTCGCAAACGCACATCACTGCAAGCGATCCCGATTATGTCGCTTGGCAAGCGGCCTACAACCTCGATCCAACGCGATGGCCGGAGGATGAGGCCGGCGCGCAAACCGACGCGGCGCTGCAAGCAATCGTCGGGCCGCTCGGCATGTTCGTTACTCTCACGGACTATTCGGCGGCAGCGCGCTTGCGTGTAGTCGAGGCCGGCATCAAAATCTTGAGCATCACGCCCAAGGTGTTCAACGCCGACATGCTGTCGCGTACGCAAGCCAACAATGCCAAGCAACTGATGATAGCTGATCCGCTCATCACGGCGCTGCCGTGGCGGATGAAAGACGGCAGCTATGTTGAGGTAACGGCGGCGGATGTCGACTTGATATTCTTGTCGATGGGCGGCTTTGCCGAGGAATGTTTCACGACAGAGGAAGAAACGGCCGCTGCCATCGTTGGCGGCACCATCACGACGCGCGCTGAAATCGATGCGGCTTATGCAGCGATTCCACAAGAGCGCGACGGCGTATCCGAACGCCTACGCGCGAGGAAGCCGAAAAGGTAACGGGCCATGAGCGTTGTCAACATCACAGTCCACAATGACGCGGACTTTTATTGCGTCTTTGACTATCAGTCGGTCGCGGGTGTTCCCATCGACATCAGCGGCTCATCAATGGTGATGATGCTCCGCCGGCACGCGAAGGACGAGGCGGCGCAACTGCGGCTCGGCACCGACACGGGCGAGATTGTCTATGTCGATCCGGTGCAAGGGCGATTCTCGGTTCGCATCGTGCAAGAGGTTTTGGAGCGGCTCGGGCTCGGCGACTTTGATCATTCGAACGTCATGAAAAAGGGCGACAGCAAGATTGCGATTTGGACGGGCACGTTCACAAACAATCCGGGCGCGGCGCGGGGGGACTTTCCGCTATGAACAGCGTCACAGTCAGCAACGGGCCGTCAACGACAGCCGGCGAGGGGATGACGCCGGTTGTTGTTGTCGCGCACGACATGCTGGAGACGATCATTGTTGGCCAGCAAGGGCCGCCGGGACCACAGGGGCCGCCCGGTCCGCCGTCTGCGGTGCCCGGCCCGGAAGGGCCGCCGGGCAATTCGATTATTTACGGCACGTCTCCGCCGAATAGCTCTGTCGGCGAGGATGGCGACAGCTACATCAACAAGACGACGAATCTTTTCTACGGCCCGAAGGCGAATAATGTTTGGCCGGCCGGCGTGTCGATGGTGGGGCCGCAAGGTCCGCAGGGCGCGCAAGGTGCACAAGGGCCGAAGGGTGATGCGGGCGCGCAAGGTGCGCCGGGCGCGCAAGGTCCGGCGGGGCCGCAAGGTCCGCAAGGCTTGCCGGGCGCACAGGGCGCACAGGGCAATGTGGGACCGCAAGGGCCGCCCGGCCCAACCGGCGCGGACTCGACGGTGCCCGGCCCGGCCGGGCCGGCGGGCGCAACCGGCGCGCAAGGGCCGCCCGGCCCAACCGGCGCGGACTCAACGGTGCCGGGGCCTCCGGGCGCAACCGGCGCGCAAGGGCCGAAGGGTGACAAGGGCGACACGGGCGCGGCATCAACGGTGCCGGGGCCTCCGGGCGCAACCGGCGCGCAAGGTCCGGCCGGCGCGCAAGGTCCGCAAGGCATCCAAGGTCCGGCCGGGCCGGCGGCGGGTTCGCTCATTCCGCAGGGCCGGCTAACGCTCAACACGGCGACGCCAATCATGCTGGCGTCATACGCGAACGTGGGCGCGATAATTTACACGCCGCACAACGGCCTCTATCTGCCGCTGTTCGATGGCTCGACTTTGGTTGCGGCCAATGTGGGCGGCGAACTTGGGCAGCTACATGCCGACACTTCCAAGAGTCCGGCCGCAGCGGTGGCCAACAAGACTTACGATGCGTTCGCTTGGCAGGACGGCGGAGCGGTGACGCTTTCGCGCGGCTGGCCTTGGCAGTCGGACACATCGCGCGGAGTCGGCGCCGGCACATCCGAGTTGATTCGCAGGGGCGGGATATACGTCAACAAGTACGCCATCACGAACGGGCCGGCGGCGGAGCGCGGGACATATCTCGGGAGCTTCCGCACGAACTCACTCGGGCTTAGCGATCACATCATAAACACGTACGGCACGCCGGTTGCGGCGAATCACTTGGGCGTGTGGAACAAGTACAACCGCGAGCCTCTGACGACTTGGTTGCATGACACGGGCGCCGACTATCAATCGACTCCGGGCAGCACGTGGCTCATGCATTGCCTACACGCCGGCACGCGATGGAATTTCTTGCGCGGGCTCGATGAACATCAAATGGTGTTTCGCATGGCCGTTCGCGGCAATGGCCCGGCGGGGCATTATCAGCAGTTCGGATTCCTGTTGGATGCAGCGGCGGGGGCGCCGGGACTAGCAGGGCAGAATTGGCTGTCACAGGTTGGGGTGCTGCAAGTCGCGTCGAGCGTCTATGATATTTCGGTGGAGGCGTCGGCGGTGCTTACGACCGCGCTCGGTTGGCACTATACGCAGGCGATGGAATGGGTTTCGACGCCATCGACTATCAAGCGAGCGCAATACCACATGCTTACGTGTCAGACGATGTACTAGGTAGGAGGCGGCAATGCAGGAAGATGTGAACCCGCGCGTGCTCGATATCTCGCATCATAATTGGGACGATCACGGTCCACTCGATTGGGACTCAATCGTGCGCTCCGGAATTTGGGGCATCATCCACAAGGCGACGGAAGATATCGACTATATGGACCCGTACTATCAGCGGGCCATCGCCGAAGCATCGGGACACGGCTTGCTTGTCGGCGCGTATCATTTCTTTCGGCCGGGCAACATCATCGAGCAGGCGGACCATTTCTTGCGAGTGGTTCGGCCGACTCGGGACACGCTCATTGTGCTCGACCATGAGGACGAGGGATGTAGTCTCGATGACGTGAAAGAGTGGATGCGCTATGTGCAGACGCGAACCGGCCAGCAACCGGCGCTCTACTCTGGTCACGTCTTGAAAGAGCAAATCGGCGACGGGCGAGACGAGTACCTCGCGCGCTCGCGCTTGTGGATTGCGGAGTACAACGCAAAGCCGACGTGGCCGCCGAATTGGGATGAGTTGTGGCTCTGGCAATTCACGGACGGCATCGTGGGGCCGATGCCGCACACGATTCCCGGCGTCGGGAGTGTGGACATCAACAGTTATTCCGGCAGCAAAAAGACGTTGCAGCAAACGTGGAGTACGAGCATGCGACCCGACAGACCAGAGAGACCCGGCAGACCCGACAAGCCGCAGAGGCCGCCGGATGTAGTGAAGCCTCCGGAGCCGGACGGCGAGCCGGCGCCATGGCTGCAAGTCATGCGCGCCATGACCGGCCTAACCGAAGGCTCGGGCTCGGCGGACAACCCGAAGATTCTCGGGATGCGCAACTACATCGCGGCCAAGTGGCCGGACATGGCCGAATATTGTTCCTACTACAAGCACGATGACACGCCATGGTGCGGACTGTGCTCCGCCTTCTGCGTTTCGGTTGCCGACATCCGGCCGCCGTTCGGTCCAACGGACACTGATCGGTTCCTATGGGCGTTGTCGTGGTCGGATGGGCGCGACGCGGCGGGGTTCATCACGCTCGATGAACCAAGGCAGGGCTGCATCGTTGTCACCGAGCGCGACGGCGGCGGACACGTGACGATGTTCGAACACATGGAAGGCGGCAAGTATATGTGCCGTGGCGGCAATCAATCCGACTCGATCAACGTCACGGCGATTGATCCAAGCACGGTCGTTGCGCTGATGTGGCCGACCAAGCTCGGCGTGGAAATCTCGGCTGATGTGCCGCCGGCATTTCCCGAGTGGATGCAGGCGAGCCTCAATCTCTTGGGTGCGAAGCCGCCGCTCGACATCGACGGAGAGTTCGGCCCGGCGTCGAAATCTGCGTTGCAGAAATTCCAGAAGGACAACAAGTTGGCGCCGACCGGCGTGCCCGATCAAGATACGACCGGCGCCATGCTTGAGGAGCTACAGAAGCTCAATGACGATCGGGGTTTGGACGAGGACGACGACGACTGACGAGTCAAGCCTCGCGATTACGTACGTGAATACGTACGGGAGAGGAGTTCGTGTCATGTTGGAATCGCTGATCTATGCGCTGATCTATCTGGCCGTCTTGGTGCTCGCGGTGAAGGTCTTTCTTTGGTTCCTCGCCGACGTTGTGGGCATGTCGCTGCCGGACCAAATCGTGAAGATCATTTGGTTCGTCGTGGCGCTCATAGCACTGCTCATTCTGATTCAACTGCTCTTGCCCGGCGGGGTATTGCCGCGCTTGAGGTAGCCGGGCTAAGGTGAGGGTGCAGAGCATGTCATGTGCTTTGTTCCGGTGGGCGGTCTCGCGTTTTACGCAGGCGGGGCCGCCCATATCCCTTTCCCGGCCGGGCGGGTGGTTCCCTTCCCTATTGCCCCCTTGCCATCCGTCCGGCCGGTCTGAACGCTGAAATGTTAACTTTTGGCCTATTTGTGGGCAGTTCGTCCGCAAACCGCCTTGGAGGGGCCGCCAGTGCCCGGAATTTTCCAGGGTCCGGCAGCCCGGAGACCGGCTCCGATCGCTACGGGCGGGGCAGATTGGGGCAAGTTCCCTAGCAGGCGGGGTCTTTGGCCGGCGTTTCCTCGATCGCCACGCTGAACGCCGGGTAATTCTTGGCGTACCCGAGCAACGTGAGCCATTGCCGGGCGGCGTCTTGGGAGCGGGCCGGCAACGAGGGGTTGGCCTCTAGCGTCCGCAACAGGTCGCGGAGGTCGTCAAGATTTTCCGGCTTGAGAATCAGTCTCGGCATCGGGTTGGTCTCGCGTGCACTCGTGACACTTAGCACGACGCGGGACGCCTTGGCTCGATTTGCGCACCGACTCGTGGCCGCACGACAGAAACAGGCGCACCGACCTCGCGACGTAGCCGGTATATCGAGACGCGCCGCAATACTCGTGGCTCGTCACATCGCGCATGATGCGTTTCATTTCGCCTTCTCATTCAAAAAAGTATCGAGCGTTGTGAGCGAGGCACAACGCGAACGGGTCTTGATGGCCACGCATGCGCCACCATTCGAGTTCGTTGCCGAATTGGTGTTGCGATCGGTGACACGCGGAAGTGAGCGGCAGCGCCCAAAGGTCATCCGGCTTTTCACCGAGTCCACAGTGCCGCTTATCATACGCACGCGAGGCGGCGCGTAAGTGTGCCGCCTCGCATGGTGGACCGCGCATGCATCCGCAAGCGCAGCGTTGCTTGCGGACCCATGCGAGATATCGGTTATTGATCACTCGTGGGCGACGTTGCCTCATTGGCGCCTTTGGCCTTTCGCGGGCGCGGCTTTGCTGCCGGACGCTTTGCTGCCGGCTTTGCTGCCGCCGGCACCGGAGCGGCCACTTTCGCTCGCGGCTTGCGCGCCTTTTTGTGGTTCGCCGTCTTTGGCAGACTTCGCGCCAGTTGCTTGACGACTCGAGTCAGTTGTAGTGCGTCTCCCTTGGTCGTTAGCTTCCCGTCCAAGACGAGCGCGAGACTCCCGTCTATCGTTATTGCCGTCAACGAGATTGTCGCCGGCACTTTCGGGTCCGTCATCTTGACTGCCATCATCCGCCTCACTTTCTATAACGCGGTTTACGTGCGCGACATCGAATCCACGAGACTGATCTTTCGCACTGTCGCGCAGTCGTTGCGAAAGAGCAGAAACACGTTCGTTGACTTCAATCATGTCCTCGCTGGTGGTGATTTCCTCTGGCGTGTAGACGCCGAGCAAAACCTCCGGGCAATGCATGCGCGCCCATTGACGGACGGCGGAATAGAAAAGCTGGACCTCCGGTTGGTCATCCCATAGCGGCGAGCCTTTGACGCGGCCTTTGTCGTTGCGGCCTCGCGCATCGCGGAGCTTGCCGAGCGTCTCTGAAATGTATTCGTGCGGCTTGCTCTCGCCGATGAATAGGCCGGTCACTTTGCAGCGGCGCTCGTCTCCGTCGCCGAGAATCTCAGTTCGCAACCGGCCTTTGAGCGGTGCCCATCGAATGACGATCGCGTGCACAAGCTGCGATTCGTAGCCGATACGTTCGTCTCCGCCTTGCGTGTAGGCGATATAAGATTTCTCGGCGACGGCGTAGGGGTCCATTTGCCAGCGCAGAGCGCGTGAGAGGATGGCGAGGCAGGCGCCGGGATTGCCTCGCAAATACTTGGGCACGGCAGCGCCGGACACGCTCATGAGCTTCGCAAGCTCGGTGGCTTGGCCCATGTTCTCCGGAGTGATGCCGCCGCCCATCGATTGGATGGGGATTGGTGCAGTAACGGCGCGGTCAATGCGCTTCTCGATTTCGCCAACGTCAATCATGGGGTGTTCCCTTTTGCCATGTGCTCGACAAGCTTGAGGATGATGGCGCGCGCCTCTTGCGACAGTCGGGGCCATTTCGAGGCGACTTTGTATCCGTCGTTGCTCGATAGGAATTTTGCAATCTCCGACTCGCCGGAAGCGCGCACATCGGTTGCGCGTGGAAAAAACCAACTGATGGGCCGATGCAGAATCGTCACCAAGAGTTCGATGCGCGCGGGTGGGATGCGATCGCCTCCGGATTCGTATTTTTGTAGCTGTTGATAAGAGACGCCGATTGCGTCGGCGACATCCTTTTGAGAAAGGCCAAGAGCAAGCCGGGCCTCGCGGATGCGAACGCCGATGGCTCGATCGTAATCGGTTGGATGCCGGCCGGTCGCATTCATTTTGCTATCGCCGATTTTGGCCCGACTAGGATTGATGGGGGAAGCGGCAGCGCGTGCTTGAGCGGCTTCCACAAGTGGAGGCAGTGCGGGTGACAATTCACGTACTCCGCTTTCGGTGGGTGATACTGGATGACGGTCTCATTCTCGTGCCAAAAAATGTCTTTGACCCAACACATTTCATCCCATGTCGGGCACCGATCGCGCGCCGAGACGCTCACGTGTTCCCAACCGTGCCGCGCATCGACGCCGCTCGAAATGACGAGCAACCGCCCGAGCGGGCCTTTGAATTGAAACGCGCCTTCGCGCTTGCCGGGCAAGGTCGCATAGTGGCCGTCAAGAATGCGGCACGGCTCGACATCAGGTGAAAGTGTAAGGCGCATCAGTCTCTCTCGCTCGGGGGTTTCGGTGCTCTCGCTTGGAACGGCTCGCTCTGCGTCTTTGGGTGTCTCGATGTAGATGGCACGGTTCGCTCTTTTCTTACGGTGCTCTCGACGGTCAAGGCTCGCTCAAAGGATTCGGTGCTCTCGATGTGGGTGGCTCACTCAAAGGATTCGGTGCTCTCGGGATCGATGGTGGTTTTACTCGATGGCAAATGGCTCGCTCGCTGTATTCGGTGCTCTCATCGGCGAGTGGCTCGCTCGGCGACGATGGTTCTCTCGACGCGAATTGGCTCGCTCGGTGATTATGGCGCTCTCAACGGACCCGGCTCGCTCGGCGACTACGGTGCTCTCGGTGGCGCGGGCTCGCTCGTCGACGACGGTACTCTCTACGGTTCGGGCTCGCTCGCTGCTCTCGGTTCTCTCACTTTCACATGGCTCGCTCGCTGCTTTCGGTGCTCTCGCTTGTGCTGGCTCGCTTTGATGGTTCGGATTCCTCAGTGGTTCGGGCTCGCTCGTCGTATTCGGTGCTCTCGTGGGCAACATGGCTCGCTCTCAGGCAACGGTGCTCTCAGCATTATCGGCTCGCTCACGTATTTCGGTTTCTCTCAACGGGGCTGGCTCGCTCATGCGTGACGGGTATTCTCAACGGTGCTGGCTCGCTCTGTGGGTACGGCGCTCTCGGGCAGTATGGCTCGCGCTCTTGCATTACGGCGAATGTGCTCAAAGGCTTTGGCATCGCTCAAGGGTTGCGGCGCTCTCGGCATAGACGGCTCGCTCAAGTCCAAGTGGTTCTCTCGGCATAGACGGCTCGCTCAAGGGGTTCCGGTGCTCTCTCTCTGTGTGGCTCGCTCGCAGGGCTGGGTTCTCTCTTGCTTGTTTGGCTCGCTCATTTGGTTCGGGTGCGCTCGCTTCTAACGGCTCGCTCAACGCGGAATGGTGCTCTCGTCGTGCAAGGCTCGCTCTTAGGTGCTGGTGCTCTCGACGCAGACGGCTCGCTCTCCCTTTTCGGTTCTCTCAATTGCAAAGGCTCGCTTGCAGCAGACGGTTCTCTCGTGCGCTACGGCTCGCTCGTCGGTTTCGGTGCTCTCTGCGCTTAGGGCGCGCTCAACGAAATTGGTTCTCTCGTGGGGCTCGGCTCGCTCTGTGTTCTGTGGTTCGCTCTCGGGATATGGCTCGCTCTCGCTATCCGGTACTCTCATGGCAAAGGCGGCTCGCTCGTTGGGCTCGGTGCTCTCTTTGGCCTCTGGCTCGCTCGATGATATTGATGCGACTCGCTTGAGACGGCTCGCTCGTTGTTTTCGGCGCTCTCTCGCTGATGGGCTCGCTCGTTGTCTCCGGGTTCTCTCTATGAGTACGGCGCGCTCACGTCCTACGGTGCTCTCTCGGATTACAGGCTCGCTCGTTTGCTCCGGGCTCTCTCGACTGATTCGGCGCGCTCGCGCTTATCGGTGCTCTTGCATCATGTGGCTCGCTCAGGAGAGAACGGTTCTCTCATCTCTCTAGGCTCGCTCATGGGTTTCGGGTGTCTCGTGTGTCATGGCTCGCTCATTTGGCTCGGTGCTCTCTCGCTGATTGTGGCTCGCTCGCATTTCTGGTGCTTGCTCTATTTCGACGGCTCGCTCATTTGGCTCGGTTCTCTCTCGCTGTACGGCGCGCTCGCGAAGCATGGTGCTCTCGGTCCGATTGGCTCGTTCAACTCCGATGGTGCTCTCGGGGATTACGACTCGCTCAAAGCTTAGGCTCGCTCGCGAAGCATGGTGCTCTCTGGTCTTACGGCTTAATCAAATGCGCGTGCCCAAGGTGCGCGATGGCGTACGGCATCGGCGGCTCGATGTTGAGGATGCGCCGACACATTTCGCCATGCAGATGGGCGAGGAAAATTTTGACGGCGTAGCGCCGCGCCATCGCGTGAATGCGACCGGGCGGATACTTGCCGACGCTATACGCTTTATAGGCCTCGGTTTCCTTCCGGTACTTTTTCGCCAGCAACGTGGCTGCCGCCTTTTCGGCATAGTCGCCGCGCTCGTTGCGCTCGATGTAGACGGCTTTTTGCTTGGCCCATATGTGCCCGTAGACGCACTTCTCATGATTGTGGAATTTGACGAACGACTCGCCGGCCTTCCAACAAATCACCTTGAGCGATGCATTCCAGGGCCGCTTGGTTTTCGGTGCCCATGTCACGGTTGGATCAAGCCCGGCGAATCGCCAGATGTGCCCGACTGTCGGCGCCTTGTTGATGTCGATGTGCGCGAGCAAGCCGGCGGCAATCACCGGGCCGATGCCGTGCACGGACACGAGCCACTCGCCAACCGGATGCGATTCGACATACTTGCCGAGCGCGCGCTTGATTTGGCCTTCAAGCGTTTCCGTCTGAGTGGCGAACCATTGCAAGACGGAGTGCGGCTCGATGGCCTTGGCGACCTCGCCGGTTTTGTCGTCAACGGTCTCGATGGGGTTTTGCTGGATTGAGCGGATTTGCCCATCGCTCCGGATGCGCTGCTCTTGTTGTTGGTAGTAGGTATCAACGAGAAAGCGAACCTCCGCCTCGCTCAAGGTGACAGAGGCGCTCGCGATGTCGCGGGTTAGCCGTTGGATGGGTGTCGTTGCAATCGTCGTGTCCGTGCTCATGGTCCGCCTCCGGGTAGCTCTCGGGTTAAACGTGCGTCAATGCGGGCGCGCTCATCCGTGGCCAACGGGAGCGAGCGCAAATCATTCTCCGCCGGACCGGGCCAATGATCCTCGCGGATGCACGAGGCGATCTTGCGGAGCATGGCGCGGTTCTGTAATCGGCCGCGCGCCAAATCGTCGGGGTCAACCGGGACGGCGCGCGCACAGTACGGTGGCGCCGTCTCGATAAACATCAGAGTGAAAAACTGGAAAGGCGCGGTCGGGTCGATGACTTCCACGGCTTCCCAAATCAGTGCCGCTTGCTGGTGATAGGCGTAGGCACGGATTGCGTATTGCAGCGCCGGGCTTGTGACCTCCGCCGCAGTTTTTAAATCCACGTAGTCTCCGCCATCGGTCGGGATGACATCGGGCCGAACCTTTACCCAAAGGTCGGTCTCCGGGTGCTTGAAGAATCCAGAGACCTCGATGTGACCGCGCAGAATGCCGGCATTGATGAGCGGCTCAAGGGTGAGCGATCGGGCCATGCCGACAATGTGCTCAAGCTCCGCTTGCGTGACGATCACGCGGCCAAGCTTGGTTTGCTCTGCCGCCCATTGCCGGCACGGCTTGGCGTTGCCATTCCACGGCTTTGTCTCGGCGGTGGTTCGGTCGCGATAGGTCGCGGGCTGCTTTGAGAAGCGGAGCCGGAATCCATCCTCGCCGAGAAACAGATGATGCGCTGCCGCGCCGAGTATCATAGCGCGAGTCGTCTTGCGCGGAATCGCTTTCGGGTTCTCAACCCATGTCGAAAACATATGCGCGGCGGATTTCGACCAACACGTGCGCAAGTCGGTGGACGATACGGCGAGGCCTTTGCATATGCCGCGCGAGTGATAGCGATCGATGGGGATGCCGCTATACCAACCGGGCTTGGTGATCGGCTTGCCATTCCACTTCGTGATGATCATGGGCGCATCATTCCTTTCGGTGCAGGTTCGGGCCAATGCCAAGTCACGATGCCGTTCGCGGATATGACGGGCCGTTGCACGGCGCCCGTCCAAATGGCGCGCTCGATCGCGTCTTGGTCGTTGCCGAACCACGTCACGAGCGGCACGCAATCGATGCTCACGGTTTCGCCGATGTCATCGGCGGCGTACGCGATGCACGTGCCGGCGATCAACCGGCCGCACATGCCGAAATAGCGTTGCTGGCTTACCGGCGTGAACAGGCCAAACTCATGCACGATGTAGCCCATGCCGATGGCGCGAATATAGCCGTGGTCACAATGCAAGGGGTCGAGGCCGGCGGCTGGATACACGTCGGCAAGGTCGTCGGCGTTGTACTCAACAATGGTGCGGGCAAGCGGGCTGATGATGAGGAAAAGCATTTGTGTTTTCGCCTCCGGGTTGGAACGATGCGGCGGATGCGACAGAGGGCGAGCCCGTCGCATCCGCCTAGCGCCAACCGGAAAGCTATAGGGGGGTCCGGTTAGCGATCTGGTTTAGTAGCCGTCGCGCGAGCGCGGCACCATGACGGGTTTGCACATCCACTTGTTGGCGCTCGGCACATAGATCGTGTCGTGCCGTTCGCAGAAGGCAGGCTCAACCGGCACGGACGGCGGGCGCGGTGCCGGGCGATAGCCGTAGGCGTTGGGGTTGTTGTTTGGGTAGCCGTAGCGTGCGCGCGGGCTATCCTCAAAGCGATAGCGCGGGCCGTCGTCATAGTAGCCGCGCGGCGGACCGTCATAGTAGCCGCCAGCGAAGGCAGGGCCGGCGACGCCAGCGATTAGGGCACCGAGTAAGAGGCCTTTCCACACTCTGCCACGTCCGCCGGCATCGGCGGCGCTCGTGCACAGTGCCAAGGCGAGGGCAGCTAAGGCGATTCGTTTCATGTGCTTTGCTCCGGGTTGAGGGCGGAGGACGCAACAGGGCAGCCCGTTGCGTCCTCCTACGTCGCCGCTCCCAGGGGCGGGCCGGCGACGATCTGGTAAGAGGCGGGCGGATGCAACGCTTGTGGACATCGCATCCGCCCTACGCCCATCGGCGCGTATTGAACCGTGGGCGATCTGGTTACGCGGCCTTGGCTTTGGGCTCGCCGATTTCCTGCCATTGGTTGCGTGGTAGCTCGATGATCTGAGCACCGATGCGCTCCATAGCGGTCGCATCGTCGTAGTCGTCAACGTCTTGCGCCGCGCGAGTGACGGCGTTGTAGAGGCCGAAGCGCGAGAGGTCGGCGCCTTCCACAAGATGCTGCAAGATGGCCTTGCCAACCGTCTCGGTTAGGCTGAAGCGGCTAGAGGTCAACCGCACGACTTCCACGGGGTCCGTGATCTTGTCGTTTTGCGTCTCGGCGATCTTGTCGCAAAGCGAATCGAAGTGAGCGCGGTTGAATGCGCCGCGAACCACGTCGGCGACTTGCGCCCATGTGGCCACGTCCGTCTTGCGCCGGGTTTCCTCCGAAAGCAGCGCGTAGGTTTCCTCGCCGATTTCGTGCCGCGCGCCGACGTGATACTTGCGCGTGCTCCGCTCGCCGAACGTGGCGAGGTTGGAGCAAAAGCCGTCATAGACTCCGCCGAGTACCGACATGGCGCCTTGGCCGACTTCCGAGTTGCTGATGGTGATGGCCGGCGCGAGTACGCGGACGATGTTGTGCTGGCCGTCGCCGAATGCTCCGCCTTTGGCTTGAAGCTCGCGCGTCACCTTGGGGTCCACGGCTTTGATGTAGAGCCGGGAGTCGGTGATCTGAGAGGACATGACATCGAGGCCAAGCTCTAAGAGCACCGGCAACGTGGCTTGCGCCAAATCCTCGTTCTCAAGCGGGCGATAGCGATCGGACAGAAGCGCGCGCACGTCGCCGAACAGCGTACGCACCATGCGCTTGTCATCTTGCCGGTGGAGCCACTCGTTGACGTTGCGAGCCAATAGCTCGGGCGCGTCTTTCAACATGCGATCATAGTATTTCTTGGGAATTTCGACCGCCGTTGCGAGTTGCTCGTGCGCAATTTTATTGACCCCGAAGGATTCGCGGTTGGCTATGACCAAGTGCTTTCCGTCCGTCGCCATTTCCATGTGCTTGGCGGGAACGATCATGTCCTTTTTCGCGGCGGCACGGCGATCGATTTCGGCGGCAAGCTCGGTAAGTGAGAGACCCTTTTTCATCTGCTTTGCTCCGGTTTAGGTGTTTAGGCTATTCGCAGGCATTGGTTGTGCCATGGCTCCCGGCCCTATGCAAGCGGGATTTGATAAGGTAGGCTCGCCAAAATGAGCAAGCCAAACACATTGAACGGGCTGGACCCGATCATGCGAGAGGTCCGCAAGACTCGCGGCCTCGCTAGCGAAATCGCCAGAAAATGCCGCATAAACCGGGCGGCGGTGTATCAGTGGAAGCGGGTTCCCATCGAGTGGGTGCACACTATCACCGATGTCATCGGCAAGACGCCCGAGCAAATGCGGCCGGACGTTTTCAAGCCGAAAGCACGCCGGGCCGCCCGGCCAAAGGGACGCGAGCGCGCGAGTGTCGGCCGGTAGCATTCGCCGTTCGCTTGGGGCACACTTCTATCGGCAAGGCGGTGGCCGGGGCTTGCGAGTCCCGGCCGCTGATTCCAACCAGAGAGAGAGTCCCAAATGGCAAAGTCGGCGAAGATGACGGAGACGGTTGCGGACCTATCCGAAAAGCGCGTCAACAAATTCCTCAAAGACGTGTTGGAGCGCTACGACGCAATCGAGAGTGCACGCGGCCGGTTCATGAACACGGCGCGGCGCGAGCGCGAGCAGATGACCGCGCTTTATGAGGGCATGGCGTCGGCCGGCGTCTCTCAGAAAAGCGCGCGCCTCAATGTTAAGGTGCATCGCGCGCTTGAGAAGATTCGGGGATGGATTGCCGACGCGGAAGCCGAAGACCGCAAGATGGCGCAGAAGTTGGCGAAGGCGCAGAAGGCAAAGCATCAGTTGGCGCTATTCGCCGATCTGCCGAAGCAAGAGGCGCCGAAGAAAGAGAAGCCGACAAAGCGGTTCGTTGACGAGCTTCGCGAGTCGTCGGCGCTATCGACGGACACGGAAGCGCAAGGCAGCGCGTAGACGGCGCCGGCAGAGTCCGGTAGGAATCGCATCCCGATACAGGGTGCTAAGAACCTCAAGGCCGCGACCCCCGTCGAAGGGAGTCGCGGCCTCTTTTTTTTACGCGGCGCTCACAGCGGCGCATCCGCCTTCGTCGCAATCGATCAAAGGGGTTCCCGAGTTATCGTCGGTTTTTTGCAAGAGCGCGCCGCGCTTGCCTCCGACTTGGAACGTCGCGCAAGATTTGCATCCGCGTTCGAAGGCGTCGAAGTAGAGCGCTTGGAAGTCTCGCCACGCCATATCACTCGGGACGTTGGCTGTCTTAGAAACAGCCGAGTCAGTGTGCTTTTGAGCGCAGGCCAATACAGAAATATGCTCTTGAGCAGAAATTTCTGAAGCCTCGCGCGGAGATACGCCAAGCACTGCGAACCCGTAGTCTTGGACATCATAGGTCGTTGGTCCCGATGGCATTTGCACGACGCGCTTGCCCGACACTGCAAACACGGGCTCGATGCCGCTACTGATGTTGTCGTGCACGAACGAAATCGTGCCGGTCGGCGCAATGCTTATCAGATGCGAGTTGCGGACGCCATGTTCGGCGATGGCCGCTTGCACGTCGGCGCGTAGCGTGCGGATGAACGGTTGTGAGTGATACGCTTGCGTGATGGCCGGGGCCGCGCCTTTCTCTTTCGCGAGCATGGCCGATGCGTGGTAGGCCGCATTCTTGAGAACGCCGAGCGTTTCATCGAGCAACTCAATAAAGCCTTCCGTGCCGTACGGGTGGCCGCACGCTTCAAGCGCGTTCGCGGTGCCCATGACGCCGAGACCCATCCGGCGAGTCGCAATCGCTTGCTGCCGTTGCTCGGGCAGCGGGTAGGACGCAACATCGGTCACGTTGTCCATGCCGCGCACGACGCCGGGCACATCGTCGGCAAGCATGTCGAGGTCGAGCCGCCATTTCTTGCCGGGTCCGGCGGGCTGCAAATACTTGGTGAGGTTGAACGAACCGAGCAAGCACGCGCCGAACGGAGGAAGCGGTTGCTCGCTACATGGGTTCGTGGCGGCAATCGTCTCGCAATAGTTGAGGTTGTTCCACTCGTTGACTCGATCGATGAAGATCACGCCGGGCTCTGCCCAATCCCATGCGCTCCGCATGATTTGCTCCCATAGAGCGGCGGCATCAATCTCTCGATAAGGCTTGCCTTCGAACCGCAGTGTAAAGGGTCGGCCGTGCTTGACCGCGTGCATAAACTCGTCGGTGATGGCGATCGACAGATTGAACGTGTTGAGCCGGTCGGAATTTTGCTTGGCGTGTATAAATTCCTCGATGTCCGGATGATCCACGCGCAAGACGCCCATCATCGCGCCTCGCCGTTCGCCAGACGATGAAATCGTGTCGGCCATCGCGTGATAAACATTCATGTAAGAGCACGGGCCAGACGCACGCGAGTCGAGCGAGCGAACCTTGTCATTGCGCGGTCGGATGGTGGAAAAGTCGTAGCCGATGCCGCCGCCACGCCGAAGAGTCTCGGCGGCTTGCGCGAGGCGGTCCATGATTGAGCCGGGGCCATTGAGCGAGTCTTCGATGGGGCCGGACACGAAACAGTTATAGGGAGTGGTTCGCTTGGTGGTGCCGAGACCGGCGAGGATGCGGCCGGCGGGCGAGAATCGGCCGTCGAGCATGATGGAACGAAAGGCTCGATAGTGCTTGTCGTCATCGGCGAGCATCGCGGCGACGCGATTGCAGACATCGCGCTTTGTCTCGTTGCGTTGCGCATACTTGAATTGGAAAACGGCGGCGGCTGCCGGAGTCAGTGGTCCGTGCTTGTCCATTGTTCGTCCTCGTTGGCGGGTGCTATGATAAGTCGCCGCTCGATTTCCACGGTGCTCTCAGGGACGGCGGCGAACACGGGCATGCTAGGCAAACGGCTCCGATGGCGAAAGCGAAAAACATCCTTGCGCTCGATCTGGCCACGGTCACTGGCTGGGCATGGGGGAAGCCCGGCGAGACGCCGAAGTTCGGACAGCAGCGATTCGGAAAGCCGCTCGCGACGCGACCGCAAATTTATAAGCAGTATCGGTTATGGCTCGGGCTCTTTTGCAGCGCGCACAAGATCGATTGGATTGTGTACGAGTCGCCGCAGTTGCCTTTCACGATGACATCGCGAACCAACATCGGGACGATTCGCTTGCTGATCGGCCTATGCGAGTTGTTGGAGGAATGGGCGCCGGAACATGACATCGAGTTGCGCGAGGCGAGCGTCTCACAAGTGCGGTGTCATTTCATCGGCGCGAACTTGAAGCGCGACCTCGCAAAGCGGCTCACTATCGAGCGCTGCAAGGCGATGGGATGGGATGTGCAGAACGATGACCAGGGCGATGCGCTCGCGCTCTGGCATTATCAAGCGTGCCTCATGGACCCGATATTGGGAACGAAATCAACGCCGCTTTTCCAAGACTGAGCTTGACCAAGGGCTAGCGTTCGCGTCGCGCGGCGGCGCTACATCTGGACGTTAAAAATTGGGGGTGGACTCGACGGCGGCGAGCGGCATAGGCTCAACACTTCTGAGAAAGCGAAAGGCACCAGCCGGGAAGTGCTGGTGCCTCTCAAATGACCCGTACCGTTTGCCGGCGGATTGGGGTAAGTGAACGCATATCATAGCCTTTGCGTCTCACACAACCCCAAACGACATCAATCGGTTCCGAGGTCGGAAGCCGGCGAGGAGTGAGCCGCTAACGCGCGGCTGGCGCTGCCGGGGCTTTCGCAAGCGCCAGGGACGGCAACGCGAGCCGGCCTACTCCCTTTCCGTTGCCTCCGTTGCCAACCGCCAGCACGCATGGCGGCGCAACCGGCTTGCCCAACGCACGGCGAGCCTATGGGGACGAGGGAAAGGGAGTGGGGCGAGCCAAGTCCCTTACAGTCAATAAGAATCTCCCTACGGTAGTTGTGGATGGGGAGAGGCCGAAGAATCTGAGAGCACCGTAGCTAGAGAGCGTTTTAGGGCGGGGCGCGCACGTGAAGACAGCAGAGGCCGCAAAAGGTCGTTGGCGCGAGATTTTGCCGGCGCTTGGCGTGCCGCTCGCGTTTCTCAATGGCAAGCACCAAGCGTGTCCGCGTTGCGGCGGCAAAGACCGCGCGAGGTTTGTCGATTGGCAGGGCACCGGGAGCTTTTGGTGCAACAGTTGCGACAATAAAGGCGGCTCGGGCTTCGATCTTTTGCAGGCGACGCACGGGTGGACGTTCGCGCACGCGGCGCGCGAGGTCGAGGCCTATCTCGGCGTCACACCGGATTTTACGCCGAAGCCTCCGAATGAGGCGCGCATCCGCGCGTTGGAGATTTGGCGCGCGTCGAAAGAATGCGCGTTCGATCCGGTGCGCGATTATCTCAACTGGCGCGGCATCGAGCTTGGCGGTCTCTACTCGCTCCGCTTCTGCACACTTTCGCACAAGACGACCGCGCGGCAGCGTCATCCGGTCATGCTTGCGCACTTCTGCACACATGACGGCGTGTTCGGCACGCTGCATCGAACCTACCTCGCCGATGTGACGCCCAAGAAAATGTTTTGGCCCGGCGGCGTGCCGGCCGGCGGCGCAGTTCGGTTGATGAAGCCGGCGGAGGAAATGGGAATCGCCGAAGGCATCGAGACCGCGCTTAGCGCGTCGGTGATTTTCAAGATTCCGGTTTGGGCCGCAACGAACGATGCGCTGCTAGCTCGGTGGATTCCGCCGAAAGTTGTGCAGCGCGTGTGGATATTCGGCGACAACGACGAAAACGGCGCCGGGCAAGCGGCAGCCTATTCGCTTCTGACTCGAGTCCATGCGCTCGGGCTCGGGCATCTGGACCGCTTACAGATTCCGCCCAAGGTGGGCACGGATTGGAACGACGTTTTGCGAGAGAGGAGTGCTTGACGATGCGCGAGCTACGCGACGACCAACACGAGACATTGAAAACATTGCGCAAGGTCGTTGGCGAAGGAAAATTGCGAGTGTGCTGTCAAGCACCGACCGGCTACGGCAAAACGGTGTTGGCCTCTGCGATCGTGCGCCACGCACGCGAGAAAGGTAAGCGACTGCTCTACACGGTGCCGGCCGTGTCGCTCGTGGATCAAACCGTGGATATGTTTTATCAACAGGGCATCGACGGCATGGGAGTCATTCAGGCGAGTCACTGGATGACGGATTGGTCAAAGCCGGTGCAAATCGCGAGCGTGCAAACGCTGATGAAGCGCGACGCTCCGCCGCCGGCCGATATCGTGCTCGTTGATGAGTGCCATAAGTGGTTCGATTATTATGGCGATTGGTTCCAAGAGCCTCGATGGCAAAAGGTGCCTTTCATCGGCATGAGCGCGACGCCTTGGACGAAAGGGCTCGGCGCGTACTATTCCGAGCGCGTTGTTGCGGCGACGACGCAAGAGCTTATCGAGAAAGGTCTGTTGAGCGACTTCCGAGTGTATGCGCCATCGCATCCGGACCTCGCCGACGTGCGCACGGTGGGCGGCGACTTCCACGAGGGCCAACTCTCAAAGGTGATGCAGGAAAAGCGGCTTGTTGCCGATGCCGTGCACACGTGGCTGCAATTGGCAGAGAACAAGCCGACGCTTTGCTATGCCGTTGACATCGCGCACGCCAAGCAACTGCAAGCGCAATTCCAATCCGAGGGCATCGAGTGCGGCTATCAGGATGCGCACACGACACCGGACGAACGCAAAAAGCTCAAGGCGCACTTTCACAGTGGCAACACGAAAGTTGTCGTCAGTGTCGGCACGTTGACGATGGGCATCGATTGGGACGTGCGTTGCATATCGATGTGCCGGCCGACGAAATCGGACATGCTGTTCGTGCAAATCGTTGGAAGGGGATTGCGCACGGCAAGAGGCAAAGAGGATTGTTTGATTCTCGATCACTCCGACAATCACAACCGGCTCGGGTTCGTGACGGACATCGACGCGAGCTATACCGGGCTGCATGACGGCAAGGCGGCGTTGCACGCGAACCGCACGAATCACATCCGGCTGCCGAAGGAATGCCCGAAGTGTCATTTCGTCCGATCGCCTCGCGTCACGGGCGGGTGTCCGAAGTGCGGACACAAGGGCGAAATGGTCTCGAAAGTGAAAACGGAGCAAGGCGAGTTGCGCGAGTTGAAGCGCACGCCGAAAGAGAAGCTTGAGATTGATAAGGCTACGTTTTTTGCGGAATTGAAGGCGTACGGGCTCTTGCACGGCTACAAGGAAGGGTGGGCGGCGAATCAGTATCGAGACAAGACGGGGGTGTGGCCGTCGCACGATATCAAGCACATCATGCCGGCCGGCACGGTGTCCGCTTCCACAAAAGGGTGGATCACGAGCCGTCGAATCGCGTATGCAAAGGCGAGGCAGAACGCGACGACATCATGAGGCCGATCAATGTTTTACACCGAGCATATAAAGTTCGCGCCATCGCGTGCATGGGTCGTGCTCGGGCCGAAGCGAAAGATTCTCGGGCTGCATCTTGAGAAGGATGCAGCGGAGCATCAGTGCACGGCGATTCTTGTCGGCGACCCCGATGCCGACGTGACATTTACGAAATGTGTCGTTATGCCGAACTTCGCAATCAAGTAGGTGCGCAATGCGGGTGCTCGTCTGCGGTGGTCGGGGTTACAAGGATAGCGGCAAGATGCGCATGGCGCTCGATGCGCTCCGCAAGCGTTACGGCGTGCTTACAATCATCGAGGGCGGCGCGAAGGGCGCCGATATGCTGGCGCTACGTTGGTGTCTTGAGCAGGAGAGCGTGCGCCTCATTCATCATCCGGCCGATTGGGACAAGCACGGGCTCGCGGCCGGTCCGAAGCGGAATCAGGAAATGATTGACGAGTATCATCCGGAGTTGGTGCTTGCGTTTCCGGGTGGCGTGGGCACGGCGGACATGGTTCGCCGTGCTCATGAGGCCAACATCGCCGTGTTGTTGCCAGAGCACGTGGACAAATGGTGAAAGCTCTCGGGCCAAAGGGACAGCAGTTGCGCGCGTTGCGCGAGGCGCGCTCCAATGTCGTGCCGTTCGTTCCCGGCGCCGATCGGGACGCTGCCGAAATCGGCAGGCTGTGGCGCAAGGCGTGTCAATCGCTGATCGATAGCACGATGCACTACATCGAATGCGGGAAGGCACTGATCGCGAAAAAAGCGACGATGGCGCATGGCGAATGGATGCCATGGTTGAAGGCGAATCAAGAGGCGTTGGGGTTTGGCAACGTCACCAAAATTCCGCAACGATTGATGAGCGCGGCAGAATCCTCGTCGACGAGGAATTTGGACAACCCCGACGATCTTATTGCTATCAACCGGCTGATTCACGGCAACGTCGGCGGCACGGTGCGCGGCACCGAAGGCACGGGCGAGTTCGAACGCTACACGCCGGCCGAATACATCGACCCCGTGCGCAAGGTGTTGGGGACGATCGATCTTGATCCGGCCAGTTGTAAGCAGGCGCAAAAGACGATCAAGGCGAAACGGTTCTACACTGTTGCCGATGACGGACTGACAAAGCCGTGGAAGGGTCGGGTGTTTCTGAATCCGCCATATCATCGCGAGCTAGCGCCGAAGTTCGTTGACAAGCTTGTGGGGGAGTTTGAGTCGCGCCGCGTGACGCATGCAGTCATGCTCACGAACAACACGACGGACGTTGATTGGTTCGATGTGGCGTTGCGGCACGCGCAATCGATATGCTTCGCGCAATCGCGCATCCGCTTTCACGTGCCGGAAGGGCCGGACGTATCGCCGACGCAAGGGCAGATGTTTTTCTATTTCGGCAGCGACGTGGCGCGGTTCGAGCGCATCTTTTGCAAGATCGGAGGATGCGTGCGCCCGAGCATGATGTACGAGGCGCCCGAATGAATCTGCCGTTTCAAACCAACGCCACGGGCGCGCGTATTTATTTCCGGCATCTGGTCAACGGCTATTCGTGGGCGGTGTCGGAGCGCAACGCTCTTGAGTCGGTGTTGAGCCGGTGGGTCGAGACATGGCCGCATGATGAGCGGCACGCGGACGCAAAGCGCGTGCTTGAGGAATTGCGCAAAGGCTCGATGCGTGGCGGCAAGGTGGTAGCAGACAACGACGGCGGGCCATGACGGTATCGCTGGCGCAGCAGATTGAGGAAGTGGAGCGCGAGCTTTCGGCACGCGCGTCGGTTTATGCGAGGATGTATATCAAGGGCACCTTGCGGCAGTCGCACGGCGAGTTCTACGAAATGCGGATGCAGGCGGTGCTCAAGACGTTGCAATGGCTGAAAGAGAATGAGCGAGAGATTCGGGAGTTCGTGGCCGCGCGCAAAGAGGCAACGGAAACAGCGGAGACGGTTGAGGCGGTTGAGGAAGGTGAGCCATGATTATCTCACGCCAGTACGACCGAGCCTTGCACACGGCGGTTCTGATCTACGCGAGAGGCGAGGTCGAGCCGGTTCGTGAGGCGCTGATGCAGGCGGCGCTGGTCTCGGAAGGGTGCGCGACGCACGTCATGGTCTTTGAGGAAGCGGGCACGGCAGCAACCAAGGCCTATGAGGCAGAGTTGCGTTGTGTCGATGGCGAATGGGCATGGTGGGTGAAATGGCAGTTCAAGTCACCATTGGGGCGGATGAATTAGTACGCTACGCGCAATCGCTCGGCAGCGCGATTGATCAAGTTCCCTATGCGATGTCGCTTGCGCTCAACACGGCCACGGAAAACGTGCGGAGCTACCTTATCGGCACGACGTGGCCGGCGGGCGTCAAGGTTCGCAATCCGTCATTCATCGGGGCGTCGCTCACAACGAAAGGCGCACGCGCGACCAAGTACGATTTGCAGACGGAGATTTATGACAAGCTCGGGCGCGGCAATCTCAAACTGCATGCGACCGGCGGCGCACGCACGCCGAAGGGTGGCGGGCACCTTGCCATCCCGAGTCGAACGCTGATGGGGATGAAAGGTCCGCACGGTGTGCCGAAGCGGTTGAGGCCTCGCAACATTCCCAACGACCGAATCGTTTTTATGGGCGACAAGATTTATGTGCGCGACGGGCGGAGCAAGCGATTGCAAATGATGTACGTCCTCAAGGCACAAACGCAGGTTCCCAAGCGCGTGCGCTTCTATGAGGATTTCGCGCGGCAGATGGGCAACGAGCTTGTAAAGGCGCTGCCGGCGGCAGTGGTCAAGGCGATGGCAACGAGGCGGGCGCGATGAAGGCGCAGAAGAAACAAAAACTCAGAATCGTGCGGGCTGATAACGGCGATTGGTCATTGTATCCGCCGGCCGATTCGATAGTGGGGCCGCCGCCGATACTGCGGACCGGGCCGGCGCGGATGTTTGGTGGTGTGTGGGACCGGCCGACGAAACATGACTACACGTTGGCATGGATGGCGTGGGGTGAGCATGTTGAGAGGTTGCGCGAAATGCAGAGAGCGGCGCGAGCGGTTCGCGCGGATGTGGCGCGAGTGGAGGGAGAGCAAAGATGAGCGAGGAAGCGAGCGAGGAAAAGGGACTCTCGTTTATCAAGAGCGACATGACGGCGTTCGTGCTTCTCGTGGTTATCCCGGTGATCGCGATGATGACCGTGGCGTGGATGTGGTGAAGCCATGACGCAACGATATGCCTCGATATACGAACATCCGTTGACGGTGGCGCCGGTCAAAACCCGGCGCCTCTGCCGTCTCTGCTCATGTCGCAGGCGTGCCACGCACGCGGTGTTCGCCATGGGCATGGCCATGAGTGCGCCGGGTTGCGAGTTGGCCACGCATCGCATCGCAAAGCAGATGCGCGCGGTGGCCGCTCGTGGGGTGATGACGTTTCTATTTCGTCCGAAGGAATAGCCGATGCGAATCTATCTGCACAACACGGGGCCATTGATTGCCTACGATGGCCGCGATTTGCAAATTGAAGACCTCAACCCCGAACAGAAAATGAAGTGGCGAATCTCGCGCTTCTCACTGATACGCATCGGGTTCGCGTGTCTCGTGGCGGCGGTGTGGGCGTGGGAAGCGTGGGACAACGCGCGCAAGCCAGCCGAGCCGGATGTGCGCGGCTGGCGCAAGCATGATGGCGGTCCATGTCCGGTGCCGCCGGATACGTTGGTGGAGTTGCCCGGCAACACTCATTCGCACGGGATGATGATTGGGCCGGTCAAGGCGTCTGATGTCGAATGGGAGCACACAAAAACCGTTCTGAAGGGTGACGAGATTCGCTTCTATCGCATTCGGGATGACGGTTGATGACTAGGCGGAGCGCACGCAAAAAGCCAAAAGGCAAGGGCAAGCCGAAGGGCATCAAGATTTGCGAATGCGGCTACATGGTCACAAAGCAAGGCAAGTTCGGAAAGTCGGCCTCGCCTCAGTTGCGCCAAGCGTTCGGGTTCAAGCGAGCGAGGAAGCGAGGATGAGAAACGAATGGACCGCGCTCGGTATAGCTCTGGCGCTTGTTGGTGCCGCACTCGTGTTGCTCGGGTATTGGGTGATGGTTGAGTGGGGGCACAGTCAAATGATGATGTGGCTATGACAGATGGCGCTTTGGTGGCTAGAGCCGGGATGGACGGAGACGCGGTGCAACTCGTGCGGCGCGGTGATTTGGCCGGAGGGTGATCCAGATTGGGGGTTGTGCTTCGCGTGTTTTACGGTGCCGGCTGACGTTGCACATCTATCGTCCGGAGCAACTCAAAAAGGACAGGGCAAGACGATGACCGTTGAAGACCTCATTGCGAGATTGCAGACGTTGCCGCCGAAGGCGTTGGTGATTCTCGCCAGCGATGCAGAGGGCAACGGGTTCGACACTGTGGGGGAAGTGACAGAAGGGCACTACACGAAAGAGAACGCCGATTTCACCGACATTCCAGAGGACGCGCCAAAGGAAGCGGTGCAGGCGGTGTGCATCTGGCCATGAAATATCCAGCGATAACATTGCGCGAGAGGCGTCGCCATTTTGTGCGCGCGGTCTCGCGTAAGCGTTTGATAGAGACCAAGCGCGCGGGCTTCACAACGCGGAGACATTCAGAGAGTGACCACGATTGCGGGGTGTTGGTGGAGGTTGGGGGATATGGCTGGTTGACGCGCCAGTGCGGGCCAATGACGTGGAAGCTTTGGGACACGGCAGAGGAGTTGATGGCGGCAATCGAGAAGGCCAAGAGAGAGGGAGCCGCCTACAAAAAATCGGCCGACTTTGCCGGCTTCATTGATGTGAAAGCGGTTCGAGAGCCAAATCATCGCATGATTGTGCAGTGCTCGGGCGTGCTCAACGCGAACGAGCCGACGGATGAGTTTGTCTATTTGGCAATCGGTTGTTGGGAATTTAAGGCGCATGGCCGCTTGCTCATATTGGGGTGGCAGTGGGGGTATGAGGTTCGCCGGTATCCACTCGGTGATTGCTATAGTGACGCGCGATTGGGTCGGTGGGTGCCGCTGAAGCATCTACACGACCCATGGACGTTGATTCCAATTCTGCAAGCCAAGCTTGCAGTGGAACGTGAACAGAGAGGGAATGATTCGGTTCGTGAGATTGGGGGAAGCAATGCCGACGCATCCAGTGCAGAAGCCGGGAGCCGGCAAACCGGCCAAGCTCAATGAGCTTGTGACGCGCCGCGCGTATGAGGTCTATTGCCATTTGTACGGGCCGCAAGAGGCGATGGTGACAGAGGGTTGCCGTGGCGGCTTCTCAACCGGCGAGCTAATCGCCTTCCTCTATGCGCACACGTTTCCGCAAGCGGAGTGGCGCGAGCGCGTCTATGAGGCAGAAAGCGGAATGGTCAATCTGTAGGGTGTGCCATGGATGAAAAGACGATGGACGAAATCGACAGCGGCAACCCGGCGACATCGTGGGCGCTCAACCCATGGCATCCGATGACAAAGCCGATTGACCTCAAACACCTTGGCAAGCTCGGCGAGGAAGCCAACGAGCTAGGCAGCGCCATCAATCGCTGCATCATCCAAGGGATTGACGAATGCGAGCCGATCACGCGCAAGCCGAACAAGCAATGGCTGCAAGATGAGATTGCCGATGTGCTCGCGAACATCGAGTTGAATATGGAGCATTTCGAGTTAGATCGCGACGCCATCGCCGAGCGACGCTTGCGCAAGATGAAACACTTGCGGGGATGGCACTCGATGCTGGACCCGGCCGGCAATGGAGACGTGTTCGTGGAAGGGCGATGGCTCAATGCGGACGATGTTAGAGCGGTGGCCGATGCGGCGGATGTGAGCGAGACAATTGCGCGCCAAGTGTTGAGCGCGCTCGGCAATGTGAGGACGTAATGCCCGAGAGGATGCGTGATCCGAGTCCCATGCACTATGCATCGGGCTATACGCTTGACCTCTACTGCGATCACATAAACCCGAGACATCCGTTCAACGCTTTTCCTCACACGTTTGTCGGGGAGACGTTCGCAGAATGCGCAAGGCAGGCAAGGGCAAAGGGTTGGGACGTACATCATCGAGACCGCACGGCAACTTGCCCGATCTGTTTGAGCGAGAGCCGGCAGGCACGCCTAAAGCGTGCGGGACGTGTGTAGTGCGCAACGCGCAAAGCGAGCAACAAGAGCACGGCAATTGCTCGCGCTTGGGCATGAGGCACAAGAATGCGCCGGCATGTCGCGAATGGTTCGGCTTAGAGCAGTTGAGGCAACCGCTCTATGGACGCAAAAGTTCGGTACGTCCGAAACTGACGTAGGGGCAAAGATGCGCATCATGGTAGGCGGCGAGCGAGTGCATCTGACAGACCAGAGCGATTCCATCGTGCGCATCATATCCAACGGCAAGCGGTGGGAGCCAGAGACGCGCGCCGCATGGGCGTCGCTTGTGATGCAGGGTGCCGGGGGCATGGTGTTGGACGTGGGCGCCTATACGGGCGTGTATGCGATAGCCGCCGCGTTGATGGGTGCAAAGGTGATGGCTCTTGAACCTCATCCGGAGAACTTCGCGCGCTTGCTGGTGAACATCGCGCTCAACCGCGTAGAGGTCGAGGCGAGGCAGGTTGCAGCATCGAGCGCACAAGGCGCACGCTTCCTCTACACCAAAGGGCGACGCCTCAATGACACGGCATCGCTTGAGCGCGACGATGTATTGAAAGACAAGGTGGAAGTGCAGGCCATGCGCATTGACGACATGGCGCTATTGGCGCGCGTGGGTCTGATCAAGATCGACGTGGAACATCATGAGGTCGATGTGCTCTTAGGGGCACAGTACACTCTCAAAGAGTGTAAGCCCGTGGTCGTGGTCGAAACGCTCGATGCGCTCGCCTTCGATACCGTGGCACAATACATGCGCGGCATCGGCTATGCCCTACGGGGCACGCTCGACGCACGCAACAAGGTGTTTGAGTGTGAGTGACGACTATGGACACGTGCCCAAGGTGTGGAGGTTCGCTCGCAATCCGCAACCCAACGGGTCGATGCGATCACCTTAAAAGCGAATACTACGGCGACGCCGAAATGACTACGACGGTTCGCACACTACGCGCAGCAGAGGCCTATAACATCACGGATGCAGAGCTAGTGCAGCGCATGGTGGAAGATGGGGCCATGACAGGCGGGGCACATGACCCACAACGTGATGTAGACAAGCTGCGATCGGGTACGGCTACGACAGGGCGCATCGCATGTGCAGTGTTCGCAATCATAAGCGAGCGCACAAGGCATTAAGTGCAGACCAAGCACGGGCCACGTCATGACCAAGACAAACATGCACTCGACATGCACTCCCATTGCAGAAGCGAACCAATGCGTCACACGTGACGAGAGAGACAAGCTCACAAGAGGCAGGCAGGACGTAAGCCGGCTTAGCCTGATGCTTGCGCTGTCGCGTTCGTCTGAGCGTCGAGATGCGCGCTCAATCTCAGATGAGATGCGAGCTTTGATGTTGAGCGGACGCATTCGATTAGGTGTTGAGAGCGGCGTAAGATTTTCAAAATCGAATCGGGCAAAGGTACTACAAGAATCGCAACTTGCGCGGGGTCGGCGCGAC